>Ga0209828_1001030_pt1 | contig 26115 bp, 28 predicted proteins | sample MaitaG_FD_187429 | JGI IMG/M metagenome (GOLD analysis project Ga0209828, IMG submission 187429) | Marine algal microbial communities from Maine, USA - Maine_Asex2 metaG (SPAdes) (version 2) | ecosystem: Host-associated > Algae > Red algae > Unclassified | place: Maine, USA | collected 2015-01-05
CTGACAATCACACCTTTTTTGTGGATACCGGAGTTGAAATAGATGTTGAAGCTGAGCGCAAAAAACTAATTACCGAGTTAGATTATACCGAAGGTTTTATGAATTCGGTTAACAAAAAGTTGAGTAACGAACGCTTTGTAAACAATGCACCAGATACGGTAATAGCTGCGGAGCGCAAAAAGTTAGCCGATGCGGAAGCTAAGATTCAATTGTTGGGAGAGCAGTTGGCGCAGTTGGGGTAATAAAATTCGTCGCAATATTTTTGCTGAACTCAGATTAGAACAAGTTGGAAAAAATGCTCAGAATCTGTCACTTATTTTTGTAAGATGCTTTTTAGTTAAAATTCGTGGCACAACTTGTTTGTTGAACTTTCAGTTGTGGCACAAATGGGTTTCAATTTGATTGAAAGGCGCAGATAAAACAAGCTGAAAAAATAATTAACATTGGTAAAATTGATAACGCTACTTTTAATTAGATGGAAATTCTTGGAGTTATATTAAGTGCAATTGGAGTTGTTATAGGAATTGTATTTTGGTGGAAGCCAAGACAAGAAAAAAAGCAAGTGAATTAGGTTTGAATACAGAAAACTACTGTTAGAAGAAAAAGAAAATGCAGCAACAAATATTAATAAGCAATATAATATTAAAAATATCAAAATTGTGTATTTTGTTGATGGAAAGGAATCCAAGCTCAACAAAACAATTGGCGAAGCATCTTCAAAACAAGAAATTTTGAAGGGTGGTCTTTTTCACCAGAAAAAGGTCGAGGTGTTGGTGGTAGGTTTTATTGCTGGCTTGCTCAAATTGAAACCTATCAAAATTGTTCAACAACAAGCGGTCTAATTCTTTATTAAACTGTTTCCATAAATCGTTAAAATTGGCATGAGGGCAGTAAAAATGTTCTTATTGTTGCAGTTGGTTTTTAAATGTGGTTACTGATGGTTCAGGTTGGTCGCAGTTTTTAAAATAAGTGAGTATAAAGGGTTTTTTGTTTTGTTTAAAAGCACCTACTGCGGTTTCAAATTCTTCTTTGCTGTAGCCGCCAAGTTTGGTATACACCAACAACACAAAAATGTCGCAATTTTTAATCGCTTCATTGTATTCATTTTGCGACCTTGTTTTTGAAAAGAAGGCACTTAAATCTTCCCAAATTTCTAAGTGTAGAAAAACCTGTTGTTCAAACCAAGCTTTGCATTTGCGGTAAATTTCAATTTCAAATTGCTCCCGTTCGCTTTTCAGTTCGTTGCTCGAAACAAGGAATATTTTTATGCTGTTCATTGCTGTTATATTTAGTAGCAATATAAATATACTTATTTATTTGTTAAATGAGATTGATTTTGTGGAATGGACTTTTAAGATTTGCGCTTTGCTCCAATTTTATAACCGATGCCCAAGCGCAAAGATTGCTCTCCAAAATAGTCTATATCAATATTCCAATTTGTTTGTTGATCTCTAGGAAGATCGGGGCGGTATGCTTCTGAAATACCTCCAGCAATTGTAAAATCAATTAATGAAACTTTTAACTGGGCATAAAATTTGCGACTAATATCATATTTAAGATTAGCTATTAATGCGGTACTAAAACCAATTTTATGTTCGTCCGATCTAAATGAATCAGCCACTTGCGGATCAATTTCATTATAAAAGTGAAACAATCTGAAACCTAAACCATATTGTAGGTCAAACTTGTTAAAAATTTTATTCTTGTTTTGTTTTCCTATTTCATACCTAATGTGATTATAAATTCTCTTATTTTTACTTTCATCATAACTTGTAAATCTTACACCAGATTTCAATTCATATTCCTGAAAATTTAGGTTTTCATTTACTCGTCGATAGGAAAAAGATAAGCCACTATAACCGAGTTTTGAGTCGCCATTATCAATGTGGTTTATTACCATATTTGGAAAATACGACCAATTGCTATACAAGTTTAAACTCGATTCTTGACTGTAAAGATTAGCGTATAAAAGCATAGTAGTTAACAGGCAAACAAAAAATTTCATAAATTTATTCTTTAAATTTTAAAAGATAGAGGTTAAACAGTTTGCTTTTTCTAAATATTATTTGAAAGGTAATATTTCTTTAATAATGTTAATCTATTACAAATCGCCCTTGCTTCAATTGTACAAAAAAAAATAATTTAAATAAGATAAAATTTGTATATTGTAATGGAAAATTTGCAGTAAAGCATTACACTTATTTTTTTTAAAATATAAATACTTATTTATGCATCAATTTTTATTAACTATGTTTATAGGTTCATTCTTTTTTTGTAATACTTTAATATGGGCGCAACAACCTAATTCTACAGAAAATAACACCTGCGAAAATGCCACTTTTATAAATATAAATGAAGCCAATATTTGCCCTATATATACGCAATATGGCAGTACATCAAATAACAATTTTGATAAACCTCTGTTATGTAATGACACTCCTTTAGAAGGAGATTATACCGATCTTTTCTATAAATTTATAGTGCCACCAAGTGGTAGGTTTAAAATTGATATAGATAATATTGAATACCTGGCTATTTATAAAAATTGTAACGACAATGCAATTACCTGCCGTACCGAAGATGAAGTAAATGAAAATGAATTTACAGCTACTGCAGGCGATACACTTATTTGCCAACTGATAAATACCGATCTTTATAAACCATTGTTTTCCTTCTGTATTGAAGAAAGTTTTGAAAAGCAATTGCTATTCGAATGTTCAAATGCCGTTTTAATAGATGTAAATAAATTTAATTTATATTCTAACAATTGCATTTCTGGTAAATTTATTGAAACTGATGGAGTTGTAATACCTTTTTGCGGCATATTTGCAGACCATGTTAGTAGTGCTTTGTATTACAAATTTTTAACACCAAAAAGTGGTTTGATTGATGTTTATACAAAAGACATTTTTGGGTATGATTTGTACGTAAACTGCGATACCTTGGCGTTTACATGCTCCTCAAATTTTCCAGAATTTAGAACAATAAGTTTAAGCCCATTCGACACAACAATTATAAGATTTTTCGATATTTTTGAAGCTAACACTTTTAGTTTTTGTATTGAATCACCAGAAATACCTATAAACGATACCTGCAATATAAACATTCCATTTGCACCGGTTAATGAAACACCTGGCTGCGAATTTACTACTGCTATTGATCTGAATTATTATTTCCGAAATAATCAAGAGAACTGTATAACAGATTTTGCTCCAATAACCTACGATGTATTTTATAGAGTCATCGTTCCATCCAGCGGAAGATTTAAGTTTAAAGCTACTCGTAGAGTCTTTGATTATAGTATAGAATTGTCAGAAAAATGTAGTGGAGAAATACTATGGTGTTCCGAATATGCAAACACAAAAACAACCACTCAACTATTTACGCCTGGAGACACGCTTATTATGAGATTGAATAGCAGGTATCGTCTAAATCCTTTTGACTTTTGCATAGAAAATGCACCAGCCTCTTCAAATAATGAGTGTAATGATGCTATGTTTATTAATGTTTTATCAGTAAATGAATGTATTGATGATAATTTTACAGAGGTTGATCCGGAATTTAGCTCTTTTAATCAACCAAAATCTTGTAGTATTTCTCCAGATGGTAATACCTTTTATAAATTTGTTGTTCCACAAAATGGGCAGGTACTTTTTAGATCAGTAGTTTCCAGTATTTTTGTAAACAGCGATATCTATTTAGTGCCTTCAATTTATACTTCTTGTAATGATACAGTTGCGATTAGTTGCCAAACTAATAACAATAGCAACTTATTTAAAAATCTCCCCCCGGGTGATACTTTAATTTTGGAGCTTGCTGCAGGCGCGGATAAAGAACTCTTTAGCTTTGCATTAACAGAAGCCTTTACAGCCCCTAACGATTTATGCCAAAACGCCACAACTTTACCTGTAGTTGATATTAAAGATTGTACTTACAGTTCTATTGATGAAAAATATATTGCCAACTTAGATATGTATTCCGCTTTTAGTAGCGAAGAACAATCAGATGTGTTTTTCAATTTTACAGCCCCATTAGATGGAAGTGTTGAAATAATGATTGACAAGCCCAAAAGTTTGTTAGGTATAAATATTTATAATAACTGCAATGAAGCTCCGGTTTATTCTGAAAATTATGGAGAAAGCAATATTAAAATTGAAAACCTAATACCAAATAAAAGTTATATTTTGCAAGTAATTGGTCGGTACACTTCGGCAGATTATGGTATTTGCATTGCAGATAACATCATATTAAAAAATAATGACTGTAGCTCTCCTAAAATGGTAACAGTTTCAGCAACCAACAATTGTGAAGCCGATTTTACAACCGCAAATGCCATAAACTATACCTTTACAAATCAAGGTATTTGTAGAACTAATAATCAGCCTGATGCATACTACCAGTTTATTGCGCCACCCAGCGGTATTGTTGGGATTACTGTAAGTAGTAAATTTATTAATAATAAATTCACAATATTTACAGATTGTGAAGATGAAGTAGGAACTTGTACATTTTCGAGCCCTGTTTACACAGGATTTCCCAACTTAACTCCAGGTGATACCATTTTATTACAAGTTGTAGCGCAAGTAGGCAGCAGAACTAATTGGTCATTTTGCTTATCAGAAGTGAAAGCAGCATTAGCTGATAAATGTGAGAATGCACAATATATACCAAATTCTTCTGGAAGTTTTTTAGCAGTATTTAATTCTACCATAAGCGAAGAAGACAATTGCAACCCAACAGCCGATATAGATAATTTTTATGAATATACCGTACCCTCATCAGGTAGAATTAATATTTATGATGGTACTCAATACAGAGCTCTAACTATTTCCATTTATGATAGTTGTGGAGGCGATGAACTTTATTGCGGTAACTATTATAGAAATAAAACTATAGGTAACCTGCCAGCTAATCAAAATGTTATTATTAAACTTTCTGGAGAAAATGTAGGTACTCTTTCTATCACTTTTCAAATTAAAGATGTACCATATCCTTCCAATTATAATTGTGAAAATGCCTTAAGTTTGGAAGTCATCTCTTCATCTTCGATGTGCCTTTCTAATAAACAAGTAATTTATTCAGATAGTATGGATACGCTGCAACTGCCGCAAATATGTGATACAATAATAGGTAAATCAAAAGAAAGCTATTATTCATTTACAGCACCAGATAATAGTAAAATTGAAATTAATACCAACACTAATATTGGTTTAGAAATTTATAATGCTTGTGATGGAGACAAATTGTTTTGCACAAAAAACTTCACTTCTGGTATTATTGAAGATTTGCCCCAAAATGAACTACTAATTTTGAGAATGGTGCAATATTTCCACTCATATTATTATATTTATCATTACGAAGAACACGGATTAACAATCTGTTTAAGTGAAGTAAAGCCTACTTTAAACAATTTATGCGAAAATGCTACCTATATTGAAGTACCGGTTTTATATAATCTTTCAAAAGATATTGAAGAACATGACAACAACATGATTTACAATACTTTACAACAAATGCCTGGTTGTGCTGCTGCAAATGTTGATATTTATTACAAGGTTGTAGTACCAAATTCTGGCAAGCTGCTGGTAAAAACAGATTATCCAAATAATTTTTCGGTAGATGATTTTGCTGGTTTATCCATTTATAATACTTGCGGAAGTGAGGCAATTTATTGTGTTGATAAATTACTGCAACACACTTTTGAAAATCTGCCACCGGGTGATACGGTTTTCTTACAATTTCATCAAATCGAAGCTAAAAAGCATTCCTTTGTTGTAATTGATGGGGCAACTATTGATAACAACACTTGTGAAAATGCAAAATTTATTACTTTTAATAGTGTTGATGAATGTGATAAAAATTTAGAAAAAATCTATTTTGAATATTATGATTACAACTTTGAATCTAATTGTGTCTTTAATTCTAATGATGCATTTTATAAATTTGTTGTACCTGCAGATGGAAATATTAGTATTACAGGCGGCAGTACTATTGCTTTAATTGAAGGTTGTGAAAATGTAATTTACTGTAGCCAAAATAGTATTGAAAATAGTAGAATTACCAATTTACCACCTGGCGATACCTTAACGTTGCAGTTAATGAGATATAAAGGTTATACAGGCCAAATTATAAATTTTTGCCTTTCTACAATTGAACCAAGTACCAACAATAATTGCGAAAATGCAAAATATTTACCAATATCGGCTACCGATAAATGTAGTGATAATTTAATTATTGTAAATATGGCAAATAATACGCTAAGCTCACTAAACACCTCCTGTACTTATGATAGAAATATCGATATCTATTTCAATGTTGAACTTTTAAATACCAATAGTATTTTATTAGATTTTGTAGATTCTATTAATGCAGGTGCAATAATTTATGATGAGTGTGGTGAAACGGAGTTGTTTTGCACACCGAGAATTGATGAAACAATTATTAAAGATTTACCAGAAAAATTTATACTTAGGATATTAGACAGTTTTCCGCGTAATTTCAACTTATGTATTTCAAAACCACCATGTAATGCACCAATTAGTGGCAGCCTTATTGCAAATGAAGGGTGTAATATACACAATAAACAAATTATTATTAAAAATGAATTAGGCGAACTTGTTGAAGTTATTTCAACAGATGAAGAAGGAAATTACATTACCAAATACGAACATCCTTGTGGTAATTATACTGCTGAAATTGGCAACTTCTTTACGCTAGCTTGTTTTAATGGAAATATCGGACCATTAAATTTTACGTTAAATGATGATACATTACGAGATGGAATTGATTTTGTTGACAATGCCTGCACCCCACCAGCAGTTGGCACTTTTAACTGCGATGATTGAACTGATTAAAACGTATAATTTTTAACTATAAGTTAATGCTTCTCAAACAAATCATACATAGTAACTTGGCTATGTATTAGCAGGTTGGCGTACTTATTTTGTGCGATGCCATAAGTAGTAAACGTGGTTAGCATTACCGATTTTTTTATTTTGGTTACTGTTTTAAAAGTGCTAATTTTCGATCTTAACTGTTCGGCTTAGGTTTTATTAATTTCAAAAGTATCTAGTGAAAATTTACACTCACAAAGGTTAATTATCTGGTCGCGGCGGTCAATTAGCAAATTAACTTGTGCGGCTTTTTTACCAGTACTGCCTTGCCACGTAACATTGTTCAATTGTTTGCCACTTATACCGAGCGCTTGTTTTATTTGGTCAATACAACAAGAGATCAAATAAATATAGTATTTTTACTTTCTAAATTTAAAAAAATGCCAGACTACGAAATATTAAAAATGATTGCTATACTAAGAGAAAAGGAGGAAGTAGTACTTACCAATAATATTGCAATTTTAGATGCCGAGGAAAAGCAAACTTTAGGAGAATATTTGTCAATAACATACGAAACTGAAACAGCTGACTACCCTTACCTTCCTCCTTCATTTAATGAGCAAGCAGTTATTTGAGGAGCTGAAATGGTATATAACACCGCTCAATTTATTGTAAATCGTAAAGTTGCTGAGGAAGCAATTTCGCTTAATAATATTGCTGTTGGCAGTCTTTTTCCGTGCAATCCATCTACTATTTTATCTGTCGATTTGTGTTTTCGTTTACAATGCTTGTTAAAAGGAGTAAAAAAAATTTTAATTAATACAGATAGAAGCATAAAACAAATTGCAGCAGACCATAACTTTACAGAAGTTAATTTATGTAAACTATTCAAAAGTAAAGTTGGCTATAGCATGACGGAATATCGCAGTAATAAAGATGTGATTTTATAAACCACGCACAATTCATTTATTCCTATATCTTCTTTTTGGCTTACTGTTAGCAGTTTGATTTTTTTGATAAAATGCCGGATCTTTTTTGGCCACCCATTCAATAAATTTCACAATACTTTCGTGGGCTACTAATTTTTCTACCGTATTGTAAGTTCTTTTCAATTCCTTTTCGGTAAACGTAGCGTGTATTTTTTGATGGCAAATATTATGTAAGGTAATTAATTCACTACCTTTTCCACCTCTCGATTTTGGTATTAAATGATGTTTAGAAATATTAACTTCACCCAATTCTCTTTTGCATATCACACATAGAGCAAGTTTTACCATAAAGCAAAGTTAAATAATTCATTTTTGTTTTAAAAGTGTAATTTTGACAATATAAAGTGAAGTATAGCTAATGCTGCGTGCTTTAAAGCGCACTAATTTTGTAAGAAAATAAGAAAAATGTGAGATTTATAATTTTTTGTATAAGTCTAACTTGCATTTTTGCAGGTTGTAAAAAAGAGAAAAACCAATTAATAGACCCACCAACCTTCATTAGTTTTTCTATCGAAAAAATTAATTCAGGCAACAATTTTATTTCAGAAACAAAGCAGTTTTCATTTAAAGAAAAGTTGGAAAGATGGAATGTAGATACTACAGATGAATTGTCTCGTCTATCCAGAGATGTTATTTATGATGTAGAATTAAATAATGAAGAGATTGTTGAATTAAGGTTTAATTTTTATAAGAGAGAAGAGCTTAACATTGAAGATTTAATATTAGAAGAACAAGATAATGAGGAGTCTGTTTTTGGAGAAAAGGGCTATAAATGGAGCTATAAAAACTTTGATGTTGAATTTGAAAACTTTTATCAGATTCCCGAGAATTTTAAAATTGAATTTGGTGGGTATGATGTTTCGACAAATTCTAATATAATTAATGTACAAGACATAAACTTAAAAAAAGCAATAGTAAATGGAGAAGAAAGGGTTTATGCAGATTTTAATTTTGAATGGGAAGCCTTCGGAGCTTTTGATCCAAATAAAGAATATGAAGGGTACATTGTAACTAATGAAAGTTTTAAAGGCCTTATTGATTAAAATTATTGAATAATATTAATTGCCCAGGCATCTTTAGTTTTAATTAAATTGCGGAGTGCGTGTTTTATTATCCACTTACGCATTGCGGTTATATTTTCAGTTTTCCATTTTTCTATTAATTGTTTTGCTATTAGCGGGTTATCTTTAAAAATATCGTTAATACAATTTGCTACCGACTTTTGAACATATTTTGAAGAGTCGTCTTTTAGATTATTTAAAATGGGCAAAATGGGTTTCGGGTCTTTAATAAACATATCTAATTTTTTTGCCCAGGGCAACCTTGGTCGTAAACCTTCGCAAGCTAAGCGCCTTATGTGTTTGTTTGTATTTTTCGACCAGGCCTTCATTACATTTAAAGTTTGTGTTGGATATTTTTCAATAAACGGTCGTATGGCATATTCTCCTGTATTTCTTTTTGTTACTGCTTCAATGGCTTGCATAGAGGTTTCAAAATTTTCTAAACCATATTTTTCTACGTATTTTGCAATAGGCATAAGCCAATAAAAGTTGGTAAACATACCCGTTTCTTCTTCATTTTCTGGCCCTAAAATTTTGGTAAGAATTTCTATGTTCTTCAAATAATGTGATTCTAAATTAAAATGTAATTCATCTGCAATAAGCTCAACTCTATCTTTCAATTCCAAATCATCAACCTTTTGGCTTACAGCTTTTACAAATTTTTTTTGATTGAAATTAGGATGAACTGCAACAATTTTATTTGATAACATTTTAGCTAAATCTTCATCAAACCAATATTTTAGTTTTTTAAAAGCCATTAATAATTATATTTTTAGTTTAAATTTATACCAATTACATGCAAGCTATCTGCATTATTTGCAACCAACATTGCCTTACCTTTTACAAGATTTATACTTGCCATTGCTTTAGTATCTTTCCCTAACTTTAAACCTGTAGTAGCATAAGGTTGATTTTTAAAATTACCCTTTCCATCGCCGATAAGCACCACACCGTAACTAGCATCGTTGCGTGGGGTTTCTACTTCAAAGCCAAATAAGTTGCCGCCTAAAATTAAATCTAAATGATCATCATTATTAATATCGCCTGTAATAATGCTGTTTACAGATGAAAGTTGTGCCTGAGTGGGGAGCGGCTTTACATCAAAAGAAGCCCCTGCTTTGTTATGTATAAATGCACTTGCAAAAGTTTGCGCCTGATAATGCAAGCCAGCTTCTAAATCGGGCTCGGTGTAAATATCTACCAAACTGGCCTCTGCAAAAGTGTTGTAATCTTTATACTTAAAACCAATGGAAGGTATTTGTTCCGATGAACATTGCTTGCCTCTTACCGGATATTGAACGCCGTCATTATAATAACCCAACACAATATCTTGTTTGCCGTTTTTATCGTAGTCGTTTAAATACACATCAAAAGTAGCATTTGGGCTGGCTTTATATTTATTATTTAAACCCAGGTTGCCTGCCACCAAATCAGTATAACCGTCCTTATCAAAATCATCAGCTGTAATACTGTACCACCAACCAACTGTATTTTCTAAACCCAGTTTTTTGGTTACCTCTTCAAACTTGTTGTTTGTGTTTTTTAAGATGGTTATCGGCATCCACTCGCCAACAATTACTAAATCAAGTTGTTGGTCATTGTCAAAATCTGTCCAGACTGCATCTGTCACCATGCCAGCTTCTAAAAGGGTAGGGGCTATGTTTTTGGTTACATCAATAAATTTTGGTTCACCATTTTGCAAACCTTCATTTTGTAAAATATAGCTTTTTGCAGGTTCAGGATATTGCTTTGGAACAAGCCAGCCACCAACAAATAAATCTATATCACCATCATTATCAAAATCGGCAGCCTTTACGCAAGAGCCGGAATTGGTAACTCTTGGTAAACTATTTTCTGTTTTTTTAAAATTACCTTTTCCATCATTTAAATATAAACGGTCCTGCAATTGGGAACTTCCGAGATTAAACTCATTACTGCCACTCACAACATATAAATCAACATCGCTATCATTATCTGCATCAAAAAATATTGCTGCAATATCTTCTTTAGCAATATCATCTTTTAAAAATGAATTATCCGATTTATTAAAAGACTGATCCTTATTTTGAATAAACATTTCACCCGAATAGCCGCTTGCGCTTCCTATAAAAAAATCTTCAAAACCATCATTGTTAAAATCAGCAACTGCCATAGCAGGACCATTGCTTGAATATGTGTGTGGTATCAAAACTTCATACAGATAATCGTTGTAAGGATTTTCTTTATGCTTATAATTAATTTTTGTTGCTTTAGTTATATCAGTAAATATTCCTTTTGGTTTAGATGCTTTAGAATCTGAGGTACTAATAATTTGTGGTGTTTTGTAATTAACAAGATGCATTGTATTAATTTCTGCATGCTCTAAAATACTAACTTTCCCATCATACCAAATAACTTTTATTGACTGAACTTTAGAAGCCTTATCTACACCAAAATGAATAACAGGATCAACCGAAGATTGAAAACCACGGCTTAATGTTTGCTCTTGCACTTGTTGGCCATTATTGGTAGTTAATATTATTTTAGTGCCAATAGCTAAAGGGTTTTTTTTATTTCCTGTTAATTTCACCTTTAAGTAATTGCCAACTTTTCTTTCGGTGCTTGTGTTTTTGTAAATACTTACTTCGGCGTCAATATTATTTACAATCAACTCCAGGTCGCCATCATTATCTAAATCAGCATAAGCAGCACCGTTTGAAAAACCTTTTTCATTTAAGCCCCAGCTGTAGGTACTGTTTTCAAACTGTAGGTTGCCACTATTTTGAAAAACATAATTATCAACTGCTTCCGAAGGCATGCTAAGCGTTAAATTTAAAGTGTCAAATTTTTGTTGCTCCTGGTAATTTGCTTTTTCTAATTTATTAAAATAATCTTTGTTGTTAATATCGCGGCGTGTACCGTTGGTTACAAACACATCTTTAAAGCCGTTGTTGTCAAAATCGGCACAAAGGCTTGCCCAACTCCAATCGGTAGAAGCCATATTAGTAAACTGCGCTACATTGCTAAAATGAGGCAAACTATTATTACCAATGCCCTGGTTTATTTGTACTGCGTTATACATATATTGATAATGCAGGCCAAAGTTTACAATCTCCCAAAAACCGGCAATATTCATAGAAGCCATGTTGGCTTTGTTGCGGCGGTTGTCGGCCGGAGTCATATCCATTTGAACCAAATCTATCAAACCATCATTATTTAAATCCGCAGCATCACTACCCATACCAAAAAAAGAGGTTTGCTGAAAGCTGTTTTTTAGTTGCTCTGTAAACGTTCCATCTTTATTGTTAATATAAAAGAAATCGCGCGAAGCAAAATCGTTAGAGACATAAACATCTAACCAGCCATCATTATTATAATCGGAAACAGAAGCACTTAAACTTAAACCAAAATTTAAAACGCCGGCTTGTTTGGTTACATCAGTAAAATTACCATTTCCATTGTTTTTATATAATCGATCCGATTCTTCTAACTTAGGATCGTTCATTTTATAGTAGTACGTATAATTAGGTGTTTTAAAACCTGTGAAGGGATAATTGGCTACATAAACATCTACATCACCATCATTATCATAATCAAAAAAAGTGGCTTGTGTGCTTTGGCCTTCATCTGCTAAACCTCGTTTTTGAGCTTCTTCAATAAATGTAGGAATGCCTTTTTCGTTTAAACCCTGGTTTACAAATAACTGGTTTTTAGTTGTTGCAAACTTGCCCGATACGGAAACATAAATATCTAACCAGCCATCGGCATTTACATCACAAAAAGTTACTCCCGTTACCCATCGGTTGTCGCTGGCAACATTTGCTTGTTGCGTAATCTCTTCAAATTTTAAGTTGCCTTTGTTTAAGTAAAGTTGATTTGTAACCATATTGCCCGTAAAGTACAAATCACTTAAACCATCGTTATTTACATCTCCAGCTGCAACGCCGCCACCCATATAAATGTATGGATAGGTAAAATAATTGATGGTTTCGTTTTCGGAAAGTTTGTTATTAAAATTTACTTTTGATTTATTTGAACTTACTTTTTCAAATATTTTAATATTGTTTTTTTGTGATTTATTAGATGCGTTACTATTGCTTTCCTCTGCTGGTTGGCAAGCCATTATAAAAGCTATTGTAAGCCCCAACAAACCATATTTTATAAATTGAAAATAATGCATTTAATTTACGTCTATTTGCAATTGCTAAACTATTAATTTATGCTGATTTATTTTGGGTTTGGTGATTTTATATCCTTGGATGAAAATGAATTGAGTAGAAGGTTTTGGTATTTGCATTTATTTATTAAAAATAGCTGAGATTTTCAATTTACAACATATTTTAAATTTAAATATAATATTTAAAGAAAGAATACAAATAGGCAATTACTACAAAAGTTAAGAAGAAAGAAATGATATCAACTAAATTAATAAGGCAACCTTTACTAAATTCTTTGCTTTCATCATCACTAAACTCTTTTAACCACTCTAAACCTTGCTTGTTAAAACTAATTTTAAAAATTATAAACAGTGCGTAATACCCGAAAAAATTCACAATTATTGTTTCAAAAAGTATTTGCATCAAAAAATCACTAAGTATTTTCATTTTGTATTATTTGTAAAGCTATACTTATAATTAGTAAACAACTTTCTATTGGTTCCTGTTCCGAAAGCATCTTTTTTGTGTAGTGTTTGTCTTATGTAAAATACTCGTGCCACGACTTGTTGTTTTAACTTACAGTCGTGGCACGAATTATTTTGAAAAGATGTTAACCAAACCCATTTTTTAAAACCTCAACAAACAAACTAATGCTCCTCTAAAGATTTTTCTTTTAAAAATTCATCAATCAAAAACAGGCCTCGGCCTTCTTCTCCAATTAGCTCAATTTTATCTAAAATGCCTCTAAACAAACCTTCTTCTTCTACTTGCTCATCAATAAACCATTGCAAAAAACTTTAAGTGCCAAAATCTTTGGCGTTAACTGCAGCCTCCGCAATTGTATGTATGGCTTTAGTAACTGCTTGCTCTTGCTTGTACGCCTTTTGCATTGCATCTCTTATCAATTTGAAATAATTTAGGCGAAAAAGAACGTTTTTGACCTCACTCAACCGAATTTATCTGACGTCTTACAGCGAAGCGATCTAACTTCTTAGCTCTACTGAATAGTTAACAAAATGAAAAGATGATTTATTTTATTTAGGTTGATGTAAAATACGAACCGTTTCGGTAGAAGCAGCTACTACAGCAATAGGCATAGATAATACAAACCCAATAACAGGAATAAAAAGTAAGCACATAAAAATTATACCATTGCCAATTGCAGTACCGCTGTGTTGTTTTACAAATTGAATACTTTCTTTATAATCAAAATGCCGCTCCATTGTATAATCCATATTGCCAAAACCGACATAATATGCTTGAACAAAAAAAATTAAAATAGTAAAAACAACACCAATAACAGGTATAAAACTGAGTAATATTAATGGAATAATTAAGCTTAACTCCCTCAATAAATTTCTAAAATTAATTCGAATACCTCTAAGTAACTGTTGCATAAAAGTGGTTTCTCTATACACGTAAATTGTTTTTCCAAGTAAGTGTTTTTCTATCTTTTGAGAAACCGGGCTCATAAATGGTGCTGATAATGCCATTACAATATGTTTATGAAAAACAAAACCAAGTACCAATATTAAAAGGCCACCAATAACCTGACTAACCATTCCGAAAGTATTTGCGCCCCAATCCCAAATCCAAAATTTAATAATTAGTTGTGCAACATTATCAGATAAAGAAAAGGCTAATACTAAAATACTTATTCCGGTTAAAAGGCTAATTGAAACGGGTATTACAAAATATTTCCAAAGTTTTAGTTTGGAGATTAAACTCAATGTTCCGAAATATGCTTTAATCCCTTTTAAGATGTTTGTAACCATAAATTTTATAATTGGGAAGGTACAATAAAAAAGTAAATTAAAAATGAAACTTGGAGGAGGAAGTAAAATTTTAAATCTTATATTTTTTAAATAATCCTTAAAATCAATAGTAAATATTTTGGTTTTAAAAGTTGAAATTTAATATTGTAATTTACAGTTTTAAAAAATAGACAAGTGCGTATTTTAAACTTATTTGATAAATGCGTTGAAGAGTATTTATGTACATTAGAATCCTTTAAAGAATGAGCTTCATTAACAACAAAATAAAATTGACATAATCAATTTATATTAATAAATATATGACAAGATTTATAAAAAAGAAAAAACAGGAAATAGGAATTGCACCTGATGAGCTCATTTTTAGAGGGCAAAAAAAAGTAGACCAGGTTTTATTAAAAATTATTGATTTTGATACTATCAATTTAACAGAAGATGTTGTTAAAACAGTAAAAGAACTTACTGAATTACAACATAAAAATACAGTTACCTGGATAAATATAGATGGCTTGCATAATACTTCTATAATGCAAGAAATAACAACTGCCTTTAATTTTGACACGTTGGTTATGGCAGAGGTTTTAAATACTGAGGCAAGACCAAGAGTTATTGAATATGATAATTGTGCTTTAATAACAATAAAAATGTTAAGGTTAGATGAAAAAAACGGAAAAACCCTTGTTGAAAATTTAAGTTTGATACTTACAAAAACAATATTAATTTCTTTTCAAGAACAACAAGGAGATGTATTTGAGCCAGTAAGAGAAAGAATTAGAAAGCAAAAAAAGAGAATTAGAAACGGAGGAACTGATTATTTAACCTTTGCTTTACTAGATATAGTAGTTGATAATTATTTATACGTTTTGAGTTTTTTAGGAGAAAAAATAGAGGCTTTAGAAGAAAACATGCTGCTTAATCCAAATCATAATATTATAAACGAAATTAATAATTATAAAAGGGAGTTGAACTTTTTTAGAAAAAGCATAAAACCTGCCAAAGAAATGATTTTTTCATTAGCAAAAACCGAATCAGATTTTATTACTGAAAGCACCTACTTACATTTTAAAGAACTTGAAGATAATATTAGTCAGGCAAATGATGCTTCGGATAACTACCGGGAAATTTTATCAGATCAACTAAACATATATCATACTACAATAAGCAGTAAATTAAATGATATAATGAAATTCCTAACAGTATTCTCAGTAGTATTTATTCCATTAACTTTTATTGCAGGTATTTATGGAACTAATTTTGAATATGTTCCGGAACTTTCTTTTAAATACAGCTACTTTATAATGTGGTTTGTTATGATAGTTGTGGCAATAGGTATGCTATTGTTTTTTAAAAAGAAAAAATGGTTCTAATCAGATTTAAAAAAATATAATTATACAACAATATAAACTTTATAAATGAATATAGATTTTAATAAAATTTTTAGTGATTATTTTAAGCAAATAAGTATACTCATTCCAAATATAATTATTGGATTACTAATTTTAGTAATAGCTATAATATTAGGAAACATTGTTTTTAAACTTTTTTCTAAAGCAGCCCAAAATAAATGGCAAGACAGTATAATTTCTAACTTTTTAGCACAAGTAATTAAATGGGGTTTTTATCTATTTGGAATTATAATAGCATTAGATACAATTGGATTTTCAGGTATAGCCAGTACTATTTTTGCAGGAGCAGGAGTAAGTACCATAATAATTGGTTTCGCCTTTAAAGATATTGGAGAAAATTTTTTGTCGGGCATAATTTTAGCTTTAAAAAGGCCTTTTGAAATTGGAGATATTATAGAAGTTCAGGGAGATAAAGGAATCGTAAAAGATCTTGATTTAAGGTTAACTCATTTAAGAAATGCAGAAGGGAAAGATATTTATATACCAAACTCTTCAATAATAAAAAATACACTTACCAATTATACAAAAGATGGTTTTTTACGCATTAATTTTATGATTGGAATAGCACCTGAATGTGATATTGAGCAAACACGAAAATTAATTTTAGACTACCTTAATACAAATATTCATATACTTAAAACACCAAATTACAGCGTTATAGTGCAAGAGTTGGGCGAATTTACTACCGACATACAGGTATTTTTTTGGGTAGATATTTTATCCACCCAAAACTTGCCAGACGAATATTTTGGGCATAGCATTAGAAGTAAAGCTATTACAGATATAAAAAGAATTTTAGAGGAAAATAATGTAGAAATGCCATCGCAAGTTATTGAGCATAAAATGTACAGGCAGAATAAACTGTTAATAAAAGATAATTAGAAAAACTATTTTAATTCCTCAAAATACAAGGTAAAAACTTGTTTATTTAGAGCCAAAAGTGTTATCTGATAGAATAAAATAATTTAGAGCAAAATTTTTAAGAAGTAGAAAATTTTCTACGATATTAAATTATGCATAAAACAAAGGGCTAAAAACATATTTAGCCCCTTATCAATATCATTATTGTTTTTCCAACACACAGCTTGTTGTGATTGTACCATCTATAGAGGCAATGCCAGCACACGTATCTTCAGCATCACTTTTTTTTGCTGTTATTGGTGTAAATGAAACTACATCTTCTTCCATTCCTGTGCTATCAATAGAGGTGCAGGTGCAAACATAATCTTTTTCGCAAGAAACAAACGTAATTGCAAAAAATGCAATTGCAAAAAAACCTAATATATTTTTCATGTATATTGTGTATATATTTAATTAAAGATACAAAATTAATATTATTGTTTGAAAATACAACAGATTTCTAAAAATTAGACTTCTATTCCTCTATCATATTAAAATTAAACTGAGCCAAAATAATGTATTTTTAACCTAAGTAGGTAAACTAAAGATCAATTCACCACAAAATGTTCTTTACATGTACAATATAGTTTATCAATTTTTAAATGAAATCAAATTTATAGTGGCTTTTTTTGATAAGTATCGAACCCCATACAGATTAAATCGATTTTTATAATTTTTCGGGCAAAACCGAATGGTAGTTGCCCATTTTCCGCCATACTATTCTGATGCAAAACCAATCAACAAAAGCATATCAATTCGAAAATAAATGTTAGATTGTTCAAGAATTAGTAAGGTATTATTATATTCGATTTTCAACTAATGATTATTAATCAAAACCAAATAACACCAAATATTAGTAATTTTTGCCACTAATGGTTGGCAATTTATATAAAGAAAAAATATGAATGTTTTAGCACAATTATTAAAATTCCTTTCAAATGTAGGCGTTAAAAATGTTTATGGAGTCGCGAGCGAAACCCATAATTTTTTGGTGAAAACTATTGAAGAAAGTGAGTACGTTTGATTAATTTATATTTTTTGAATAAGCATTTCATTACAACATGAAAAAGTTCATTTTTTTTTGGAAAGAGTTACTAACAACATTTTGGTTTTTACCTGTACTTATTATTTGTCTGGCAGTATTTCTTTCAATAATTTTGGTAGTCCTTGATAATTCTTTTGAAATATCTGAGGAGAGCTGGGTTCATTTTTTTCTGGTAAACGATTCTGATTCTGCACGCAGCATTCTATCCACTATTTCCGGCGCAATGATTGGCGTTGCAGGAACTGTTTTTTCCGTTACGCTGGTTGCCTTAACGCTTGCCTCTTCGCAGTTTGGCCCCCGGTTGATAAAAAACTTTATGTACATAAAGCTCAATCAGGTAGTGTTGGGTTCCTACATTGCTACCTATCTATATTGTCTGTTGGTTTTAAATTCTATAAAAGATAGTGATGGTTTTGCGTTTATCCCCTCTATTTCAATACTGGTTGCCATTTTTGCTGCCATAGCAAACATTGTTTTGCTCATTATATTTATTCACCAAATTGCGGTACACATACAAGCCGATAGAGTAGTCGCTGATATTTCAGACTTTATCGCCAAACAGTTAGAAAATCTCTTTCCAGAAAAAATAGAGAAGGAGAATAGAAGCGAGGAAAAAATTGATATTACTTCTGCCCTTTCGAGCTATAATAACAAGGTCTCTATTAAATCACCAATGAGCGGTTATCTTCAATATATCTCTTTAGATGATTTGATTAATTTGCTAAGCAAACAAAACGCTCTGTTAAAAGTACATCACAGAGCAGGCAGTTATTTAGTAAAAGAAATTGAAATTGCGGAGTTGCTAACTCGTTCAAAATGGGAAGAAGAAAAAATTGAAACGCTTTTAAATCAATTTGTTATTGGCAAAACCAAAACTCCGCAGCAAGACATTGAGTACTCCATCCACCAAATGGTAGAAATTGCCTCACGGGCACTCTCTCCCGGAATAAATGACCCATATACCGCCATTGCCTGCATTGATAATTTAACATCAACCATGTCTTATTTGGCACAAGCAAAATTTCCATCAAAATACAAATTTGACGAAGACGGTCAGCTTAGAATTATTGCTAAAACTTTAGATTTTGAAGGCGTATTAAATGCCGCTTTTAATCAAATTCGCCAATTTTCAACAGGTAGCGCTGCGGTAATTATCAGGCTAATGGAAGCGCTCACAACCATACAGCAATTTACCCAAAATGAATACCAGAAAAAAGCAGTCATCAAGCACGCAGAAATGGTTTTATTTATAGGAGAACAAAGTATAAAGGAAACAAATGACCTTGAAGAAATAAAGGAAAGCGCAAAAACACTTTTAAAGTAGCGTTTAATAAAACACTTTACAGCATTCGGTCAAATAGATAACTGTAAATACAACATCAAACATCATAAGACGCATCGGTAAGGAATTTATTATTTTATAAATACGCAGTCAACAATATAATAAGCCATGGTTCACTTCTCTGTTAAATATTTCCAATATCGCTTAGGTACGTGTTGCAAATGCAATTTTTGATTATTACGCTCAGGAATATTAACACTATCAAAATAACTTTTCCATAATATTTGATAATCTGGTTCGTCAGCAGTTAAAATTTCTTTAGAAAGTTGTCTTAATTGTAGATGATCTTTTTCTTCAAAAGTGATATAATCTATTTTTTCTTCATTATAAAAAATACCGTAATGCCGCTGAGTATCATAAATTAACCATAGCATAGCAGGATACCGTTTTTCGAAATGGTCGCCAATAAGAGGCAGCACATTAAAATCAGGTTCTATTATGGCGGTAAAAATAGCATCTTTTGTTTTTTGGAAACGTACAAAAGCATGCATCCGATGAACCTCGCGCCCAATTTTTTTATTAATTTTATGTAACTCTAAAATCTTTTCATCCCGAAAATTTTTGGTGACATCATGCGGAGTTTTCATTGCCATTTGCACAAAATGTAAAATCAACAATTCAATTTCTTTTTGTTCAGATAAAAAGCAACGGTACAGCAAACGATTGGCAGCTTTTCCACCTTTTTATTGAATGCCTTTTTTTACTCTTTCTGCCCACTCCAAATTTGTAGACACGTAAATAGGCTTAGCAAATAAACTCTCCAAATAGTCTGCAGCAGGTACTATTCTATCCACCTTTATTTTTAAACGATACACTTCAAAAATAGCGGATAACAAGCCTTCGTATGTGCCGTTATAAGTGAGGGTTAAATTTTGCATACTTAATTGCTAAGCAAACAAACTTAATTGATTAGAATTTGCTGCTTTGTTTAAAATAGAGCTACCGATTTGCGCTCTGATCACCGCTGGTTTCAAGTTCAAAAACTTAAAATCCCGGTCGGCACAGGTAATAAAATATTTTGCTCGTTTCCAAACCAAACCCAATTTGCGCAAGTGCCCTTCCCGCAAAGCGCCAAATTTTCTGGCAGATATAATTTTTTTTGCTGACTTAACGCCAATGCCGGGCACTCTTAAAATAGTGTGGTAATCTGCTTTATTTATATTAACAGGAAAAATAGCCGGATTACGCAAAGCAAAAGCTGCCTTTGGGTCGAGTGCTAAATCTAAATCCGGATGCGTTTCATTAACTATATCTTTTAAATCAAAGCCATAAAAACGCATCAGCCAATCGGCTTGATACAAACGATTTTCTCTTATTAAAGGTGGTTGAATAATAGCGGGTAAACGATTATCATCACTTATTGGAATGTATCCTGAATAATAAACCCGTTTCAACGATTTTTGCTTGTACAAATCATCTGCCAAAGTTAAAATTTGCAAGTCTTTTTCTGGGCTGGCTCCAATTACCAATTGCGTACTTTGGCCACCCGGAGAAAACAAAGGAGCTTTTTTACTCTTCTTTCTTTCAGTTTTATTTTCAATAATTTTTTCTTTAAGATAACTCATCGGTTCTAAAACCGATTTAAAATCTTTTTCAGGAGCTACTTTTTTCAAACTTAACTCAGAAGGCATTTCTATGTTCACACTCAAACGGTCTGCATACAAACCTGCTTGTTGCATTAATTCTTCACTTGCTCCTGGAATTGTTTTTAAATGAATGTACCCATTAAATTTATGAATGGTTCTTAATTCTTTGGCAATACGCACCAAGCGTTCCATTGTATAATCCGGATTTTTAAAAATGCCCGAACTTAAAAACAAGCCTTCAATATAATTGCGTTGGTAAAAATTGATGGTTAAATCTACTACTTCTTTCACCGTAAAAGCAGCTCTTTTAACATCGTTCGATTTTCGACTTACGCAATAGGCACAATCAAAAATGCAGTAATTAGTTAATAAAATTTTTAATAAAGAAACACAACGGCCATCTTGTGTGTAGGTATGACAAATGCCCATGCCTGTAGAATTGCCCATACCACCTTTAGTATTTTTTCGTTTGCTTCCGCTGGAGGCACAAGACACATCGTACTTTGCTGCATCAGAAAGAATTTCAAGTTTTTCCTTTATTCGTTCGTTCAAATTTTTATTATCCTGTTTTTTTTAAGAATATTACAAAGATACAACATATTTACTATGAAAGGAATACTGCACTAAAATGAAACTGGTTGTTGACAAGTTTATTAAAACGATTGACGTATTAATTTGGCTTTACAAAGGTTTCTACGGAAAACCGAAGCCACCATACTATCCCCGATTGAAGTATAAAGTGCCAACACCAGTTTAACTTCTTATAGTTAAGTTAATAAAAGTGCAAATTTGCAAAACAAACCAGCACAAATTAGAATCTATTACGAATTTATAATTTTATAAAATATTATGTGACAAACCTAAAAGATTGGAGTGACCAACCATTTATACGATCAATACACTTTCGCTTCAAATTTTAATAGTCAATACCAACTGCGGCTCTTACTAAATCAATAGTTGCTCTGGCGCTTGTTCTTGCCTTTTCAGCACCTTTAGCCATAATGTTTTTCAACTGCTTTTCATCGTTTAAAATATCATTAGCCTTTTGGCGAATTGGGGCTACAAAAGCCTCCACATCGGCAGCTAATTGTTTTTTTAAATCGCCATACCTAATGTTGCGACTGTTGTAAGCTGTTTCAAAATTTTCTATAGTTGAGGTATCACTCACCAAGCGCATAACGTCAAACAAGTTTTCAATTTCTACTGGCTTTTTGCTATTATTTTCAGTTGGGCCGCTATCTGTTTTGGCGCGCATTATCTTTTTTGTATTAGTTTTTTCATCATCTAACAAAAAAATAGCATTGCCTTCGCCTTCTGATTTTCCCATTTTGCCGCTACCATCTAAACCTGGTACTTTTACCAGTTCATTACCAAAATTAAAAGCAGTTGGTTGTGGAAAAACATCCTTTTTGTAAAGCCTGTTAAAACGATTGGCAAAGTTACGTGTCATTTCCAAATGTTGTTCTTGGTCTTTACCAACTGGTACTTTTTGTGCACGGTGAATTAAAATATCGGCCGCCATTAAAACAGGGTAGGTTAGTAAACCAGCATTTACAGTTTGCCCAGGTTTGCGAATTTTATCTTTAAAAGAAGCTGTTTTTTCTAACTCGCCTTTGTAAGCAATCATGTTTAATAACAAATACAGTTCGGGTATTTCTGGTACATCGCTTTGCACGTAAAGTGTACAAACCTCCGGATCTAAACCAACAGCCAAATAGGTGGCCAGCATTTCTTTTATGTTAGCTTTTAAGGCCAAAGGGTTTGGGTGCGTTGTTAGCGAGTGATAGTCGGCAATAAAGAAAAAACAATTATACTCTTGCTGCATTTTTATATAATTTACAGCTGCGCCAAAGTAGTTACCCAAGTGTAACCTGCCTGTAGAGCGCATTCCGCTTAATACTGTTTCTTTCATAGTTGCAAAAGTAGTGGATTAAATGAATTAATTAAAAATTGATTACTGAATTAAATAAAAACGGATACAAGCAAATTAATTTTACTACTTATTTTTTGAAGCGAAAAAGATGGCTCGTATAAATATTGTCCCCGCTAACCGTTCCTATCTTTTTGTTATTTTTATTATTGTTTAATATATAAAACAAAAAGGATATCCACTTTTATCGGGGCTATTACCATTGCTTTATCGCTCGTATAAATTTTGCTTTAGTACCGTTGAGTTTGTAATTGCCATTCATTTTTCAACATTCCCATCCCAATTGAATCATAATATTTGCCATTTACAATTCTAGCATTTCTAAAACGTGCTTCTAATTTAAAGCCTAACTTATCGGCTAACTTCATCATACCAATATTGCCCGACCAGGTTCGTAAATCCATTCGCACCAAATTTTTGTTAGCTTCAAATAAATAATCTATCCAAAGTTTTAAGGCTTCATAACCAATACCTTTACCCCAATTTTCAGCATCATAAATTACTAAACCGATTGAGAGCCAATGTGTTTCTTTACTTTGCCAATACCAACTTACCATACCAAGCATTTCATTATGTTCATCTGCAATAACTAAATTTGTTCTTGGTTAGAGCCAATTGGCTGCTTCTATTTTTGTTTTAATAACATCAATTTGCTTTTTCAATTCTGCATTTGTTGTTTTAGGATAATAGGGGCCGTTAAAGTCTTTCCATTTTTTGTGGTCTGTTTCCCAATATTCGTATATTTTTAAATCAGTAATCTCCCAATCTCTTAAACTGTATTTTTTACTTTTTAATATCATACTATAAATTAGTAATTAACATCATAACCTTCTAATTCAAAAATTAACTTGCCGTTGTTATTGGCATTAATTACCTTTCTATATAATAAGCCTGTTGTAGCATTGTAATAAAATGTACTATTGCTAATCAGGTTATCTTGCCAATAGTTTTCGCTACTTATCCTAAACACGTTTTGATGTTCTTTAAACATAAAATTTAAAGAATCAATCATAAAAACTTGCTTAAAAACTGTTGATGTTTCTACTTGCCAACTTTCAAATAAATTACGGTTAAAGTCAACAATAGGCACTTCTAAAATTTGAGTGCTATCTCCATTAAAAAAACGGGGCTCATAAATAGTATTTAAAACATAACGAAAAAGATAAATGGGTATAGTGCTACCATCTTCATTTATTAGAGCATAAACTTTGTAAGGGTTACCTTTAATTATGCTATCATTAGGTAGTTTAAAAATTTTTGCCGGACTGCTGGTTAAAGTATCACCATTTTGGGTGCTAACGTATTGCCAAAACGAATTAGCCTGGCTATCGTCAATAAAATTTTGGCTAAAATCAATATCAATTGGTTGGCTAACTTTGCCATTTTTTTTACAAGCTGTAAAACCAATAATAAAAAATAATAATAAAGCGGTTATGTATTTAATCTTCACAATTTAAAAGTACAACAAAATTATAGCATCTTTGTAAAACATATTTATTTATGAAGTTTACAGGAACAAAAAATTACATTGCCACTAAAGAATTGCAAATTGCAGTTAACGCGGCCATACATTTACAAAAGCCTTTATTAATAAAAGGAGAACCAGGTACAGGCAAAACTTTGTTGGCACACGAAATTGCTAAAGCCATGCAAAAGCCAATAATTACCTGGCATATTAAAAGTACAACTACAGCGCAACAAGGTTTATATGATTATGATGCAGTAGCACGTTTACGCGACTCACAAATTGGCGATAGAGATGTTACCGATATTGCTACTTATATAAACAAAGGCAAATTATGGGAAGCCTTTACCGCCGAAGAAAGTGTAATTTTATTAATTGACGAAATTGATAAAGCAGACATTGAGTTTCCAAACGATTTATTGTTGGAGTTAGATAAAATGGAGTTTTTTGTGTATGAATTAGGCAAAACTATAAAAGCCAAACAAAGGCCAATTGTTATAATCACCTCTAACAACGAAAAAGAATTACCCGATGCTTTTTTGCGTAGATGTTTGTTTCACTATATTCAGTTTCCAGATGCTTTAACGATGCAGGAAATTGTAAATGTGCATTACCCGGCAATACAAGAAAAACTGGTAACCGAAAGTCTGCGTTTGTTTTATCAAGTAAGAAATGTAAACGGTTTAAAAAAGAAACCAAGCACAAGTGAGTTAATTGACTGGATAAAATTATTGCTTTGGGAAAAAGCCGACCCTAACGATTTAGAGCAAATGGATTTAAAACAAAAAATGCCGCCTTATGTAGAAGCTCTAATTAAAAATGAACAAGATTTGGAGATGTTGGATGATTATAAAAAGTACCATAAGCGGTAAAATTAAATTCATAAAATTAAATGAATGAACATTTTATATAAAGGTGATATTCTAAATTTTGTGTAAACGCCTTCAATTTAATTATTTGGGATAGCCCCCAATAATCAAATTTAAATTTATTGTTTTTAATAATTTAATGCGTTTAACAATGAACAGAAAACAAATTTTAGACAAAGAATTTCTTAAACAATTCAAAACAGAAACAGCACTAACCGATTTTTTTAAAGAACTACATTCGCAAGCCTTAGAACACATTTTGCAAGCAGAAATAGATGCAAGGCAATCGCATAAAAAATGATTTAAATATTAGCAAAAAAAATTAGAAGCGAAAAGGTTTTCCCTCGTAGAAATTTTGGTCCCGCCATCCGTTCAAATACCATTTTGCCAACGCTTCAAAAGCCAAAACAAAAATGGTATAACCACTTCTGTCCTTTAGGTTTGCAAAACAAAAGTTGGGGAATAAATAAATGTGTAATCATTCCTTTCATTTTTGTAATTTTTATAGCAAGTTATGTCCTTTAATCATAAAATATTTAAATGAAGTTAAAACCGGGGATGGCGCGTTATACTGCTGTCAAGGTTAAAGACCTACCACCCGTTTAAATCCATCTCCGGTTTACTAAGCACAGTTTCAAATAGAAAATAAGGTTTTTAGACCTACTAGCAAGGATTCGAATTACGCTTAGTTTTTTAACTTCAAATAAATAAAATTAAACTGTAAATTTAATGAAAAAATTATCAGTCACGTATTTTTTTGGAATAGATGTTTCTAAAAAGA
>Ga0209828_1001032_pt1 | contig 26102 bp, 21 predicted proteins | sample MaitaG_FD_187429 | JGI IMG/M metagenome (GOLD analysis project Ga0209828, IMG submission 187429) | Marine algal microbial communities from Maine, USA - Maine_Asex2 metaG (SPAdes) (version 2) | ecosystem: Host-associated > Algae > Red algae > Unclassified | place: Maine, USA | collected 2015-01-05
CTCGCCGAACCTATGGGTTCGCCTACGTTTTTTGCCTTGATCCATTTTGAACAATTCTAAATCCTTTTCCGTCATCTAAAAATAGAAATGGTATTAGTATGCTTAAGCCCGAAGGGTATTTTACTGTGTAGCAATATAAGGTAGACACTTTATTTGCTTACGTTGTTCTAGCTGCGGAACGATTTTCCAAATAAGATAGGTCTGTTAGAAATAGGCTTAGCCTATGGCTCGGCAGCAAAAGAGAAAATATTGGTGTGGATCAATAAAGGGATTGTTATAAGCGCGCCGTAGGCGGAGCCTAGTAGGTAACGGAACGATTTTCCAAATAATAAGATAGGCCTGTTAAAAATAGGCTTAGCCTATGGCTCGGATGCAATATTATCACCATCAATCAAAAATAATATTGCCTTTAACTCGCAGCGAGCTAAAGGCAATATTGTGATGTACATAAGTACTAAATACGTATCGTATTCTAACGCTTATTAATTATCCAGACTATGATTAAAGTTTGCATACTTAATACGATCATCTTTCTTAATAATCTTAAGAAGCGCATCAGCTGAGATCTTATCACTGTCAAAAGTTATGAGCCATAAACTATCCTCTCTACCCATTTTTTTGACCAGTCTCACACCGAATTTTGTTTTATATTCTCTAAACCATGAAGGGAGGTTGGTCCCAGGATTTGGCTGTACTAGTATTTCCTCTTTTATATAATCTTTTTCTGGTTTATTCTCTGGTTTCACACCATCTACATCAGCGCCTTCTACAAGAGTCCATCCTTCTGTATTAGCCACCATTTCCATTCTTTTTTCTAAGGCCATAAGTTTTTCTGGTCTGTCTTCTTTTCCCTTGACAGTCTTACCATTATAGCCGATAACAACTAAGGGGAGATCAGGCACCATGCTTTTGAATGCTTCAGGATAGGTGTCAAAGTCAGAATTCCTAAATGCCTGGAGTAAAGTATTATATTCCGCATCACTGAGTTGCTTTTCGTATTTGCCGAGCTTATCTGTAAATCGTTTTCCTTCATAAGTAGCTTTTCCATTCCCGAGTATAGTCATCTCAAAAACGGGGCATTTTCCGTAACAAGGCCCTTTTCTGAGACTCATGGCTACATCTTCTTCCGCTATTTTCGCTTCCATCATCTGGTTATCTTGCTGTTCTACGAGTTGTTTTGATTTACAAGAACTAAGTAGAACTATAATTGCTAGTAGTATTATATTTTTCATGGACATTATGTTTTGTTATGTAGTAGACGAAACAATGTACTAAAAGTACATTAAAGAATTCTTAAAGTTTAGACTAGAGTAGTATAGGTGTGCAGCCGACTAATTAATTTCACCGCCACAACTAGACCCAGATCCAGCAGTACAACCATAGCAATGTTGGTTAAGTACTACTTTTCTATTGAGGTATTCCTCCATATCAAAAGTACTTATATGATTACCTTTTACAGCAGATTTAAGATCTAGCATCTGGTTAAAATCGCAATCATAAATGAATCCATCCCAACTAACAGAAATGGTATTTCTACACATAAGTCCCTCTACAGTAGCAGGGTTATAGGCCTCCACAAGGTCTGTCATATAAGATTCGTAATTCTCAGTTTCTAAGAGATAATCAAGAAATCTACTGATAGGAAGATTCGTAATGGCAAATAGATTATGGAACTCTATATTGTAACGACGCTTAAGTTGTCGTTTAAACTCACTTTCTAATTCTTCTTGATTGCCAGGTAAATAAGCTCCTGATGGATTGTATACAAGATTCAGGACAAGGTCCGAGTTAGGCATTCCGTATCCTACTTCATTGAGCATTTGCAGTGCCTCTATAGAATCATTGAAGACGCCATCCCCACGCTGACTATCTGTTCTAGTTTTAGTAAAATAAGGGAGAGAGGATACAACTTCTACCTTATTTTTCGCGAAAAATTCAGGTAGATCATAGTATTTTTTATTGGCTCGTAAAATAGTGAGGTTACATCTGTTCATTACTTTAGCTCCGAGAGCATAGCATTCTTCTACAAACCATCTAAAGTGTGCATTCATTTCTGGAGCTCCTCCAGTTATATCTACGATTGGTATTTTGTATGCCTTAATGGTTGCCAGACAATGTTCTAGCGTTTCTCTTGACATATTTTCCTCTTTTCTGTCAGGTCCTGCATCGACGTGGCAATGTGCGCAGGTCTGATTACAGAGTTTCCCGATATTGATCTGGAGCACATCGATCTTAGTAGAGGTGAGACCCTCAGAAAAACCTAAGGACTTCACTTTATTGGCGAAAGGCTCAAATTGCTGATCTACTACAGCCTGGCCATTAAGCACTTCTAATTGTAGAAAGGTATTTGATAACTTATTTTTACTAGACTTTAAAGATTTGCTTTTTTGTTTTACACCCATGAGTAGTTTACATTAATTTTTTCTTGACATGATTCATCATCTGGACACTTGTTACCAGTGTTGCACCACTTTTAATAGCTGCTGCTACATGTACTGCTTCCATCATCTGCTCTTCATCTGCGCCTTTGGACAAACAGGTAGAAGAATAGGCATCTATACAATACGGACAATTTATCGCGTGTGCTACAGCTAGAGCAATCAATGACTTTTCTCTTACGGTCAGTGCTCCTTCTTCAAAAACAGAGGAATAATACGCAAAAAACTTCTCTCCGTATTCTTGTTGAAACTCCGTAATATCCTTGAATTTTTTTAAGTCAGCGGGATCAAAATATTTTTCTGCCATAATTTTAAATGTTTAGCAAACAAAGCTAAAAATATCTACAGAAAATGTACTGTTATAGACAATTAGTTACTATAATTTATCTTTTTTACCTTTATAAACGATATTATGTGATCCAGTTAAAACTAGAAATTTGTTCAGGATATTACTATTCGTGATTGTTGTCTTTCTAATTGCTTGTAAGGAAGAAGAGAAGGATATCCCTACAGTCAGCTTTCACGAAGGCTACGATGTGCTTATAAGCCTTCCAGCAGGAGAAAGTATAGAGGATAGTCAGGTTCCTTTTCTACCAGCACCATTTAATATGGCAACCTTCAAAGGTCAGGCTAACAACCTAAGGACTATTATTATCTCAGATAGGTTAGAGAAGAATAAACAAATTAAAATTTTACCTGTTGCCTTTTTGTCCACTAGTACAGGAATGCTCCAGGATAGTTATGTTATAGCGGTACCTGCTGATACTACTCTAAGAACGGTGGCTATCTCGGATTTTTCAGACTTTTCTGTAAATCACTATGGTATAAGGAATATGGTAGAAAATTGGTTTAAGTACAAAAACGAAAATGAAAGAAGTCTACAAGTGCAGTGGTCGAGTGAACAAACAGCAATAGAGCAGATTCTAAAGAATGAGAAAATAGCTAAGAACTAAGGTGTCATCGACAACAGATATAAATATTTTGTTCCTAGATAAACTGGATGGCGTAGAACAACCCTGGGACTTGCTATACGAGGGGAATACCTACTGGTCCTCGGACTATCTAAAGGTGATGAATGATTTTCCACCTTATGATGTAGCAACTCATTATGCTCTAGTAAAAAAGGGAGAAATACCTGTTGCTAAGTTCACATTTCAGTTTTTACGTATCAAATTATCTGAATCTTTTGGTGATACTAACGAGCAATTTACATTTTCCCAAAAGATTCAGAATGGCATAAAAAATCTCATACTTCCTTTTCTTAATTTTAATCTAGTCGTATCAGGTAATACCTTGCTCAGCGGTAATTATGGCTACTTCATATCAGCTGAGTTAGCATCAGGTGAGAAGAGTAAGATACTGATGGATGTTGTACAGCAATACAAGTTATTCCTCAAGAAAAAGAAACTGAAGGCTGATGGTATACTGATGAAAGATTTTGAAGATCCTGAAGCGATATACGGAAATAAACTAAAAGCTGATAATTTCACTCATTTTTCTATCCAACCTAAAATGAGATTAGATCTATCAGAAGGATGGAAGGTCATGGATGACTATCTTGCTGCGCTAAAATCTAAGTACCGAGTACGATACAAAAGAGCTAGGAAAAAGTTTGAAGGATTAGAAAAAAGAGACCTCCAGCACGAAGATTTGGTACAGTACAAATCTGATATGTATAATACTTATCGAAAGACGGTAGATCAGGCTAGCTTTAATTTATTCCTATTGCATGAGGATTATTTCGTAGCCTTACATAGAGCCCTAGGAGATAAAATAAAAATTGTAGGCATTTTTGAAGGAGATGAACTGATTGCTTTTTATACGCTCGTCATAAATAACGGTGAGATAGATGCTCATTATCTGGGGTATGATGTAGATAAGAATCATAACTATCAGCTCTATCTGAACATGCTATATTACATGGTAGAGGATAGCATAAGTTCTAGTATGAATGTACTGCATATGTCTAGGACAGCATTAGAAATAAAATCATCTATAGGTGCCACACCAGAAAATATTAATCTCTATGCTAAGCACTACAATAGTGTTCTGAATAGCTTAGTTCCTTCTGTTCTTAGGATTACGGTACCAGAGGTGGAGTGGATGCCGAGAAGTCCATTTAAATAAATAAACCGAATAGCGCATATAGACAGCACGGCTAAAAAAAACTAGGAGATTTGATCTATTCAGTAAATAAAACTACCGAAACTTTTATAAATAATATATTTTGCTACTTACTATAAAACTCCTTATACACAGGAGCATTATGCAATAGTGCGATCTTCTGAGGATTGTAAAACTCATCTTCTAGAGGTAGTAATTCCTCTAAGATCAGTTGCTGAGAAGTAGAGTAGGCTAAAACCTGAGGATTCCACTTATAAGAATTATAATATAAGAAAATAGAAACGGCTCCTACAGCAACGAATGATGCAGCTATACTGAATATTTTATAACGGGTCAGTTTCTTACGCTGTGTATCTTCGTGTAATTTAGCATCCAGCCGATTCCACAAGTGTACAGGCACATCGTCAGGATAGTTATCAGAAGCGGCTATAATTTTATTTTCTAAATCTTTCATGACTAGGCTATATTATATATATGTTTTTTTTTAAGAATTTCTCTCATCCTTTTCTTTGCAAGAATAAGCTGAGACTTAGACGTATTAATGCTAATACCCAGTTGTTCAGCAATTTCTCTATGCTTATAACCTTCTATAACATAGAGGTTGAACACCGTTCTATATCCAGTAGGAAGGAGATCTAATAGTTTGAGTAAATTCTTATAATCTATATCTGAACCGTAATGAACCTCATGCTTTATATTATGATGACTCGTTTCTAGAGTCATAATAAAATTATTATTTTTCCTCAGATACATGAGCGATTCATTGACAACTATACGTTTCATCCATCCCTCAAAGTTTCCTTTACCGGTGTAACTATTAATCTTCGTCAGAATTTTATAGAAAGCAGCAATAAAAACATCCTCGGCATCAGCCGTATTTTTGACGTATCTTCTAGAAAGTGAGAGAAACTCTGCAGAATAAGCCTTATATAGAGTTTCCTGAGCTAGTTTAGTCCCTTTTCTTAAGTCATGGATGATATTTTCATATACTTTACTCACTTAGTAGCTATCGTTTATTTTAAGATGTTAATTATTTAGTTTTTGGTGTGTATATCGTGATCCTGTTCTAAAATAAGTAAATTTTAGGTGTTTTGTGCAGTAGCCTTAGCCTTTATTTGACATGAAGATAGAAGGCCTATATTATATATGGATAAACTAGAATATTAATATCTTTGGCAGCTTAATCAATAAATATCAAAAATGAGTATTACGGGGGGGAGTTTTCAATTAGAAGATGGTAGAAATATCACAGATCTATGTGATGAGTATGGATGTCCATTATATGTCTATGATACCAGTGTTATTGCTAGACAGTATAATAGGCTGAAGTCAGCATTTACCTATAAGAAAACATCATTCAATTTTGCATGTAAGGCATTGACAAATATAAATATCTTAAAATTTGTTAACGCTATGGGAGCGGGACTTGACACTGTTTCTATACAGGAGGTGAAGATAGGATTACAGGCAGGATTTAGTAAAGAGAATATTATATACACTCCTAATTGCGTATCGCTAGAGGAAATAGAGCGCGTAGCCGAGTTAGGTGTAAAAATCAATATTGACAATCTATCTATCCTAGAATTGTTCGGACAGAGTCACGCTGATTACCCTGTATGCGTTAGGATAAATCCGCACATTATGGCAGGTGGAAACTCTAAGATCATGACGGGGCATATAGATTCTAAGTTTGGTATTTCTGTACATCAGTTGCCTCATATACATAGAATAGTAGAGGCCACAGGACTGAAAGTAGAAGGATTGCATATGCATACAGGATCTGATATATTAGATGCTGATGTGTTTTTGTATGCTGCCGAAATATTATTCAAGGCAGCTAAAGAATTCTCGGATTTAGAATATTTGGATTTTGGAAGTGGCTTTAAGGTACCTTATAAGCCAAATGGTATAGAGACAAATATAGAGGAATTAGGAGCAGGCATATCTGAACGCTTTGAGGAGTTTTGCTTGGAGTATGGAAGAGAGCTGACGATGAAGTTTGAACCAGGGAAATATCTGGTAAGTGAGTCGGGACGTTTTCTTGTCAGAGCTAATGTTGTTAAGCAGACTACATCTACTGTTTTCGTAGGAGTGGACTCAGGACTGAATCATCTGATCCGTCCGATGTTCTACGATGCGCATCATGAGATCGTTAATCTATCTAAGCCTAATGGTAAAATGAGATTTTATACAGTAGTAGGCTATATTTGTGAGACAGATACCTTCGGAGTGAATAGACGAATTAACGAAATAAGCGAAGGAGATATATTATGTTTCATGAACGCTGGAGCATATTGTTTCTCGATGGCATCCAACTATAATAGTAGATACAGGCCAGCAGAACTTATGATACATGAGGGTAAGCCATATCTTATAAGAGAGCGGGAGACGATGGAAGATATCATGAGAAAACAAGTACAATTAGATATATTTTAGACAAACAATAATATGGAAATTTCTTCTAAGTATGATGCCTCGTTAGTAGAGGATAAGTGGTATAAGCACTGGATGGAAAAGAATTATTTTCACTCAGAACCAGATGAGCGAGAAGCCTTTAGTATAGTTATACCGCCACCTAATGTGACAGGGATTCTGCACATGGGACATATGCTCAATAATTCTATCCAAGATATTCTAATCAGGAAAGCTAGAATAGATGGGAAGAATGCTTGTTGGGTTCCGGGTACAGATCATGCATCCATAGCTACAGAAGCTAAAGTGGTCCGCATGCTGAGAGAGCAGGGGATCAAGAAATCTGATCTCACGCGAGAAGAATACCTAGAAAAAGCCTGGGAATGGAAGGAGAAGTATGGAGGAATTATCTTACAACAACTTAAGAAACTAGGTGCTTCTTGTGATTGGGAGCGTACTGCGTTTACCATGGATGAGACGCGTTCAGATGCGGTCTACAAAGCATTCGTAGATCTTCATAAAAAGGGTAAGTTATACAGAGGCCTGAGAATGGTAAACTGGGATCCAGAGGCACTGACTGTATTGTCTAACGAGGAGGTGCTGCACAAGGAAGAAAATTCATTTTTGTATCATGTCAAATATGCTGTAGAAGGGGAGGAAGGTAGTTTTGTTACGATAGCCACAACCAGACCAGAAACGATATTGGGTGATTCTGCCATAGCAGTACACCCAGAAGATGAGCGATATGCACACCTGAAAGGAAAGAAGGTAATTGTACCGCTGGTCAATAGATCGGTACCTGTAATATTCGATTCTTATGTCGAGCTAGAGTTTGGTACAGGAGCGCTAAAGGTGACACCGGCCCATGATGTAAATGATTATGAGATCGGTAAGCGACACAAACTAGAAGTCATCGACATATTTAATGATAACGGTACGATAAACGAAGCTGGAGAGTTATATGTGGGGAAAGATAGATTCAAAGCAAGAAAAGAGATTGTAAAAGATCTGGAAGAAAAAGGACTTCTGGTTATGAAGGAAGATTATGCCCACTCTGTAGGTAGATCGGAAAGGACGAATGCAGTCGTAGAGCCTAAGTTATCTATGCAGTGGTATGTAGATATGAAGAAGATTACCGATCCGGCTTTAGACGCCGTAATGAGTGACGAAATATTATTTAATCCTAAGAAATATAAAAATACTTATAAGCACTGGTTAGATAATATAAGAGATTGGTGTATATCTAGACAATTATGGTGGGGACATAGAATCCCAGCATGGTATTATGAGGAAGAAATATTTGTAGCAGAAACGGCTGAGGAAGCGCTAGCGCAAGCAAGAGAAAAACTAAACAATCCAGAGCTTAGTTTAGAGGAGCTGAAGCAAGATGAGGATGTACTAGATACATGGTTTTCTTCTTGGCTATGGCCGATAAGTGTTTTTGATGGATTTAACAATAGAGAAGAGTTAGCGTATTATTACCCTACTTCTGTGCTTGTAACGGGATGGGATATTATATTTCTTTGGGTGGCTAGAATGGTCATGGCAGGATATGAGTGGGAAGGTAGGAAGCCTTTTGATCATGTCTACTTTACGGGTATGGTCCGCGATAAGAAGAGAAGGAAGATGAGTAAGTCCCTAGGGAATTCGCCAGATGCCCTAGAACTCATCAATAAATTTGGAGCGGATGGCGTACGATTCGGTATGCTGTCTTGTTCGCCAGCTGGAGGTGATTTGTTATTTGATGATAGTCTCTGTGATCAGGGAAAGAAGTTTTGTAATAAGATATGGAATGGACTTAGATTTGTCAAAGGCTGGGAGTCTACTGAGGCTATAGCTCCCTCAGATGAGGAAGTATATGCTACAGCATGGTTCGCTCACAAACTTGCTGCCATACATAGAGAGATAGAAGATAATTATAAAGACTTCAGATTATCAGAAATTTTGAAGAAATTATATTCCTTTATCTGGGACGATTTCTGCTCTTGGTACTTAGAAATGATCAAACCTGAAGACGGAAAAATAAGTAAAGTAACGTATGATAAGACGATAGAATTCTTTTCTCAGATCTGTACTTTGCTACATCCATTTATGCCATTTATTACTGAAGAAGCATGGCATATATTGAAAGATAGAGCTGACGGCGAGGACTGTATTATGAGTCAGAATCCCGTTTATGACAAGCCCAATTCCAGCGTCTTGAGTGATGTGGAAACGGTATATGCAATTGCAACGAACGTAAGAGATGTCAGAAATAAGAATGGTGTAAAGAGACAAGAGAAACTAGAGCTTTCTATCCTGAACAGTGATAATATTACACGACTTTCCAGTGACGCTGGTTGGAAAGGAACGGTTTCTAAGCTGGCCATATTACAGTCCATTAATGTTGTAAATGAAGAGGTTGATAACAGTATATCCTTTATCATAGGGACAGACAAGTATTTCATAGAATTAGAGCAGGAGATAGATGTAGAAGCGGAATTAGTTTCTCTTAAGGAAAAGCTCATTTATGAAGAAGGCTTTGTTAAATCTGTCAATAAAAAACTAGATAACGAACGTTTCGTAAACAATGCTCCAGACGCCGTTGTAGCAAACGAAAAGAAAAAGCTAGCAGATGGTTTAGATAGGATAGCAAAGATCAAGGAGAGTATAGAGAAGTTGTCATAGGTCAAGCTGACATAAAAAAACTAAGTACAATTCTGTCAACTAAATAAAAAAAAAGCCTAGCAAAATGCTAGGCTTTTTCCATTAATTTTGAAAACTTGATTAGTTCTGAATTACAATTCTTTGTGTTTTGAATCCTTCATCAGTTCTTGTGTTCAAGAAATATATTCCTGATTGTATTGTGGAGATATCGAAATTCACACTTTGAGTTTTGATGTCTTCGTATTGTCTTGTCATTACTGTTTTTCCATCTACCGTAGTGATTTCTATATCGATGTCAGAGCTTTTTTCTAAGCCTAATACCACGGTAAGATTATCAGTTGCTGGATTCGGGAATGTACTGATAGCAAGATCGTTGTTAAGATCTTCTGTTCCAGAAATATTATCTATGCTTACTTCAGTAAATAGCGTATTGATATCATAATCTGTAAATGTTACACCTAAGATATCATCACTTGTACCATTTACAGTTTCTTGGAAAAAAGTTCCTGACAATCTACCTAGAGATGATGATAACGCTGCATTTGTAGCATTGTGATAGAAGTTTCTAATATTCTCATCTAGACTAGTCGTGTTGTATGCTAATAGTCCCATCTGCGTCGTTTCTTCAAAAGGTCTAGTCGAAAGCAATACTAAGTAATTCATATTATCTTCTAACTCTATGTTTGTACCTACAACAGGATCACTAGTAGAAGGATTAAAATCATTAATCGGTACATCTATTATTCTAAAGTTTTCGTCGCTTGGTGATACGACCACTTGTGCTCTTCCTACTAATTCTCTTTCTGAAGGCTTAATGTCGTAGCCAACACCTGTTATAAATCCATCATCTACTGGCACTCTATAAACGAATACCTCGACAAAACCAGTTGTCATAGCATCGATGTCTAGTCCAAACCTAACTGAAGTGATAGTCTGGCCAGCCCCGTTAGGCATGTAATAAGCAGAACCTGCTGCGTAGAAAGGATTATCAAAAACTGATCCACTAGTTATAGATACAAATGCTTGCCCTGTTTCATTTAAGGCCTCAGTCTCAGTTGGCGTGTTAGAGAATAAATCTTCTGTTACTTCAAAGGTGTAACTGATCGTATTATTATCCGCTATCTGATCTTCCTTATCATGCGATACAGAGTATGTAGCAGTGTATGTACCTCTTTCAGTAGGCGTAAATGTTCTGTCAAATGTCATGTTCTCATTTAGAGAATATCCAGGTAGATCATCAAACGACTGCACAGTATTGAATACTGAACTTCCGCTTGCATTAGTAATATCCATAGTAACCTCTAGATTCTCTGCTGTCTGGTCACCATTGTTAAACATATCTACAAGAAACGGAATTTCTGATGCTTGTGATAATGGCGTTTTATAAGCTGGTGCAGTAGCATAATAGTTATTATTCAACTGCATATCTACATAGGACTCATTTGTTATCGCAACATCATCTATAATCCAATAGTATAGATTTCCTACATATTCAAACTTAAATTGTAGATTAGAAACACCTTCATATCCAAATAATGGAATTTTGAGCGTATTATTTACTGCAGTATTGGTTACAACAGCTGCGTTTAAAGGAATAGTATCCAAGAAAGGTCCTCCATTTTTACTAAGAATAATGCTGTATGAAGACGTAAAATGAGTCACTTTCTGACTAAACTGGATAAATAGTCCTGTGTTAGGATCTGCACCAGCTGCAGCAAGATCTATCATAGGACTCACTAGAGATGATGTACAAGGATTAGCACAAGCAACTTCATTTCCTAATATTTGACCACCAAGTACATCTGAGTTCATGATAGCAGCACCATTACAGATAGTTGCTGAATTTATTGGACCATTAAATGCATCGTTATTGTAATTAATCGCAGGAAAACCATTAGCAGTATATTCCCATGTAGTCGTATCTACATCTTTTTCTACTGTCCATCCTTCCAGTCCATTAGAGAAGTCTCCTTCTCCAGAATTTCTTCCCCAGATTACTTCGTCACCATATACAGGTACATCGCATACATATTCTATAGATACATCTATCTCTGCTCCACCTGCCATCTCTGTTCTGATAAGAGCACAGTCAGCTTGAGAAATCATGCCTGAAAAAATGTTAACATTTCCGCCATCGGCTCCTGCAGTCATAGCAAAAGCTGGTGTTTCCTGATTGTTACAAACGATTACGCCAGCAGCACCAGCATTTTCAGCTTGTAGAACTTTCGTCCCAAATTCACAATCACCTCTATCTATAAAAGCTATTTTTCCTGAGACATTAGCTGCTCCAGCTTCACAACCATTAGTTACTGGGTCAGTCCCATCATCAATAAATACAGCACTTCCAGTAATAGGTCCTGAAGCTTGTGAACCAAATTGTGATATAACTAATTGATAATCCCCAGATATCGTGGCTGGTGAGTCAATCACAAGCGTGTTAACGAGTTGAGCTGTTGTAATATTCACCCCCACAAAGAGTAAAGCTATGAGCCCTAGTCCTCTAAAGATGAATTTGTTATTTGTAAAATTTAATTTCATAATAGGTTCTAATTTGTTTATTAATCAAGTTCTTAATGTACTGCCGTAAGGTACACATTGTTCAAAAATAATAAAAAGTTTCCTTTAAATATTCTAAAGAAACGTGTAAAAACTGGTAAAATTAATCAAAGTCTCTATTAAGACTTTAGGTGATTTATTATTTCGTCTATAGAAACTGCAACAACATTTGATTTTGTACATGCAATTCCAGCTACTATATTACTGATTTCTAAGCACTTAGGTAGTTTATAATTAGTAAGATACATAAGGCTAAAAATACTAATAAAGGTATCTCCTGCGCCACTAACGTCTATAGATTTTAGTGCTTCTGTAGATATAATTCCAGATTCTAAACCGTCGTTAAAGTATGCCCCCTTTTCGGATAAGGTAACAATTATAGTATTACAGTTGATCTTCTGTCTGATTCTCAGGATAGCTGAGTCTAGATAATCTTTAGAAATAGGGATATTTTCTTGTAAAATATGCTGTAATTCCTTGATGTTAGGTTTAAATATCGTACAGCCACTATAACTAAAAAAATTAGTATGCTTAGGATCTACAAATACTGGAATATCTCTTCCTTGACATAGCGCTATACATTGTTTTATAAGATTGTCAGTCATTAGACCCTTGTTATAGTCCTGTAGTATTACTGCATTGTAATTATGACTACCTGTGAGGTCCGAGATAGAAGCTAAAATGCGCTGCTCTTCTCTGGGGTTTATATAGTTTGTATCCTCCTTATCAATTCTCAAAATTTGCTTATGGTCTATTAAAAGACGCGTTTTTGTAGTTGTTCTTCTACTTTTATCTTGCAGTAGAAAACTCGAACAGATAAGTTTTTTTGATAAGAGTTCATCTAATTCTTTTCCTTCTTCGTCTGCTCCTATTAGGCTTACAAGACTTGCTTTAGCGCCTAACGCTAGTAGATTGCAAACTACATTTGCTGCACCACCAAGATTGTTTTCCTCCTGTTCTGGTAACATCACCGGTACAGGAGCTTCTGGGGAAAGTCTTTCTGATCTTCCGTAAACAAACTTATCTATCATAGAATCCCCTACGACAAGTATATGTAAATCTGAAAAGTCTAAATTCATCTGAGTAGTTTTTCTGCATATTCCGTAACAGCGAGAGAGCTATTGTCATATCTGCTAAAGTAATCATTTAGACTTTCTTGGTTCATTTTCTTTTCTTTGATTCTGGAAAGAAGTAAATTAACTGATGAAGGAAAATTTTCCTTCTTATCTATGATTTCGATGAAGTCAGAATGCGACAATTCATCTATTTCTGCGAATCCCCTGTGTCGAGGTCCAATTATGACTGGGCACTTATGTACCAAAGCTTCTAGGACATTATGTATAGAACGTGAGAATCCGCCCCCTATATAAGCTATAGTTCCATATCGATAAATATGTTTTAAGTTACCAGGCTGATCAAATAATATAACATTATCGACATACTCCCTAGAAGATGGATTGTAAAGTGCGTATGGTTTTTCTATTTGATTTTGTATTGTTTTTAGATTAGCTTCATTTAGTTCATGAGGGAACAGCAGATGTAGGTCTGTAGGAAAGGAATCTATATTTTTTCTGATCATTTCCATTTCCTCTGTATAGATACTACCATACACAAAAATTTTTCTTTGTTCATTGCCAAGAAAGAGAAAGCTGACCTTTCTCTCCTTATCAGATATAATCGACTCCACTCTGTTATCTCCGATAATCGAAATTTTACCACTCTGATAATTATTATGAATAAGCAGATCTTTAGTCTTTTGATTTTGAACAAAAAAGTGAGCTGCTTTTTGAGTGTAAACGAATAGGGATCTGAGCGGGAATTTAAAATACTTTTCTTTATTTTTAAGATTGACAGAAATGAAAATAAAAGGGATGCTACGTTTTCCTAATATATGTAACCAGTTGTACCAGAATTCATATTTGACAAAGATCACGAGAGCAGGGTCTAGAAGATCTAGAAACTTGCAAATTTCTGAAGGTTTATCTAGTGGTGCGTATACTTTCTGATGATAAAAATTATTATTATCAGGTAATATGTCAAATGCAGAATGAGAGAAAAAGCTCATAATGACATAGTAGTTTTTAGAGATTAGACCTCGCGCTATTATCTTAGTTTGCTCATATTCTCCTAATGATGCACAATGGAGAATTACGGTTTTTTTTGTGGTGCTATTTTGTTGTAGGGAAAAGTTATTACGCGAGGAAAAGAACGCTTTCCACTTTGGATTAAAATGAGATAATAGACGTATAACTGGGAGTACTGCGTACCATATTATGGTATACAAATGCAGCATTAGTAGTATATTTCTCCTGCAGGTGCGAAAGATTTTAGCGGAAGCGTATATTTGACATTAAGACCATATATTAAATCTAGTCTCGCAGAATTATCTGTCGTACCCGTGTCGAAGTTGAGAGGTCTTTTTCCTTTTGTAAAAGCTTCAGTAATTTCGAATGCTATAGACAGAAATACCTTTCGAGAACTATTTACATAATTATATCCAATGCGTTGTTTTAATGCGGGACCGCGGGTAAGTCTGTCATATCCTTTTAGATAATTACCGCTTACCTGGGGTACGGATTTAGAATCATCTTGCACTCTTATATAATGAGAGAGTAGACCTAATGATGCATCTAATCTGAGCCCTTTTCCGATATTGTCCGTTAGTATAGTTTTGGCGATTCCCACTCCCCAGTAATGTCCTCTCATTCTCAGAAAGACACTGGCATATCTGCTATCACTTCCCAGAATATTTCCTGATGCTGTAAGCAAGTTTCCAATAGGCTGTTCTCTAACCTTGTCTCCAAACATAAGTTTAGCTTCAGAAAAAATGATTAGATTTTTGTTGGGAATATGATACTCCATACCTAACCCTGCTTCATTATGTCTTCCAAATCTGTCTGCTAAATCTCCCGCAGGATTGTTGAATCCATAAGAAATAGAAACACCAAAAAAGTTATATTTGACATCGTCACCTGTTACCTCTTTCTGTGCAGAACAAAGGTTAAAGGACAATAGTGCTACGAGTAAAAAGTAATGTTTCATAATGTGGTTTCGCAAAGCCTTTTTTCATAAACGAGAAAGTAAGATAAAGTGTTTCCTCGTAGTTACCGTTTCTAAGACATTAGAATGATATTTTATTTCAGGGCTGCAATACCAGGTAGTGATTTTCCTTCTAGAAATTCTAGTAGAGCTCCACCTCCTGTAGAAATAAAACTCACCTTATCTGCTAAGCCACTTTTGTTTACCGCCGATACAGAGTCTCCACCACCTATCAGGGAGAACGCCCCCTTACTAGTAGCATCCGCCACTGCTTGCGCAATAGCAAAAGTACCTTTTGAATAATTTTCCATCTCGAAGACACCTACTGGACCGTTCCATATAATGGTCTGAGATTTAGCAAGTATGCTACTGTAATGTTCTATAGCTTTGGGGCCTATGTCTAATCCCATCTGACCATCAGGAATTTCTATACTGTCTACAATACCTTCAAAAGCATCATTAGAAAAAGAGGAAGCAGTCACTGTATCTTCAGGAATCAGTAATTCTACGTTTTGATCCTTAGCTTTTTGCATAAGCTCAGCGGCCAGATCTACATAGTCTTCTTCAAAAAGAGAATTTCCTATATCTCCACCCATAGCCTTTATGAAGGTGTAACTCATTCCACCTCCGACCAATATATAGTTCGCAAAATCAATTAGTTTTTCTATTAGCTTAATCTTATCCGAAACTTTCGCTCCACCTAATATTGCAGTACATGGTCGTTTTGGGCTGTTCAGTACTTTTTTTGCGTTAGCGATTTCCGTACTTAGTAGTAATCCAGCTGATTTGTTTTCACTTTTGAAAAATCTTGCAACAGTAGTTGTAGAGGCATGAGCTCTATGAGCGGTCCCAAAGGCATCGTTTATGAATAGATCTCCGTGCTTAGAAAGGCGAGCTGCAAATTCTTCATCGCCTGCTGTTTCTTCTTTATAGAATCTGGTATTCTCTAGCAAAAGTACCTCGCCAGGTTTTAGACTATTAGACTTTTCTATCGCTTCATGGCCTACACAATCGGAGGAAAATATGACCTCTCTTCCGAGTAGGGTAGAAAGCTCTTTTACAATCTGACTAAGAGAAAACTTAGCCTTGTTGATTGAGCCATCTTCATTTTTTTTACTTTGTGGTCTTCCGAGGTGAGACATCAGCACAGCGCTGCCACCACCGTCTATTATAGCCTTGATCGTAGGAACTGCTTTTACAATTCGTGTATTATCTGTTACCTTACCGTCGCTATTGATCGGAACATTGAAGTCTACTCTTACGAGAGTACGTTTGCCAGAGAAATCCAGTTGATTCATTTTGATATACTATTATATTCTTGCTGCTAGATCAGCTAATCTTGCAGAGTATCCTGCTTCGTTATCATACCATGCGACTACCTTGATCATTTTCCCCATAGACTGAGTCATCAGCGAGTCAAAAATACAAGAGTGCTTATTACCTACAATATCAGAAGATACGAGTGGATCAGTAGAATATTCCATGATTCCTTTTAGTTCGTTCTCAGAAGCTTTCTTAAATACTGTGTTTATTTCTTCAGCACTGACCTCCTTATCTACAATAATATTTAGTTCTATCATAGAGCCTGTTATTACCGGAACTCTTACGGCTATAGCAAACAGTTTTCCCGCAACTTTAGGGTATACTTTTCCTACTGCACTTGCTGCACCTGTACTTGTAGGTACAATATTGTAGGCAGCTGCACGTGCCCTTCTTAGATCACTGTGTGGTGCATCTTGGATATTCTGATCAGAAGTGTATGCGTGGGTAGTGGTTAGAGACCCCTGGTTGAAACCGAAGTTCTCATCTATCACTTTTACGACAGGCGCTAGACAGTTAGTTGTACAACTCGCATTAGACATTATATTATTTTCTGTCTCTGCTGCTTCTGTATTGACACCTAGTACAACGGTTGTTACACCATCTCCCTTTGCAGGCGCAGAAATGATTACTTTCTTAGCTCCAGCAGTTACGTGAAGTGCTGCTTTTTCTTTCGTTCTGAAAAAACCTGTACACTCTAATACAGTATCTATACTGAGTTCTGACCAGTTAAGCTTAGCAGGATCTCTTTCCGCAGTTGCTTGGATTTTATTACCATTTATAATCAGGTGATCATCTGTTGCTGATATGTCTGCTTTTAGCCTCCCGTGGGCACTATCAAATTTTAAAAGATGCGCTAACGTATGATTATCTGTTAAGTCATTTATAGCCACAACTTCTACATTTTCGTCCAATAACAGATTTCTGTATGTCAATCTGCCTATTCTTCCAAAACCATTGATTGCAATTCTCTTTTTTGCCATTAGATTATTCTTTTTTTATATGTAATTAGATAGGATAAAAAAATATTGTATTGTAAACTGAAGATACAAAAGTTCATATAAAAATAAGCCACTAGACTAATTTAGTGGCTTATTTACTTCAATTATACGCTAGTTATTTAACTATATTTTCATAAATTTTTCTGTCAAGCTAAAGTTTTTAGACCTTACTGTTAAGAAATATGTTCCTGAATTAAAGTTTCTTGTGTCAAACTGCAGATCATGCCTTCCAGCGTTATAAAACTCGCCACTTCTGATAGACTTTATTTGATTGCCATCGACATCTACGATGGATATTTGTAAAGTGGTACCAGAGTTCAGTTGGAAACCAGTTTTGACGATACCTTCCGATGGATTAGGACTGACAGGAAATAAAAAATTCTTATCAGGTATATTTTCTAGTTCACTTGTGTTAGTCGTCTCAGATTCGAAAATAATATCTTCATCACCTTCTTTATAATCTACGAATAGTATGGGGAGATAGTACATTTCGTCATCAGTGTTCTCACCCCACGAGACAAACTTTGGCGGGCTAGATGGATTAGAGGGATTCTCAGATGTATTATCATAAGTCGCTAGAGCATGTACAACGTCTCCAGGCTGAGCAGTTATGTATTTTCTAAAATAATAATTGCCTTGCCAGTTAAAATCCCACTCAGGGATATATATAAGGTTAGTTATCGTGCCATCTTGGTGTTCTATATATACAGTCCAGTCCTGACCTAGTAGATGCATATGTGGAGATATACCCACAAGGCTTATCGGTTTAGGTATCGTCCATGTACCGTGAAATTCTCTTACTTGTTCTGGAAGCATAATAAAGTTGAAAAAACCTCCTGGAATATTAAAGGGTAGCATAATATAGTCTTCTACATACCTTTCTATTTCTTCTTCCTCTTCAGCAAAGAAAATGTTGACACTACTTTTGTCCGATTCTGGAATGGAACCTGGAGCATAGTGTATCTGAATAACAAGATCTGAACCAGCGGCCATAGTTTGACCTACACCTATCGGGTATCGTAAAGGTTTTTGTCCAGGTACATAACCCGGATATTGTTTTTGTTCTAGTACGCCTAGATCATCGCCTCCGTCAAATCCTCCAAATCCTTCAAAACCATACTCTGGCGTAGTTGCGTCAGTTGCTGCTGCTATGCCATCAGTATCTTCGAACAATAGAGCATGATGAACAATCTTAGTGTTACCTGCTCTAAATTCTATAGCCTTGACGACTTTATCTTCAGTAAGACCAGTAGGCAGAACAAAATACATGTAAGAATCTCTATTATTTCCTAGATGTGTATGAGATTGGCTCATTTCTAACACTAGGTCTGGTGTTCCCAGAAGTGATCCGCTAGGATAGTCTGGGAAGGGTGGAGCAAGCGCTGGATCCCCTTCTGGAGTGCCGTTATCTACCCACTGGGCAATCTTTTGTATTTCTTCGTCTGTAAGAAAATTTTCTGCTTGGAACCTAGAGTATTCAGGGTCGGCTTGCCAGGGCGGCATGTATTTTATAGAAGTAACATACTTAATCATTGTAGACCAGTTTTTTACTTCTTCATAATTTGTCAAATTCATGGGACCTATTTCACCTGATCTATGACATGACCCACAATTTTTATAAATCAGAGGTGCGATATGTTCAGAAAAGTTAGTTTGTGCATCAGAAGTAGTAAAGACAGATAAGAGCAGATAGAATATAATTACTAGTATTCGCATAGGCTATATTATTATTCCTATAAAAATAAGAATAAAATAGTCTAGCTTCCTACTTTTATAGACCTTAAGTGTTATTTAACTCAAGTTTCGGCTCTCAATAAAAGCTTTCTTTATGTAAACTAGTGCTTGAAACAAAGTATAGAATATAGAAATCAATTCTTTCATCTAATACCATTTCTATTTTTAGATAACGGAAAAGGATTTAGAATTGTTCAAAATGGATCAAGGCAAAAAACGTAGGCGAACCCATAGGTTCGGCGAGGCTTTTTAACGAAGGAACATGAAGAACAAAATAAATAATTACCGTCATTCTAAACTAGAATTGGTATAAGCTAAGTAAAAGCCTTATTACAATTTCTATAGTAAAGAATAACTCTTTCTATGGGAATCATTTTTTAATCGAGTGGCTGGTCCCTCTAGATAAATTTTTTGAATGCCTTTTAGTTTTTCTACCTCTTATCCGCTATCCTAGTATTGATATTGAATTGAATAATCCCATATTAAGCAAGAGGTTAAAAATCTAATCAAAACTGATAGTTTTTCAACTACTGAAACAATAGTATGTTAACAAACAAACGGTAGGATATATTTCATGAGTGATTGAATGGAAGTAAAGTTTTTAGCTGGAGTCTCTAGCATAGCAGCATCGTTATGAGGATTATAAGCAAGCACATCTATTCCAGCATTTATTCCCCCCATAACTCCCGCGATGGTATCTTCAATAATAATACAATTAGATGGAGGAGTATTCATTTTTTTTGCAGCATAGAGAAATAGATCAGGAGCTGGTTTCCACATCTTAATATCATAGGCACTAAAAACATGATCGTCAGGAAAGTAGGATTTTATATTCGCAGCATTTAGGCTAACAACCATTTTTTCTTGGGGGCCATTAGATGCAATACACATAGGAATTTTTATATGGGATAACAATTCAGGAATCCCTTCTACGGTGCTTAGCTCATTCTGAAATACTATTTTACTTCGTTTTCTGAACTCTAATTCAAAATCCGCATCATAGTCTTCTGATTTATCTTGAATATGTGCAACGATATCAGCAAACTTTTTGCCAGCGAATAGTTCATAAGACTTTTGCGGCGTTGTGGGGATGCCTATCTCCGTAAGCATCTCAGCAATTATCTGATTAGTGAGTCTTTCGCTATCTACAAGGGTTCCATCACAATCAAAAATTACTAATTCGTATTTCATAAGCTAAGTTTTTCTGAGCTATAGGTATTCTTAATTTATAAATCTGTTTGTTTACATGCCTTTCGATATCATATGATATTTTTTATTTCCTATGTCAAATCTGCTACCAGATAGGAATAAAATTTAGTGACAGTATTCAGAAGTCATTATTCTGTCAAGTTTTAATCGTTGCAGCGCAAAATTATTATTAAAACGCTTATAACATTTCTTATGAATTATAGAAGCATAAGCTTAAATGATCATTTTGCGATAGCAGAATAAAAAAAAAGACACTTTAAAATAAAGTGTCTTTTAGTAGCCCGTAGGGGATTCGAACCCCTGCTACCAGGATGAAAACCTGGCGTCCTAACCCCTAGACGAACGGGCCATTATTCCTAAAGCAACGCAAATATATGTGAATATGTATAATAACAAAAAGCTTTTGACATATTATTATAAAAAAAAAGAAACCCCCTGACTCATAAGAGAAGGAGGCTCTATTTCTTAATACATTCTATACTTATATTTTTACAAGCTTAAGTGTTTTGCTTGTGTAATTTTCTGTTCTAACTTTAATTATATAGTTGCCAGATGGGATATTTCCTGATACTATTATATTATTAACTCCTTGGGTAACTGGGTAATTTGCAATGATCTTACCTTCCATGCTGTACAGTGAAGCCATTCCTTTATCCCCAGACCAGTCAAGTGTTATTTTGTTGCTAAAAGGGTTAGGTGATACAGCAAATAGTATAGCATCATTTATCTCAGATGTATTACTTAACATACCATCAGTTACTAAGAATGTATCAAATCCTGCTTCTACTAAGTTCCCTGTATCCGCTTGATCAGAGGTCTCTACTGAGAATGTCATGTCATCCGTTGTAACGAAGCCATCAGGAAGCGTAATATTTTCGTAGTAGTTCCATGCTGATTCAGAATTCGTAATGGTAAGGAGAACAGCTGATTCTATGCCATTATTTACACTAATAACTACCTCATCATCAGGTGCGTTAGATCCAGAATCATTAAAGAACCATAGCCCAAAATGGAAGGTAGGTGCACTATATGATCCGAGTTGCATGAAATCAGATGTAAGTATCGTGTTACCATTATCTACATCATCAGTTCCTACGCTCGTTCCTGGATCATTTCCTGTGACGTAACATTCTGCTCCCTGGTCATCAGAATAATCTGCATTAGGATTAGCGATAAGTCCTTGCCATTCTGTCCCTACTGGTGTAGCTAGTTCCCAAATTCCTCGAGGCGCAGATCCACTTACAGACCAGTCTAGATCAAAAATAAAATCATCCTGATATCCACTTTCTAATTCTATAGTAAGTGACTGTTCGGAGGATAATTCTAGATCGATTACTTTCTGAAGAAAACCCCAGCTAGAACTTACAAATGTGAATGATCCTTGGAATAATTCTAAAGTAAAATTACCATCTGCGTCTGCTTGTGTGGAAAAAGAACTTTCCTCGTTATAAGCATACACATGAGCAAAAGCTACTGAAGTGCCGTCGGAAGCTTTTACTGCATTACCTGTTAATACTGCTGGTAGTTTACCATCTAGCTCTACATCTAATAGCGTGATTTCTCCAGCCACTAGTGTTGCTTCTACTGTTTTTGATAGGTAATTAGGATGTGAGAACCGCACCATGAAAGTACCTTCCTCAGCTTGACCAGTCTTATAGAATCCGGTAGGGCTAGTACTTTCCGAGTTGAGCGAGCTAGCTAAAATTTCAACATTTGCCATATTAATAGGTAGCTGAGTTATCACATCTCTTACGCTACCTTCCAAGTAGGCCGCTCTAATATAAGTCGGTTTTAATACGAATAAGCCATTGGATCTATCACTAGCTAGAAGAAGACCAGAAGGGAGAAAAGGATAAGCACCCCAGCATCCGTTAGTTCCTCCATGAGGACCATCGAATGTATCATAAGACCCTACTTTGACTAGATTATCTGGCTTGTGAGCATCTACAATTACGATGCCGTCTGTATACCAAGAAGTGGCTAGGAATCCATCGTGATAATGTGTATTATGAGGCACTACATTATTTCCCGCAGTTTCTAGTGGTTGGTACTTGTCTATAAGAATTATGTTATTCTCATCAGAAATATCGTAAGCATCCACAAATGCATTTCCTTTTTCGTCCGTTGTAAATATATAATCACCGTCATCTGATAACCATGCATTATGAGTAAAATCAGTCGTTGTTTCCGTACCATTTATATAGATAGGATTTGTTTTTTCAGTTATATCATAGATACTTAGTTCACCTATAAATATGTCTGAAGAATATAATCTGTCTCCTCGTGCATACGCATCATGAGAGTAGTTAAGATTAGCCGTACCTATAACTGATGGCAACAAAGGATCTGTTGTAATGTCTATCAGAATTACACCATCGAATGTATTACATCCTGAGAGGTAGCATGTACCTGAATCATCTATGTAGAGATTATGACATGTTTCTAGTGAAATATTATTTCCTTCTACCATCATAATAGGTTGCCATAAACTACTTGTTATAGTTTCTGGCGCAAGTGTCATATCTATTATAGTGAGACCATCATTTCCCTGATCTGTAGTTACATACAAATAGTTACCTTGGGATTTGATATCCCTCCATATAGATGACGCACCTGATATTGCCGCTCTTTCTACAGGATTAGCCGGATCTTCTAGAGAAAATATCCTGGTAGTTGTCTGTGTACCTATAATTGCATATTCTAGACCAGTTGCATCCACATAACCCCAGATATCATTACAGTTTTCATTGAATTCTATTTGGGAAACAAGTTCTATATTAAAATCTTTTTGTCCAACTGCAGTCAAAGATAATAGGAGAAGGCATACGTGTAATATAATTTTCATTGCGTAGATTTTGTTTGTTTAATTAGAGTTCACAATTACCCTGAGGTAATCCAGACTGCAAAATAGGGATTATGAAGGAATTTATTTGTCTTGATGAAGCAGCCATTTTACATTAATACCATTTCTGTTTAAAAGACTCTCATTAGCTTATCAATATTATTATTAAATATTAAGGTAAAAAATGTAGTCCAGTAGTGGTGAAGAGAATTTTTCTAACGCCGAAAGGGATCGTTTTCATTCTAACAACAGTAATATTTTCAGAAAGAAATGGTTTAATACCATTTCTATTTTTAGATGACGGAAAAGGATTTAGAATTGTTCAAAATGGATCAAGGCAAAAAACGTAGGCGAACCCATAGGTTCGGCGAGGCTTTTTAACGAAGAAACATGAAGAACAAAATAAATAATTACCGTCATTCTAAACTAGAATTGGTATAAGTTCTTTTTACCATAGTTGTCAGTCTGCTGATACATATCATCTCGTCATCCGTATTATAGATTTTAATTTCCCAGATATGTACATTTCTTCCTAGTTTAATAGGTTTAACAATACCTTTTACATGACCACTTTTTACTGATTTTAGATGATTTGCGTTTATTTCTAGCCCTACCACAGGAGTTTCCAATGGGTTTTCTACACATAAGTAGGAAGCGATGGAACCGAGCGATTCTGCTAACACCACGGAGGCTCCTCCATGTAGTAAACCCATAGGTTGCTTTGTGCGATGATCCACAGGCATGGTTCCTGATAGGAAGTCGTCTCCTATTTCTGTAAAAATAATTCCTAGGTGAGAAACTAAAGTATTTGCATTTATTTCATTTAAAATGCTTAGGTTCATGTTCTTTTGAGACCAGATCATATATTTTAGATTTTAGTTTTTGAATAATTCAAATTTGAAATATTATCTTTGCACGAAATAATCTTTAAAATAACCAGCGATAAGGTAACTAATAACTACTACTTGACAAATGGAAATTTACCACAATCCTAGATGCAGAAAGAGCAGAGAAACTCTTCAATTATTACATTCTAAAGGCCTCGAACCTGATATTGTAGAATACCTGGACCAAGTTCCTACTATGAAGGAAATAAAGGGAATTCTAGCAAAATTAGGTATAAAAGCTGAAGAATTAGTAAGAAAAAACGAAGCGATATATCGAAGTAAATTCAAAGATAATAGCTATTCCGAAGACGAATGGGTACGTATCTTATCAGATAATCCTCGACTTATAGAAAGACCTATTTTTATCAAGGACAATAAAGCGGCTTTAGGAAGACCTCCTGAAAATGTGTTATCCATACTTTAGGCTAGCTTTTTTTTATATTCTTTACAGCGTGCTTTCAATATGATTAAGTATTTTTTCTACATCTGAGTGTGAGAATATATGGGCTTTATATTGATTCTTAAACCAGGTAATCTGTCTTTTAGCATAATTTCTGGTGTGTTGTTTTATTTTATTTATAGCTTCTTCCCTAGAAATCACATTACTAAAATATTGGAATAACTCCTTGTATCCTACTGTTTGTAAAGCTTGTAAATTTTTATAATCTGACAAACTGCGTACTTCTTCCTCTAGACCTGCTTGGATCATAAGATCGACTCTTTTGTTGATTCTATCATATAGTATAGTCCTATCCATATGTAAGGAGATAGGTATTATGTCAAAATTTCTTTTTTTCGTGATTCCTTTTCTGAAATCTGTAAAGGGCATGCCTGTATGTTCTATTATAGAGACAGCCCTAATCAGCCTTCGCACATTCTCTTTATCAACTATTTTATAATACTCAGGATCTTTTTCTGCTATAATATTTTGAAGATGGGAGATTCCATTTTCTTCTAGAAGCTGTATGACTTTAGCATTCATCGCATCGGGTATAGAGGGTAGGGTATCTAGGCCATTAGTTATTGCTTTGATATATAGTCCAGTACCTCCTGTAAGCACAGCTGTATCGTTGTTTTGGAAATAGTGGTCTAGGTAATGAATGACCTGTTCCTCATATCTTGCCACATTATATTCATTCTGTATGCTTATTATGTCAATGAAGTGATGAGTTATCTCTGCACGTTCGCTATAAGTAGGTTTAGCAGTACCAATACTCATCTCTTTGTAGACCTGTCGGCTGTCAGCGGAAATGATTTCAGTTTGAAGATGCTTTGCAATTTTAATACTTAAGCTTGTTTTTCCGATAGCTGTTGGGCCAGCAATTACAATTAATTTTTTATTTGACATCTACACCAAAGGTACGTAAAGACTAATTATTCCTTTTACATATAAGGACTTTTCATCTTCTTGCTGTGTGGTTAGTTTGCTCATTACCTAAAAGTAATTCTATAAATCATTCTGATAGCTAAAATATTTAATATCAGAAACTTATATTTGACATAAGCATAAGATATGTTATATTATATATTACGGCCTATAGCTCGGTTATTTCTAAAAATCTATTATAAGAAGATTCATATAATAGGCATGGAGCATATTCCTACAGACAGACCTTTGCTGATCGCGAGTAACCATCCCAATGGATTTCTAGAACCCTGCATTATGGCCTGCTTTTTTCCTATCTCTTTGCATTTCCTGACTAGGGGAGACCTGTTCAACAATCCTGTGCTGAAGGTGATCTTAGATTCCACACACCAGATTCCGATTTTTAGATTCAGAGATGGATTCAATGCACTAAGAAAAAATAAAGAGAATCTAAATATTGCCAACGATAAGTTAAATAATGGGGCGGCTATAATGATCTTCTTAGAAGGCAGTACGGAGTTTGTCAGA
>Ga0209828_1001034_pt1 | contig 26068 bp, 20 predicted proteins | sample MaitaG_FD_187429 | JGI IMG/M metagenome (GOLD analysis project Ga0209828, IMG submission 187429) | Marine algal microbial communities from Maine, USA - Maine_Asex2 metaG (SPAdes) (version 2) | ecosystem: Host-associated > Algae > Red algae > Unclassified | place: Maine, USA | collected 2015-01-05
GTTGGATGCGATGGATGTCGCCGGCTTCAGTGAACGCGACCCCGCCAATCTCCTCGCAGGAATAGCCGCGCGGACGTTTCACGGCGGTGGCGTGTTCGTCCATGTTACGCAGCGATTCGCCGCCGCAATAGAAGACGAGTTGGTGACGGTCGTTCACGTCGACGATCGAGGTCACGCGGGTCATCGCCACATCCCACGTGAAGCCGCGCGGGAACACATTGTGCACCGTCTCAGTCGGGGCGGGGGCTCCGTTCGGCCAGCGCGCGAAGGCCGTGTTCGATGACGACCAGGAAAACGGATGGGTGCAAAAGCCGACGATCAATTCGCCCCCGACTTCGTAAAGGAAGGGGTCCTTCACGTGGCAGGTGCGCGGATCGTCGGACGCGATCAGCGTTCGGTAGCCGGGCAGTTCGGCGAGGGCGTCGAGACTGGGTGCGGCGCTGTGTTCGATGGTCCAGACGCCGGTGCCGGGTTTCTGGAACGAGTCCAAGCCGGGTGGGTAGGGGAGGCCGCCCTTTTCGGTGGAGACGAACATCTCATAGCCGGACGCGGTCCGGCGCAGGGCCGCACCTTCGATCGAGAGGACCGTCAGCCCATCGATGTTCAAATCGGCCTTGGACCAGCTCATCTCTTTTTTGAAGGTCTGACCCTGGTCGCGCGAGCGAAAGATCGCCAGCTCGAGGCCGCGGTCGCCTTTGTGCAGCCCGGTACGCGAATCGCCGGCGTTGCGGAAGCGACCGATCACCAGCAGCGAGCCATCTGCGTCTTCGATCATGTTGCCGCCGCCAAACCAAAACCCGGGTTCGGGCTCGTTCGGAGCGACGATTACCCGCGCGGCTTCCTGATCAACCAGCGCGTGAGCCGCGTGCAGAAGCTTTTCTTGTTCGGCGGGGGAAGTCATGGCGGTTTCTGCGATTAGAGGAGTTCGAAGCGGAGCGGGATCTCAACCAAGCCTTCGGAGTGGTCGCGGCTGCGCACGCCAAAGTCGTACCAGTCCTCGCGGCGGTGGTACTGGACGCTGTGGTCCCAGGAGTGGATGGCGATGCTGAGAAAATAGTGGCCGCGGCGCAGCGGCAGTTTGTCGATGTGCAAGCGGGCAATGCCGGTGCCTTCGAGGTAGGGAATCTCGATGTTTTTGATCTGGGTGTTGGTGCCGAACATGTGTTGGCCGGCCTGATGTTTGAAGCTGACCCCGATGACCGGTTTTTCGACCCGCTTTTTGGCGGCGTATTCGATGTCGATGCACAGCGCTTCGCCGCTGACGAACCACTTGGTCACCTGACCGGCGGTGTTGCGCATTTGCAGGCTTTGCAAGCGGATGTCGCCGGTGCCGTGTTCGTCAACTTCGATGTCGGGGATGTTTTCGTCGGGAAAGTGGCGTTCGCGGTAGTCGTGAACGACGCGTGCGGGATCGCCGCGGTCGACCATCGAACCCTTTTCGATCAACAGCACTTCGTCGCAGAAGGTTTCGACCGTGCCGAGATCGTGTGAGACGAACAGTAGGGTTTTGCCGCGGCGCTGGAACTGCTGGATGCGCGCGAGGCACTTCTTTTGAAAATTGATGTCGCCGACCGCGAGCACTTCGTCGATCAGCAAGATGTCGGGATCCACCTCGGTGGCGACGGCGAACCCGAGGCGCACGTACATGCCGCTCGAGTAGTTTTTCACCGGCATGTCGATGAAGTCGCCGATGCCGGCGAACTCGAGGATCGCGTCCATGCGCCGGGCAATGTCTTCGCGGGCGATGCCGAGCAGGGAGGCGTTGAGAAAGATGTTTTCGCGGCCGGTGAGTTCGGTGTGGAAGCCGGCGCCGAGTTCGAGCAGGGAGGAGATGCGGCCTTGGGTGGTCATCGTGCCTTCGGTGGGGCGGATGGTGCCGGCGACGAGTCCGAGGGTGGAGGATTTTCCGGATCCGTTGGGGCCGATCACGCCGAAGGTCGCGCCTTTGGGGACGCTGAAGTCGACGTTGCGCAGCGCCCAGAACTCCGGTGGCTTGCGACGCGTGACCTTGTCCTTGAACGCGCCAAACAGCGTCGGCGATTGGTTGAGTCCGCGCATGAAGTAGCGCTTGCCGACGTTCACCGCTTCGATCGCGGTTTCTGCTTTTCTAGGCGCGCTCATAGTAGGTCCGCCATGTTGCGTTCGAGGCGGCGGAACACCAGGTAGGCGAACACCGGAAACAGCAGCCCGATCAGCACTCCGCCCCACAGCCAGATGTTGTCCCACGGGTAGGGGTGGCCGAGTAGGGCGGTGCGGTAGGCGGTGAAAATGGGCGCGAGCGGGTTGAGCATGTAGATGCGTTCGATCCAGACTGGGAGTTTCTCGAGGGAGGTGATCAGGCTCAGGTCGTACATCGCCGGACTCAGAAAGAACAGACCGGTGGAGGCGACGCCGACCAGATGTTGGGTGTCGCGGTAGTGCACGTTCAGGGAGGACAGCAGCAGCGCGATGCCGAGGTTGAAGATAAAGTGGACGGCCACCACGATCGGCAGCAGCCACAGCCAGCCCCAAGCCACCGCGCGCGGAATTTCCGCCCATGGGGAAGGGGCTTTCTCGATCACATCGCCGCCGACCGCGAACCAGATCAGAAAGATCACCAGTTCCATCGCCAGCATGAACAGAAAATCGACCCAGCCGCTGATGGTCACGCTGAGCGGGATGGTCTCGCGCGGAAAGTTCACCTTCTTCACCAGGTTGGCATTGCCGGTGATGCACAGCATGCCGTTGTTGATACACACGGCGGTAAACTGCCAAGCGAACACGCCGACGATGATCGACTCCGGCCGCCCGTAGCCCTTGGCCACAAGCTGGGTCATGAACACGACGTAGATCAGCGCCAGAATCAGCGGCGAGATCAGCGTCCAAGCAAAGCCCAGCGCCGAGCCTTTATAGCGGCTCTTGAGTTCGCGCGAGACGAGGTTGCGAATCAGTTCGCGGTGCGTCGTGAGCAGGGACCACATGATCGGTTCAGCGGTCCCCGTGGGCAACGGCCGCGGCGGCGGTGGTCTGGAATTCAGCGTGCTTCATCAGCCCGAGAGATGGAGGGAAACGGGTTCGGTTTCAACTCCTTCCTTGGGAAAAGGCGTCGCCTCGCAAATCCGCTTGGGGCTGCGGGTTCGGGAAAGCCGGTGTCGCTGGTGGAGCAGGTTTGTGCGAGAAGTTAGGCTGGGGCGAGGTCCACGTGCTTCGCCTGAGCAATCAGGGCTCGAATGATGTTCTTTGTCTCGTTAGATGACAGTTTCCACCGAACATAGTCTTCAAATTCGGATTGGTTCTGCAAATCGGAAGAGGGGCGATATTCGTCGTCTTCCTGAGGGATTGCCAATGGAAAGAACGTTGCGGGTTCAGTTTGGACCAAACAAAAGAGTTCGTAACGATAGTCCTCAAGACTTGGAACTCGGAGGTTTAGCGAGATGTAAAATTCTTCGCCCCCTTGACGGCGACGTTGCTCCGCCTCTGCCAGGACAATTTGTTCTGTCTTCGCGCCAAGTTGGGACGCGATTTCCTTGAGGAACTCCATTGGCGGCGAGGGTAGTTCCTCCAATAGATCGTCTGGCCAAATATCGGTTGATTCACTCATGTTGTACTCGTTTCTGGTATTTCAAACTCGAATAGGATGGGGAGATGATCTGAAATTGAGGGCTTTCCATTCTTATTTGTCAGCTTAAAATTGCCTATGGAAGTTATAGCCTGAACCGAGCGACTTGGCAAGTAGGGCACAAGTTCTGGCCGAACTAAAACCTGATCGAAGGCGTGCCAGAAATAGCATACTTCCTTCGAACTAGACCGATAATACGTGCCGGGCGGGCCGAGGGATTCGTCGCCATAAAGGCTCCACATCGGATTGTAAAAGAAAGGGACTTTCCCGTGCGGGGATGCGCTCCTGTGGCCACGTTTGGCGACTTGCCTAGACATTGATGCGTTAAAACCGATTGATGAGACCATCACTGGATCGAAAGGATCAACATTTAAATCTCCAATCAGCAAGGTTCGCTCATGGCCAACACGGCCCTCCGCATCCCGAATTTTCTGGGCCATTGGGATCAGGGAGTGGGATTGACTTGTTGGGGCCCGATGGAGAAGGCTTTTCCAATGGGCTAAAACAAGAAGAAATGGAACGTGTCCTGATAGCTGGACCTGACGGATCGAGTAATACTCGTTTTCGAACGTAACGGTCACAAATCCAAGGGAGGAAGTCGTGTACAACTGTACGCGCTCACATACTGAAAATGTCGATTGGTATTCAGCGCCGTTGTTCAGGTTGGCTAGTCTTGGTTCGCCCGCCAGCGGGTCCTCGGCGAACACCACAAACTCTGGTTCGTGTTCGGAAACCAAAGCCTGAACTTCTTCGGGCGATTCTTTCCGATTCAGGTTCCAGAATAAAATTCTCACACTGGAATTATGAACACCTGTTGGCGGGGCATCAAGTAGAATCCCGCGCCAGCCAGTTTTCAAGCGGGCAGGGTTCTGCCGATCAAAACGCCGACTGGATTCTCAACTCGGCCTAAGCTTCCAACTCGGCCTAAAGCCGGACGCGCCCGCTATCTTAGACGTGCTTGGACTTGCCTTGCTGCTTGATCTTTTGGCCGGCGAGAATGTTCCTCTGATATCTGCTCTGCACGAGATCGATGACGATCAAGGTGAACAACACGAAGTAGAAGGTCGCTTTGCTCATCGCTTCGATTGGTTTGCCGAAGAGCTGAAGGTGCGAACCACCTTGGGAGATGAGCATGATACCGACGAGGAACAAGATGAAGAGACCGAGCACTTGGTACATGCGGTTCTTTTCGAGGAACTGGGTGACCCTGGTGGCGAGCGCGATCATCAGGATGCCGCCGATGATGATGGCGGTGGCCATGAGTCCGACCTCCAAGGCGCCGAGGTCGACGGTGGCTTCGACTGCGGCGGTGGCATTCTCGACGGCACCGGCCGCTGGTTCGGCGTGGTCTTCGCCATGGTGGTCGGCGTCTTTGGATGGCCTGACGATCTGAATGGCGGCGAGTATCGAGTCGAACGAGAACACGAGGTTCATGAACACGATCAGGGCGATGATCTTGCCGGGTGAGGTCGGAGTCCGGTGCTCGTCGCCCAGATCGATGTGGGTGAGCATGTGGAAGATCTCTTTGACCGCCGTGTAGAGAATGAACACGCCACCGATGATTTCGACGATGCTGGCGAAATACAGTTTTCCCGTGACCACGGGGGCCAAGTTTACTCCGACCTCCCATTCCTTGAACCAACTATAGAGCCAGACAATCACCAGCAGCAGGATGATACGTAGGGCGACGGCGATGGCGATACCGATGGTCCGAACCCGCGCTTGGTCCTTGACCGGGGCGCGCTGCGACTCGAGCGAAATGTAGAGGAGGTTGTCGAAGCCGAGGACAGCTTGGATCAGGATGAGCATCAACAACGTAAAGGCGGCTTCTAAAATCATGGCGGTGTGATGGGGTGAATTTGCGTGGGGTCCAAGTCAAAAATGGCTTCTCTTGAGTCAGCCTTCAGCTTCTTTGGCCGCAAAACGCCGATTTTCAAATGACGCAAGGCCGGAGCCTGCCGGAAAGTCACCCCACTCGGAGGCTATCTATCTAAAACCAATGCCAGCGCGGCCATTCTGGAATGCGGTCGCTTTGCAATCCGGCGTGGTCGTTCAGGTAGGAACAGACGGTCTCCAGCGGCGCGCGTTGGTACGGCGAGAGAAAGCGGCTGTAGTCCGCCCAGCGGATCAAACTACATTCGTCCTTCGCACCGGCTTTTTCGGGTGGATAGGCGATTTCAATGGTCCAATGGCAGCGGTAGAAAACGGTGCGGGCGCGGGCTACCCTCTCCATTGGGATCGCCCATATCTGGCCACCAATGGCGTTCCATATTTCGATGCGCTGTGGCCAGATCGAGAGCTTTCCTGAATAGGCTGGACGACCGGCAATTCGATAAACCATCCGGAACCGGAACTGTGGTTCTTGCTCCGCCTTCGTTTCAGGTGGGGCGTACGGGTTTGAATGCTCAGGCGTCATGGTCTTCCGTCCGACCACGGCGCTATTGAATGCGCTGAATTTTAATTTCATCGAAACGGGCCAAACCGGTCGCCTTGCCGTTTACCCCGACCGTCAACACGATTTTGTACTGTTCGAGATCGTGGGTGCGGAAGTTCATCTTGATGGTTTGCCAGTCTGTGGTGCCGGTGACCGAGTTGGTTTCCGCGATCGCCTGCAATTTGTTGTCATAATCCCAGATGATCACTGCGGCCCCGCCGGCGTTGGGGTTCTGCCCTTTGACACCGTTGGTTTTGATCCGGACGCTCAGTTGGTAGGACGTTTGCGGTTCGAGGTCGATCCGCTGGATGGCGCGTCCGAACTGCTGCGGTTTGAGGGCTAAGATCTCGAGGCAGTGGCGGCCGGCGGCCTTCGGGTCGGTGACCACGCTGATTTTGCGATCGTCTTTTTTGCCCCGTAATTCCCATTTCTTTGGCGCGCCCTTCTGTCGTTCTTCGAACGAGGCGTTCTGCACAAGATTTTCGCCGAGATACAATGGCGTGGGTTTAGGCTTGGGTTTTGGTTGTGGTTTAGACGCCGGTTTGGGCTTTGGAGGGGGCGTCTGTGCGGTGGTCGGTGCAGCGGGCTGGGGCTTGTCGGGTGCGAACACGACGGCGGCCAGTCCGCCGGCGACGATCAACAAACCTAGGGCGCCGACAATCCACCAGACCGCGGGTGGAAGTCCCTGGCGTGGTGCCGGCGTGTTGCGGGCGGCGTTCGCGGAGGCGCGGGTCTCGGCTTTGATGGACTCGGACACGCGGCGGAGGTCGGTGAGCAACGAGGCGTAGGTCGGGTAGCGATCGGCGGGATCGAGTGCCATCATGCGTTCGACGGCGGCGGCGAGTTTTTGCGGCACGGCCGGGTTCTCCGAACGCAGCGGGCCGCAGGATTCGGTTGCACCCGCGCGGACATTGGCGAGGGTCTCTTTACGGGTCTCGCCTTTGAACGGCGGCTCGCCAGTGAGGCAGTGACGCATCATCGCGCCCAAGCTGTACTGGTCGGAGAGCGGTGTTTCGCCTTTGCGGTTCAGGCGTTCGGGGGCGATGTAGTAGGGGCTACCCCAGAGACGTTCGGTGGGGTCGACTTCTTGGCGGAAGCGGGCGAGTCCGAAATCAACGAGCTTGGCTTGGTCGCCGGCGGCGAGCAAGACGTTGCCGGGTTTGATGTCGGAGTGGGTGAGTCCGATGTCGGCGGCGTTTTCTAGGGCGTCGGCAAGTTGGGTGCCGATCCGCGCCACCAGAGCGGGTTCGAGAATGCTGCGTTCGGCGAGAAGATCCTTCAAGTTGGGGCCGTCGATAAACTCCATGACGATGTACACACCATGCGCGTTGTCCTCGAAGGAGTAGATCAGCGCGATATTCGGATGTTTGAGGCTGGCCGCACTCTTGGCTTCCTGCAGCAGTTTTTCGAAGTCGATTCCCTCGTCGAGTTTGTCGGCGCGCACGGATTTGATGGCGACTTCGCGTTTCAGTTTGAGGTCGGTGCCACGAAAGACGACGCCCATACCGCCCTGGCCGAGCGGGCCATGGATGATAAAGTGGTCGACTTGTCCCGGAACTTCGACGCTGCCATCACAAGATGGACAGGCCACCCGTTCGAACGGAGCCAGTTCGCTGGCGTCGAGTTCTGTGCCGCAGTGCGGGCATGGAAACGGTCCGGTGGTATCGATCCGGATGGTTTCCGATGCCATCAGCGGGCCTCAAGTGGGTTAGTCGGGCTGGGGTTCTTGGCTTGGTTAGAGAGCTGCGCTTGCTGGCTCGGACACGGCTGGGTGGCCCGCAACCGTCTCTTGTTGTGCCGGTTTGTCTGTCTTCGCGTTGATCGCGAGATTGCAGAGTTCGGTGATGACCAGCGGGGATGCGAGTGTGTGAAATGTTTGGGTGCCGCGTTTTTCCCGGACGACGAGCTTTCCTTCGCGAAGTTTACGGAGGTGCTTGGAGACATTAGCCTGAGAGGTTTGCAACAATGTTTGGAGTTCGCCGACATTGCGTTCTCCTTTCATCAGACTCTGCAGGATCAGCAAGCGGTTTCTATCTCCGAGGAGAGAAAACAGTTCCGTGAGATATGTGACATCTTCCCCAATTTGTAATTCTTGCATAACCTCCTACAGTCACGTTCGATTATTTCATTTAATTTCAGTCATACCCTGATGGTTCCCGCATTGAATTGTCGAGGTTGAAATGGAATTAAAACTACAATAGTGTAGGGATTAGCTGGGTGGGCGGAGAACACCAAGCACGCTGGTATAGCCGTGAATGTGGGTGGCATCGCCGACCGGACCAATTTCCCCGTTGCAAAAACAGCCGGTGACAGGGACTGGGCCGAGGTGTTCGCGGATGAGGTCGCTGTCGTGGTTGGAGGTGCGGTACAGGTATTCTCCGCGTCCGAGACAGGAAAAGAGAAGTAAACCGATATTGTGCTGCGGCCCCTTGTAACTGGTTAGCAACATGTCGAGATCATCATGCGACGCTTCGCCATCGCGGAGATGGAAGCGGACCAACTGGCCTTCTTGCAACGCACCACCAACGACGATCGATCCGGTTTCGTAGTCGACTCCGACCAAGTTGCGGATGAGGAATTCGCCGTGTTGCGGTTCGGGATTGAAGGGGTCGAGCGAGAGGCCGATGAACAGGTGGGTTTTCGCGCGGCGCTGGTCCGCTTCGCTGGCCACACCCATAGCAGCGCTCAGCCATTCGAGCGCGGGTTTGTCATTGATCTCGATGATGGTGTTTTGGTGGCAGGCGGTGATGGTAGCGGGTGGGCCGATCGGGCGACAGCCTTGTGCGACGATGACATCGAGGCCGATCTCGCCGGTCATGGAGAGGAGGACGGCACCTTGGTCGAAAATATGCCGGTCGAGAATGAGGCGGTTGCCCTTGGCGTCGCCAGACCCGCTGGCGAGTCCGCCGAACTTTTGGCTGTCCGGAAACACGTAATCGAGTCCTTCAAGGAGGCGATCCATGTTGGGCGTAAATGGGTCGGCGAGCAGGAGAAAGTGGGGCGGTTGTTGGGCGGGTTCCTCGTAACCGAGACGTTCGCGCCAGACGTGGGGTGCGGCATCGGAGTCGGGCAGATCCTCCAAATCGAGATAGATGGGTTTCAAGTGGACGTTCGGCAGGTGCCCGGCCGTGATGGAGATGGCCGGACCTTGTTCGATCTCGCGCGCGTCGCCGATCACACCGGAGGCGGTGCATCCGATTTGCAGTCCATCGGGAAACTGTTGGTCCAAAAGTTCGAGGACGGTGGCGTAGGATCGGTGGTGGGCGGCGGAGATAAACAAGACGAGCAAATGAGGCACTCGGCCCTCGAGTCCGACGTTGATCGCGGACGCAAGTTCCTCGACGGCTTTCCGCGGGTCGGCGGCAGTTGAAATGGCGGATGCCCAATGCATTTCTATGGATACCCCGTTGTACAAAAACTTCAACTCGCCTGGTAAAATCACGCGAGGTATGCCGCTCTGTTCAAAATCCGCCGGCGTTATGTTTGTGACCATTTGTCATGGTGTCGGTTATTTTGAAGGGCGCTTGGGGAATCTTACGGCCATCGGTTTTATAAAGCGAAGGGGCGAATGTAGTGGAGGAACTCCGGCGGTTACGGCAAAGTATGCTCATGAAAGAAGAGAACGTTTTGTGGAAAGGGAATCCCTCGCAGCTCACCAATTTCTGGGTGTACATCATTTGCGCGGTGCTGGTGATCGGCTCAATTATCGCCGCGTTCTGGGCGTGGCCGGCCTTGTTCGGCATTATTATTCCGGTGCTGTTCGCGGCGGTGACGTTTCTGCGCACCCGTTGCCGGATCTACGAACTCACCTCGGAACGCTTGCGCCTGTACGAGGGCGTGCTCAACCAGGAAATCGGCGAGGTCGAACTCTACCGAGTAAAAGACTCGGCGATTCATAAACCGTTCTGGCTGCGCATGGTCGGACTCGGAACGCTGGTGCTCGACACCTCCGACCGGTCCCATCCGACGGTCGAGATCCAGGCGGTGCGGAAAATTGAGAACGTTCGGGAAATCGTCCGCGACCGGGTTGAGGCGTTGCGCGATCAGAAGCGCGTTCGGGAAATCGACTTTGAAGGTGGTGGCGCCGAAGATTTCGACGGCGACTTTGAGGGGTAGCGTTCGTTGGCTCGGCGGTACTTGGTTGGTTCGTGGAGCGTCGTGTGGTTTGGCCGCTGCGCGGAGGCAAAGGAACTTGGGGCAAAAGAATGAGTCCAGTCACGGATAGCGTTCGTTGGCTCGGCGGTACTTGGTTGTTGCGTGGAGCGTCGTGTGGTTTGGCCGCTGCGCGGAGGCAAAAGAATTTGGGGCACAGGAATGAGTCCAGTCACGGATAGCGTTCGTTGGCTCGGCGGTACTTGGTTGTTTCGTGGAGCGTTGTTTGGTTTGGCCGCTGCGCGGAGGCAAAAGAATTTGGGGCAAAGGAATGAGTCCAGTCACGGATAGCGTTCGTTGGCTCGGCGGTACTTGGCTGTTTCGTGGAGCGTTGTGTGGTTTGGAGTCAGATGGGAATATGGGACTTCCCCTTGATTGTTACCAATTGAACATGGGTGTGATGAATGTTGATCCATTGAAGACCTAGGATGGGAAGTCGGGTGTAAATCGACATCAGATGCTTTGAGTAATTGATGAGTTGATTGCTAGGGAGAGCCGTAATGAAAAAGCTAACCTCGTTATCATGGAGAAGCACTTGGTGTGTTCCAAATTCCTTTCCCGCGCGGAGGACTGGGAGGCGGCGTGTGCAGTGGTCCAAGCCTCCAAACTCCGAGGCTAGAGCTTCTGTATAGAGCGCCGGACTCAGAAAGCCACCCAACTCGTTGAGGAGGCATCCGATGTGTTCCGGTAGATGAATACAAGCTTCTGAGAGCGGAGAAAAGGCATCCTTCGAAATCGTGATATCAAAACGAACAGTTGATTGTAGGCGTCCCTGCACGCTGCTTGAGCCGAGGTTAATCAGCTTGATCCGGCTGATTTCAAGCAACGCGGCGTAATTTAATGCCTGGGCCTCATGTACCGTTGTCAGAGTGGCGAGCGCCTTCAATTCGTAGACCACGCCCTTTACGACAAGATCTAAAAAGTATCGTTTTGAAAAGGTTCGCCAACGGACATACAAAGGCACTTGGGTGTAAACCTTTTCAAGTCCAGCAGTGATGAGTCGTTCTGCGATATCATTCTCGTAGACTTTTTCATCACAACGTTTCCCGAAATAATTTTGGGAGTCAAAAGCAGCACGCATCACCATCCAGTCGATCTGCTTAAAGACAGCGACTGTGTTCGATCGAATATTCATTTCAACATCAATTGGCATGAGTCTTTGTCCTCTCGTCTCCCATTCCTTTGCCCCAAATTCTTTTGCCTCGCGAAGCGCCCAATCCGCTCAGAATTTTCCGCAAAAATCCCAACCGGCATGGAATACCGGTTGGGGTATGCGATTAGACTGAGTCAATAGTGCTGTTCGATAGAACCTCCGGGTTCGATGGTTGTGGTTAGGGGTTGAAAATCTTGAACGCCAAGCCGCGCGTGCATTGGCCGGCTGCAGGCTGTAATTTCTCGACCAGCAATGGATTGGGCTTGGCGGAAACTTTTCGCGGCGCCTTCCACGAACTTTTGAAGTACGGGCGGACCATGGTGTTGAAATAGGTGACCTTCTTGTCGCTCTGGTTGAACTCATCGTACACCCGCGCCGGGACGCCGCTGACTAGCAGGCGCTTGCCGTCCTCCAGAGTCAGCAGGAACTCGGACCGATGGTCGTCATAGTCGTAGGATTGGATGCTGTCGCCGGGAAGCGGGGCGACCCGGCCAGATTTCCGGTCCTCGGTGGCAAAGGCGGAGGAGAGGGTGAAGGCGAGGGCGAGCAGAACGAGGCGGAACGTGATGGTGGGTTTCATGGGTGAGTCCTTTTGGGTTTGGATTTGCCAAAAGAACTTCGCAAGCGCCGTGCCAACTTGGTCTCCAGAAATCGCCAAAATTCCGTAAGTTGCTGTGATAAAGGCAGTTGAGAAAATCCGCTATTTTTTGCAGTGCCAAAAATTACAACCTAGGTTGTAGCGAATTACAACCTAGGTTGTAATTGTAGCGTGGACACCAAGGCGGGGCGGGCGGAGAAAAACAGGCTGATTTTTGTCCAAAGATCCGCCAATATCCTGAAGTAGAGGGAAACGATTTCGACCTAACCTCTATGAGGCCACGGCCCCTAGCTGGTCCAAACCTACTGGCCGGTTCGTCGCCAAAAGTGAAGTAGTACCGTTTTCCAGGCGGTATCGTCTCGCCAGCCTTCTAGGCTGGCGAGCACTGCCCCTCTGGAGAGGGGCCGCCCGACACCCCTTTTGAAAGGGGTGCCACCTCATCGATGAAAACGACAAGTGCCCCGCGCTGCTTCTTCGCCTGAATACTGGTAACGGTCCACGAACGAATTACCGCCCACCCTCGGTAGTCGTTGTTTCCAGATTCCAAAGTTTCCTGAACTCATCGCTGTGTTCGAGCAACTCGTCCACCGTCCCGCGCGCTTCGACTCGGCCCTCTTTCAACACGATGATCTCGTTGGCGCGGCGCAACACCGGACGGCGATGCGAGACGGCGAGACAGGTGCGTTCGCCGGACGCGAACAAGCGTTGCCACATAGCTGCCTCGGTCTCCACGTCGAGGGCGCTCGACAGGTCATCGAACACCAGTAACTCGCTCTCGGTATTGAACATGCGGGCAGCCGCAGTGCGCAGATTTTGACCGCCGGAAAGTTTGACGCCGCGCGGGCCGATGAGCGTGTCGACACCGTCCTCCAGCGAGGCGACGTCGGGTTCCATGACCGCGAGGCGCATCACCGAACCGAGTCGGGCGTTCTCCACCTCCGGCCCGAACTCAACATTGTGACGCAGCGTGTCGCTGAACAGACGTGGCACCTGCGGCGTGTATGAACAACGCGGCGGCACCAAAAAGCCGGCGGGATCGTCGATCGCTTGATCGTTCCAGAATAGCTCGCCGGACTCGCGTTCGATTAGGCCGAGCAGGGCGCGCAGCAGCGTGGTTTTGCCACTGCCGATGCGCCCGGTGATGACCACGAGTTCACCGCGGCGCAAATCGAGGTCGATGTCGATCACGCCGGCATTCGTTTCGGGGTGGTGATAGTTCAGACCCCGAACTCGGCAAGATTCCAGCGCTTCGATTTTTCTGTCCGAATTCGATGAGGCGCTGACTTCGCGGTCCACGGCACCAATGCTGGGCCGAACCACCTCGGGGAACTCGCCGTCTAGGTATAGTGGGCCTGCCGCGCCGAGTTGGTCCTCGGCGCCGGCCATGATCGTGCGCAGGCGGCCACTCGACACGGCGGTGCGGCGATGTTGCGTGAGCAGGCGGCCGACCAAGCCCATCGACCGAGTAAGCGGTCCCATGTAGGCAAGGAACAGGGCGAAATCGCCAACCGAAAAGCTGCCTTCGCGTAGACCGCGTCCGACCATCACCAGCACAATGCCGATGCCGATGCGCACCATGTTGCGGTGTACCGATTGCAGAACTTCGACGAACACGGCGTCCTTCACGGCAGCTTGGCGGCGGGTTTCATTGAGTTCCCAGAAGTGGCCGATCATCGAACGCTCCGCTCCAGCGACCTTGATCGCTTGAACCGAGTCGAAACTCTCCGCGATGAACGAAGCCACCGCCGCAGACGCTTTGCGGGTGGCGCGGCGATAGGCTTTGATGCGCCGAGTGAGCGCGGCGGTGAGCCAGATGACGAAGAGAATGGGAACCATCAGAACCGCAGTCGCGAGCGGCGCGACGGCGACCAGAATGCTGAGCGCAACGACGGCGTAGAGGAGCGAGCCGGTGCTGAAAATCACTTGTTCGACGTACAGGACGGCGCCGCGAACATCGCCGCGGAATCGGTCGAGCGTTTCGCCGGAAGTGCTGGGCAGGCGGCGCGTGCCGGGTCCTTTTACCAGCCGTTCGAGCATGTTGCGGCGGAGCAGGGCGCAACTGGTGAGCTCCTGTTCGAACCAAGTCCAATGGCCGCCGAGGAAGACGGCGAGTTTGGCGGCGGCGAACACAACAAAGGCGGCGAGCAGCGTGGTGCGATTGAAGCCGACCGTGGCGACCGGGGCACCAGTCGTTCCTTCAAGGCTGTCGAAATACAGTTTGATAATCCAGCCGGTGGCGATCGGAATGAGTCCGTCAATCGACCAGATGAACATGTTTGTCAGGGTCAACACTGGACGCCAACGGAGCAGATCCCAGACGAGTCGGAGGGTCGGATTTTTCAAGCCGTGGTGCGCTTCATCGGCTTCGGTGTCGACTTCTACAGGACGTGGGTGCGTGGCGCTCATGCGAGGGCCTCCTCGAGTCCCTGGTCGAGCAGGGCGTGGAAGCGGGAGGTGGGGTCAGCGGCCAAGGTCTCGCGCGGGCCGTGTTCGAGAACGCGGCCGGCGTCGAGAACGAGGATGTCGTCCACCCCCCGAACCGTGTCCAGCCGGTGCGCAATAATGACGACGGTTCGGCCTTCGAGCAGCACATCGATGGCGTGTTGCAGCAGGCGTTCGGTGTGCGGGTCGAGGCGCGAGGAAGGTTCGTCAAGTAGCACCACGCTGGGTTCGCGCAGGAACACCCGGGCGAGCGCGAGCAGCTGCGATTCGCCGGCCGAGAGCTGCATCCCCGAACCGAGCAGGGGGGTGTCGATCCCTTGCGGAAATTTGCCGACCCAGTCGCGCAGGCCGAGGGTGTCGAGCACCGTCCAGACGCGTTCGTCGGAGATGGTCGCGTCGAAAAAGGTGAGGTTGTCGCGCACGCTCGCCTGGAACAGGCGCACGTCCTGGGTGACCATGGCGACGTGCTGGCGGAGCGAGTCGATCGGGATGTCGCGCAGGTCGCGTCCGTCGAGATGGAGGCTGCCGTGTTGCGGGTCGAACAGGCGGCAGAGCAAACGGATGAGCGTGGTTTTGCCGCTACCGGTTCGGCCGAGCAGACCGAGCGAGGTGCCGGGGCGGACGTGGACGTTGACGCCGCGCAAGACGGGGGTGCCGGGTTCGTATTCGAAGTGGACGTTTCGTAGTTCGAGGGAGGGCGGAGGGGGAAGGGTGAATGGTGAATTGGGAACGGGGAATTGTGAATGGGTGTCGGCTTGCGTCGGCGGCAGGTCTGGACCGGTGCCATCTTGCATCGCGCTTTGAGTCTGGCGAAGTTCGTCGACGCGGCCGATGGCGGCGAAGGCTTTTTGCAGGTCTTGGATTTGGTGGGTGATGCGTTGGATCGGCATGCGCAACATGCGCGTGTAGGTGTAGAACAAAAACACGGTGCCGAGCGTGATGGCGCCGCTCAGGAACAGCCAGCCCCCGACGGCGAGCGCGAGAATTTCGGCGGTGGCGAACAGGAAGGTGACCAGCGCCATTACGACGGTGCGTAGCATCCAAGCGATCCGCGAGATGCTGTAAAAGGTTCGGTTGCCGCGGTAGAAGCTGTCCATCACGTAGTCGCCGCCGCGGTTGGCGCGGATGTCCTCGAGGCCGGCGAGGCGTTCTTCGATCATGCCGAACAGGGCGGCACTTTGTTTTCGGTGCTCGAAAATCTGCTTCACGCCGAGCATCCGGCATTGGCTGACCACAAACATGGAGAGGCCGGCGAACAGCGCGAGAATGCCGCCGGCGACGAGGTGTTCGCGCAGCAGCATGACCACCACACCGATGGTGAGCAGGATGCCGCTAGCGAGTTGCAGAAACAGTTTGGAGAAGAAGGTGGAGAGCGCGGTGACGTCGCCGTCGATGCGTTCGACCATGCCGCCGGGCGTTTGTTCGGCGTGGAAATCGAGGTCGAGCGACAGCGCGTGGGCGGCGAGGTCTTGGCGCATGCGGTTGGTGGCGCGCCAGCCCAAGTCCGAACCCAGCCAGGTGCCGATGGCCGAGAAAACCTGGGTGCCGATGCCGAACACCAAGAACAGTCCGGCGAGTTGGAGCAGTCGCGTGTCCGTGGCGCCGGCGCGGGCCGCGTCGATAAACAGCTGGAGGATCTTCGGCGCGAACAACTGGAAAGCGACCATCGCGAACAAGCAGAGTCCGAGCCAGGCCACTTGCCGGGCATGCGGCAGCATGTAGCGCTTGAGCATGCGGGTGACTTGTTCGAGGCGGACGGTTTCCATTGGGTGGTGCCTGCGCTTACGCGGGTTCGGCGGGATGCGAAAGAACAACCGTGGTTCGGTTCTGCTTCAACGGCTGTGAGGCCGCCCTCGGCCTGCTTTTTCGAGTGATCAGTAATCAGTCATCAGTGGGATCGAGCCTTCGGCTCGGGAAGTGATTCCGGCCCTTCGGGCTTCGGGCGGGCGCGCCATTTGATACAAGATGGGCACCAACGATAGCGAGGTTGATGCGGGAGGCGTATCCGCCGTTGAACGGCCTGCTATGACGTTGTTCGGGGTTCACCAGCAGAACTAGCGCCGACCTCTCTGGAGAGAGGCGGCCCGACACCGCTCGGAGAGACGGTGCCACCTGCGACAACTGTGGTGGCTCCTCGGAGTCCATCTCATCCAGAAATGTTACATGATCAGGACACAAGTGTTCTAGGTCTTTTATATTTATGGACCCGCTTAATCCCAAGCGAATGGGATGACCCGAACCAACGTCTGCTGTCATCTCAGTCGTCCTCTATCGCACCGGCTCGGGAGGCCCCTCGCCCTCCAGGTTTTTGATGTTGAACGATCCAGAAATATTAAATTGACGCTGCACTGGGCTGATTCCTCAGCCTTCCGAGAAGTCGGCTTCGACCACGTTGGTCGCGAACCCGGCGTAGGCGGCACCGACTTGTTGGGCCATGCTGTCAGGGAAGGCGTGGAAGCTGCCGCTGGCGAGTGCGTCGATGATCGCGTCGGCGACGAGGGAAGGCGGCTCGCACATGTCGCCGAAGCCGGCGGCGTCCGCCATGTCGGTCTTGATTGGACCGGGATGGACGCTGACGACTTGAGTGCCTTGTTCTTTGAGCAGGTCTTTCAGGCTCTGGGTCATCGAGTAGGCGGCCGCTTTGGACGCGCTGTAGGTCGCGAAATCGGCAAAGGCTTTCAATGAGGCGACGGAGTTCAGTTGCACGAGGGCGCCGCCGCCATTGGCCTTGAGCACTGGGGCGAAGGCTTGCGCCACGCGCATCAGGCCGAGGACGTTAACGTTGGTTTCGAACGCGTAGTCGTCGAAGGCCTCGGCATCGAGCGGCGAACTCGTTTTAAGCACGCCGCCGTTGTTGATCACGATCTGCGCGTCGCGTGCGATGGCCGCGGCGGCATTGACCGACTCGGTGCTGGTCAGGTCGAGCGGGACCGCGACGACGCGATCGCCGTGTTCGGCGATGAGCGGCTGGGCGCTGTCGACATCACGGACGGCGGCGTAGACCTTGGCGGCGCCTTTTGCGAGGACGCCTTCGGTGATGGCTTTGCCGATGCCGCGGTTGGCGCCGGTGATGAGGATGATGTTGTTTTCAATCGTGTTGGTCAGGTTCATGTTTGGGGAGTCGTTTCTAGGTTGCTTCGCATACGGCTTTTTTCGTTCGGTTATGGGGTGGCGGGATTGTTCATGGCACGCCGAACGGCATCGAAGTCGGAGAAGAACAGGAAGTGGTCGCGTTCGGGGAGAAACACGGTTTTGAGATTCACGTCGTGGATCCGGAGTTTGTCGCAGGCGCGTTTGAGATGTTCGACGGGGACGCGGCGATCCTCGTTTCCGGAAATGACGAGAATCGGGGTGTCGCCGACGGCTTTGGCGAACGCGGCGTTGTCGTCATTCCCGACGACCACGGGAGAGATGTAGATGATGCGTTCAAAGCGGTTTTCCCACTGCATGGCGGCATGGCTGACGCCGAACCCACCGTTGGACAGGCCGGCGAGTGTAACGCGTTTTGAGTTGAGGCGCGGATTGTTCTCGATCCATTGCAAGGCGTTCGAGGCGGCGGCGTTGACGTTTTGGCGGTTCCAGTCGCCGAGTCCAAAGGTGGGGGCGACAATGGCGAATTGTTGTTCGTCGGCGAGCTGTTTCCATTGCCATAGATAGCCTTTGAAGTTGCCGAGACTGCCATGGAGAAACAGGAGCACCGGCAGGGGCTGGTCGGGTGCGGCGGTGTCGGGAATGTAGCTGAACTGATGATACGGCCGGGAGCTGAGAAGCATGTCGCGGTAGCAGAGGTGGAGGGCATTGCCGCATTCGGCAAAGTCGGGGTCTTTACGCATGGGTTCGTAGACGGCGCGGATGGTTTGTTTGAGTTGGCGGGCTTGCTGGCGGTCGATGAACGGGTCGAGCCAGGCGAACAGGTTTGCGCCCATCAGGTGCTGGTCGAGTTCGGGGACCAGCCGGGCCGGGGAGAAGAAGGTGGGCTTCGCTTGGCGTTCGCAGGCGGACTGGAATTGGCCGCGTTCGTCGATGATGGCGGGGCTTCGGACTGCCACGAAAAGAACGAGCGCCAGAGCGGCGAGGGCGGACCAGGCCCACTTGCGGCTGCCGCGGCGGAACAATGCCACCGGGGCGAGGGAATAAAGCAGGGCGGCGACCGCGCAGATCCGCCCGTTCGCGGTGACCGAACTCGCGAGCAGCAGGGTCGCGGCCGGGACGGCGATGGCGGCGAACCCAAGCCAGCCGAGGAACAAGACGGTGATGGTGGTTCGGAACAGCAGGCCCCGTTGTCGCCAGGGCACGACGGAAGGCTGTTGGTTCACAGTGAAACGTCCGAATGCGGGCAATCGGCTCGGGAGGCCCATCGCCCTCCAGCGTTCCCGCTGTTTAGAACGGGTAGAGGTCTTCTTCTTCCTCTGCGATCTTGGCGTCGTAGATATTGAACTCGATGCGGTTGAACACATCCATGGGCATTTCGATCTCGCCGAAGTGCTCGCTGTAGCCGCGCATTTTGCCGTCCTTCATGCCGAGCAATTTGATGGTGATGGCGCTGCGGTAGATGCCGGCGAAGGTGGCGCGGACATCGCCTAAATTGCGACGGGCTTGTTCGATGTTTTCCTCGGCGAAACCGATCTCGATCACGTTGGCCACCGGCACCGGCACATCGCCGATCTCGGTTTTTAATCTGAGCATGCCTTTGTCGAGGCCTTGCACGGTACCCATCAGGCGGTCGCCGTTGACGAAGAACACTTGGTCGACGGTCTCGATGGCTTCCTCGGGTTCTTCGGTGACGCCGGAACGCGGCACTTTGCCGTCCCAGTGGGTAATTTCGATTTCGCTGATTTTAACCGAGGTGCTGCTGTTGTCGGAGGAGAAGAAGATGCCGTTCTTTTTGGAGACGAGTTCTTCGTTGGTTTCGGTCCACTGCTTGAGCACTTTGCCGTCAACCACGAGGGTGAAGGTTTTCTTTTTCCGGTCGTAGAGGATCTCGTAGACATAGCCGGCTTTGCCTCGGCTGCTGCTGAACTGGGAGTTGTGGAAGTTCCACAGGCTCTTGGTGCTGCCGCCTTCGGTCACGCGGCTCAGAGTAAACGAGCCGCTGCGAATGCTCATCTTGTAGTAGTTGCCGCCAGCAGCGGAGACATCGCTGGCGCAGAAGGCGACATTGTAGGTGGTGTAGCCGGTCCAGCGGGCTTTGAATTTGATGCGCACGCGGTCGGGTTCGTCGGGCAGGTTGAGTCCGATCGAGCCGGGCTTGGTCGCTTCGAGGTCGCCAGAGCGGACGCGCCAGGCATTGTTGTTGGGGCCGTGGACCCAGCCATCGATGCTCTCGGGGCCGGCGTACATGACGAGAGCACGGCTGAACAGCGGATTGACCGCCTTGATCATGGCGCGTTCGATCTCGAGCTTGCCGGCGTACCAGGTTTCGAGCACGAGTTTGTCGTCGGTCATCGAGAGGATTTTGCCGACGATCCGGTCGCCGTTCATGAACTGCACCGCGGCCTCGGCGGTCATGTCGCGTTTGGCGGCCTTGTCTTCGTCGGGATGCAGTTTGGCGTAGGCGATGCCGTCGATGCCGAACTCGATCGGGGTAGCGGAATACTGATTCGTCCAGCTCAGGCGTTTACCATCTTTGGAGATGCCGCGGAACTCGCCGGAGAGCCGTCCGCCGTCCATGAAGCGGAGTTCGTCTTTGGGCGCGGCTTCGGGCGCGCCTTCATTCAGGTTGATGAAAGTTTTGTCGTTCGGGCCGCGCAGGAAGTTCTCGGGCATGACGAAATTTTTCAGTTCCACTTTTTTAAGCGGGACGACCGGGCGCGGCACGCCGGCGACTTGCACGATGGCTTGGGCGCGTCCGATGGCGGGACGGATGACCAGCGGTTTGCCGGGGGCGGCTTTCAGCATCTCGCCGTCGATCTCAATCACTCCGCCGTCTACCGCGCCTTTGATTTCGATTTTAATGCCAGGCGCTTTGGCCACGGGTTTACCCGCCGTTTTTTTTGCCTCGGCTGCTTTTTGGGCTTCAGCTGCGGGCGCGGCTTTTTCCGCGAGTTCGGCGCGGCCCTTGGCGGCATCGGCGATTTTCTGGGCAATGGCGGTCGCGGCCTTGGCGTCGCCCGGATCCTCGGAGGCCTTTTTTAGCTGTTCGACGAGCGCTTCAATGTCGTCGGCGGGAGCGGCTTTTTCAGCGGCTGGTTTCGCGGCGTCCTGGGCGAACAGATGCAGGCCGCAGAACAGGGGGAGGACGAGGAGCAGGTGCAGGACTTTCATGATGGACTTCCTTTTGGCGGGGCGATCAGCGTTCGTAGATGGGCAGGAGGCGGTAGTTCAACGCGAGCGAGAGCAGGGCGGCACTGGTGGAGAACACCGGGCCGTGGCTGCCGTCCCAGTTGCCGTCGGGGAGTTGGCTGAGTTCGAGTTGGCGGACGTTCTGGTCGTTCCAGACGGCCCATTCTTTCATCATCCCACTTTCGAGGGTACTGGCGTGGAAGTAGGCCTGTGAGGAGTAATAGAGATTATAGTAGGGGTAGCTGCTCATCGAGTAGCCGGACTGTTTGAGGAAGCGGAATGCCGATTTGAACTCCGGCGTGTCCTTCTTGTGGGCGATGCCGTACACGGTGGTCGCGATGGCGGTGCGCGGCGAGTTGCCGCCGCCGGAACGGGTGTAGCCGATGCCACCGCTGCTGTCTTGGCAGCTCTTCATATATTGCAGGCCGCGTTCGATCGCTTTGTCCGGAATTTCGATGCCGGCGTTGCGGGCGGCGAGCAGGGCCATCAGTTGGGCGCCGCTGACGGTGGAGTCGGCGTCGCTTGATTCGGGGGAGTAGCGCCAGCCACCACGGGGGTTGTTTTCCTGCGATGTGAGCAGCATGTCGACCGCCTTCTGCAGGGCGGGTCCGATCTTGTCGTTGTCAACGGTACCGTAGGCTTCCGCGAGGGCCAGGGTGGCGAAGCCGTGGTTGTACATCGATTCGCCAAGGTAGCCGTTGGAGGGCCGGGCGTTGGTGATGATGTAGTCGATCCCGCCGCTGATGTTTTTGGAGTAGGGGCCGAAATTCGGATCTTCACCGTGGGCGAGCATGGCCAGAACGCCCATGCCGACGACGCCGGACTGGTTGCCGTAGCGCGCGCTACCGAACGATCCTTTGTCGGTTTGGATGTCCTTCAGGTAGTTGATGCCTTTAACGTACAGCGTCTCGATTTTGGTCGGGATGCGGTTGCCGAGGTACTCGGTGACGACGGGCTGGGCCTGAACGGCGTTCGGCGTAACCAGAATGAAGCAGGCGGCAATGGCGAGGAGGCCGATGGCGGAGAGTTTGAACATGGGGCGCAGGGAGTTCGCGGAGAGGAAAAAGAAGAGGGGGAGCAGGAAAGAGAAGGGTAGTAAAAAGCCGTTCCCTTTTTGGGGGAACGGCCTTCGCGGGGGTGACTTAGAGCGGTCAACGTGGCCGGAAGGCCGTGCGGACTACTCGTCCTCGAGATCGTTGAGATAAGATTCGAGAATGTCGCGGAACTCCTCGGGGAGTTCGGCGGCGCTCAGGCCGTTGGCGGCGTCGATGCCGCGTTCGTCGGCGGCTTCGCCTTTGCCTTCCCCGTCGTGGGCCTTGCCGGCCATGTCAGAGGGTTGCAGCATCGGGTTGCCGTTCGGTCCGGGATTTTGTCCGGGCTTGAGTCCGGCCATCGCCCCGGCGCATTTCTTGCACTGGCTGGCGCACTCTTTCTGCGCTTTTTCGATCAATTCGATGATGTAGGTTTCGGTGTTGACCGTGGATTGTCCGGTGTCTGGACGGTACAGTCTGGTTTCGACGTTCTTCATTTCACCGACGACTTCGCCGATCAGGTCGGCTAGTTTCTCGTCGTATTTGCGGGCCATGTTCTCGTATTTGGAGAGATCCATGGCGGCGGCGCGCTGGATTTTACCGAGCTTTTCCGCGTCCTTGTCGTAGGTCTCGGCGGTTTGACCGAAACTCAAGGTCGCGAGCGCGAAACAAGCGGCGAGGATGGTAAGAATCGGGGTGAGAATCGTGGTATGAATAGCTTTCATGATAATGGGTCTTCTCCGTAGGTGAAAACGTACGATTTAAAGTGGGTTCTGCAAGTAAAAGTGGGTTCTGCAAGGATTTATTCGTCTTCCAGGCTCTCATCGAGGGCTTCTTCGAGCAGGCGGGTGTTCTTGCGGATGGCTTCTTCGCGGCCTTGGGCACGCAGTAGGGAGTAGAGGATTTCGAGCAGTTCTTCTTCCATTTCCTGTTGTTCACCGTCTTGCGGGGGTTGATCTTGGTTTTTGGTGGCCTCGTCGATCTTGCCGGCCCACTCGGTGAACTTGTCTTCCCAGAACTTGAGACTGTTGCCGGTGGGCATCATGCCGAGCGCTTTGTAGAGTTTGTTGTTGGCGGTCCAATCGGCGATTTCCTCGAGTTTGTCGCTCATGTCGAGTTCGGCCATCTCCTCGAAGATCTCTTTGTACACCTCTTCTTTGGTGCGGTTGTAGAAGCCTTGGAGGTCGGCGTCGATGTAGTTGGCGCGTTTGCGGGTCATCAGCTGCTTTGCACCTTGCACTTCGAGCACGTCGCGAACGTCGTCATCGAGGTCTTCGGCGTTGGCGCCAGCGTTGCCGGAGAGGGCGAGGGTTTTCAGGCGCTGGCCGATTTCCTTCTCTTCTTTGGCGCGTTGTTTGAGGCGGTTGACGAAGTTCTGAGCGACCATGTTGGTGATCGACTTGTTGGCCTTCTTTTCCATCTCGCGCATTTTTTCGAGGGCGTCTTTTTGTTGCGCGATGGCTTCGTCAATCTTCTCTTTCTTCTCTTGGTCGCTCTTGGACTGGCCGGCCTGTTTCATGGACTCGGAGGCTTCTTTGAGTTCTTCTTCGGACAGGTTTTTCATGTCCTCGGACATCTCGCTCCACTCGGACATGGTTTTGGGTTCGATGTCGGGATTTTTCATCGCCTCTTTGACGATGTCCTTGGCGTCTTCGGCCATGCGTTTCATCCGTTCGGCCTGGGCGCGTTCGGCGAACTCCTGCTTGGCGAGTTTAGAGGGCTTGGCCTCTTCTGGGTTCTCGGAGAGTTCTTCGTTCTCCTCGATCAGTTGTTCTTCGTCGCGGGCGACTTCCTCGAGTTCGGCTTGCAGGCCTTCCATCTTCTCGCGCAGGAGCGCGGCATGTTGCGCGCGGTTGAGAACGAATACATCGTAGACTAGCGAGCTGACTTCGCCGCGTCCGGGATAGTAGTCTGAAGTCTTCGCGACGATCTTGATCGCCGAGCCCTCGGGCACACCTTCGACTAAGGGCGACCAAGAATAGGTGGCGGCCGAGCCGTTGGCCGGCAGAATGGTGGCGGTGGGCGCGCCTTCGGCGAGAATCTCGTTGCCGAAGCTCGCTTCAATGCCGGAGGATTCCGGGTCGTGAAACGAGTAGTAGTCGACGACCAGGTCGCGCAGTCCGAAGTCGTCGGTGGCGGTGATTTCGAGTTCGAGAACTTCTTCTTCGAGGATGGCCATCGGGTTTTGAATGCCGTCGATGGTGATGGTCGGCACGCCGTCTTTTTTGGTTCGAACTTGGACGACGTAGGGGTTTTCGGCGGCGAGTTTGTTGTCATCGGTCCAATTGAACTCGATGCGCTTACCGACGAGTTGGTCGGGGGTGAACTCGTCGGTTTCGAATCTGCTTTTCTCGATTTTGAGGCCGTCCCATTTCTCGACCACGCCGCGTTCGGGGCGCACGGCGATTTGTGCGGACTCGATGCCACGCGGCACCATGGTACCGTCGTCTTCGCGGTCGGGGGTGAGCGCGCCTTTGAGGAGGAAGGAGGCCCCTTCGAGGATCTCCACTTTGCCGCCGGGAACGATGATGGTTTGCTGCGGGCGTTCGAGGTAGGCGGGGTAGGCGATGTTGGCGGTGAGTTCGCCGAGGGTGGGGCGTTCGGTTGGGACGAGTTCGGTGGTGGTGCGGTCGTCGCCGATCTTCACTTTAAGCGCGATCGGTTGCAGTTGTTCGGGGATCTCGAAGGCGGCGGTGGCGTTCTCGACCGTGGCGAAAATTCTCGGTTGGTTGGGGATCAGCGCGGTGGCGAAATCGGGTTCGCGTTCGGAGTCGGCGGTGAGGCCGATCTTCAGGCGGATGGGTTCGCCACGCGGCACGATAATTTGTTCGGGAAGATCGTGGACGCTGGTGAAGGTGAAGCGTTCCTCGGTCGGATTGAACATGCGCGCAAAGGCGTTCTTGGCGGCGGAGGGCACGGTGATGAACAGGCCGAGCACGAGCAGGGCGAGGGCGGCGAAGGCGGCGCCCCAGCCGAGGCTGCCGCGTTTGGAAACCGACTGGGTGAACTCCATAGTCTCGGCTTCGCGGGCGACTTGGTTGATGGCGGCCTGAACGAGTTCGGGGGAGGCACCGGTGCCGTCGATGGCGTTGTCGCCTTCCGCGAGTTCGACGACGCCCAGCAGGCGGTCACCCAGAACGCGGTGGCGGCGTTGCACCAGTTTGGCCATGTCGCGCGGGGTCCGCCGGGCGAACACCCAGTGGCGCATCCAGGTAAATAGAAATAGACCGGTGAGCACGGCACCGCCGAGGGCGAGGGCGTGTCGGAGGACCGCCGGTGTGTCGAAAACGCGGTCCAGTCCGAACAGGATCAAGTACATGACCAACAGGGCGACGAGTCCGCCACAAAGGGCCACGGCGGTTTCAGTGCGCTTTAGTTGGCGTTCGACGGCATCGAGTTTGTCTTTGAGCGAGTCCGGGAGGTTGAGATCGTAGAGATTCATGACGCGTATAATGTGGCAATAACTTAAGCTATAACGACACTAAATCCCCATTTAGTTTCATTTTTTTCCGAGGAACTCCCGTGTTGGGAGGGCTCGCAGGTGCTGACTTGCTGACAATTCGACCTTTATGGCCTATGTTCGGATCAAATGAAAATGCGTTCTGAAATCTCGCCGTGCCGAACCACCGACATACATCACCGTGGTTTCACCCTGATCGAACTGTTGGTGGTGATTGCCGTGATCGCACTGCTTGCGGCGATCCTAACCCCGGCGACGATCCACGCGATCAATTCGGCGAAGAAATCCGAGTCCGCGCTGGAGATGAAGCAGATTGGCGGGGCCTTGCACCTCTATCTGGCCGAGCACGACTACATCTTCCCGCCAGCTTGGGGCGGTGGGCAGGGGACCTACGCCCAACATCTCATGCCCTACATCTACAACCGCGATAACCGATCTGAAGACAACATGTTCGCCGGACCCTTCGCGCTGCCGTTTCAAACGGTGTTGGGCAGCGGTGGCCAAATTGTTTCCTTCCCAATCAGCTACAGCGTCAACCCGCTTCTCTGCCCCAATGTCAATGTCACGAGCCAGCGCGTCGCGCTCGACCAAGTCACGCGGCATTCCGATTTGGTTTTTCTCACCGACGGTTGCCAGACCCCCTCGAACAACAACCAAGCAAACGCGGCATTCTACGCCGCCGACAACTTTGGGATCTGGGGCGCGCCGCCGGCGAATCTGGACGATCTGATTGACATGGGTCCGGACACGGACGAGGCAACCAGCGAGGGGCATATCCGCTACCCGAAAGGGAACGCCACCTGCCTTTTCGTGGATGGGTCGGTGCGGAAAATCAAGAAGGGCGAGATGACCGCTCGAAACATCTTTTATCAATAGGGCACCCGCAAGCCCCACGCAAGGAACCAACTCCATGGTCAG
>Ga0209828_1001035_pt1 | contig 26039 bp, 21 predicted proteins | sample MaitaG_FD_187429 | JGI IMG/M metagenome (GOLD analysis project Ga0209828, IMG submission 187429) | Marine algal microbial communities from Maine, USA - Maine_Asex2 metaG (SPAdes) (version 2) | ecosystem: Host-associated > Algae > Red algae > Unclassified | place: Maine, USA | collected 2015-01-05
CTTGATCTGGGACATTATGAGCGTTTTGTTGGCTTCAAAGCATCAAAGCTTAATAACTTCACCACGGGCCGGATCTATAGTGAAGTCATTCGTAAGGAACGCCAAGGGGAATACCTCGGCGCGACCGTGCAGGTGATTCCTCATATAACGGACGAAATCAAGCGCTCAATACGCGCTGCAGCTGTCGGTGCTGATATCGCGATTGTTGAGATCGGTGGAACAGTGGGTGACATTGAGTCCTTGCCGTTTCTGGAAGCGATCCGTCAAATACGTGTAGAAGAAGGTGATAAGGCGCTGTTTATGCACCTCACGCTAGTGCCTTATCTTGCCGCTGCGGGTGAGCTTAAGACTAAGCCTACTCAACACTCCGTTAAAGAGCTTCGCTCGATTGGTATTCAGCCGGATGTTTTGTTGTGCCGAAGTGAGCAAAAGATCCCTGATCATGAGTGTCGCAAGATTGCATTGTTTACTAATGTACCTGAAGAAGCCGTGATTTCTGCGATGGATCTGGATAATATCTACAAGATTCCGCTTTGGTATCATGCTCAAAAGCTAGATCAAATCGTTGCCAGAAAGCTGGGTTTGGTTGATTTGCCTGAGGCTGATTTAAGCGATTGGCGTACCGTTATTAATGCGATGGAGTTTCCTGAAGCAGAAGTTACGATTGCTATGGTGGGTAAGTATGTTGACCTGACAGAATCTTATAAGTCACTCAATGAAGCCTTGAGTCATGCTGGGATTCAGAACAATGCTCGTGTACGCATTGTTTATATTGATTCAGAAAAACTTGAGTCTGAAGGCCTTGGCCAGCTGGCTGGAGTTGATGCTATTTTGGTTCCAGGTGGTTTTGGTATACGCGGTGTCGAAGGAAAAATTAGTGCGGTAAAATATGCACGTGAAAATAAAATCCCTTACCTTGGAATTTGTTTAGGTATGCAGGTTGCGGTTATAGAGTATGCCCGTAATTGTGCTGGTTTAGGTGATGCGCACAGTACAGAATTTGTGGCAGGAACTTCAGATCCAGTGATTGGATTAATCACTGAATGGACAGATGAGTCTGGTGAAATAGAAACTCGCAGTAGCGATTCTGATCTTGGCGGCACAATGCGGTTGGGTGGTCAGCGGTGTAAGCTTAAAAAAGGCTCTTTGGCAGCAGAAACGTATGGCAGCGATTCTGTCGTAGAGCGTCATCGTCACCGCTATGAGTTTAATAATAACTATCGTGAAGTGCTGGAAAATAAAGGTTTAATTTTGTCCGGTCTTTCTGAAGATGAAACCTTGGTGGAGATGGTGGAGCTTGAAGATCATCCATGGTTTATGGGTTGTCAGTTCCATCCTGAATTTACGTCTCGACCTCGTGAAGGGCACCCTTTATTTACTGGCTATATCAGTGCAGCACTAGCCTTTCAGAAAACTAAAAATAGTTAATTGCTCAGCACAAAGGTTCAATTCGGTCGGAGTCGGTCAATGGTTGACTTCGACTAGAAACGTTTAATATTTTAATTTGGTAATTTTAATGACTAAGATAGCAAGCATCATTGCACATGAGATAATTGATTCACGTGGTAACCCTACCGTAGAAGCTGACGTAACGTTGGAAAATGGCGTTGTTGGCAGAGCTGCCGTGCCTTCAGGTGCATCAACGGGCGTACGCGAAGCCATTGAGTTACGTGACGGTGGAGCACGATACCTTGGCAAAGGTGTACAAACGGCGGTTGCCAATGTTAACGGCGAAATTGCTGATGCTATTTCTGGAATGGAAGCGACTGATCAAGCCGCTTTAGATAGGAAATTGATTGAGCTCGATGGAACTGATAATAAGCAGCGTCTCGGTGCAAATGCATTGCTAGCAGCTTCAATGGCGACTGCACATGCTGCCGCTAACGATGCAGGCGTTGGTCTTTATCAATATCTTGGCGGCGATACTCAGTACAAAATGCCTGTGCCTATGATGAATATCATCAACGGTGGTTCACATGCTGATAACAGTGTGGATATGCAGGAATTCATGATTTTGCCTGTGGGTGCTAGCAGTCTGGCAGAAGCCGTTAGATGCGGTGCAGAAATCTTTCATACTTTGAAGGCAGTATTATCAGAGCAGGGTATGAGTACCGCAGTCGGTGATGAAGGTGGATTCGCTCCTAACCTTTCATCTAACGAAGCGGCTATTGAAGTTATTTTAGAAGCTATTAAGCGCGCTGGTTTTGTTGCGGGCAAAGATGTATTCCTTGGTCTGGATTGCGCAAGTTCTGAGTATTATAAAGATGGAAAGTATGTCTTTAGTTCTGAAGGACGTTCGTTTGATGCAGCAGAAATGGTTGAGTTTTTAGCGGGCTGGGTTGAAAAATACCCTATCATCAGTATCGAAGATGGTATGGATGAGGGTGATTGGGATGGTTGGAAATTGCTAACAGAGCGTCTGGGTGACAAAGTTCAGCTGGTTGGTGATGATCTGTTTGTTACTAACCCTGCTATCTTTAAGGAAGGAATCGATAAAGATATTGCTAATTCAATCCTGATAAAACTAAATCAAATTGGAACGCTGAGCGAAACACTGGAAGCAATCCAAATGGCCCATGATAGTGGTTATACTGCGGTTATTTCTCATCGCTCAGGTGAAACAGAAGATGTTACAATCGCTGACCTAGCAGTTGCGACAAATGCTGGACAAATTAAGACAGGCTCATTATCGCGCTCTGATCGTATTGCAAAGTATAATCAATTATTAAGAATCGAACAGGCGCTAGGAAGCAATGCCAGTTACGCCGGAGCCTCAGCATTTCGCCATTTGGGGTAATGCTTTCCGGGATAATTATAAGGACGTAGACCCATGAAATACTTGATCGCTGTTATGGCCCTGCTGCTTGTTACATTAATTGCAAGCCTTTGGGTGGGTCATGGCAGCTATCCAGCTAAATGGCAGTTAGAAAAAGAAATTGCTGAGATTAAGCAGTCAAATGAAAGCCAGACGGATCTTAATCGTCAAATTCGGGCTGAATTAGAAGATGCACAGTCTGGTAACGATGCCGTAGAGGAAAGGGCGCGTAGTGAGCTTGGCATGATTCGCAGCAAGGAAACCTTTTATGAAGTCATTCTTGATACGCGTGATGAACAGAAAGCCTTACCTAAAGTAAAAGCTTCTGAGGATGAGGATTCTACGCAAGAAATCATCCTGTCACAGTAGTCTTTGTGGAAACGAACCTGCAAAAAAAAGGTGTTTGGGTTGTCATTCCCGCTTCAGGTGTGGGCTCAAGAATGCAGTCAGAAACCCCAAAACAATATCTGTTAATTAATGGCAAGAGTATTCTTGAACATACTATTGGTCGATTCACTTCTTTGTCAGAAGTGGCCGGTGTCTTAGTTGTAGTGAGTGAGTCAGATACGCATTGGGATAAATTAGCTGCGGATATTTATGCTCAGCATAATCTTGAAGGGGTGCCGGTATTGTCAGCTCTTGGCGGCAGCGAGCGATCTGATACCGTCGCAAAAGGGTTATCCTATCTCCTTGACGTAAAAAAAATTAATCCGAAGCAATGGGTGATGGTTCATGATGCGGCTCGTCCCTGTGTCCGTGAAATAGACATCCTTAAGTTGTTATCGAGCCGCCCAGGCATTAGTCAAGGTGGGGCTATATTGGCAACGCCCGTTCGCGATACGCTGAAGCACGCTGATACTAATAAGAATAATACTATTTTGAGAACCCAGTCACGCGACGCCCTGTGGCAGGCACAGACACCTCAGCTCTTCAGGCTTGGTGATTTACAAGCGTCTCTGGACAAGGCAAAACAGGCAGGCATACCAATTACCGATGAAGCATCATCAATGGAGTACGATAATAAGCCGGTGCTTTTAATTGAAGGAACATCTGACAATATTAAGCTGACAACACCAGCAGATTTAAGAATTATTGATTTTTTGCTTAACGATAATGAGAAAAATAATGGATCTTAGAATTGGCCATGGCCACGATGTACACGCATTTACCGAAGGTGATCACATCACATTAGGTGGTGTGAAAATACCTCATACGAAGGCATTTAAGGCCCACTCTGACGGTGATGTATTATTGCATGCTATCTGTGATGCGCTTTTGGGATCGTTGGCTCTGGGTGATATTGGTAAGCATTTTCCAGATAGTGATAGTGAGTATCAAAATATTGATAGCCGAATACTGCTCAAGCGCGTTTACAGCTTAATTCTCCGCAAAGGTTTCATATTACAAAATCTCGATTCGGTAATCATGGCTGAGTCGCCAAAACTTGCTGCTCATATAGATAACATGCGCGAATATATCGCAGATGATTTAGGGGTAGAAGTAGATCGGATAGGCGTCAAGGCAACTACAACCGAGGCTTTAGGATTTGTCGGAAGAGAGGAAGGGATAGCTGCGAACGCAACTGTATTAATTTTGAAGTTGTAAGGCGCTTGCAGTTATGTACTGTCACAGCGCCTTACTGCGAAATCTAACGTGTCGTGATGCTACAGTAATCCGTGGCGCTTTAGCTTAGATCTTAATGTAGCTCTGTTCATGCCCAAACACATGGCAGCTTTCGATTGATTGCCTCGTGTATGCTTCATAATAACTTCGAGTAGGGGGCGCTCTACTTCATCGACAACCTGTCGATAGAGATTAGTTGCATCATGATCTCCTAAAAGAGCCAGATAATCAGAAACGGCTTGATCAGTCGCCTCAGACAGGGAGTCTGCATTTAATGGTGTATTTGTCATTGTTCACGTGACCTATGTATTATTGTATGGTTTGTGGATTAAATGCCATTCAAGTATATAAGGTAGTAAGGTGATGTTTTGAGTTGTTTCCTGCAAGTAGTGCATCCTTAAATAGCAGGAGTTGATCATTGGGGGTTTTACAACTCAGTATACTATGCCTTACGCTAGCTTGAATCGACATGGTTAATAAATACCAGTTGATTACTTTACAGACAAAGTGAGAACGATTACCGGTAGTAACGCTCAGATGATCTGTCGGTACGGTGTGTAATTTCTGCACCGCTTCAACATGATTGACAGCAATAATTCTTTTATATTCATCCGTAATCTCGCTGGCATGCTGTATCCCAAACAGCTGTTTATTGAGCTCCGCAAATATCCAAGGTCGACCGAAAGAACCTCTTCCAATCATGATCCCATCGGCTCCCGTATAATCGAGAACGAACGCGGCGGTTTCCTCATCGCAAATGTCACCATTTGCGATGAGGGGAATGCTGATATTTTTTTTGACGCGTCTGATTGTCTCATATTCCGCGTAGGGACGATACTTATCATCGCGTGTACGACCGTGCAAAACAAGCGCATCTACGCCTGCTTGTTCTGCTATTTGGCCAATTCTAATGGCATTTCGTGACGTCATATTCCAACCGGTGCGATATTTAATTGTCACAGGAACTGCACTGGCTTTGACTACCGCTTTAATGATGAGTTCCAATTTTCGTTCATCTTTTAATAAGGCTGAGCCGGCTAGCTTTTTGCTTCCCGCAACCTTTTTGACGGGGCAGCCGAAATTGATGTCGATAAGTTCTGCCCCGCCCTGTTCTACATAAAACTGTGCAGCATCAGCCATTGTTGCGGGATCTGTTCCTACTAGTTGGATGCTACGCGGTGATGCCTCATCAAGTTGAGGTATGCGTCTTTGTGTCTTGGCAGAATTAAGTAAACTTAGATCTGACGTAACCATTTCAGAGGTAGCCAAACCACAGCCGTGAGCTCTTACTAAGTCGCGGTAAATGCGATCAGTAACTCCTGCCATAGGGGCCTGAAGAATCGGGCTTGAAAGCGTATGATGGGCTATCTTCAGCATCGAGTTTTATCTAAAGAAAAGAAAATTGGAAATGCTTCGCTTGATTCCCTGGTGGGTCTTTAATCTTTAAGCGAATTGAAACTTCTTTATTCCCCTCAAGCAGTTCATCTGGCTGGTATTTTGTCAGATACTCATGGGGTCTGAATCTTCTAAGTGCAATGGTCTGATTACGTGCGTCTAATAATCTAGCTTCGAGGTAAGGGAAGGGTTGAGATTCTTTAGTAAAGCTTTTAATGGATGCGGTAATAATTAAGGCGTCTGGTTGAGTTGGGTGTGAAAAAACTTTCTTACTGAGGATTTTCACTTTATCCGGCTGCCGTAATTTGCTAAACCAAAGATCACGACTAAACCAAATCTGCGTAGCAAGTGCTGTAATTAGTGCGAATATAATTAAGAGTGGCCAAACATTCCGAGTGTTACGAGTTTTTATCTTTGGCTCAGTAGTATTTTCACTGGCTTTGATGTTTTCTTTTTGTGGATGACCACTTGAGCCTGAAACAGTAAATTTGCTTTGTTGTTTTTTATTCAGCGAATCAAATGAAATCTTTTCGGCAGGATCTGTATGATTGGGAAGCTTTGTAGACAAGCTATCCATTGCGTTAAACACGCCCGCACATTCACCGCAACGTAGTTTCCCTTGCGCAGCGGTCAACTCTTTCATAGTTACCCGAAAGACGGCATTACAGTGGCTACATCGTGTATACATAAAAAGTTATGATATCTATATTAGCTTACGATGCCAGTCATTCTAACCCAATCACCAGATGTGGCGAATTGGATGTCATGACAGTGATTTTCATAGGTTGCTTTAAGTATATCTTGTTGCTCCTTTAGAACTCCTGATAGAACAATTTGTCCACCTTGTTTTGTGCTAGCGCATAGTTGTGGTGCTAGAGAAACCAGAGGACCGCATAGGATGTTGGCTAACATCAAATCAGCCATCAGTTCTGGCATATCTTCAGGAAGGTAACTCACGATTTGTTCTTCTGATATTCCATTGTTTACTTTGTTACTGTCGGTAGCGACTAAGGCCTGTGGGTCAATATCTGTTGCTAATACGTGCTTAGCGCCTAGCTTAATTGCTGCTATAGCCAAAATACCGCTCCCACAACCAAAGTCGATAACCTGCTGACCGGTTGGCGGGTTGCTATCTAACCATTCCAAGCACATTGCTGTAGTTGGATGAGTCCCCGTTCCGAAGGCCAGTCCTGGATCTAGCTTAATTTTTACGCTGCTATCATTCGGTATTTCAGACCAGCTCGGATAAATCCAAAGGTTCTGCCCAAACTGCATTGGATGAAAGTCGTCCATCCAAACGCGTTCCCATTGCTGCTCTTTTAGTATTTCTTGATGGATATGGCTAACTTTCCACGGCTCCCGCTTATCCGTGAGTTGCTGCTTTAGCTCCTCTAATGCCTGCTTTTGTTCCTCTCGAAATAATACTGTGATAATGATCTCATCCCATAGGGGAGTCTCATTTGGTAAAGGCTCTAAAACCGGCACGTCCGCAGCATCACTGAGTGTTATAGAAGCTGCGCCAAGGTTTTCAGCAGCCTCACTTATCTCAGGCTCAAAGTGCTTGGTTGATTGGCAAATCAGTTGTAACCACATCGAATTAGAGTCCAAGCTTCTTTTCTAAATAATGAATGTCTGCCCCACCTTTAAGAAAGGCCTTGTCTCGAAGGATGCGCCTCTGCAGTGGAATATTGGTTTTAATGCCCTCGATGACCATTTCTTCCAATGCTCCTTGCATGCGTTTTATCGCAGTCTCTCGATCCTCGGCATGAACGATTAGCTTGCCTATCATAGAATCGTAGTTGGGTGGAACCGTATACCCACCATAGACATGCGAATCAACACGTACACCTAATCCACCTGGCAGATGAAAGCGCTCAACTTTCCCCGGTGAAGGCATGAAAGTTTCTGAATCTTCGGCATTAATTCGACACTCAATGGAGTGTCCTTTTGGCGTAATATCGGACTGCTTTATTTTGAGCACTTCTCCAGAAGCGATCAAGAGCTGTTGTTTGACTAAATCTACACCGGTAATTAATTCTGAAACGGGGTGTTCAACCTGTAACCGAGTATTCATTTCTATGAAATAAAACTCATCATTTTCGTAAAGGAATTCAAACGTGCCTGCACCGCGATAACCAATATCTTGACAAGCTTTAGTTAAGATATCGCCCATGCGCTTGCGTTGTTTTGCTGTTATACCTGGAGCAGGGGCTTCTTCAACCACCTTTTGGTTGCGGCGCTGCATTGAGCAATCCCGCTCGCACAAGTGAATTGCGTTACCGTGGGAGTCTGCCAGTACCTGAAACTCAATATGTCGTGGAGTTTGCAGATATTTTTCCATGTAGACAACATCATTGCCAAAAGCGCCGCGAGCTTCAGTCTTGGTGAGCGTAATAGATTCTAAAAGGTCTTCACTCTTTTCAACGACTCGCATGCCACGACCACCACCACCACCGGTCGCCTTAATAATGATTGGATAACCGATTTCATTGGCCATGGTATGGGCTTCCTGCCCATCTTCAGGCACTGCACCACCTGAACCAGGAACACAAGGAACGTTGGTTTTAATCATGGTCTCTTTAGCGGATATCTTGTCACCCATTAAGCGAATAGTTTCCGCTCGTGGGCCAACAAAGATAAATCCACTGGATTCTACGCGTTCAGCAAAGTCAGCATTTTCTGAAAGAAATCCATAGCCAGGGTGAATAGCATCAGCGTCAGTCACTTCAGCCGCACTGATAATGGCGGGGATATTCAAATAGCTTTCGGTTGAAGAGGGAGGGCCTATGCAAACTGATTCATCAGCAAGTCGAACGTGCTTGAGATCACGATCAGCTGTTGAATGAACGGCAACGGTGCGAATACCCATCTCACGGCAGGCTCGTAAAATTCGGAGTGCAATTTCACCCCTGTTGGCTATTAAAAGTTTCTTAATCATGGTCGCTCCCGTTTATTCTACTGCGAATAATGGTTGGCCAAATTCGACGGGCTGTTCGTTTTCTACCAGCACTTGAGTGATAGTACCAGCTTTGTCTGACTCGATTTGATTGAGCATTTTCATCGCTTCGATAATGCACAGAACATCTCCGACAGCGACCTTCTGGCCGACTTCGGCAAATACCTTTGAAGTAGGGGAGGAGGCGCGATAAAAAGTACCTACCATCGGTGATTCAATAACGTCACCAGCTTGTGCTGGTATTGCTGTTGATGTATTGGACAGGACGGGGGCAGGTGCGACCATTTGATTAGGGGCCGCCTGAGGAGCGGGTGCAGTCATCGTCATTGGTACAACAGAGCTACTGCGTGAAATTCTAACTGATTCTTCACCTTCTTTTATTTCAATTTCAGCAATGTCACTGCTATTGATCAGCTCTATCAATGTTTTTATTTTTCGAACGTCCATTTTATTACCTCGGAAGACATACTGGGAACTGCATCGTCTCGTTAATTAAGAGAAACAATGACTGATTAATGGACGAAGTATAAACCTAAACATCACAATGCACCTCAATAATTAGGAAAAAATTTAAAAAATCAGTTTTTTTAAGGAGTTAGTGTTTTTTAGTTGAGTGTTGTGATCATTTGGCTGACATTGCGATTGAATTCAGCTTGTATGACTACGCGTAGCAATCAAAAAAGGCTTGCCGAATGGCAAGCCTTTAAGTCTAGCAAAGTTTGAGATTAGTTAACTAAACTGAGCGCACGAAGTGTGTCGCGGTTTAGTGTTCCAGTTTTCAAGCCTTTTGTTTCTTGGAATGCAGTCAACGCTTTAACTGTGGTTGGCCCCAATTTCCCGTCAATCGACCCTGGGTTGAATCCACGTTGTTGTAATGCTTTTTGGATTCTAAATACAGCATTTGCTCTTGTTAATGGCGTATTGTTGTTTCCACCATTGGCAGCAGCTGGTTTTCTAGCCATTTGGTTTTGCTGCTGCACTCTCGGCTTAGGCGTATGAGAAACCTGTTGCACTTGAGTTCTTCGTTTTGCTTCAGCATTAATCCTTTGCTGCTGGTAAGGGCGAGCTTTTGGCGTAATCTTAGGGCGATGCACCTGATGTTGACGTGGCTTAGCTCTGTACTTGTTTGCCTGAGCAGCATGTGCTTTTGGCCGAGCATAAGTCGGCTGTGGTGCGTTAAGCATGCGCATTTGTGCCGCTTTGCGTTGAGCAAGCAGGTTAGCTTGATGCTGCGCCATGCGTCTTTGTTTGGCAATTTGCACCTGACGTAGTCGAGCTTGCTGCGCTACTCTGCGCTTCTGTGCTAATCGAGCTAAGCGTTGTTGCTCTCTAGCTGCATGCTGTGCACGACGCTGTTGATTTGCCTGAAGCTGTGCATTGTTATTCCTCGGGATGTGTCTACGTTGCTGAGGTTGTGGTCTATGATTGCCCGCTTGTCTTTTGCGCTGTGCTTCCTGTTGTATCCACTGCTGACGTAAGATCTGCTGCTGTCGATTATGTTCGATCGCTAACTGACGTTGCTCAGCTGATACTCTTGCAGGGACGTGTTTGCGTACAACAGGTTGGGCTCGTTGCACAGGTGCACGTTGTTGAGCCGCAGGTGTTTTACAAACAATCTGCTTCCACTGCATACGCGGTCCGCTGATTTGCGTGCGGTACGTTTTATTAACGAACCTTGCAGGTGTTTTGATCGTTCTAAAAACTGCTGGGGAGGCCAGTTTCTTTTGCTTAATAGTACGATAAACAGCTGGAACATTACGTTTGATCCGCTGCGCAGGCCGCGCGATAACCTTTTGTGTAACAGTGCGATAGACTGCCGGAATTTTAACTCGGCAAAGTATCTCACCAGTCATGTTATCAATGCGTGTTATGGGTCCTGTCTTACCTTTCTGCCATGCGTAATGGGCAGGCTTCACTAAGACCTTCTTAGTAATATTTCGGTACTGAGCGGGAATATATTGGTTGCGATGTGTAGCAGGTCGCGCTAATACCTTCTTATTTACCCAAGTGTATTGTGGCCCGCGAACTTTTACTCGCTTATTAACGGCTGGGCTGATCTGAACACGCTTTACAGTGTTCTTAAATTTAGCTGGTGTCTTAACCTTGGCAAAGCACTGGCCAGGGTGTGCAGGAGGCATACCAATGCCTTGGTGTCGCACGACAGGCTTCTGGCGTGGTATAGGCTTTGGTCTTTGAGGTGCTGCTGCCCTTGTTTGATCGTAATAAACTGGTTCAACAGCATTGTCATAATATACTGGTTCAGCTTGCTTAGGCTCGGCATACGTGAATACTGCAGGAGGTGCTTCCTTCATTGAGTCTGGAAGTGGCACATAAACTCGCTGCTGTGGCTTTACGTTGTGTAAATGATTAGTACGTGGAACAGTGGCGTCGTGCAGATGAGAAGTAGTCGGAGCGACCAACTCTTGAATTTGAGAATCAGCACCTGCCGATTGTTGCTGTTGCCCACCAAGAATTTGCTGTCCGCCAGCAGATTGTCCACCGCCAACAATTTGTTGGCCTCCGGCGACTTGCTGACCACCAGCAACCTGCTGTCCGCCAGCAGATTGTCCACCGCCAACGATTTGTTGGCCACCAGCAATCTGCTGGCCACCACCTTGAAATTGTTGTTGGCTACATCCGGTCATGAAGCCAGCTAGTAATACGCTAGAAACCGATAATTTAATTGTTGTATTCATAATGTTGGGATCCCTTTTCACTGGGTGCTATTTCGATGAGAGTAGAAATATTTTATATTTATATCAGTGAATTAATATTATGATTCCGGCTGAGCGGTTGTCTTTTCCATACTAAGCTGACTAGCCCTAGTCAAATTATCCGGAAAACGTTCCATACTTAGAAGAATCTGTTTTTATTTTTATTATTTAATCAGGTTATAACGTCAGCTACATCCCTTCCTATTAGCGTCCTAAGTTGTGCAATGTTATCGGCTATCTCTAGTAAATCTTTTAATACTTCCTGAGTGTCTAGTTCAAAACGCTCAGGATCTGACTCGTAATGTTCAACGTACAAGCGTAAAGTCGCACCACTAGTACCTGTGCCAGATCGGCGAAAAATAATACGTGCACCATCTTCGAATACGCATCTAATTCCTTGATTGGAACTGGTTGAACCATCAACGCTGTCATGATAAGCGAAATTGTCTGCTGTTGAAATCTTTCGCCGAGCAACGGTAGTACCTGCTAATTTTGGTAGCTTAGCTTCTAGCTGGTCAAAGAGAGTATCCACTCGCTCGGTCTCAACGGCTTCATAATCATGCCGAGTGTAATAGTTACGACCAAACTGTAACCAGTGATCCATGACGACTGCTTTAACGCTTCGTTGCTTAACTGCTAAGATATTTAACCAAAATAGCACAGCCCAAAGGCCATCTTTTTCTCGAACATGATCAGATCCAGTACCAAAGCTTTCTTCGCCACACAAAGTAATGCGGCCAGCATCCAGTAAGTTACCAAAAAATTTCCAACCCGTTGGTGTTTCAAAAGCATCTAAGCCCAATTTGTCTGCAACACGGTCGACCGCTTGACTGGTAGGCATTGATCTTGCCACGCCTGACAGACCCGCTTCATAGCCAGGAACCAATGTTGCATTAGCGGTGATAATAGCTAGGCTGTCACTAGGTGTGACATAGCAGTTGGCACCAAGGATCATATTCCTATCGCCGTCGCCATCCGATGCGGCACCGAAGGCAGGGCCTGACGTCGAAAACATGCGTTCAACCAGCTCTTCAGCGTGTGCAAGGTTTGGATCAGGATGGCCACCGCCAAAGTCTTCGAGCGGTACTTTGCGGATAATACTGTCAGCTGATACACCCAGACGTTTCTCAAAAATCTCAGTGGCATAAGGTCCAGTCACAGCACTCATTGCATCAAAACAGAGATCAAAATCGGGTTTTTCAGTGAGTGCGCGAATTTTTGGAAAATCAAATAAAGTTTCCATCAAATCAGCATAGTCTGTTACTGCGTCAATTATCGTGACTTGCATGCCGAGCACATCGCTGGTGCCGATAATGTCTAAATCGATTGGTGCATTGTCTGCTTTTCGAAAAGCTTTAATCGACTGACTGGTTTTAAAAATCTGATCAGTTAGCGATTCAGGGGCAGGGCCACCGTTGCTACCATTAAACTTAATACCAAAATCATCATCAGGGCCGCCAGGATTGTGGCTGGCAGAGAGGATAATACCTCCCAATGCTCCATGTTTACGTATTAAGTTAGAGGCAGCGGGGGTGGAGAGTATTCCTGACTGTCCGATTAACAATTCCGCGACTTGATTGGCGGCAGCCATACTAACGATGATTTGTATTGCTTCGCGGTTGAAGTAACGACCATCACCACCGAGAATTAATGTTGACCCTTTCAGCTCAGGTAAGCAGTTGAAAATCGATTGAACGAAGTTGCTAAGATAGTTGGGTTCTTGAAACTGAGTGACTTTTTTTCTTAGACCTGAAGTTCCAGGCTTTTGATCGTTATACGAGCTAGTTTCAAATAACATGTCTGGGCCTTTGTTATTGATTATGATGTTCGGCAGTGGCTAACTAAAGTTAGCGCTCATATAATAGAATAATGGCACACTCAGTGCTAGCCAAATTGTTATCTATGATCACATAATAGACCTAATCTCACAGATCACACATCCTATGCACACAAGCCTGACCAAGCAAATAAGCAAAAATGACATCGCGTTTTTAAAGAATGTTGAGCAGGCTATCTTTCCGCCGTTGCCGCGCTCTTTTGCCGCACTTATGGAAATGTATGAAATTAACTACATGCAATTACGTTTGCTTTGTGGGGATATTAAAAGCCTTGGAGGCGTCTATACTTCAACTCAGGGGAATGGTATTTCACTGCGTTTGGAAGTGCTTGAACAGTCCAGCCACACTAGTGTTTTGTTAATGACTTATGACTTTTCGGTTAATGAAGACCCTCGCCCTGATTTGCAAGTACAGGTCTATCATGACTCTCGCCAAGCCAATGTGATCAGCTGTCGCTGCAAATTTGTCGGCGAGCAGGCAAACATCAAAGCACTCAAAGATGAAACGCAATTATTGTGTCATTGGCGGGCAAATCGCTTTCTTTTTAAGTGGGTCAAATACCTAAAGCGTCAGGGGCATCAGTTTTAATTTATAGAGATTATCATTAACGCTTATCCATAATGGTTGACTAAGTTGATGGGTAATTTATAATACCTATTAACTTAGTAGGTAATTAGTCTTAGTGAGGATTTGTAAATGAAACTCTCTACGAAAGGTAGATACGCTGTTACTGCCATGATGGACCTGGCTGTTAATGATCGTGAAGGGCCGGTAACCTTATCAGATATCTCTGGATGGCAAGGTATATCATTGTCATATCTTGAACAGTTGTTTTCTAAGTTGCGCAAGGCAAAATTGGTTGAGGGTGTCAGAGGCCCGGGTGGTGGTTATCGCCTAGGGAAGCCTTCAGACAAAATCAGCATTGCCCAAATAATATTGGCCGTTGATGAATCCATTGACAGTACACAATGCAAGGGCACCGAAGATTGTCATGCCGGAGATCGTTGTATGACACATAAGCTTTGGGAAGATTTGAGTTTTCGCTTATATGAATTTCTTGATGCGATTACGCTGGCAGACTTCATTAAGCGACCTGAAGTAAGACGAATCTCGGTACAGCAAAACTCAACGTCTAGTCATATCAGCCGAATGTTCCAGCCAGCGGCTTAGCCTGTTCACCACTATGGATCTATCTGTTAATTTACTCAGGGCGTGTCTTTTGTTGATACACGTTCTGCACTGGATGAATTTGTAACATAGTTAGTCTTGAATCTATGCCGAACCCTGTGTAAGCCGCTCCAGTGTCCAAGTAGCATAAGTTTGCAGCGAATAAAGGTTTGTCTACGATTGAATGGCCGACCGCGAGTAAGTCAATTCCTCTAACTTTAGGCACACTTTCAGAGGCCATTACATAGCGATGCCTTAAACGCGACCACTGAGCATGTTGCTGTAATTCAGGATCAGTTTGTAATCCCTTCACAAAACTTTGCCAAGATAAGCCTATTGGAATGTCCGCATGAACAATGCCAATTTGCCCAGTCGCCGTTGCAATCTCAAAAGCCATGGGGAGTTCTTCAATTAGATCCTTGATTTTAAGCCGTTCAGTGTCAGTAAGTTTCAACCACCACTTTCCACCCGCTCTTTTAGTCCATGCATTAAATATAGAGGCTGACTCAATCGATTGAAGTAAGAGTTGCTCGTGGTTTCCCTGAATGGCATGAAACCATGGCTGCACAAGATAGTGGGTGACGAGTTCTGACTGTGTGCCACGATCTATAAGGTCACCTACAGAAAATAAACGATCATTTTCACGATCAAAACTAATCGTCTTTAACATTTCCTCAAGTGTGCTGAACATGCCATGCAAGTCACCAATCACAAAGTCTCTGCCGTTGTGATTTTCTGGGAAATACTTGAAAAGAGGTACAGACATAAAAGATGGCAGAGTGAGTTTTATAGTTAAATACTGCCCACCAGTTTCGGAATGATCGGCCATTCATACAAGGATAACATGAAAGCCAATAAGAGGCTTTATCCTGTAAAAGCGTCCTTAGAATTCAAATACTCAATTTCCTCTGGGCTGCTTGTCCTACCTAAAAGCGCATTCCGGTGTGGAAAACGGCCATATTTTTCAACAATTTCTCTATGGTGCTTGGCAAAACGCATATTATCTTCAAGTCCTGCCGCTTCAAAACGAGCTACGCAAAGATCCTGATCATCCATATTTTCACTGTGCATCAATGGCATATAAAGAAAGCTAAGCTTATCTTTATCAAGTTGCTGATCAAAATCTTCAACAATCGCGTGCTTGGCCACCATCACCGCGTGTTGCTCGGTACTAAAAGCAAGCGCTTGGTCACGAAACATATTCAGAGGAAACTGATCCAGTACAATGCAGAGTGCAAGACACCCTCCGGGGGTATCCTGCCACTCTAATAGGTTGTCACCCGATGCGTATTGCCAGAGAAATTCAAACTTGTCCCTAATTAAGGTATCAATGTCTGGTGTTGAGTTAAACCAATGTGACTTCATTGGCTCACTGTACCAAAATGTTAAAACTTCCTCTGGCAAATACATCGCTTCTAACCTTTCTTAGGTGCGTAAATGTCGGTGCAGGTTCCCTCAGCCACTTCAGAGGCAAAGTTCAGCGTTTCTGATAAGGTTGGGTGAGGGTGGATGGTCAAGCCAATATCATGCGCATCCGCGCCCATCTCTAAAGCTAGAACCGCTTCCGCGATCAATTCACCTGCATTAGAACCTACAATGCCTGAGCCTATTAGCTTTCCAGTTTCTTTGTCAAACAACACTTTTGTTAGACCTTCACTGCGACTACGACTTAACGAACGGCCACTGGCTGCCCAAGGAAATACGCCCTTAGTATACTCGATGCCTTTTTCCTTGCAGGACGTTTCTGACTCACCCATCCAAGCAATTTCCGGATCAGTATAAGCAACTGACGGAATGGTGCGAGCATCAAAATAGACCTTATGCCCTGCAATCACTTCAGCGGCTACTTTCGCTTCATGAGTTGCTTTGTGCGCCAGCATCGGCTGACCAACAATATCACCAATCGCGAAGATGTGATCGACATTGGTACGCATCTGATTATCAACGTCAATAAAGCCACGTTCTGTAACTTCAACACCGGCTTTGTCCGCATCAATTGCCAAACCGTTTGGACTTCGTCCGATCGCCACTAATACGCGGTCAAAGGTTTCAGTTGCAGGCGCTTTATCACCTTCAAAGTGACACACCATGCCTGCTTCTGAAGGTTCAATGGCAGTGACTTTAGTGTTTAAGTAAATATTTTCATATTTAGCTTTAATGCGCTTTTCTAAGGGGCGAATTAGATCTCTGTCTGGCCCAGGAATGAGTCCCGGTGATAATTCAACAACAGTAATCTTTGAGCCCAAGGCATCATAAACCGTTGCCATTTCCAAACCGATGATACCGCCACCGACAATCAACATGCGCTCAGGAATTTCAGCTAGCTCTAGTGCGCCGGTCGAATCAATCACGCGTGGGTCATCCCATGGAATGAAAGGCAGTTTAGTCACGCGTGAGCCGGCTGCGATAATGCAATTATCAAAGCTAACCGTTTGCACCGAGCCATCTTCATCTGTCACAGCCAAGCTGTTGGCTGAAGTGAATTTACCAAATCCTTTAACGATAGTGACTTTGCGTTGTTTTGCAAGTCCGACTAATCCGCCGGTTAGCTTGTTAACCACGCTGTCTTTGTGAGCGCGTAGCTTATCAAGATCGACTTCTGGCGTTGAGAACGTCACGCCTTGTTCGTGAAATTCAGCCGCTTCATTCATGATTTCAGCGGTATGCAGTAACGCCTTTGAAGGAATGCAACCTACGTTCAGACAAACACCACCAATGCTTTGATAGCGTTCGATCATAATGACGTTTAAGCCAAGATCAGCGGCACGAAAGGCAGCGGTGTAGCCGCCAGGGCCTGAGCCTAAAACCACAAGCTGTGCGTGCTGATCGGCATCGCCTGAGAAAGCAGCGGCTTGCGGCTTTTGAGTGCTTGGAGTGGCTGTTTCAGGTATGGCGGGAGCGCTGTTTGAAGCTGATGAGCTAGCGGTGTCAATCGCGGCTTCAACAGGTGCCTGCGTATCTGCTGTGCTAGCAGAGTCTGCTGAAGCGTTTACTTTAAAAATCGCGGTGCCTTCAGAAACCGTATCACCAACGCTGACTAGCACTTCGGTGACAACTCCTGCATCAGAGCAGGGGATCTCCATTGAAGCCTTATCCGTTTCAACGGTAATTAACGAATCTTCAACGTCAACCTGATCACCTTTAGCGACTAGCACTTCGGTAATCTCGACATTATCAAAGTCACCAATATTGGGGACGAGGATGGTTATTTCCTGACTCATAATGCCTCCTAAACCAGTAAACGGCGAATATCAGTTAACATACGGCACAAATACGTGGTGAACTGAGCGCCTAATACACCATCAACAACTCGGTGGTCGTAGGAAAGTGACACAGGAAGCATAGTACGTGGTTTAAACTCAGTGCCATTCCAAACGGGGGCAACCTTAGAGTTAGAAACACCCAGAATAGCCACTTCCGGTGCATTGACAATAGGTGTGAAGCTCGTTCCACCCACGCCGCCTAAGCTAGAGATGGTGAAAGTTCCACCTTGCATTTCAGCAGGCTTGATCTTCTTGTCTCTGGCACGTTTGGCAAAATCACGGACTTCGTTGGATAACTCGATCAGTGATTTCTTATCTGCATCACGAATCACCGGAACCACCAAGCCATCTGGTGTATTGACCGCAAGGCCGATGTGATAATAATCCTTGATAATCAAGTTATCACCTGATGGATCTAATGAGCTATTCGCGCGAGGGAATTTCTGTAAGGTCGCCACTACAGCTTTGATAATGAAAGCTAACGGAGTGACTTTCACGCCTTCTTTTTCCAAATCTTTGCCTAGTTGCTTACGGAACACTTCCATCTCAGTGATATCCGCTTCATCAAACTGTGTTACGTGTGGCGCAGTAACCCAACTACGATGCAAGTATTCTCCGGTCAGCTTGTTGATTTTAGTTAGCTTCTCGGTGGATATATCACCCCACTGACTAAAGTCGATGGCTGGCATCGGCTTAACGCCTAGCGCGTTGCCGCTACCCACCGCGGCCGCTTTAGGTGCCGGTGCAGTCATTACGGCTTTGACGTGATTGAACACGTCTTCTTTGACGATGCGTTGCTTGCGCCCCGTACCGGTTACTTGAATCAGATCAACGCCTAGCTCACGCGCGACGCGTCGTACTGACGGGCTTGCATAGGCCACTTTAAAGCCTGCTTCATCAATCATTGCCGTCGGCGAAGCCTTGTCCTTATGGCTGACTTCAGCATTGGCAATCGTCGCTTTACTCGGGGCTACTTTACTAGCAGGTGCCGCGTTTTGTGGCTGTGATTTTGCTTCGGCAATTGCCTTGTCGGGCACAGACTCAGCTCTTAAGACTTCGCCAGCTTCAGTTTCAAGGATCAAAACCAAGCCGCCTTCAGAAATCGTATCGCCAATACTCACTTTAATTTCTTTAACGGTTCCAGCATCAGAACTTGGGATTTCCATTGAAGCTTTGTCGGTTTCAACCGTAATCAACGAGTCCTCGCGCTCAACTTTGTCACCGATGCTGACTAAAATTTCAATAATCTCAACGTCATTAAAGTCGCCCATATTGGGAACTAAAATTTCTTTCGGGCCAGCGCTGATAGGCGCAGCTGCAAGACTCGGCGTACTGGCTGGAGCAGGCGCTTGCTCAGCAGCAGGCTCCGGTGCAGCCGGTGCGGGGGCAGGCTCTGCTTCAATAACAGGGTCAGGAGCGGGAGCACATGAATCCGCTACATCAGCTAACTCAAGTTCAATCACCGCGCTGCCTTCCTTCACCATGTCCCCGACGCTAATGGCAATAGACTTAATCACCCCCGCATCAGAGCTAGGAATTTCCATCGACGCCTTGTCAGTTTCAACCGTAATCAGTGAGTCTTCAACCGCAATAGAGTCACCCACTGCAACCAGTAACTCGACCACTTCCACTTCATCCACATCACCGATATTCGGCACTAGAATTGTTTTAATAGACATTATATTTTCCTCAAGCCAAAAGCGGGTTAGCTTTTTCAGGATTAATGCCATATTTTTCAATGGCCTCTGCAACTTTCACCGCAGGTAGCGTACCTTCATCCGCCAACGCCTTAAGGGCGGCAACCGCGATATTCACGGCATTTACCTCAAAGTGACGGCGCAACTCAACACGCGTATCACTGCGACCAAAGCCGTCCGTTCCCAACACGCTATAGCTCGCTGGAATCCACTGACGAATTTGCTCAGGGTATTGCTGAATGTAATCCGTTGCCGCAATCACAGGGCCGCGATGGCCTTTAAGTTGCTGTGCAACATACGGCGTTCTTTCCTTTTCCATCGGGTGCAAACGGTTCCAGCGATCTGCATCTTGTGCATCACGCGCCAACTCATTAAAACTAGTACAACTCCAGATGTCAGAATCCACGCCCCAATCTTTATTGAGTAGCTCAGCTGCTGCAATGACTTCGCGCAAGATAGTTCCGGAACCCATTAGCTGAACCTTCTTCTTTTTCTTACCGCCACCTTTCAGTAGATACATGCCTTTAACAATGCCTTCTTCAATACCTTTAGGCATGGCTGGTTGCTGGTAGTTTTCATTCATCGCCGTAATGTAGTAGTACACATCCTGCTGATCCACATACATGCGCTTCATACCGTCATGAATAATCACGGCCATTTCGTAAGCATACGTTGGGTCATAGCTCAGGCAGTTTGGAATGAGTGCAGCCTGCACCATACCGTGACCATCTTGATGCTGAAGCCCTTCACCCGCTAGTGTCGTTCTGCCCGCTGTACCGCCAATTAGGAAACCACGTGCACGTGAGTCACCGGCTGCCCATGCTAAATCACCGATACGCTGGAAACCAAACATGGAGTAGTAAATATAAAATGGCACCATGTTCACGCCATGTGAGCTATAGGCAGTAGCCGCTGCAATCCATGAAGAGAACGCGCCCGCTTCATTGATGCCTTCTTCAAGAATCTGACCGGTCTTGTCCTCTTTATAGAACATCACCTGATCTTTATCTTGTGGCTCATAAAGCTGGCCGACAGAGGAGTGAATACCCAGCTGACGGAACATACCCTCCATGCCAAAAGTACGCGCTTCATCCGGTACGATCGGCACCACATGTTTACCCATTTTTTTGTCACGAGTCAGGATAGTGAGGATACGCACAAAGGCCATCGTGGTAGACATTTCACGATCGCCAGAACCTTTCAGCATCGGCTCAAGAATTTCTAAACTAGGAATAGTCAGTGGAGCCGCTGTGGTATTACGCACTGGCAAACTACCGCCAAGTTCTTTACGACGCTCCTTCATATACTTGAGTTCTTCACTGTCTGCTGGCGGCATATAATAATTTGCTGCACCGGCGTCTTCATCACTCAATGGAATATTGAAGCGATCTTTGAACTCGATCATCTCTTCAGCATTCAGTTTTTTCTGGCTATGCGTGCGGTTTTGGCCTTGACCCGCTGAGCCCATGCCGTAACCTTTTACAGTATGCGCTAATATAACTGTAGGCTGACCTTTCGTATCGACTGCTGCTTTATAAGCTGCGTACACTTTATAGGGATCGTGACCACCACGGTTCAAGCGCCAGATATCGTCATCTGACATTTTCTCAACCATTGCTTTTAGCTCTGGTGATTTACCAAAGAAATGCTCACGAACATAAGCACCGTCTTTCGCTTTATAATTTTGGAATTCGCCATCGACCACTTCTAACATGCGGCGTTGCAAAATTCCGTCTTTATCTTTAGCCAATAATGGGTCCCAATAAGCGCCCCACATGACTTTAATCACGTTCCAACCTGCGCCGCGGAAACTAGCTTCAAGCTCCTGAACGATTTTACCGTTACCGCGTACTGGCCCATCCAAGCGCTGAAGATTACAGTTAATCACCCATGTCAGGTTATCCAGCTGCTCACGACCTGCCAGTGAAATCGCGCCCAATGATTCTGGCTCATCCATCTCGCCATCACCCAAAAACGCCCATACGCGACGGTTCTTAGTGTCAGCCAAGCTGCGGAAATGCAAGTAGCGCATAAAGCGTGCTTGGTAAATCGACATGATTGGACCAAGACCCATCGATACGGTTGGGAACTGCCAGTAGTCAGGCATCAACCACGGGTGAGGGTAAGACGACAAACCGCCACCATTGCTTTCTTGACGAAAATTATCCAATTGATCTTCTGAAATACGACCTTCCAAGTAAGAACGCGCGTAAATACCCGGTGTAATGTGACCCTGATAGAAAATGAGGTCGCCGCCATGCTCGGGCGAAGGTGCGCGCCAAAAGTGATTAAACCCTACGTCATACAAGGTTGCTGATGAGGCAAACGATGCGATATGTCCGCCAAGCTCAGAAAACTCACGGTTAGCACGGACCACCATTGCGGCAGCGTTCCACCTTATATAAGTACGAATACGGCTTTCAATCGCTTGGTCGCCCGGCATCGTTGCTTCGAGGTGAACGGGGATTGTATTAATGTAAGCAGTGTTCGAGGAGTAAGGCAGGTTAGCGCCGTTGATACGGGCCGTGGCAATCAGGTTTTCGATAATGAAGTGAGCGCGTTCAATGCCTTCAGCTTCGATTATTGATTTAATGGACTCTGTCCAATCGTTTGTTTCTTGCGGGTCAACATCTAATGCAGGGTTATGAATCGACATACTAAAATCACTCATTATTCTAAGTGGTCGTAGCATAGCAGTGATTTTTTATAGTTGCTATTAAAATACTTCGAAAATAAACAGTATCTAAAACATATAGTTACAGTCGTTAAATAAAATTTATGCCGCGTTAATAAAATTTACTAGAATGGTCGTCTATTCAAGCTCCATTATCTTTATAATTATTTATGGTCAATTTGTATACTAGGCTCAGAGAAAAGGGAATTCCCCCGTTGTGTTAATTCATTTCACATTACTGTAAGCTTCTAGATATGACAGAAGAATCCCAAATATACCCATTAGGTGGCCGTTTTCGTGGCTTTTTACCCGTTGTTATCGATCTCGAAACGGGTGGTTTTAATCATAAAACAGACGCGCTATTAGAAGTTGCAGCGGTTATGTTACGCAGGGATGAAGCTGGAGACTTGCACCGTTGGAAAACACACAGCTGGCATGTCGAGCCTTTTGAAGGCAGCAATCTAGAACCTAAGTCACTTGAAGTGAACGGAATCGACCCTTTCCAGCCATTTCGCCAACAAATTGCCGTTGATGAAAGTGTTGCTATCAATGAAATGTTCAAAGCAGTGCGCGAAGAGCTAAAACTCAATGATTGTAATCGTGCGATCTTAGTTGGGCACAACGCTGCGTTTGATCTTAACTTTATGAATGCTGCGGTTGAGCGTCTAAACCAAAAGCGTAATCCTTTTCACCCATTCAGCACGTTTGACACCGTAACACTAGCTGCCATGGCAGTGCGTCAGACAGTTCTTGCGCGTTCGGTTAAAAAAGCCGGTTTTGAATGGGATTCCAGTCAGGCTCACTCGGCAGTTTACGATGCTGAAAAAACAGCTGATCTATTTTGTTACGTCATGAACAAATGGCGCGAACACGTTCCCTCTGATTAAAGATGGAAGCGAGGTATCAGCCGCTAGCTGACAGAATGCGCCCCAGTCGTTTAGAAGATTACGCGGGGCAATCGCACTTGCTGGCAGAAGGTAAGCCATTAAGAGCGGCTATTGATCAAGATCGCCTGCATTCCATGTTGTTTTGGGGGCCGCCGGGTACAGGTAAAACTACACTCGCTCGCCTCATTGCTAACTACAGCGGTTCTGCTTTTGAAACGCTGTCTGCGGTTTTATCTGGTGTAAAAGACATCCGTCAAGCTGTAGAGCATGCCAATCAACACTTCGCCATGACCAATAAAGCTTCTGTGCTGTTTGTCGACGAAGTACATCGATTTAATAAAGCTCAGCAAGACGCATTTTTGCCGCATATCGAAAATGGCACCTTCGTTTTTATTGGTGCGACTACCGAAAACCCATCGTTTGAGCTGAATAACGCCTTGTTATCGCGAGTACGTACTTATGTGTTGCGCTCGCTGACAACAGGAGAAATTCAGAAGGTTTTACAACGCGCAATAGAAGATGAGGAGCTGGGTTTAGGTAAACTTAATCTCCAAGTGACTGATATTGTTTTAGAAAAAATAGCGTCAGCTGCTGATGGGGATGCTAGAAGAGCATTGAACTGGTTAGAAATTGCAGCTGATTTGGCTGAGCCTGCGGAAGGTGATAATGGGCCTGTTATTTCAGAAGCGGTGATCAGTGAATTAGCGAGCGAGCGCAGCAATCGTTTTGATAACAAAGGTGATTTATTTTACGAGCAAATATCTGCTTTACATAAATCCGTAAGAGGCAGTAATCCGGATGGTGCGCTGTATTGGTTCTGCCGCATGTTAGATGGGGGCTGTGATCCACATTATGTGGCGCGTCGCATAGTCAGAATGGCAAGTGAAGAAATTGGCAATGCCGATCCGAGAGCGCTGTCCTTGTCACTTGACGCTTGGCAAACGTACGACCGCTTAGGTAGCCCAGAAGGTGAGCTTGCATTGGCGCAGGCCGTGCTTTATTTGGCGGTTGCACCTAAAAGTAATGCTGCTTACACCGCCTATAACCACGCACGAGATGACGCCTCCAAATCGGGAAGTCTTGATGTACCAATGCACCTACGCAATGCGCCGACTAAACTCATGCAGGGCATGGGGTTTGGCGATGGGTATAAATATGCACACAATGAAGAGAGCGGCTACGCGGCAGGCGAAGTTTATTTGCCAGGTCCCTTAGAAGATCGCCAGTATTACCAGCCAGTCGCTCGTGGCCTAGAGATAAAAATTAAAGATAAGTTGGCCACACTTCGCCGAAAAGATGCTGAAGTCAATAGCAAGAAAGACAGTATTGACCATGCCAGTAAAAAACCTCAGTAACTCACTACTCAGCTTGGTATTAATCTTTCTGTCTTAAAGCAATGGCTGTGCTAAACTGTACAAATCGTTGATACACAACGCTTTTAAAAGTGACATAAATCCACACTGACAAGGTTTACGCGGGCGTTCCATATGGCAAGTACATTATTAATATTAGGCTTCATTGCCATTCTGGCATTGATAATCGGTGCGGCATTTGTGGCGTTTTATACACGTGCCACCAAAGAAATGTCATTTGTCAGAACCGGCTTTGGTGGTGAAAAGGTTTTTATTAACAACGGCGGTTTTGTCTTCCCTGTCTTGCACGAGAAGATTAACGTTAATATGAAGACGTTAAAGATTGTTATCAGTCGTAGCAATGAGCAATCTCTTAGAACCCGCAACCGGATTCGTATCAATATTAATTCTGAATTTTTTCTGCGGGTTGAGCCGATCCCCGAATCTATTTCTAAAGCAGCTCAAACATTGGGAAGTAAGACACTTGATCCTGATGAACTGAAAGAGCAAGTTGAAGGTCGTTGTGACGATGCATTGCGCCGCGCCGCAGTACTTATGGATATGGAAGAGCTGAATGACAACCGCAGTGAGTTTGGCCGCAATGTTGAAGAGGGGGTAAAAATAGACTTGGAAAAAATGGGTCTAATGTTGGAATCTGTTGCCCTAACACAGTTAAATCAGACTGATTTGGAGTTTTTCAATGCTGAGAACGCTTTTGATGTTCAGGGTCGTACTTATGTATTGCAGAAAATTGCGGACAACGAAAAGAAGCAAAATGAAGTTGAAAATGCCAAGATCGTTGCGATTAAGAGGGGAGACTTAGAAGCCCATAACAAGCAGTTAGATTTGGCCAAGCAAGAAGCGTTTGCTGATCAACAGCAAGCCATGATGATTGCGGAAGGTAAATTGAAAACCGATCGGCAAATTGAACAGGCCCGTATTACTACAGAAGTCGAGCTTGAAGAGGCTAGACGTCAACAAGCGATAGCACTTGCTAGTGCACAAAAATCATCAGCCGAAGCATGGATTGAAGCCGATAAAGTAAAAGCACTGGCGGCTACCAAAGAAGAAGAAATTACAACAGCAAGAGATAAGGCTCAAGCGGAGAGAAACCGCATGGTCGAAGTCATTAGCGCAGAGAAAGAAGCGCAACGTCAAAAAATATTGGCAACCTCTGCTGCGGATGCGGATGTGCGTGAAGCTGAAGCGAGTCGGGTACGCTGGGCGGTTGAGGCTGAAGGTAAAACTAAGGTTAATGAGGCTGCTAATCTACTATCATCTGAGCAGGTCGCCATGCAGGTGAAGACCAGTATCGTGCACCAGCTGCCCGACATTATTCGCCAAAGCGTTAAGCCCATGAAGAACATCGAAGGCATTAAGATTATGCAGGTTGATGGTTTTTCTAATGTGATTGGACGTGGTGGTGCAGCGGGTGGTGGTTCTGGCGGATCAAATGGGTCGGGCGGTGGCAATAACGGCGGTGGCAGTCTGGCTGATCAGGTCGTGGACAGCGCGCTGCGTTATCGGGCACAGGCTCCGATGGTTGAGTCATTGTTAAATGAGGTGGGTTTGAACGGTGGGAGTATTAAAGATCTGACTAAAAGCTTGCAGCGGGAAATGAAGCCTGAGAAGAATAAGTCAACGCCGGAGTTGGGGTC
>Ga0209828_1001036_pt1 | contig 25989 bp, 24 predicted proteins | sample MaitaG_FD_187429 | JGI IMG/M metagenome (GOLD analysis project Ga0209828, IMG submission 187429) | Marine algal microbial communities from Maine, USA - Maine_Asex2 metaG (SPAdes) (version 2) | ecosystem: Host-associated > Algae > Red algae > Unclassified | place: Maine, USA | collected 2015-01-05
GGAGGTTCAGCGGATAGCTGAGAGCGTGCGAGTCGAAACAAGCTGAACCGTGGCCTAGCGGCCCGTGAGCGCAGCGAACAAGAGCGGGAACGTGAGCCTGGAGGCTTCTGAGCTTGTCGCTATCCGCGCGGCCTCCAGGCACCGTGACGTTAGCTGCAAGCGGGATGAGGGCGAGCGCGTTAGGAGGTTGATTTTCCGAGTTGGGCGGCGGGTCCCGCTGCGGGTGGGCCCAACGCGCGACGGCGAGCGAAGAGGTCTTCGGCGGCCTCTTGAGCCCGGACCGCCACCTGCGCCACGTCGACTGAGGTGACCTCGCCGTTCTCGACAAGGTGTTTGCCTTGGACCCAGACGTCGGTGACGTCGCGGCCCGAAGCTGAGAAAACCAGGTGGGCGACAGCATTGAAGTCTTCGTTGCGAAACAGTGGCGTGAAGTGCAGCGCTCGCATGTTGACGGCGACCAGGTCAGCGTCCTTGCCGGGTTCGATCGTGCCGGTCACGTCGCTGATGCCGAGTGCTTTGGCTCCTTCGCGGGTCGCCATTTCGAGAAGGTCCCAGGGTTCGCCCGCCGTTGGGTCGCCTGTAGAGAGCTTGGCGAGCAGCGCACCGAACTTCAACTCTTCAATCATGTCGAGGTTGTTGTTTTCCTTTTCGCCGTCGGTGCCCAGAGCGACGGTCATGCCGGCCTTGCGATACTCGCCAACAGCCGCGGCGCCTGAGGAGAGCTTCATGTTCGAGCATGGGCAGTGGGTGACAGCGGTATCTCGCTCCACGCACACTTCGATTTCTCGTTCGTCGAGCCAGACGCCGTGCGCTATCACGGCTCGCCCGTCCAAAATGCCTCGGTCGGCAAACACTTCGATAGGGCGCATGCCGTATTGACGCACGCTTTCTTCGACTTCCCAGACCGTTTCGCTTGAATGGGTGTGGACCCCGACGTCAAATTCTTCGGCCAGAGCGGCGGCATCGCGAAACATCTGCGGCGAGCAGTAGAACATGTGCTCGAGTCCGACCCACGCTCGCACTCGTCCATCGGCGACATTGCGATGGGTCTCGAGGAGACGACGGTTCGTCTCAAGAGTGTCGAACCAGTCGTACTTGTCGGCCGTGTACGGGGCGAGCGTTGCTCGGATGCCAATCTCTTCAGCTGCCCGCGCCGAACCCTCCATGAACCGCCACATGTCGAGCACGCTCGTCGTGCCGGTCCGCAGACCTTCGGTGTAGGCCATCCAGGACGCGGCCTCGGCAATCTCGGGGGTGAGCGCGCGATGTGCTGGGTCAACATGCTGTTCGAGCCACTCCCATAGCGCCAGCCCTTCGGCGGTTCCCCGCAACAATCCAGAATGCAGATGCGCATTGTGAAGACCGGGGATCAGTAGGTGATCGGTGAGGTCGACGCGCGTCACATTGGCAGCGGCTGGGTGAGTCGCGAGAAGGTCGGTGCGGTCGACAGCTTCGATGCGGCCATCGATGACAAGAACCGAACCGGGATCGATCACTGTGCGATCACCCTCGCAAGGAATCACGATCGCGTTCTCAAGAAGAAAGCTGGTCACTGTCCGCCTCCAAAGGGGAAGATGCCGGGCATAACGAGGAACCCTGGTATTTGCTTCACGCGGTCTGCCCAACGGACCAAGGCTGGATAGTCGAGCAAGTCGACGCCGCCCTCTTCTGCCATGGTGACATCGGGAAAGACGGCAAGGTCGGCGATTGTCGGGTGTGATCCAGACACCAACCAGGCATCGCCTTGTTGCTCACGAAACCACAGGTGTTCGTCGGCGACACGAAAGAGTTCGTGGGCGCCAGCGCGGACCGCGTCGATAGCAAAGTCGTAGCCCATGTTCACGTGCAGGCGCGCTGCAGACGCGGTGTTCGTCGTGCCGTCGGCAAAGGTGAGCCATTGCGCAGTCTCACCCAATCGCACGGGATCTTCGACCGGATACCACTGCTTGGAGGAGTCGTACTTGGCGGCCAGGTACACCAGAATCGCATGTGCGTCTCGCATGACGAAGCCGTCATCGTCAATCACGGGGATGTGGCCGAGCGGATTGACGTCGCGTCGAAAGTCTTCGCCTTTGTGTTCGCGCCCGGGGTAAAAGTCGACGAGGACCGTTTCGTACTCGATGTCCAAGATGCTCAGCAGGAAGCGAATCTTGTAGCAGTTGGCGGACAGCACGTAGTCGTAGAGTTTGATCACGGCAGGTGTTCCTAGAGATCCAGCACGAGTCGACCGCCGGTCGATCGTGACACGCACGTAAGAATGGTGTGGCCAGCTGCTCGCTCTGACGGATTGAGATACACGTCTTGGTGTAGCGGCTCACCCTCGAGCACGGTCGCAGCGCAGGTGCCACACGCTCCTTGTTCACACGACGACACAATGGGTACGTCGTTGCTGCGGAGCACGTCAAGGATGCTCGACCCGCTTGGGACATCGAGCGTTAGGCCCGAACGTGCGAGGTCGATAGAGAACGTTGATGCTTGATCAATCTCGTTGGTGTTCTCGAAGTACTCGAAGTGCACCGCATCGCCAGGCCAACCCTGTTGATCGGCGATCGAACGAATGGCGTCGAGCATCGGTGGCGGCCCACAGGCGTACACCTGATGCGTCGCTGCGGGCGCGCTCAGTAGCGCTGTTACCTGTTCACCGGTCTTGTCGGGCGACAGCCCAATATGGCTGTGGAACCGCTCGCCAAACGAGGTGAGCAGCTCCGAAAACGCGAGTTCATCGGCGTTCGACACGAAGTAGTGCAAGTCGAAGTTCAGACGATTCTTGTCGAGTGCCTGTGCCATCGCTATCAGCGGCGTCGCTCCGATGCCGCCTGCAATCAGCACGGTGTGTGGCATATTGCGCCGCAGCGGGAAGCTGTTTCGTGGCTCAGAAATTTGGAGCTCGTCGCCCTCGTGGATGTCGTCATGGAGGGCGACCGAACCACCCTTGGATGCAGGGTCACGTTTGACGGCAATGCGATAGCAGTCGGTTTCGCCAGGACCGTTTGTGATCGAGTACTGACGCACGATCCCACCGCTGAGATGCACGTCGATGTGCGCTCCCGGTTGAAAGGTCGGGAGCGTGTTTGAGTCCATCGCAACCAACTCGAACGCGGCGATGCCTGCTGCGGTTTCCCATTTGCGCCGCACGGTCACCCGCAATGGAGCCGAACGGCCAACAGCGGTCGCAACCGTTGGCAACACGACGGGCGTTTCGAGCGCTGCTGGCATGGGGGCCTGGGCCGCAGTTTCGGCTGCGGCGGACTCGATGCTGCGCACGAAGCGGGCAAGCGCCGCAGCGTGATGGCGCAGAATCACTGTCGGGTTCGAGGCCGTTTCGGCCAGCACAGGGCGAATCACCGAGCGTGCAGAGTCGACGGGTTGCACAAAGAACACGACGGTCGACTCGGCGTGACCGGAAGTCGCCGTCAACGTGACTGTGTAGTCCGACACGTCAGCTGTCATGTCGGCGGCAGCGAGATCGGCACCGACATCGCTACTTGATCCGATGGTGGCACTCGGGAGAAACCGGTGCTGAGCGAGGTGTTCAAGCACCAGCGGCACCGAAGCGTTCACGGCAACATTGCGCAGGCCCAACACGTCATCAGAGCCACGAGTGTCGTCGAGAATCGTACGGTCAAGCACCGGTATGTTCGGTACATCGCCGTGTGGATCGTGTGCCGTCCATATCAGTCCGTACTTTTGAACAGACGGGAACGTTTTGTTCGTGATGGTGCGTGCCGGGGAGTCAGCCGGGTGTGCTGGAATGTATGTGCAGCCAGCGGAGCGATTCGCATAGCGCCACGCGTGATAGCGACACACCAACTCGGAGCCAGTGTTGCTGCCGATCGACAGTCGTACGCCACGATGCAGACAGCGGTTCTCCCACACGTTAACGAAGCCGTCGTCGGCTCGCCACACGACAATTTCGTGGCCGAGCAGTTTGCCCCGGAAGAGCGAGCGCGTTGCGACGTCGTGTTCGGTGGCAACCGGGTGCCAGCGGGTCATGGCATTGGCGCGATCGAGCGGTGTTGAGATTGCGACTGCCATTACGCCGGGATAACCCCGTAGTTCACACCCAGGTCGCTTAGCCAGCGCCGATACGAGACAGCGACCTTGTCGGCTCGGATCGGCGTCTCAGCGCTCGGGTCGAGTGGCAAACACTTCGGATATTGGTTTTCAAGGATCGGTTTGTCTTGCCCAAAGATCGTGAGTTGAAAGTTGCGGATCATGCTGGTCGAGTTCTCGTCGTCCAACAAGCACAGAAACATGTTCGCCTGGATGTAGTCGTCGGCGACCGGCTGGCAGAACAACGCGATTACGTCCATGCGTTCGTCGATCGGGCTGGTCTTGTACAAGATCACGCAATACGGATGCGGCACTCGATAGAGGTAGTCGGTGAGCTGACCAGTCGTCGATGTGGTCGCTGCCATCGGTTGCCAAAAGACGCAGTCCGTCGCCCACAGGTCGTTCGTGTCAGGATCGACGTGCACCTGATATTCGGCGACCTCACTGTGCGGCTCTTCACCCAAGATGTCGGTGTGTACATAGGGGAAGTGGGCCATGTCGAGGAAGTTCTCGACCGCTCGAGGCGCGGAGACATGCACACCGATCGTGCCGGCATGCAAAATGCGCCGTCCGGGCTCGTCGACTTCGGGGACCGCGAACAGTGGCACATTCGGCTCACCAAGACACACCCACAGGTAGCAGTACTTGGACAGGGTCGGCAGGTTCTGTCCGGGTGAGTCGACAGCCGTTGTAGTGACGTTGCCATCGGCATCGACCTCGATCGCTAGGCGTTGCCCCAGCAGCGAGGTGGTGCGAATTGCCCCAGGCTTGAGTTCTTCAAGAGGGGCGACGGGATGCCATCGATCGAGTATCGACGAATCGATTCGGTCACCGAGTGCAGTCGACATGGATGTCTCCTTTTTCTTGAGCGAGTGCGGCCGGAATGATCCACAGTGTTCGTTTATCTTCCAGGCAAGTCGGTCCTGTTAACGTGCGATAAACCCTGAGTTCTCAGTGTCACGAAACACTAGCGAAACATACCGGAGCCCATAATGCCGCACATGCAGCAGAGCCAACGAACCCATCGAAAGCTACTCACCGCCCTTCTCATTGCCTTGTGCATGTTGGCGGCCGCTTGTGGGGGTAGCGGTTCCACCGATGTCGAGACCTCCGGCGACAGCGCAGCTAGCGAAACAACGTCGACCGACACAGAGTCTGATGCGCCGGCAGAGTCAGAATCGGCCGCCGCCTCCGACGGTGACTTCAGCGATTTTAAAGTCGTCATGATCCTCGACGGCTCAGCAGAAGACGGCGGCTGGAACACCACTCACCTTCGCAGTGGGCGCAAGATGGAAGCCAATTTCCCCGGCATCGACTTCAGCTTTGTTGAAGAGATCGAGCCTGGTCAGCCGGCGACCAACGCGTTCCAAGATGCGGTCGACGCTGGCGCCGACTTGGTCATTGGCACGACCTTCTACCAGTTCGACATGATCGATGTGGCGAACGAGAACCCAGATGTCTACTTCCTGACCTGGGCCGGTTTCGAGGACCAACCCAACGTCGGCCACTTCACCCAGGCCTCTGAAGACGGCCGTTACATGGACGGTATTGTGGCTGGCAGCTTGACCGAATCGAACATCATTGGTTACCCGGTTGGTTTCCCGTTCGAAGAGGTCAACCGTGCACTCAATGCATTCACCATGGGTGTTCGCGAAGTCAACCCCGATGCCGAAGTCCGTGCTGTGTACCTCAACACTTGGTTCGACCCAGCAATCGAGCAACAGGCCGCCGAAGCCCTCGCCAACGCGGGCGCCGATGTCATCGCTCACGAGGTCGGCTCACAGGTCTACGCCACTGTTATGGCGCAAAATGACGGCTACGTCATCGGCTACACCAACGACTGGTCAGACTTCGAACCCGACGCATGGGCTTCTTCGCTGCTGTTCGACTGGAGCACGTACTACATCGAACAGATCGAAGACATTCGCGCCGGCACGTTTGAGGCAGGCGTCTCCTACGGCGGGCTCAAGGAAGGCTGGATCGAGTTCGCTCCCTACGGCCCGGCAGTTACCCAGGAAACCCTCGACCTCATCGACGAACGCAAAGCGGGCATCATCGACGGCACCTTCGACATGTTCGCTGGACCCATTATGGACAACCAGGGCAACGTGGTCATCGCTGAGGGTGAGACCATTCCATTCGCTGAACGCAGCCTGTGCTGCCAGTGGCTGGTCGAGGGCATCGTCGGCGAGATCCCAGCCAGTTGATTACACGGGCACGGCGCCACAATCGAATGCGTTCCCGGCCTTGTCGCATCGAGCGCCATGGACGGTGATCTGGCTCGCCTCGAGGTCCGAGGTCTCACCAAGTTGTTTTATGGCGTTCCGGCCATCGACTCGGTGGACTTCGACCTTCGTGGCGGAGAGATCCACGGCCTGCTTGGCGAGAACGGCGCCGGTAAGTCGACGCTGTGTTCTGTTCTTTCTGGCCTCTACCGACCTGACTCGGGCACCGTCTCATTCGACGGTAACGAGGTGCAATTCCGCTCGCCTCAGGATGCATCGAACCATGGCATTGGCATGGTGTACCAGCACTTCCGGCTGGTCGACAGCTTCACAGTCGCACAGAACATCGTGCTCGGACTGCACAAAAGTCAGCGGCCTCGATCGATGCGCCAAGTCGAATCGATGGTCGCCGACCTTGCCGACGAGTTCGGTTTGCACGTTGACCCAACCGCATCGATCTGGCAGCTGTCGGTGGGCGAGCAACAACGGGTCGAGATCCTAAAGCAGCTTTTTCGAGGCGCTCGCATTCTGATACTCGACGAACCAACCGCCGTGCTCGCTGCTCAGGAGACCGATCGACTCTTCGAAGCCGTGTCGACGATGGTCGACAAGGGACATGGCGTCGTTTTGGTGTCGCACAAGATGGCTGAGACCATGGAGTACACCGACCGCATCACCGTCCTTCGCCGTGGCAAGAACGCCGGTTCGGTTGCCACTGCAGACAGTTCGCCAGCCGAAGTCGCACGCATGATGTTCGGCGACAGCAGCGCAGCCGAACGTACCCGGTTCGATACGGCCCACGACATCGGTGAACCGGTTCTGTCGCTGTCCGGTGTCAGCGTGACCGGCGATCACGGCCTTGTAGCGGTCGACAACGCTTCGCTGGTTGTACGCCGTGGCGAGGTCGTTGGCGTCGCGGGTGTTGCCGGCAACGGACAACGCGAACTGCAAGAGGCGATCGCCGGGCTGCGTCCGCTTGTCTCGGGCTCCATTGAGATCGATGGCGTCGACTGCACAAGCAGTGGCCCAAAGAAGACGATGCGGGCTGGACTCGCGTATGTGCCCGAGGACCGCCTTGGGGTTGGGTTGGCGCCCGGCCTTCCGCTCGAGCACAACATCGCGCTGAAGAGCTATGACCGAGCGCCACATTCGCGCCGGGGGGTGTTGTCTAACGGTGAGATCGAAGAGACGATGGACCGGCTTGTCAAGGACTTCGATGTCCGAGGCAACCGGCGTGGCATGCGTGTCAGCCTGATGTCGGGCGGCAATCTGCAAAAGGCGATCCTGGCTCGTGAACTGAACGAAGATCACCACGTGCTGTTGGCAGCGGCGCCAACGCGTGGACTCGACATGGCAGCGGCCGAAGCAGTTCGGTCCCACATCGTCGACGAACGCGCCGACGGTCGCGGCGTGCTTGTGTTCTCCGAGGACCTCGATGAAATCGTCCATATGTCCGACGTGATCCTGGTGATGTTCAAGGGACAGATCGTTGGTCGGTTCGCCCGTGACGAGCTTGATCTCGACCAAATCGGTCTATTGATGACTGGCTCGGGACTCGCAACCGCCGACACAAATGGTGCGGCATGAGAAGTCGTCTGCGCGTCACGCCTCGTGGCTTCTCCGGTCCGGCTGTGCGCTTTGGTGTTCCTGCCGCAGCGCTCATCGTCGCATTAATGTTCGGTGCAATCATTTTGACGATCGCCGGCAATGACCCGTTCGAGGCGTACCGCACCATGTTCGACGCCAGCCTGAACGGCTGGAACGCTATTGCCCGCACCCTGGCGCTCGCTACGCCGCTCATTCTGACCGGCTTGGCCGCTGCGGTCGCGTTCCAAATGCGGGTGTACAACATCGGTGGCGAAGGCCAGCTCTATCTGGGAGCAATCGCAGCAAGCTGGGTTGGACTGGCGCTGCCATCGACCACACCCATGGTGCTGACACTCGCCGCAATGATTGTGGCTGGCGCTATCGCCGGAGCGCTCTGGGCGTTGCTCGCAGCAATTCCAAAGGCCTACTTCAACGCCGACGAGATCATTACGACGTTGATGTTGAACTTCGTTGCCCTATCGCTGATGAACTGGCTGATCTTTGGGTCGCGCAGCTTCTGGCGCGACCCCCGGCGCCCGGTGCCAGGGGGCAAACGCTTGACCGAGAATGCGATCATGCCGAGCATCTCTGGCCGTATGCACATCGGCATCATCATTGCGGTTGTTGCCGCAATCCTGTTGTGGTGGGTGCTGCGCAAGACGTCGTGGGGCTTCCAAGTTCGTACCATTGGAGACTCACCCCGTGCAGCGCGTTATGCCGGTATGAGCGTTCGTGTGAAGACCATGGCGGTACTCGCGCTGTCTGGTGCGCTCGCAGCGATTGCCGGTGTCACCGAGGTTAGCGGCATCACCAAGGGCCTTGAGCCGATTGCTTTGACCACCAATATTGGCTTTACCGGCATCATTGTCGCGGTCGTCGCCCGATCGAACCCGCTCGGTGTCGTGCCTGTCTCCGTCTTTCTCGCAGCGATCGCTACCTCGGGTAGTCGGCTGCAATCGATTGGGATCAACGTGCAGGTCGTGCTGCTGTTGCAGGGGCTCATCTTCCTGACCGTTACGGCGGGCGAATTCTTTGTCACGAATCGAGTGAGCCTGAGTGGGTCTGTAAAGGCCGCGACCGCAGATGGCCCAAGCGAGATAGCTGAGGCGACAGCATGAATGACACCGTCCTTGTCCTTTCAATCGCCAGCGCGGTTGTTGCGGCAACGCCGATCTTGTTCGCAGCGTTGGGTGAGATCATTACCAACCGGTCCGGCGTCATGAACCTTGGCATTGAAGGCATGATGCTGGTTGGCGCTGTGATTGGGTTCTGGGCTGGAAATGAAACCGGCAGTCTGACCATTGCACTTCTAATCGGCGGTCTCGCCGGGACTGGTCTTGCGCTGGTGCATGCCGTGCTCGCCGTCACTTTGCGGGTTGACCAGACCGTGTCAGGACTCTCGCTGGTCATCGTTGGCTCTGGGCTGTCCTCATTCATCGGGACGAGCGGCGAGCCCAGCCTGCTATCGGCTCGCAACGGGGTCGACGTCACGCCTCTGCTGCCGAGTGCGCTGCGCGACCTTCCCGCTGTCGGACCCATTCTGTTTGGTCACGACGCCGTCGTCTACGTCGGCCTGCTCGCAGTAGCGGCCGCGACATACGTGCTCAATCGCACACCGCAGGGCCTGGCGTTGCGAGCCGTCGGCGAGGATCCCGCTGCCGCCGACTCAGCCGGAATCTCGGTCGTGCGCATGCGCTATATCGCTACCGCTGTTGGCGGCTTCGGCGCTGGTGTGGGCGGCGCCTATCTCACCGTGGCAATTGTTGGCACCTGGCAGAACGGTCTGACAGCAGGCATTGGTTGGATCGCCGTGGCGTTGGTCATCCTGGCTGGCTGGCGACCATGGTTGGCTGTTGCGGGAGCGTTGGCATTCGGAGGTCTAAACGGGCTTGGTTTCACGTTGCAGCTTGCGCAAGTCAACGTGCCATCGGACTTCCTAAAGATGATGCCGTTTATTGCCGCCTACCTGGTGGTCATCATGGTTTCTGCAAGCCCTAATCGCGCTCGACGCCTTGCGGCGCCAGCTGCGTTAGCCCAGCCGTATTCGCGCGAAGATCGTTAGGGGTACCAATGTCGACATCTACTGATTTCATTCCACTCGTTGATCTCGCGCCATGGTTCGATGGCAGCGATTCCGACCGCAGTGAACTAGCTGCACAGGTCGACGCTCATCTTCGACGATGCGGCTTTTTGGTCGTCGTCAACCATGGCATCGACCCGGCGGTGTTTAGTGAGACTCGGGAAGCCTGCGTCGACTTCTTCCATTTGCCCGAGACCGAGAAGGCCAAGGTCGTTCCATCGACCGATGTCTACCGAGGTTGGGTCGGCGGCGGCAAAGAGTCAAACGCCGCAACCTACGGCATCGATACGCCACCGGATCTCAAGGAAACGTTCGCATACGGAGCCGTCGACGTACCAGACGAAGCACTGCGCTCGGAGCACCCTGCCTGGTATGCGCCGAACGTGTGGTGCGACGCTGCACCGAATCTTCAACCGGCCGCAGAGCAATTTTGGCGCAGTGCAAAGGCTCTTGCCGACGAACTCTTGCAGCTGTTCTCGCTTGCCCTCGACCTGGACCAGGATTACCTCTTGGATCTTTGTCGCCGGACAACGGCGACGGGGACCTTGAACTGGTACTGGCCCTTCACGCGTCAGGATCCTGTCGAAGGGCAGTACCGGATTGGCCCTCACACCGATTTCGGCACGCTCACGATTCTTGACCGTCAGCCCGGCATGGGTGGGCTCCAAGTCCTTGATGACAGTGGCAGCTGGATCGACGCTCCGAACATCGACGGCAGCTTGATCGTAAACACCGGCGACATGTTGAAGCAGTGGACGAACGATCGCTGGCGTTCAAATGAGCACCGCGTGCTCCCGCCCCGAGCCGAGGCGCCGAACGAAGAACTAGTCAGCCTTGTCTTCTTCCACGAACCCGACGCCGATGCGATCGTCGAACCGTTTGAGTCCTGTGTGACTGCAGACAACCCGGCTCGATATGAACCCATCGCTGCGATGGACTATCTCGCCGAGAAGTTCGCGGCCCTATCGGTCGACAGCTAGCTGTGCTCAGCTAACGTCACGGTGCCAGGAGGTTCAGCGGATAGCTGAGAGCGTGCGAGTCGAAACAAGCTGAACCGTGGCCTAGCGGCCCGTGAGCGCAGCGAACAAGAGCGAGAACGTGAGCCTGGAGGCTTCTGAGCTTGTCGCTATCCGCGCGGCCTCCAGGCACCGTGACGTTGTGACTAACGTTCGGCGCGCGCTTTCCGCAGGGAAAGGCGGGCAATCGGTATTGCGAGGAGCGCTACCGCAGCGGCAAGCACGAATGCTGCAGCTGAAGCGTCACGGAACGCGCTTCGTTCTGCCTCGGTCGTCACATCGCCAATGATCGTCGTGGCGCCCGCAGGGACGCCGGCTTCGAACCAGACTCGTTGCAGAGCGCCGAGTAACCCAATACCTGTCGAAGCGCCCAGCTCGATCGCCATGTCATTCACGCTTGCAGCGGCACCGGCGAATGCCGGGTCCACATCGCCCACGATGCGTTCAATCGACAGTGGGATTGTCAAGCCGTTGCCCATGCCAGCGATGATTCCTGCTACCACGAACCACCACCGGTTTCCATCGGGCGTAAAGCCCATGCCGAGGTAACCCATCGCCATGAGCACCAAGCCGAGGGTGATCATCTTCTCAACACCAAATCGCTGTGCGAGCTGCACTGATCCGTTGGCAATGATGACTTCGCTCACGCCGATTGGCACGAGCAGCAGACCAGCGACCAAACCCGACTCACCCCAACCGATCTGCACCAGCAAGGCGCCAACGAAGAACACGCCGTTGAAACCAAATGCCGCCAGGGTCAGGGTGCCCGCGCCGATGGATCGTTCGCTGTTGTCGAACAGCTCTAGCGGCAGCAGGGGATAGGGCGTGCTGCGCTCGTGGCGCACGAACGCTACGGCGAAACCCACTGCCCCGACAGCCGAAGCAAGTGTGACAAGGCTAAGCGGATGCACCGGCCCTTCGATAACCAAGAACACCAAGCAGCCGACTGCTGCGACGGACAGGAGCGCGCCGAGGAAGTCGAAGCGACCAAGTCGCTGCCCCGGCAATAGTGGCACCCAGAATGGCACCAAAACCAGACCGACGAGCGCAATCACGCCATTCAGAATGAATACCGCCTGCCAACCAGACACCGTGAGCATCCATCCACCTAGGAACGGACCAAACGCGCCACCGGCTGCGGCGATGCTTGACCAGATGGCAATAGCGCGAGGGCGGGTTTCGTCGTCGAAGACTTCGCTCACCGTCGCAAGGGTTGCTGGCATCATGATCGCTGCACCTAAGCCCGCAACCGTTCGCATCGCAATGAGGAAGGAGACCGCATCGCCCAGAGCAGCAAGCAGGTTGGCACCCGCGAGCAGCGTGAACCCGATCACGAAGGCGGGTCGTCGGCCAATGCGGTCACCAATAGCACCGCCGGCCAGCAAGAGGCCTGCAAACGCCACGGCGTAGGAGTCAACGATCCATTGTAGATCGCTGATATCGGCGTCGAATGCCCCGGCAATCTCTGCGAGCGCGACGTTTAGCGAGCTGAGTGAAACGACAAGAAGGAAGACCCCAAGACAGCACACCACAAGAGCGCGCCAGCGGTCAGGGTGGCCCGACGACTGGATCGCCGGGCCGTTCGTCATCACGTGTTAGGCGCCAAGCTCTGCTCGCAGGGAAGCTTTGTCGCTGTCATCAAGCCATGCCGCGTCGACCGCGTTGTTGCGGATCACAACCATTGCGTCGTAGTCGAAGTCGAAGAGCGCAGCAATACGTTCGTACTCGTCGGCAAGATCGAACCGAAAGAACGTCGGATCATCGCTGTTCAACGTGACAAGTGCGCCAGCTGCCAGCTGATCTGCAAACGGGTGGGCGCTGAGCGATCCGACGATTCCGATCTCAGCGTTAGAGCTCGGACAACTCGTCAACGGAATCTGTTCGTCGACGACACGCTTGGTGAGATCAGGCAGATCGAGAAGCCAGGTCCCGTGGTCGATGCGGTCGATGCCAGCCTCGACCATGATGGCAATGTTTTCGGCCGGACCGTCTTCGCCACAGTGGAAGCACGTCTTGAGCCCAAGGTTCTTCGCCTCTCTGATAAGTGGTTCGAACATGTGGTGATCCAGACCCCGCTCGGTGCTGTCACCTCCGACGCCTAACAAGATGTCGCGGTCGGCGGTGCGAGCGAACTCAAGCAACGCCATGGCGGGTCCGATGCCTTTGGGTTTGTCAACGTCCATGATGAGCTTGGTGCGAACCCCGTGGTCGGTCTCACCTTCGGCGATGCCGGCAACTAAACCAGACCACATTGTGTGGAACGGGATGCCCCGGTCAAGGTGGAATCCTGGCGAGAAGAACATCTCGCGATAACGGGTGCCAGCTGCGGCTGCGTCTTCGGCCGCCTCGTAGGCGAGCCGATGGAAGTCGTCGGCGTCAACGAAGGCCGAGCAGACGGTGCCGAACGCATTGAGAAAGTCGGCGAGCGACTCATAGGTGTAGAGGTCGTCGGGATCATCGACGCCCAATGGCACACCGTGTTTGGCCGCGAGCTCGGCCACGGTGGCCGCACGAGCGGCGCCTTCGACATGACAATGAAGCTCGACCTTTGGAAGTATCCGATATCGCGAGTCCGGCGCGGCAGAGATCATGGCGTTGGTCATGTGCCAAACCTAATCACTAGTAGCCGGTGCACCAATGCCTCAGCGATATGAGCCGCAACTATTCATGTGGCCGCAACACCGTTGAGCTCACGGCCTCGCAGTAGAGAGCGGCGAGAAGTTGGCCCCTGCGCTGTGTCCTTCGACAAGCCTCAACGGGGTCCTTCGGCAAGCCTCACCGAGCACCGCTTGAGATCACGCGTGCACCACTGCTCACAGCGGCTGCGGTGTTGGCTGTTGCCTTCCACTTTGTGGTGCTGGGGCAGCGATCACGTTCTGAGCGGGTTCAGAAGCGGTTCACGAGCGCATAGCCCTGTGGCCCTGACTTGGCCCGGCCCGGCTTCGCAATAGACCAGATCCACCGATAAAGTGTCGCACCGTTGGCTCCGAAAGTGGACATGGCCGAAAAACTCAAGAAGAACCTCAACCTTTTCGACGTTTACGCCATGTCGACCGGAGCAATGTTTAGCTCCGGACTGTTTCTTCTGCCCGGCATCGCCGCGGGGTACACCGGCGACAGCGTCTATCTCGCCTATCTCGTCGCTGGATTTCTCATCCTGCCTGCCATGTACTGCATGGCGGAGTTGTCTACAGCCATGCCCAAGGCTGGTGGCACCTACTATTTCTTAGATCGAGCCATGGGCCCACTCATGGGAACCATTGGCGGTCTTGGTTCATGGGTTGCGGTCGTGTTCAAGAGCGCGTTCGCACTCGTAGGAATGGGTGCGTACCTCGGCATCTACCTGGACTTGCCATTTACGTTGCTTGCGATCATCTTGTCGATCGTCTTTGGTCTGGTGAACGTCATTGGCGCCAAAGAAACCACCTTGTTGCAGCGCTTGCTCGTGGGTGCGCTCGTGGTCATTCTGTCTGCCTTCATCATTGCGGGGCTTCCCGAAGTCGATGGCATTGCGACGTTCGCCCCAAACAGCGACATCCAGGGCTTCTTTCGCTCGGGAATGGCCGGGTTCATCTCAACGATCGGCATCGTGTTCGTGTCGTACGCAGGCTTAACCAAAGTCGCAAGCGTCGCCGAAGAAGTTGAGAATCCCGACGTCAACATTCCCCTTGGCATGACGCTTTCGCTCGCAACCGCCACGATCATTTACACGCTCGGCACCATGATCCTGATCAATGTGCTCGACCAGGCAGTCTTGGAAGACAGCCTGACCCCGGTTGCCGACGCGGGCAAGGTCTTTCTCGATTGGGCGCCGCTGGACCTGGGCGTGATCCTGATTGTCGTGGCCGCCATTGCTGCATTTGCATCGACGGGTAACGCTGGCATCATGTCGGCGTCGCGGTACCCATACGCCATGGCCAAGGACAAACTCATCCCGGCAAAGATGGCCGACCTCGGCCGATTCGGCACGCCGACCAAGTCGGTCATCATGACCGTGCTGGCCATGATCCTGGTGCTCAGCGTGCTCGACGTCGAAGCGGTCGCCAAACTCGCTTCCGCATTCCAACTGGTGTTGTTCTGCCTGATCTGTGTTGCTGTCATCGTCATGCGCGAAAGCCGCATCGCTAGTTACAAACCAGGCTTTCGGGCGCCGTTGTACCCGTGGCTGCAGATCGCCGGCATCATCATCTCGTTCTGGCTGATTACTGAGATGGGTCTGCTCGCCATCGGGCTCACCGCAGCGCTGCTCGTTGGCTGCGTGCTTTGGTACAAGTACTACGCGTCAAGCCGAGTTGTGCGGCGTGGCGCGATCTTCCATGTTCACCAGCGGCTCGGCGAACAAAAGTTTGAGGGGCTCGAACGCGAGCTGATGACGATCATTCACGATCGTACGCAGTCCGAGAATTTGACCTACGAGGCGCTCATCGCACGCTCGGCTGTGCAGGATGTCCAGCGGGGGGCCTACGGGAAGGGCCGACTCACTGATCTTCTCCGACGGACCGCAAACGAACGCTTTGATGCTGGCCACGAGATTGCCGAAGCGCTCGAGGCGCCGTGGTCATTCCGGCCTGTCGGCGACGGGGTGTACCTTTCGAACGCGACGGTCGTGGACCTCGCCAAGCCTGAGCTCATCGTGTGTCGGTTCGGCCCTCACGCCGAGCTCGACCTGGACGCCATCGACGGCGTCGACGATGCGCACACCTTGCTGTTCCTGGTCATCCCAGACCGGCCGGTCGGACTTGACCTGCGCCTTGCTGGCCACATCGCCGAGGTCGTACAAAGCGACAACTTCACCGAACGTTGGCTGGGGGCGAGCGACGAGAAGACGCTCAACGCGATCTTGATGCGCGACGACCACTTCTACCATGGCCCGGTTGAAACGATGCCGTTCCTGGTTGAGCAGCTCGGCAGGACGGTGGGCGAACTGGACCTGCCTAGTTCGTGCATCCTTGCCATCATCGAGCGCGACGGTGAGCTTGTGATCCCGACACCCGATGTCACGCTGATGGCCTTCGATGGCGTTGCCATCATTGGCGAGGCGTCTGACATCCAGCTGTTGAATGAGGGCCTTGATCCATGGGAAGTGCAGCAAGGCGCGCTCGCCGCTGCCAAGGCCGTGTCGGCCGAGCCAACCAACAACGTCTGACAACGAACGCAGGTCCGAGTCCAGCCGTGGCTCGTTGAGTCTGCCTGGTAGCGCACGGTTCCTTCAAGTTCGTGACCAATCAGTGACCGCCGGGCGTCAGAAAGTGCGATGCCTCAGCGGTGGGTTACTCTGGAACGATGCTCACCGATGCGCTTCCCGCCGACACAAGCTCGGCTGCGCAGGCGGTCGTCCTCGAACGACTGAAATCGATGACAATGTCCGAACGAGCGAACGCAGCCCAAGAACTAAATGACATGTGCACGACCTTGTCCATCGCTGGCATTCGCGCTCAACATGGCGAGGTCACCGGTGATGATCTCCGGTGGCACCTTGCCTTTCGTAGGTACGGAAGGTCTTTGGCCGACGAAGTTTACGGGACCCGCTAGAGCAGGTGGCTCCGTCTCACCTCGACCTAATAGTTGACCTGGCGCGGCTTCTCGAAGAGATCGACGTGCCGTATGTGACCGATGGTTCGGTGGCGAGCTCCCTCGTCGGGGAACCTCGAAGCACGATCGATATTGATAGCGCTGTAGACCTCAACGATCAGAACCTTGAGGTGCTCGTCCGGCGAGTGCGTCCGACCTTCTACGTCCCCGAGACTGACGCAGCGAGGGCTGTTCGCGAGAAGGACTCGTTCAACATCATCCATAGCGACGCAGCGCTAAAGGTCGACTTCTTCGTTCTCGGGCACGGGACACTCGACGTGAATCAGATTGACCGCCGTGTGCGGGTCAAGGTTCCGACCGAACCAGCCGCTCACCTGTGGATCACTTCGCCCGAGGATCAGGTGCTACGCAAGCTCGACTGGTATCGAACGGGTGGCGAGGTCTCAGATCGCCAAATGCGAGATGTGGTCGCGATCCTGCGGATCAACCATGAGCGACTCGAGGACCACTACATCGCGACAACCGCCGACGCCGTCGGTCTATCCGAGTTGCTCACTCGAGCCCGAGCCATGTCGAACTGAATCGCAAACGAACAGGGCCAGCCCTTGCAGACCGGCCCTGTGTGGTAGCGGCGGGGCAGGAACTTGTCCCGACCAACGAACCTCTGACCTTCGGGTTATGAGTTAGACGCGCTGCTGGGCGCTCGCGGACGCGTGATTGAGATATAGATATCCGAGATTCTTACTGGCAAAGGGCCCGATCTCTTTCGAGATTGTCATAGGGGTCAAATAGGCTTAGTCGAGCGGAGCTCGACCGACATACTTCGCCTTGCAGGTGCATAACCAAGCGAGATATCAAGCCCGGTCCTTGCATTTGATTTGATCGGAGACTGCCATGGCCGTCACCGCACCTTCCTCATCAACCCCGTATTCATCTTCTTTGGGTCAAAATGGCGGTTCGGGCACGCGTCCGTTGACGGCTCGACTTGAAGAAGTCGTTGAAACCTGGGCGAGGTCCCAGTACGAACTAGTCACACTGGCCGCCGAATTCGCTGACTCGCCTGAATGGGTTCTGACTGGCTCGCCTACAGCAGCGCATTGGCTCGCAATCATTGCCGACGTTGAACCCTGTACCACCCGCGAATGGGTCCGCATTGGCCGCAAGCTGCAGCACCTGCCAGCGACCGCGGACGCGTTCAAGACACGAGCAATCTCGTACAGCAAAGTACGCACCCTCACACGACTCGCGACCGCGGAGAACGAGCGTGAGCTACTCGATATCGCAACCACAACAACCGCCGCCGACCTCGGACGCGCGCTCGCTGCATGGCTACACCGCAACAGTGACCCGGAAGACCTCGCCGCGTATCACCACGTACAACGATCGGTGAAATGGCGCAACGAACCCGACGGCATGGTTTTATTCACCCTGCGACTCCCACCATTGCTCGCCGGCATGCTCATCACGTTCCTGACCACCTGGGTCATGTCATCTCGCCCCAAACCAGCCGCTGCGGACGCGTGGCCGTCAGTTGCGCAGCAACACGCCGACGCCGTCCACGCCCTCGTAGCCGAGGGCGCTGGAACGGTCGACACTGAGGTCGTCGTTCACGTGCGAGGCGATGGCAACACGCTCGACGACGGCACTCCGGTGCCGGACAGCGTGATCGCCGACATCGTCCCCACATCATTCATCAGCGCACTTATCCACGACACACACGGCGATCCCATCGACGCAACCAACCGACGACGCCACCCCACCCGCCGCCAGAAACGACTCGTCAAAGAACGCGATCAACACTGCGTCGACTGCGGCCGCCACGATCTACTCGAGTACGACCACGTGCCCGGTTACCAAACCACCGGACACACGGTCACCACCGAACTCGAACTCCGCTGCGCACCCTGCCACCACAACCGACACCGGCAGTAACGGCACACCGCCGAGTTGGCGGCTAGTCGTCGAGCTTGAAGACGCGGCGAGCGTTGCCAGCCAGGAACGGCTCCCAGACATGGTCACGCAGGCCGAGGTCATCAAGTTCGCCGAGCACGCGTTCCCAGCTCAGGCCGGGGTAGTAGCCAGCGAACATGACCTTGTCGGTGCCACGGCTGTTGGCGTAGTCGATGATGGCTTTGGGATAATGCTTGGGTGCGAAGGCGGTAGTGGAAAAGTAGAGGTTTGGCCACTTCACCATCAGCTTCACCGCAAGCTCTTCCCAGGGTTCACAGCCATGACGCATCACCAGCTTGAGTTCCGGGAAGTCGTAGCAAACCTGATCGATGCGGTCGACGCGTTGGCAATCAAACGGAACCCGAGGACCAGGGACACCAGCCAGGATGTTCATGGGCACATCAAGTTCGCAGCATGCGGCGTAGAACGGATACATCAACGCAGCATCGATAGGGACCTGCGGCGCGTACAGACACGGTGCGGCCGACACCGACTTGATTGCCGGATGTGACTCGATGGCCGCCTTCATCGATCGCAACGACTTCATTCCCCGGTTCGGGTCGATCCCCACCGAGCCAAAGAACCGCCCAGGGTGGCGTTCGAAGATCTCATTTGACTCATGAGGGCGAACCGGGTTGACATCGATCTGGGCAGTGGTGATGCCGTGATGGTCCATCAGCATCACGAGTTCATCGATCGTCAGATCCTGACTCATCCGTTCGCCAGCATCCTTGAACAGGTACTCGGCGGGGTGATGTCCAAACTCGCCGGAGCCCGAGTCCTTCATCAGCTTGCGGGCTTGATCCATTCCCATGCCAGCGCCGCCGTGGGGCAGCTCGACCATGAGATCGACGATGGGCAGTTCCGCAGGTCTCGTCATCGGGTCAGTATCTCACACCGCATATGCGGGACACGAAGGAGCGAGGCTAGGACTCGCTCCAAGGTGCGAGTTCAATGAACGGTGTTTCGAGCCGCGCATAGAGGTCGGCAAGAAAACGCAATGTGAGTCCCCACACGACCTGTTCGGGGTTGTCGAGTTGAATGCCTGGCCAGCTGGAGTCACTGACGGGATAGTAATAGTCGATGTACCGGTCGTGGTCGGCGAGCACAGCGAGTGGCACCCACAGCGCATCGGCCACCTCATAATTCGGTACGAGCTCTGGCGCCACGCCGTCGAGCCAATACGCGTGGCCGTGGATAGCGAACAGGTTGTTGCGTCGCCGCCCAGCATCGAGATCCCGAAGCGATCCGAGCCGCGCCGCCCCGGACAAATCCACCCCCACTTCTTCGAGCGTCTCACGCTCGGCGGTGTGGTGCGAGTCAGGGTCGGTTGCGTCTCGACGACCGCCAGGAAACGCCATGTGACCCGACCACGGGTCGCTGGACTTGGTCGCTCGTTGTATGAACAGCAGCTCGGTGCCTTGCTCGCCCGTGCGGAACACGGCCGCAACCGCAGCGCTTGGGCCATCGACGGCGACTGCTGCCGACTGATCGAGCACGGCGCGAAGATCTGGAGCAAGCGGTCGCATTCGTTTACGATTCTGGCATGACCGAGCTGCTGTACCTACATGATGCCTACCAACGATCGTGCGAGGCCACCGTCACCGATGTGGATCACGACGGCCACCGAGTAGCTCTTGACCAGACAGTCTTCTACGTACAAGGCGGTGGTCAGCCTGCCGACCACGGCACTCTCACTGGCCCCGCCGGCGAACTCGCTGTCACTGGGGTCAAACGAGACGGAGGAACAGTGTGGCATGCCGCTGGCGACGGTGAGCTTCCAGCCGTTGGCGATCACGTCCGACTCCAGATCGACTGGGACCGGCGACACGAACTCATGCGCACCCACACCGCAATGCATCTGTTGTGCGGAGTGATTTGGAACGAATACGGCAAGGCGGTGACCGGCGGCAACATGGAACCGCTGTCGGGTCGTATGGACTTTGAGTTCGACCCGTTGCCCGAAGGCTTCAAAGAAACAATCGAGGCGGCGGTGAACGCCGAGATCGCACAAGCTCGCTCTATCGAAGTGTCGTTTCTTGACCGGTCAGTCGCAGTCGAAGACGAAGATCTCATCCGCACCAAGGTGAACATGATCCCCGAGTCGGTCACCACGATCCGCGTCGTTGACATTGTTGGTCTCGACAAGCAGGCCGACGGCGGCACGCATGTTGCGAATACGAGCGAAGTGGGCACCTTCACGATCACCAAGACCGAATCCAAGGGCAAGGGCAACAAGCGGGTCCGCATCGCACTCAGTGACTGAGCCGCAATGACTGAGCCGCCAGCCACAGCGTCAGAGGACACAGCGTCACAAGGCACTGTCCTGAGCGCAGCGTTCTACGAGCGGTCCGTTCTACAGGTTGCACCCGAGCTACTGAACAAGGTGCTTGTTGCGGGCAACCGTCGGGGGCGCATTGTTGAGGTCGAGGCGTATGGCGGCGAAGACGACCCCGGCAGTCACGGATGGCGGGGCATGACGCCACGTACCGAGCTCATGTTCGGCCCCGCTGGCGTGTGGTACGTGTACCTCAGCTACGGCGTGCATTGGTGTGCCAACGTGGTCGTAAGCGCTCCCGGCACCTGCGCTGCGGTGCTGATTCGGGCTGTCGAGCCCATTGCCGGGATCGACGAGATGCGAGCCGCGCGTGGCGGGGTGCGAGATCGTGATCTCGCCAATGGGCCGGGCAAGCTCACCGTTGCCATGGGGGTCGATGGCGCTCTGAACGGCTGCCACATCGACCAGTCCGCCATGCGAATCGTCGACGACGGCACGGCACCACCGCCGCACGCGGCTCGAACGCCTCGTATTGGACTCAGCGAGAACCGTGCCCCCAACCGGCCTTGGCGCTTCATTCTCTAACGGGCTACGTTCCACGTCATGTCCGATGCCCCGTCGAGCAATCGCGTGAAGGCTGCCATTTCGGCGCTGGAACCTGCAGTATTCGAGAAGACCGCGTTCACGACACCAAAGCCGCTGTCCGAGTCCACCGTGGCGATCTTGACGTCGGCTGCGCTGCACCATCCTGAACAGCCAGACTTTGAGCCGCGTGACACAAGCTTTCGCCAACTGGATCCGAGCCGTCGTGACTACCGATTGGGCCATTGGAGCCAAGACGTCGACCAGGTTGGCTACGGCATCGACTACAACGTCGTTTTCCCAATCGATCGCCTCGACGAGCTCGCAGCCAACGGCACGATCGGCGCAGTTTCCCCGGTGCACCTGGCGTATGCCGGCAATCAGTTCGAGGTGTCGGGCATTCGACTCGATAGTGGACCCGAGGGTGCCAAGACACTGCTTGATGCTGGCGTTGATGTCGTAGTACTCACGCCCGTTTGACCGCTTTGCACGCGTGCCGTGAGCACGCTCGCCCACGTACTCGAAGCCGCCGGTTTGGTGACCGTTGCTTTGGGTTCGGTGAAAGCGCAACTGGAAGGTACGGGCCCGCCACGCGGCCTGTACTGCGACTTCCCACTTGGCCGACCACTGGGCAAACCCGACGACGCCGAGTTTCAACATCGGGTACTCGCCCACGCATTCGCCATGCTCGAGCGCACTGAACCCGGTATCGAAGAGTTCGCCGAGGCGATTTCTGATGATGCCCAAGTTCTGTCATGTCCGATGCCGCCTCGAGCCGAGTCAGATGAACACCCAGCGGTGGCCGAAGCTCGTGGACTGCGACCGGCCTATGACCGCACGATTGCCCGGTACGGCGAGCGCATGGGAGCCTTCCGCCTCATGGGTCCCAACGAGGTGCCAGCAGCGATAGCGACCTTTGCCGCTGTGGCCGATGGTGCTCCCTGGAAAGAGGCCGGTATCCCCGGCATTCCCGCACGCGTGGTACAGGACATTAGGGGATATTACGAAGCCGCCGCCGTATCGCTCGCCGAGCACACACCGTCGGCCTTCGAAGCGACTCGTTGGTTCCAACACGAGACCGAGGCCGGGAAAGCAATCCTGGGTGCTCGCGAGCAGCTGGAAGCTCAAGGCGCAAAACAGGGGCTGTGGCAGTACCTCGTTACCGGCGCCGCCGTCTCTTAGGCAGCGTCTCCGAGCGAGAACGAGACGCGGCCAAGCGGGCCGAAGTCGGCCGTATAGGTCGCTCCGAACGGTGCAGGAGTCAGCCCGGTACATGTCCCGGTGATGATCCACGACCCAGCCTCAAGCGTGCGACCGTGTGAAGCTTCGTGGTCGGCAATCCAGCTGACTTGCGAGTCGACGCCGCCAAGCAACGCAGCAGTCGACCCGGCTGCTATCTGCTCGCTATCGGTAGTCAGCGAAATAGCAAGATCGGTCAAGTCTGGCGCGTCGGCTACCTCGATCGCGTCGCCCAGGACGGCGGCGGTTCCTGCGGAGTTGTCAGCGACCAGGCTTGGACCCGAGACCTTGGAAGTGTCGCTGAATCTTGCATTCACCAGTTCGATCGCTGGGGCATATGCGTCTACTGCGCCGGACGCATCGATACGCACCGCAATCTCACATTCGAGCAGCGGCTGGGTATGCAAGAACGAGGCAGGCACGCTCGCTCCGGACCTAAACACGCCTGCGGTGGTGATCCGGCCAGCGATCGGATGCGGAATACCAAGAACCTGTTGAGCGATGGCGCTGGTGCAACCGATCTTGGTCAGCCCGATCGGTTCGCCCGAGAACCGGTGGTAGGCATCTTGGATCGCATAGGCATCGTCGAGTGTCTTAGGTGCGATTTCGCCCGGCAGGCCAGTTACCTGGGTGCGCTGCGTTCGAAGATGCAGCAGGAACATGGCTGCGTCGTCGATCTCGGTTTGCTCCATTGATATTCCTCTCAGGGACTCAGCCTTCGTTGCGCTCAGCCTTGGTTTGCGATGTCGCGAAGTTTTGCCTTGGCGATCTTCTCAAGAGTTGACCGGGGAAGCTCGTCAACCACGTGGACTTCTCGAGGCACCTTAAAGTCAGCGAGGGACTGGTTGCACGCTGCGAGGATCTCGTTGGCTAGCGCGGCGGGATCTGTCTCTGTTCCGTGCGGCGGTAAGACAAACACAACGGGCACCTCATCGAGCATTGGGTCGCGTTTTGCAACGACGGCGCACTCGGCAACGCTGGCGTGGGCGCTCACGACGCGTTCGATCTCCGACGCGGCGACATTCTCGCCGCCGACCTTGAGCATGTCCTTGTCACGGTCGCCGAACTGCAGGTCACCGCTCGGCAACACCTTGACCCTGTCGCCGGTAATCATGAAACCGCTAGCGTCAAAGGACGCGGCGGTTGCGTCGGGGTTGTTCAGATACTCCTTGAACAACGAGAGTCCGGGCACACCGCGCACGAACAGCCCGCCGGTCTCACCGGGACCAACTGGCGTCCCGTCGTCGTTCAGCACAGCAATCTCATATGCCGGCGACGGACGACCCATCGACAACGGAGTCGACGGCACGGTGGGATCGCTCACTATTGGCTGGGTGATCGTCTCGGTCATGCCCCACCACGAAATAGTCCTAATGCCGAAGTAGTCATCCCACGCAGGCAGCTGGGCGCCATTGCCCCAGAAGCGGTACTGATGGTTGGGCACGGGTTCGTCGCGAGCCATCAGCGCCTTGGCGCAGAACGGCACGATCGATGAGAACGTGCAGCGGTTGCGCAACGACACATCCCAGAATCGAGACGCTGAGAATCGAGGCTGCGCCACGATAGTTGCGCCAGCCCACAAGGCGCTGAGTACCGAATACGCCTGTGCGTTCGTATGGAACAGCGGCAGATGGGTGAGCGTTACGTCGTCGGCGGTCAGGTGTTCGTTGCGGGCACACATGCGGGCGCCCCACAGCGCGTTTGCGTGGTTCCACACCACACCTTTGGGGCGCGACGTGGTTCCCGATGTGAACTGCACGCTGAAGTCCAGGTGCGGGTCAGGCGGGCGGAGCTCGATCGGCGCGGCTTCGAAAAGACGTGCGTAGGAGTCGCTTGCATCAGGTGCGTGACCAGGCGCCGCAGGAGCGCCATTGTCGGTCTGGGTCACAATGAGAAAGCCCGGGTTGGTGCTCGACGCGACAAGCTCGGCAAAGCGCGGCTGGGTGATGGCGCCAACGACTTCGGCGTTCTCGCCGTAATACGCCAACTCGTCTGCGACTGACCGCGCGTTGGTGGTGACTGCTGACGCGCCAGCGATAGCGCAGCCGAGCCAACTAAAGATGCTCTCGGGGCAGTTGTCCAGATGTACAAGAACACGATCACCAACTGTGACCCCGCGGGCCACCAGTGCAGCAGCAACCCGTCGGGTCGCTTCGACGAACTCGGCGTAGGTCCACTCCTGACGCTCGCCTTCGAACGGTTCCCAAATCAGACACGGATGCGAACCACGAACCTCGGCCTGCCGCTGTAAAAGGTGCGGGATATCGAAGTTGCTGAACGGATGCAAGGCAGGGTGGCGGAGCTCATGACGCATGGACCGAAGTTACTGTGGCACTCTGGCAGGGATGTCATTTACGATCACAACAACTTCAGAAGAACTCGTCTCGAGCGAGGATCGAGCAGTCGCTCGACACCATCTGATGTGCGCAACCGGTGCCGGATTTGAGCACGACCGCAGGCGCATCCTTGAACTCGTCGACGAGCACCCCGACATCGCCGTTCGTACCTGTCGCCCTGGACACCTGACTGGCTCGGCGTTCGTGGTTGATCCGAGCCGCAATGCGTGTCTGTTGCTCTTCCACACCAAGCTGCAGCGGTGGCTGCAACCAGGTGGCCATGCCGACGGCGATACCAACCTGGCCAATGTCGCGTTGCGCGAAGCTCAAGAAGAGACGGGTATTACGGGTCTACACGTCGTTACGCCGGCAATTGATGTCGACATTCATGAAGTCGACCCGCCCAACGAAGACGCGCATCTGCATCTCGATGTCCGCTACCTAGTGATCGCACCCGCTGGGTCCGAACCGGTCGGCAACCACGAGAGTCAGGCGTTGAAATGGGTCACCGCCGAGGAACTCGCCAGTTTCGACCTCGATGACGGAACCCATCGCATGGCCGCTGCCGGATTCGCCGCTGCCAAGACGCTGCACCACTAGCGGTCGACGTACCCGGCTGGTCTCAGCTAGGTGCTCTGGTCACCCACGTCGTCGTCTTGTTTGCGGCGCCGAGAGAACCATCCGCGACGCTCCTTCTTCTGGGGAGCCGGTCGCGCCTTCGCAGCTAGTCCGTTTACCGAGCGCCGCAGCGCCTGTTTGATGCGTCCAGCCCATCGACGCGCAACAGCAATGCCACCTGCAGCGACCGCGCCGCCGATCACCAGGTAACCGGCGACACTTTGCAGGAACGGAACAAGGTCTTGTCCAAGCGACCCAATCGCGCCACTCAGCACGATCATGGCCGCAAGGACCAGGGTGCCCTTGGCGGCAAACATGGGCCGTTCGCCCTCGGACTCAAGTGCAACGACATGTGAACTATCCGACGTTGACTGGATTCGATGCACGACATCGCTGCCCGCGCTACGAGAAATGCGGTTCCCTCCGCTAAGTGAGCGGGCCACGACCAGCGTCGTCCAGCGTCGATCGATGTCCCAGGCGACACCATCAGCCA
>Ga0209828_1001039_pt1 | contig 25932 bp, 30 predicted proteins | sample MaitaG_FD_187429 | JGI IMG/M metagenome (GOLD analysis project Ga0209828, IMG submission 187429) | Marine algal microbial communities from Maine, USA - Maine_Asex2 metaG (SPAdes) (version 2) | ecosystem: Host-associated > Algae > Red algae > Unclassified | place: Maine, USA | collected 2015-01-05
CTGCCAACAGATGTCGAGACCTATCCGCTAGCCCCCTAACTCTTCAACACGCAACCTGTATTGGCCCCGTTGCACACGGACGGCATGCGCGCAGCGAATCCGAACTCTCACGCTCGGGCCGACGAGATTCCTCCGTGGCTAACCGAATAGCCCGCCACCGGCGTGTTCGACGCCGTCTGCCTGAACTTCACTACTCCGTTCTTGCCCGCCTTGGGCTAGACCCCGTCCAGTGTGCGTTCGAGCCGTAACGCCGCCTTTCGGGCAATTCCGTTCCGTGCCGCAATAGAGCGACGGCTCTGCGCATTCTCTGTGCCGTCGCAGCGCTTCTCGCCCAGTACTGCTTTGTCACCAGTGGCGCAGGTCGACTGGCCACTCGGTGATCTGGTCGCCGTCGATCAACCACATGCGCTCGTGCCTGGCGATCGTTGGGTCAACGTGGGCGGGTGCTAGGCGAATGTGATCGCCGACGCTCCAGGAGTCAAGATCGGCAGGCGCCATAGTGATGTGTTCGTCGGAGCAGAACCAGACTTTGCCATGGGGCCAAGTTGGATTGCCGTGGTCCATGCCCATGGACTTGAGCCCGGCGTCTGCCACCACGTAACCCGCTTTGCGATTGATACTGATGATGGTCGCTTCGACCCAGAGGGCCTGGCGAAATGGTAGATCGAGCGTGTCGTAGTGCGTGTCCATCAGGGTGTAGGAACCGGCCTGAATCTCGGTTGCGACGCGGTTCGTGTCGAAGGTGCCGGTGCCACCAGCTGAAATCAGGTCGGTGCCGACGGCGGCAGCCGCTTGGGCCAGCAGAGTCATGGACTCGCTGACCTTGTCGATCCGTTCTGCACGGTCATCGACCATCATGAGATGTCCCTCGTACCCCATCACCCCGCGCACGGTCAGTCCGGCAGCTCGCGCCTCTTCAGCAAGCGGGCCAGCATTGCTCGGATCGCAACCGCACCTTGGCAACCCAACGTTGACGTCGATCAAGACCTCATTGACCCCGGCAGCTGCGGCCACCGCAACCGTCTCACTTGAGTCCACTGCGATCGTGACTCGACCCGGCATCGATGCGACCTGGCCGAGGAGGTCGCCGTTGAGCGTTTCGTTGGCCAGTAGAAGATCGGCGCCCAATCCAGCATCGATCATGCCGGCGACCTCGGCCAAGGTCGCACAGGTAAACGCGGTGTGCCCATTGGCCGCAAGCCGACGTGCAAGCTCGGTGCACTTGAAGGCCTTGACATGGGGTCGGAGCCGGAGCCCCGGGTTCGTCTCGGCCATCGCCGCCACATTGAAGTCAAACGCCGAAGCATCAACAACAAGACATGGAGTAGCAACAGCAGCCGTCTCGTTCGCAAATTCAGTCACCAATGAACCGTAGTCCGACCCTGCCGCTAGGTGTCCGCTGGGGTGTTGCAGTAGAACAGCGTTATGAGTTCGAAGGTGAAGACCGACCTGTCTGCTGGTGTTTATACGATCACGCTGGCCGACCCTGACAACCGCAATGCGCTGAGTCGCCAGCTCACCAAGGAGCTCATGGCAGCCATGGACCGGGTCGACGAAGACGACGGGATCCGCGCCGTAGTCCTGACAAACGAGGGCACCGTCTTTTGTGCGGGCGCGGACTTGGCTGAGCGCTCCGACGACGAACGGCCTGATCCAGCTGACTCGGGCTCTGAGACAGCTGACCCGCTAGGGTTCTTTGGCCGTATCCGACGTTCGCCGAAACCCTGGGTCGGCCGGATCAACGGCCACGCCGTAGCGGGTGGTCTCGGGCTCGCGGCGGCCGCCGATATCTCGGTGGCATTGGACACAGCCAAGATGGGATTCAGCGAAGTGCGCATCGGCGTCGCACCTGCGATCATCTCGGTGATCTGCCTGCCCAAAATGCGAGCATCCGAAGCCTCCGAAGCGTTTCTGCGTGGCAATCGCTTCCCGGCGACCGAAGCGGCCCGACTTGGTCTGGTCAACTACGCGCTGCCCGCCGACGAGATCGATGCCAAGGTCGACGAGATCGTTGCCGATCTCGTGCTTGGTGGTCCACTTGCGCTCGCAGCATCAAAGCAACTCGTAAACGACGTGCCCCACATGGTGTTCAACGAAGCCATGGCGTGGGCCAGCAAACTCTCCGGCAGACTGTTCGAGTCCGCCGAAGGTCAGGAAGGCATGAAGTCCTACCTCGAAAAGCGAAGCCCCTCCTGGGTGCCCTAGCGCCCCGTGCCCTAGCGCCCCGTGCCCTAGCGACTATGTCTCAGAGAGTGAGACAACTTCGTTCTCCTCGGACATCCACATGGGCGAGTTAGCGAGGTCGATGAAGTTTGCCTCGTCGGCGAGGAGCTCGGACTGGGCTTGGCGCACGGCGGGGTCTTCTCCGCCGAGTGCGTCCAGAGTGTCGAACCACAACTCGGCCACACCGTCGAATGGCTCGGGTGCTCCGCCGTTACGGCGCTGAAAGGCCCCATGCATACCCTCAAGGTCCATCGTGTGCACCTGCACATAACGGCGAATCTTGAGTAGCTCGGCGCGTTCCGCAACGAGAGCTGCGTGGGTCCCTCGCCAGTACGCCTGAAATTGGTCTCGGGAGAGTTCCGGTTTACGCCGAAGCGCAAAGACGAGCTTGATCATGGTGCGAATCCTTCTTCCATGCCTATGTGTTAGCACTCTGAACGAACTGCGAACCAAGATGGGGCCATGAGTGATATCGCAGTAGTGACAGGGGCAGGCACCGGAATCGGCCGTTCGGCCGCCGAGCACTTAGCCGCCGATGGATGGACCGTCGTGGCCGCCGGCCGTCGACCTGAGCTACTTATCAAAACCGTTGCCGGTCTCGACGGCGGCGACCACCTAGCCGTTCCGACCGACGTCGCCGACGCTGACGCAGTCGACTTGCTCTTCGCAACGGTCGTTGCCACCTATGGTCGGGTCGACCTGCTGTTTAACAACGCGGGCGTGGGCGCTCCCGCAGTGCCATTCGACGAGCTCACAGTCGAGGACTGGCAACGGGTGGTCAACATCAATCTGACCGGTTCGTTCCTATGCGCCCGGTCCGCTTTCGGCTACATGAAGAGCCAAGATCCCCGGGGCGGTCGCATCATCAACAACGGCTCCATATCGGCGCATACGCCACGACCAAACAGTGCCCCCTACACCGCAACGAAACACGCCATCACCGGCCTGACAAAGTCGATCTCGCTCGATGGCAGAGCATTCGACATTGCCTGCGGTCAGATCGACATCGGCAATGCCGCAACCGCCATGGTCGAAGTCATGAAACGCGGCGTGCCCCAAGCCGACGGATCCATCAAACCCGAAGCCACCATGCACGTCGAGGAAACCGGTCGGGCCGTCGCCTATATGGCTTCACTGCCTGCAGACGCGAACGTGCTCACCATGACCGTGATGGCCAACCAGATGCCGTTCGTTGGACGGGGGTAACGCGAACTCAGTCGGTGTGCACCTGGTGAGACTCGCGCTCTCTCTGAATCAGAGCAACGACAAAGACCGCAACCGTGGCAACAACTCGGCCGCGGCGTAGTCGCTGTCGTTCTGCGGATCGTCGGGATTGGGGAAGAAGGTGACGGCATCGGCGCCTGCTTCGACGAGCGACGCCACGTAGCCAGCCGCCTGGTCTGGTGTGCCGAAAGCCACGAGCTGGGTGAGCCACTCATCGGGCATTGCTAGCGCTGCTTCGTACCACGACGACTCTTGGGCCTGACCTGCAAACTCGTCGTAGAACGGCGCCTTGTGCAGCGACGTGGGCGTGCCGACAGCGCCGCCGCACACCTCGGCGAGGTAGCCGGCCATCCCTTCACGGATCGCGCCGTGAGCTTTGACTGGACCCATTGCCAGCGAAGCGAATACCGTGATCCGGTGATCATCGCCAACGATGCCACGCACCCATCGGACGTAATCAGCACTCACAAAATCGGCCAGGATGACACCGTCGGCGACACGACCCGATACTTCGACCGACTTGGGTCCACGCACACCAGCCGAGACAAGCGGCTTCTGCGACGGAGGCTGATCGAGCTGCACCTGATGAAGCGTTACGTAGCGGCCTTGCACGCTTACTTGTTCGCCCGCGAGGAGCCGCTGGACAGCGTGGAACGTTTCTTCGAGCACCGTGAGCGGCGAAGCCACAGTCGCGTTCATTTGCCGCATCCACGCCTGCACGCCGTGGCCAAGCCCAGCGTGCAGGCGGCCGGGAGCTATCTCGGCGAGCGTGGCAATTTCCATCGCCGTCATGGCCGCATTGCGGGCCACCACCGGCATGATTCCGATGCCTACGCCAATCGTTTCGGTTGATGTCAACGCAGCGGCCGCCAAGCTCACGCCCGAGGTGAAGAAGCAGTCTTCGATAACCCAGAACTCGTCGAATCCCTGCTGCTCGGCGGCAGCAGCCCGATAACGCACCGAACCCGCTGGTTCGGTCCGATGGAAACAAAGTCCGTACTCAATCTGGGGCATGGCGCAAAGCTAGTGCCAAGATGTACCCGATGAATGAGGACGCTGCATCCGCGGACGATGAACTCGATGCAGACGAACTTCGCGCTATGGGTATCAGCCACGAACTGATCCCCGACGGCGACGAACTTGTCGAGATGGTGCAACTGCTGCGCGACCTAGGCGTGCAGCTCGAAGACATGATCGACGAGGATCTCACCTTCTTGGGCGCACCTCGCATGATTCGACCCGACGCAAAGATCGAGCCTCGGCTCATCTTCCAGCAGGAGGGCTCCGACGCTGACTTTCGAGCCAAGACGGCGCTGGCACTGGGCTTCAACGTGAGCGAAGATACCCGGCTGCTCACGCCCGGCGAAGTCGACACCATCGAGTTCTTCCACGAGATGCGCCTGCTCGTCGGCGACGACGACGTGTTGTCACTCATGCGAGTCATGGGCAGTTCTATGGGGCGGCTTGCTCGTTCGGTTGTCTCGTCGCTACGAGTTCATTCGGAAAGCCCGATCCTCGAAGAAACCGGCAGTCTGATCGAGGTATTCACGGCATACCGGTCGATCGTCGAAGAGATGCTGCCGCAGTTCCTGGACTCGACTGCCGTAGTGCTGCGCCGCCACCTGGCGGTCGCTGCGTCGTCGCCGAACATCTGGAACGTCGACGGCAGCCGAGCAGCAACCATGGAACAGACCAGCGTGGGGTTCGTGGACCTCGTTGGCTTTACGTCGTTTACCGAACGGGCAAATCTGGAACAGTTCGTCGGCGCACTGCAAGCGTTCGAATCCCAAGCCCAAGATGTCATCGTCTCCAACGGTGGCACACTCGTAAAGCTCATCGGCGACGAAGTCATGTTCGTGGCACCCACACCAGCATCGGCCGTCGAGATTGCACGCCGGCTCGCCAACCTGCCACTCGGCGATTCGGGGCCCGGGTCGGTGCGCATTGGCTTGGCAAGCGGCGAAGTCGTTGCCGTTGGCGGTGACTTCTACGGCACGGTCGTAAACATCGCCGCCCGAGCGGTACAAGAAGCCGAACCCGACACCATCGTGGTCACCGCCCAAGTCGCCAACGGCGCCCACGCCTCATCTCAATTCGAGCCCCTGGGCCCGCGCAACCTGCGGGGCATCAGCGAACCCATCGAACTCTTCAGGTTGCTGTGATGCGGTGACGGACCGACCAATTCACGAGGATTTTTGCTGCTGCCCTGATCTAGCCATCCCGGCCAACTACCTTGGTGGGGGTCGTTCGGCATTGCCGATTGGAGTTCATGATGAATCAGCGCTTGCAAGGGTGGAGGCTCGCCGTAGCCCTGCTCGTTCCAGCAGTACTTATTGGCGGGGCAGGCTTTGTTGCCTACGGCGCCTTGTCGGGCGACGACCAGGACCTCGCCACCGGCGAAGATGACACCATCGAAGTGTCAACGCCAGCGGCGACTTCGATCCCCGAGACTCAACCGATCGAAACTACCGTCGCCCAGGATCCCACTGCGGTTCCTGTGCCAACGCCACTGACTGTGGCCACCGCAGCGCCGCTGCCAGCTCCAACCGCAGTACCGGCTGCCACGGTCGAGGCGGAGGCGACCGCAGTACCGGCTACATCGGCTCCGGCACCGGTAGCGACTGCTGCACCGCAACCAGCTCCCACTCAGGGGCCAGCTCCTACAGCTACGCCCGATCCCAACGTTGTCACCGTCGCTTGTGTTGGCACTATCCCGGCATCGCTCGACACCGGTGAATCGTTCGGCCCGCTCACCGCCAGCACTGTGCCAGCAGAGCAAGAAACGAACTACCAGTTCAGCTGGAACTACGGCAACGGCACCATCGAGGCCGGACCATCGAGTGGTTCGATCAGCTACAGCGAACCCGGCACCTACACCGTGTCGCTCACCGGCACGAACATTGCCACCCAGTTCCCTGCGACTTCGAACTGCGGCACCGTAACCGTAAGCCAACAACAAGTGGCCCTAGACGTAAGTTGCTCGGTACGACCAGTCAACAGCGCGCTCCAGACAGCTGCCGCCAAAGCCCCCGAGGCCATGCAGATCACCGTCAGCTGGACCCCGGCCGATGTCACCCTGCGACTGCAGTATGAGTTCGAGGCGAACGATGACCTCATCATCATCGACAGCACGTCGGGCAACACCCAGTCCAATGCCTTCACGACCGATGCAGGCGCCTTCTCGGTGTTCTGGCGCTATCCCGAAAGCGGCGAGAGCGGCACGCTGCGGTGTCCTGCCTATCCCGGCGGCGAAGTCACCGGCACGCCCACGCCCGTTCCCGATGTCAATGGCGACCGCGACAATGACGGCGTGCCAAACGGGACCGACAACTGCCCCGATATCCCCAACCCTGATCAGATCGATAGCGACGGCACGGGAACCGGCGACGTATGCGACGCCGACAGCGACAATGACAGCGTCCTCGATGTGGGCAATCCTTCGGACAACTGCCCAACCATTCCCAACCTGGACCAAACCGACACCGACGGCGATGGCTTCGGCGATGCCTGCGACAACTGTCCAGCGTTCTCTAACGCCCTACAGGTCGATACCGACGGTGATACCACCGGCGACGATTGCGACGACGACGACGACAACGACACAGTTCTCGATGCGCTGCCCGACAATTGCCGCTTAGTAGCGAACCTGGACCAGGCCGATGCCGACGGCAACGGCGTCGGCGACGCCTGCGAGCCCGTCTAACGAAATCGAGCAGAAGCCTCGGGTAGTGCCAGGCTTCCAGCTATTCAGCACGGCGACTAGAGTTTGGCCCATGACCGACTTGCTCCCGCCGAACGAAGTAAGCGAGGTGCCAATTGGCATCACGCGTGCCAAAGCTCCTGAGCCTGCGCTTTCAAACGATCTCATCACCGGTGACCGCTATTGGTCCCAAACCTTCGCCGACCAAGAGTGGTCCTCACTCTGGCCTCGGGTGTGGCAGGTCGCCGGGCGGGTCGATCAAATCCCGAACGACGGCGACTATGTGACCTATGAGATCGGCCGTGATTCGGTCATTGCGGTCCGGGGAACCGACACCAAGGTGCGCGTGTTCTACAACGTGTGCCAGCACCGCGGCAACCGCTTGGTCACTGCCGAAGTTGGTTCGCTCGCCGGCCGCGACTTCGCCTGCGCTTATCACGGGTGGCAGTTCGGGACCGAAGGCCGTCTGAACTTTGTGCCCGACGAAGACGACTTCCCCCAAGGCAGCCCTTGCGGAGTACGCAACCTGGTCGAGATTCAGTCCGATACCTGGGGCGGATTCATCTGGTTCAACATGGATGACGACGCGGCCCCGCTGCGGGAGTGGTTGTCGCCCGTGGCCGATCAACTCGACGCGTATCGCATGCAAGACATGAAGCGCACCCACTGGGTCACTATCGAGGGCGACTGGAATTGGAAGTGTGTGCAGGACAACTTCAACGAGAGCTACCACCTGCCCTTTGTGCACCCGCAGACTCTGGCGTCGATGAATGAGCACCACAGTGGCTGCCAGTTTGACCTGTATCCGAGTGGCCATGCCCGCATGCTCATGCCCGGCGGCGGCCCCGGCCCGCACTACCGCGGCAAGGCCGATCGCACCTTCAAGAGCTTCGCTCATGACTTCGAGTTCTGGGAATTCGACGCCGAGCCGTTCCGAGAGAACCTGCCGGGGCTACGTGCCGCGCTCCAGCAACGCAAACGCGAACTCGGCGCGTCAAAGGGATATGACTTCTCCTCCTACAGCGACGAACAACTGACCGATCATTACCACTACACGGTCTTCCCGAGCATCTCGTTCTCTATGAAACCCGACGGCTGCATCTGGCTCCGCGGCACGCCGCACCCGACCGACCCAACCAAGTGCATCTTCGATATGTGGTATCTCACGCTGTTCCCTGAAGGGGTCAATGAGTACTTCTCAAACTCCATGAAGGACTGGGTGTCGGTTGACCATCAGGCCGAACACGAAGTGGGTTTGGCCGGCGAGGTCTCCTGTGGACCCGGCATAGACCAAGACGTCGCCATTTGGACCACACAGCAACAGGGACTGTCGTCGCGGGGCTATCGCGGCGAATATATGCCGCTACAAGAACGCCGTATCAAGTATTTCCACGACAACGTCAACAAGCACATCGCAATGGGACCTGTCTAAGTGGCCGACGAAGAAGTCCACAATCTTGGCCCGCTCGACGATCTAGACGATGGCGAATCACGATCATTCGAAGACCTGGGCGAATATGGCATCGTCGTGTGCAAGGTGCAGGGCGAGATCTATGCCCTCGAAGACAACTGCTCCCATGCCGACACGCCGCTGAGCGAAGGTCGCCTGCGCGGCTGGAACATCACGTGTCCGTTGCATGGCGCAAGCTTTGACGTGAGAGATGGAAGCCATGGCGGTCCGCCAGCGTGGGAGGGCGTGGCCTGTTACAAGGTCGAGCGAGTCGAAGGCGAAGTAGTCGTGAGCCTGGAGAGTCCACCTGCTGACAAGGACGCGACCGACGGCATGGGCAACGTCGGCGGCATGTTCAAAACCCGCTAGAAGCTTCCGCTCTCAGCGAGGCCCCTAAAGCTCAAGGAACAAGAATGAAGATCGAAGCTGGTCAAGTTGCCGTCGTCACCGGAGGAGCGAGCGGCATCGGCTTAGCGCTCGCCCGGGCCTTCGCGGCCCGCGACATGAAACTCATGATCGGCGACATCGAAGAATCCGCTCTGGCGCTCGCGGCCGACAGCTTGCGGGTCGACGGGGTCGAGGTCGCCACTCATCGTGTCGACGTTGCCGATGAACAGGCAGTCGAGGAGTTCGCGGCAGCAACCTACAGCGCGTTCGGGGCCACCCATGTGGTCTGCAACAACGCTGGCGTTGTGACTCGCCACGATTCCTGGGGGCCGCTCGAAGACTGGAAATGGGTCCTCGGCGTTGACCTATGGGGTGTCATCCATGGCGTACATTCCTTCGTGCCACGTATGCTCGAGGCAGGGCTACCGGGCCATGTGGTTAACACGGCATCGGTCGCGGGCTTGCTCGGGTTTCCAGGCATTGCCTCCTACACCGCCGCCAAACACGCTGTGGTCGGGCTGTCGACCTCGATGCACCACGAACTTGCGGCAACATCGCTCGGCGTATCGGTGCTGTGTCCTGGCTTGGTCGCTACCAACATCGTCAACAGTGAACGCAACCGGCCCGGCAGCGACCCGGACCACAACGACAACCCCAGCTACGCGATGACCGGCGAAGCTCTTCCGGCCGATGTTGTGGCCGATCAGGTCGTTGCCGCTGTGCAGACCGATCAGTTCTGGGTGCTCCCGCACGGCCACTACGCCGACCAGGCGATCGATCTAGCTCAATCCCGCAAGGCCGGCGAGCCACCAGCGCCGCCTGTAGTCCGCGTGTAGTCGGCCTGTAGTCAGATAGTTCAGCGTGTCGATGCCAATGCAGCCGACCCGAGCCGCAACGAGCGCATGAGCAGCGGCTTCGGTCAGATGTGGATGCGTGTCGAAGTCTGGAACGTGACACCAGGGCCGTATATCTCTTCGGCCGCTTCTCTCGTGAGATGGTCGTCGATGGATGGCACCGGCAAGCCTGGGTACGTGGTCATGCCGTCGGTGATGACGTGGCTGAGATCGATGTGGGGCACGCCGATCACGGTAAGCGCCCGTTAGTCGAACAGGTCAAACACTTCTTGGAATGCCTCGAACTGGCCGCCGCTGGCCGACGAGGGAACCAGGATCGGGGTCTTCAGTCCGGTGTCGTACCAAGCCTGGAGACCTTCGCGAACTTCGGCTGCGGAGCCGTAGAGCGTGACATCGCTGAGCCATTCGTCGGTGAGTAGACCGGGGATGGCATCTCGATCACGGGCAGCCAATGCTGCCTCGACGGCTTCCATCTCTTCTTGGTAGCCGTTCTGTTTCCAGTAGTTGCGATAGTTCGGCAACGACGCGTAGAACTGCAACGTCTTGCGGTTGACCGCCGCTGCGGCGTCTCGATCATCGGAGATGCATGTCGGGATCATGTTGCCGATCCAGAAGTCATCGTCGACCTGAGGCATGCGCTTGAGCGATCCGGGCATGGCGGACCGGGCGGCGTTGGCGAAGACCATGCCCTCGCCGATCTCGGTTGCGGTGGCGATCATCTTGTCGCGCATGGCGGCCAACGTGATCGGGGGAAGCGTGATGCGCGGCTGGTTACGCATCGTTTCGACGAACTCGCGAATGTCACCCAGCGGTTTGCCCGGATTCACCCCGAGCTGCTTGTTGGCCGGTGCGTGGCTCACCCCCACTCCCATACGGAACCGCCCCTCGCTGATCTCGTTGATGTACGACGCAGTTGCGGCGTAGTCGATCACGTTGCGGGCGTAGATGTTCACGATCGATGTACCGAACTCGATCGTCGACGTTTCGTGTGCCATCGATAGGCAAAGTCCAAGCGCGTCGCCCAGGCTCGGGCAATAGATGCCGGCGAACCCGCGGCTCTCGATCTCCTTCGCCAGCTCGATAGTGCGGCCCCGCCGGCTGGGCACCGCCGCTAACGACAGTGCAGGCAGTTCAGTCATGTGGTCTCCTTGAGAGCTTGCTGCTACCGCCGAGTCTCGCGCACCGTTCACCTGAACCGATAGGACAGCTCGATAGGCGCACGGTTTATCCTTGTTGGTGCAACGGCAGCTGGAGGTACAGCTATGGGTTACGAGTGTTTCGATGTCGATATTGTCGACAAGGTCGGATTGGTCAAGATGACCCGACCTGAGCGCAGCAACTCGATGATTCCCTCGTTCTGGAACGAGTTGCCAGCGATCGTCGACGAGCTTTCGAACTCCGGCAGCGTGCGTGCCATGGTGCTTGCCGCCGAGGGCAAAAACTTCTGCTCCGGCATGGACCTCGAGGTCTTTGGATCCAACGATGCGATTAGTGCCTCGGGCGACAAGCCAAAGGGCCATCGCAGCCGACGCAACGAACAGTTTCGTTCCACTGCGCTCAAACTACAAGAGACGTTCACGGCCATGGAACGGGCCCGAATGCCAGTGTTGAGCGCCATCCAAGGTGCCTGTGTCGGCGGCGGTATCGACATGGTGTCGGCGGCCGACATGCGTTACGCGACTGAAAACGCGTGGTTCAGTATTCACGAGATAAATATCGGCATGACGGCAGATGTTGGCACCCTCCAGCGGATGCCAAAGCTTGTGGCCGAGGGCATCGTGCGTGAGTTGGCCTACACCGGCCGGCGCTGGAGTGCGACCGAGGCCAAAGCGGCTGGTTTCGTGAACGAGATCTACCCTGACCATGAGACGCTGCTCGACGCAGTGATGAACACCGCAGGTGAGATCGCCAGCAAGAGCCCGATGGCGGTGTGGGGCACGAAGCAGACCATGCATTACACCCGTGACCACACCGTGGCCGACGGTCTGGAGTTCATCGCAAATTGGAACGCAGCCATGTTCGATACCGACGACATGGCCGAGGCGTTTACGGCATCGATGGAAAACCGAGGCGCCGACTTCCCCGACCTGTGGCCACTGAGCGACGGCCTCTAACCAGCAATGGGGTTGTTCAAGAGAAGCACTGCGGAGCCAGCGAGCGGACCGTCGACAGCAGCCGACGACGTGACCAGCGCGATCGATTTCGCGGCGTATGACTTAGACACCCTTGGCCAGAAGATTCGATCGATTGTCGATATCCCTGGAGCGTTCGGGCAAGCGGCCAAGTACGCGTTCACGTTGCCGCTTGTCGTTGCGATTAGTACATGGTTCGTGTTTAGCTCTCGAATGGCTGCGTGGGCGTTGGTGCCGTTCACCTTTATTTCCTTGTGCTTGGCGTTGGTTGCCTCGATGATTGTCGGCGGCTTCCTGGTGGCTCGCAAACGACTCGACACGATTGTCGAAGCGTCCGGGCAAGTCGTTGGCGTGATCGGCGACATGCATGCAGATATCAGCCAGATCAAGGACGGCCAAGCCGAAACCTCGGTCCAGAAGGTTGCCGTAGGCCTGCTCGAGAACGCGATCTTTCCAGCAGTCTTTGGCACACTCACGACCACCGCCGAAACTTCGCTCGGGCCGCTGGGTCGCTTCGCTGGAAGCGTCACTAAAGCACCGATGAACCTGGTGCAGAAGTCAGTCGTCTCGGCGATCCAAGCCTTGCCCGATAAAGAAATCGGTCAACTCGTCGACGATGCTGGAGCCAAAGTTCCTGCGGCAACGACAAAGATCACCGAGCTCGGCAATCAGTACAGCCAAGTTCGGGGCGGGCTCGAAGGAATCGTTGGTCGTGTGTCGCAAATGGCTCTGCGGTCGATGCTTGGCCTCGCCTTCTCTGCATCGATCCCGCTACTCATCTGGCTGGCAATCGGCTGGGTGTTGTCCTAACTTGCCGCCTGCGGAATTGCAGGGCGATGAGTTCGTTGCACCAGTGACGCATCGGACCACCCATTGGGCCTACAGTTCACCCATGCCCCGGAGTTGGTCGTCGATGGACGACTTCGAAACATTCCTGAACGAAGGCGGCATCGTCGAGCCCGACGATGCCATGCCCGACGAATACCGGCAGGCGGTGTTCCGGTTTATTGAACTTCATGCCAATAGCGAACTAATGGGTGGGCTCACCGAACGTGACTGGATTCCGCGCACGCCGGGCTTGCGCCACAAGATGGCCGTGATCGCCAAGACTCAAGACGAATTTGGTCACGGGCATCTGCTGTACATGGTTGCCGCTGACATGGGCATCAAGACTCGCCGAGAAATGCTCGAAGACCTGTTCGCCGGAAAAAGTCGCTTTCACAACGTATTTCACTACCGGGCCAAGACGTGGGGGCACCAGGTCGCTATCGCCTTCCTGGTCGATGCTGCTGCACTCGCTAGCCAGCAAGCGGTCTTCAAGAACTGTTCTTACGGCCCGTATCGCCGCATCCTCAAACGCATCATCGCCGAGGAAGGCTTCCATATGCGTCTGGGCGAAGACCGCATGATGCGCATCGCCCAGGGCAACGACATGCAGCGCGAACTCTTCCAGCAGGCCATCGATGACTGGTGGTGGCCGGCGCTGCAACTCTTTGGGCCCGATTCCAAGCCCAATGACTTGCTGCTGCGCTGGCACATTAAGTCCGAACGCAACGAGGTCTTGCGCGACCGGTGGGTCCAGAAGTTTGTGCCGATGCTTCAAGGCTATGGATTTACGGTTCCGGATCCGGGTCTTTATTTCGACGACGAGCTTGACCGATGGGTTGCCGGGCCGATCGACTGGGAACCACTTAAGAAAACGTTTGCCAATGTTGGTCCGGACTCGGTTCGTCGCATTGGTGAAGCTGCGGCGCACTGGGAACAAGCCGCCTGGGTCCGCAACGCGCTCGACGCGCATCACCTGGCGAACGTATGAGCCTCACCGACCCGAGCGAATCAAGGAGCCCCGAGCAGCTGCGCCTCGAGGCCAGAGTCCACAGCGCCGTTGCATCGGTAGATGACCCTGAGTATCCCGGCATCTCGATCGTGGATCTTGGGCTTCTCGAAACCATCACGCTCGGTCCAGATGCAACCGCAACCATTGGCTTGATCCCCACCTTTTCTGGCTGCCCGGCCCTGGCCATAATCGCCGATGAGGTTGTCATTGCCGTGCAGGAGCTCAGCGATATCAATGCTTGCTCGGTCGAATGGTTGAAAGCGCCGGCGTGGCATGCCGATCGCATCAGTCACGAAGCGCGTTCGTGCCTGGAGAAGAAGTTCACCGTTGCTGTCCAACTCGGCGAACGGTCTCCAACGTGCCCGCTGTGCGCGTCGAAGACTGTTGAGCAGTCGATGTTCGGTCCCAGTCGTTGCCGCTCGGTGCACAGGTGCACGGGCTGCGGCGAGACCGTCGAAGTCGTGCGCGGCTGAACTGAAATGGCGACCTTCGAAGTCTTCTTGAAAAAGGATGGTCGAGACGAATTTCGCCATGTTGGCGCACTCGAAGCGGCCAACGACGAACTGGCAGTCGTATCGGCCCGGGAGTGTTACGTGCGCCGGGGCGAGGGTGACCGACTCTGGGTCGTGCGACGCGAGAACGTGCTGAGCCCCGATCGAGATTTCACCGCTCCCAACGTCGACAAGCCGCACCGCCATCACGGCGGCGAAGCCGTGGCTGCTCGCCGCAAAGCTCTGCGCGAGTCACAAAGCAATGACTGAGGTCAGCGGTGCTGCTCGCCAGGTGATCTTGGCCTTTGCCGACGACGAGCATCTGATAGGCCAACAGCACACCGAGTGGATTGGTGTTGCACCGTTTCTCGAAGAGGACCTTGCCTTTGCCAGTATCGGCCAGGATGAACTCGGCCATGCTGCGTCGTTGCTCGAAATCTTGGTGGGCAGCAAAGATGCCGACATTGATGCGCTGGCGTTCTTCCGCCAGGCTCCTGAGTGGCGCTCGTGCCAACTTGTTGAGCAGACATTGCCTGAGTGGGGCGACACGCTGATCCGACATTGGCTCTATGACAGTGCTGAAGAACTTCGCTGGCAGCTATTCCACGGGTCGTCGGTGACAGCGCTTGCGCAGGTTTCTGAACGAGCGTTGAGCGAGGAGCGCTTCCATCGCCAACACGCCGACGCGCTGCTCGATGTCTTGCTCGTCGCCGACGGCGCTCGTGAAAGGCTTCTGGGCTCGGTGCATCGGGTGTTGCCTACGGCGCTCACCATGTTCGATGGTGTTGTCGAGGAACCCCAGGCCATCTCCGAAGGTGTCGTTCTTGGGCCACTAGCTGGCCTGCGACCCGAATGGCAGGCACGGGTCAGCACCCGCTTCGGCGCAATCGACTGGGACAGCGTGGCCTCGCCGACACCGACCCAGCGCACCGCGCGCCACGCCGATTTCGCTCCTCTGTTATCTCGCATGCTCGAAGTTTTCGACCTCGACCGCACCGCCGCCTGGTAACCCACCGAGTGCATTGGCTATGGAGAACGTGGACTTCGTGCCGGGCACACTCACCCGCACGGTCGGCCACAAGCCTGCCTAGCTCGAAGGCTGGCCGGTCAACTCGCTCAGCATCTTGGCTTTGATTGCAGGCGTCTGGCCTTGCACCATGACGAACATGGCTTCGCGCATGAGTCGCTGAGCGTGCTCGCTCATCATCACGGCCCGCCCGCCAGTCTTGGCGACCAGTGCGGTCGCTACTTGCACGGCAAACAGTGATGCGTTCGAGCGGGCAGCCGACATGGCGTCTTCGTCGGTTGCGTCGGTCATGTCGAGTCGGTCGCGGGTCAGGTTCAGGCGAGCAAACATGTCGGAGTCATCGAGCAGCTGACAACACCGATTCGCTACACCGAGAGCCAGCGAGCCGTTTGACCGAAGGCCCAGTCGATAGCGGGCTCGCCAATCTGCGTACTTCTCGACCTTGGTCACGCGGCTGGTAGGCACGAAGTGGTCTCGGTAGGCCAGCACCCTGGTTTGAGTCGAGTCGACAACGGCGAACGGCACGGGGGTGCTCTCGAGCGTGGCCGAGTCTGCGGCATCGAGCAGCAACCACACGATGTCGTCGCCATGACGAGCCCCGGCGTGCACCACATCGATATGACCCCAGCCAGTGACCCAGGGAGCTGTGCCGTTCAACAACCAGCCTGCGTCGGTTGACGTCGCCGAACTCATCGGCGTGCCTGGCCGAAGCAGATGGGCAAAGGCCACGCCAGCGCGCTTTTCGCCAGATGCAAGTTGTTCGCCGAACTCGGCTCGCACCGGACCTGCGCTTGCGTTCGTGGCTGCGGTTGCGCCTAGGTGCTGGGTCCACACGAAGGTGGTGGTGAGACAGCCGCTGGCGATGATCTCGGTGACCTTGGCGACCGTTCCCATGTCGCAGTACGTCGAGATGCCGTAGAAGCCAGCGTCGGCCAGGCACTGCAGTTGCATCAACGGTACGCTTCCTGCCTGGTCGGCGGCGAGCGCGTTGGGAAACAGCACCTCGTCTGCAATTTGGTGGGCGCTAGCGAACAGCGAGTCTGGGGTCTGGGTCTGCAGCGTTGCGACCTGGGGTGCGGGGCTCAAGCTTCGACCTATTCGAACAGCGGCGCTTTGGCCTTGGCGTAGGTCAGCTTGTGGGTGATCTTGCCGTCGGCATCGAAGCTCATTGCATCGAGACCGCGCCACGAGGTCGGCTCACCTTTCACTTCCAGGGTGCATCGCCACGAGGCCATCACTTTGCCGGCGTCGGCATCGACCATCAGGTCTTCGTCGATGAACTTCATTGGCCCGAACGCGCCCTCGAACTGGGGCGCCAGTGCGGCGCGAACGGCATCATGGCCCTTGGACTCTCGACCGTTGAACTCCTCGTAGATCCCATCGGCCGCGAAGTGGCTCATCACTGCGTCGAGATCCACGGCGTTAAACGCCGCCAAGAATTTGGCTGTAGCGGCTGCGAGTGATTCACGAGTGGGTGCTGACATGGGCTTCTCTCTTGATCGATGCAGGACAAAACTAGCCGTGAGCTGCGGTCCTGGCGAAGTCAGCAGCGCTGCTCCGCCGGGTAGCGGGTCCACCATCGACCTTCTCGCCGCGCCATCGACCCAAGAGCTGCGCTGTCTCCAGCATTTTGAGGGCAACGCCGGGCCCCGGTCGGGCAGCGCTATGACCGAATCGTTAGGGTCACGCCTGCGGTGGCGATTGGGCGGCGTTCTCGGCTCATGTCGACCAGCGTTACGTCGACCACGGCATGGTCGCTTGCTACTCGCACGATTTCGGACATGGTGCGCACGGGTCCCTCGGCGGCTTGGCCTATGTAGCGAGCCTCGATGTCGGTCGCCACGAACTCGTGTCCGAGCGCCGACTCCGCGCCAGCACACATAACGATGCCGCTCGCTCCACCGTTGATCGTGCCGAAGCTGTTGGTCACGTACGGCGTCTTGGTGACTTCGATCACGCCGGGTGTGACTTCGACAAGTCCGAGTTGCTCGTTGACCGGCAGAACAAAGCCCGATGTGGCAAGCCCCCAGCTGTGCGGCACACCAACCTCTTTCAAGGCCGGGTATATGTCGTTGTAGTCCGCATTGCGGGGCATACGACGCGAGGTTGCGATAGCCGTGCCCGCAAGATGGTCACCGTCGAGGATTTCGGCCTTCGTCGTGATTAGCGTGCCGCCGACCCGCACGACTTCGCAGGCCACCACGAGTGGGCCCTCGACGATTGGATCACCGGTGCGGATAGCTAAGTCCAGCGTGCCGCACCAATCGCTTTCTGCGAAACCGACCGCCGTGCTCACCAATGCCACGTCGGCGACAGCGAATAGCGGGCCAAGCGCTAGCGCTCCCGACCGATCGCAAACCTGCGGCGTGACCGGGGCGGTGAACACGCACTCGTCTTCGGAAACCCAGTCTTGCTTCGACTGCAGGTCGCGAAGAATGTGGTGCTCGGGCGGATAGGTAGCCATTGCAGCCAGGTTAGGGCGAGCTGCGGACCCTCAGGCTGGCGGATTGGAGCCAAGACGCAGCCTCCTGTCAACGAGAAGTTTCGACTCAAGAGTTTTGCACTGCACCCGGGATTTGGGTCTGCAGCACGAGCAACATTTGGTCAACATGGACTGCAGGATTGAAATCATCCAGACTCCCGGCTGGACCCAGAGCTCGCATCACCAGCGGCGCCTCGAAGATCAGGAGCGCATTGCGGTAGTCGAAATGAGGGGCGATCTCACCTCGCTCTTGCGCTCGCTCGAATATCGTGCGCGTGGGCCCCGATCTCCGTTCCATCATTGACTGCTGCAAGCCACCCAACTCGACATCTCGAACTGCGCTGGCAGCGATCTCGAGATACAGCGCCCGAACCTGCTTGCTGGCAAAAATAGGCAGAAGGTCCGCTAGGAGTTCCAGCAGATCCCCCCTGAGCGTTCCCGTGTCAGGAGTTCGCGGCGCAGGAGTGACATCGTCTAGCGCTGCAATAAGTAGCTGATTCTTGTTAGGGAAGTGACGATAGATCGTGGTTCTCGCTATGCCAGAACGGCGAGAGACCTCGTCGACCGTGAACCCGTGTACGCCGACATCGAGTGCGAGTTCGGCAGCAGCTTGGAGCATCTTGGCACGTGCAACGGCGCTTAGCGGGCGAGCCACTGGAGCCCCTTCAAAATCGAATGTGCCATCAGATCTCCTGCAATCTCAGAATTCGGTTGACTCCAACCATTACGCTACAATAGTGTAGCGTAATGGTCCTAAGTAACCTTGATTCCCCACCGGCTAGTCGCCAGCACGAACAACCCGTCGATGTACGCATTCGCATCTCAGCCCTCTGGGTTGCCATGTTGTTCATCTTCGCCTACGTCGATCTGTTCTCGCTGTACCGCCCAGACTTTCGGGCCGACTTAGCAGAAGGTAAAGTCTTCGTCTTCGACGTGAACCAGACCTTCCTGCTCTTTGTCACCGCGTACATCATCATTCCGAGCGTGCTCGTTTACCTGAGTTTGGTTCTCCGGCGCCCGGTCAATCGGGCGGTGAACCTGGTTGCCGCTGCGATCTATGGGATCACTATCGTCGGAAGCGCCGTTGGCGAGTGGAACTACTTCATCTTGGGCAGCGCAGTCGAAGCCGTACTACTCGCCGTGTTGGCTCGTCATGCCTGGTTGTGGTCAGAGCAGGACTAGACCACTCAGCCGATGGAGCGGCCACCGTCGACATCCAGACATACGCCGGTTAAGAATGCGGCTTCTTCGCTGGCCAGGAACATCACCGAGTTGGCGATGTCTTCGGGTGTAGCTCGGCGACCCATGGGGATGCCATCGACAACCATCTTCTCTCGGTTCTCGGACAGCTTTTCGATACCCATTGCGCTCATGTCAAAGCCGGTAGGAGACGAGACCGGCGCTACGCAGTTGACACGGATGTCAGGAGCCAGTTCGACGGCCAAGCCTTTGGTCAACGTGATCACCGCGCCCTTGGAAGCGTTGTAGGGCGTGAGGCCCTTGCGGGGTCGACGCCCACCGATCGACGCCGTGCTCACGATGGCACTACCCGCCCCCATGTGCGGCACGAAGTACTTGGTGGCAAAGAACATCGGTCGTACATTCACCGTCCACATGAAGTCGAACTGCTCGGTAGTCAGGTTGACCATGTAGCCGCCTCGATGAGGCAGCCCGGCGTTACAGGCCACAATGTCAATCCCACCCCACGCCTCGACCACGACGTCGGCCAGTTCACGATGTGCATCCTCGCTGGTCACATCGAGCGTAAACGACAGCGCACCCTCGAGCTCCGCGGCCACCGCTGCAGCCGCATCCGAGTCAATATCGGTCACCATCACCTTGGCGCCATTCGACGCGAAGCCGCGAGCGATCGCTTCGCCAAACCCGCTTCCGGCGCCGGTAACAATCACTCTCTTATCGTCAAATCTCACGCTGTCTCCTCGGGGCGATGTGATGCTGCTCGACCCACACTTCACGATGCAAGGGTCTCCAAGAAACCTATGCACACTTCTCGGTCAACCCAAAGTCCCGGAAGCTGACTGTCGCACCGACGGGATCACTCGATGGAGCAGACCTGGTCCAGAATTGGCTGGAGATAGGTCATGAACAGGTCGGGGTTTTCGGCCATAGGGAAGTGACCGATCTTGTGCATCTCGGTATGGGTGGAACCCGGGATGGCGTGGTGAGCGGCCAAGCCTTTCTCCACCGAGCCGGTGTAGTCGTACTCGCCGTTCATGATGTGGACCGCACATACGCTGGTGTCAATCTCGTGGGCTCGATCACGCAGGTCATAGTCAACCATGTAGTACCAGAGGTCTCCCAAGAACACCGGCGGCCACCCTGCGGCGTACACCTGAGAAATCTCCTTCACGTAGGGCACTGGAGACGTTGGCGAGCAAAGGCCTTCCATCATGCGCGCCTTCGACATGCCGCTGACTTGGGGATGAGACATGCCGAGCTGTCCGTCGGGATCACCACCAATGTGGAGTGCTCCTTCGACCGCGATTGCGGCGCGGAAGACGTCGGGGTGATGGAGTGCGAGGTCAAGCGCTAACAGGCCGCCAACTGAACACCCCATAAACGCGGGGCGGTCGAGTCCCAGAGCGGCCGCGAGAGCAACCGGCACCTGGCGTAAGAAATCACCGGTCAGCTTGTACGGCTCATCCCACCATCGCCGCCCGGTCGGAGGAATCGACTTGCCGTGAAACGGCAGGTCGTAGGCAATGAGGCGAAAGTGATCGGTGATCGCCCGGTTCTCGAACAGATGACGCCATTGCAAGCCGTGTGAGCCGGCCGTGTGTTGCAGCAAGAGCGGTATGCCGGTGCCAGCTTCTTCGTAGTACAGGCGGTGATCGAGCCCGCCGAGCTCGACATGAACGTAGCGGCCCGTCGGAGCATCGTGGGAACCAGAGCTGGCGGCAGTCGCAACCGTGTGCGGCGCAGCTGCGCCTGGAGTGCGAAGCAACTCGGTCAATCGCTCGGTAGCCGGAAGGTACTGCCACCACAACAACGGGTCGGCGTCGAGTTCGAGCCCGAGATGCACCATTGTCGAAATGGTGTTGGCCCTGCGAGGCGGCACAATTTGCAGCATGGGGGCCCACACCTCATCGGTACCAATGAGCGAGATCACACCGGGACCAGCATCGGGAACACCTGCCACCGCTGCCCCGTCGGCGATCGCCACCCCGCTGAGCGTGTCGCCCATCGTGATCCGGTAGCCGCCGGTCCAGTAGCGAACGGCGAGCATGAACTCGCCATCAGCCGAACACCGATCGGCAATCACCTGCGGAGTCAGTTTGTTCATCTCCAGAACCTAGATCGAAAGCGCTCGCTGGAGTAGCTGCCAGCAACGAGCCGGCCAGCTGAACACTTACCAACATGGGCAGCGATGCACCTAAGCCGAGCAAAGATGCCACTTTCGCAATGTTGCAACGATGAACAGAAGATGCAGAGCGAACCTGTGAATCAGTTCGCCTGCACCTCAACCCAGGCATCAGCGCCGCAGTGAAATCAGTTCGGTATTGTCCGGGCTGCCATGAGAGAGTGATGCCATGACGAGCGTTGAAACTGCGACCGGACCCATTGATGGCACCGCCCTCGGGAGAGTGCTCATGCACGAGCACGTCTTTGTGATCTCTACCGAGATCCAGCAGAACTACCCCGAGGAGTGGGGCGACGACGATGTTCGCATCGCCGACGCCGTCACCCGACTCAACGAACTCAAGGGCGCTGGCATCGACACGATCCTGGACCCGACGGCGATCGGTCTCGGCCGTTACATCCCTCGGATTGCCAAAGTCGCAGCTCAAACTGACCTGAACATCGTGGTCGCAACCGGGCTGTATACGTTCAACGAGTTGCCTCACTACTACCTTCGCCGCCTACCCAAGCCTGGCGAAGTCGATGCCATGACCACCCACTTTGTTGGCGACATCACCAACGGCATTGCTGACACCGGCATCAAGGCTGCCGTGATCAAGTGTGCGACCGACAAGCCCGGCCTGACACCCGATGTCGAGCGCACGCTGCGGGCTTGTGCGCAAGCCCACCGCGAAACCGGGGCACCAATCACCACCCACACCAACGCCGAAATGCGGCGAGGGCTCGAACAGCAAGACGTCTTCGAATCCGAAGGCGTCGATTTGTCGCGCGTCGTTATTGGACATTGCGGAGACACAGCCGACTTGGACTACCTAAAGGAGATTGCCGATCGAGGCAGTTACCTGGGCATGGACCGGTTCGGCATCGATGGCTATCTGCCTACGATCGAACGCACCGCAGTGGTCGCTGAACTTTGCCGCCAGGGCTACGCCGATCGCATGGTGCTGAGCCACGATGCATCGTGTTACATCGACTGGATCGCGGGCGAAGTCCCCATGGGTGAACTCCCTGACTGGCACTACCTGCACATCAGCCACGATGTGCTGCCGGCACTCCTCGAACAAGGGGTTACCCAGCACCAGATCGACACCATGCTGGTAGACAACCCTCAACGTTTCCTGGAATCACACGCACAAGGCAGTTACTAACCCCTATGGACCTCATCATTATTCGCCATGGCGAACCGGATCTCACCGGCGACGACTTGAGCGATCCGCCGCTGACCGACCTCGGGCAACGCCAAGCCGTGGCTACGGCACAGCACCTGGCAGCAACAACGCTCGATGCGGTATACGTCAGCCCGCAGCGACGGGCGCAGCAGACTTCGGTTCCAGTGCTGGGCGAGCGCGGACTCACACCCGTGACCGATGAACGGATCGCCGAGTTCGACTACGAACTTGGCAGCTACATCACGCCCGCCACCTTCGAAGGAATGACCCGGGAAGAGGCAATGGTGCTGCTCGAGGAATATCAGGGTCCCGCCTTCCAAGAACGGGTGCTTGCTGGCTTCGGCGACATCATCGCTGCGAATCCCGGCAAGACCGTGGCCGTTGTCTGTCACGGCGGTGTCATCAACGCGGTGGCGCGAGATGTGCTCGAAGCCAAGCAACCGCTATCGCCGCATCACGCCTCGGTGACACGCGTGGCTGCGTCACGCTCGGGTGTCCGAAGTCTCACGACCTTCAACGAGCACCACTGGCTCATCGGCCTCTGAACCAGCAGCCAGTTTGGCTCGGGTCATCGAAGCCGCCAGCTGAGGTTGGTTGCAAAGCCTGTCCTTACGTAGGCCGCGCCCTTCCAGATGCAGGCTAAGCGAAGTCTCAAGAACCTCTCGCGGCTCAAGATTTCTGAGCCACGAGCCAGGCCACGCCATCGCCTTCGCCATGCCCGAGGAAGGCGAGGCCGGCAAACGCTTCGACCAACTCTCCCGGCTTGGCACGAAATCGTCCGGGCTTTGCCCCTACTTCGCTCAATGCTGCAACAGCAATCAGGCCGCGAGGTTTCAGCCGATCGATGAGCGGTTGGTCCAACTCCGGGTCACGGAACATGTTGCACACCGCCAGGTCGACCGGTGGCCCCGTCGGCAATCCGTAGTCGAGGTCAGCGACTTCGAATACGCATCGCTCAGCAACCTTGTAGTGCTGGGCGAGCTGTGTGGCTTGCTCGACGGCCACCGCCGACACATCGAACCCCCGCACAGTGGCGCCTTGCTGAGCAAGCCAGACCGAGAAATGCCCAGCCCCACTCGCAGTCTCGAGCACGTCGCGTGCCGCAGCGAGCACTTGGGCGAAGGGCATAAATCGCTCGGGTAGTTGCGGCTCGCCACCGGGATCTGAGATCGACCGATAGCGGTCATCCCAGTGGTCCCGATCCTCGCGTGCCATCACAAGACTCTACGACTACCTCGGGTGGCGGACTGGTACCGCCGACCTGCTACCGGAACCCGACAACCGGATGAGGTGCGTATGGCGCTTTGAGAGCGGCGACTTCTTCGTGGCTGAGCTTAATGTCGGGTGCAGCCACGGCATCCTCGAGGTGCTTAGGTTTGGTCGCACCCACGATTGGCGAAGTCACATAGGAATCCGGTGCTGCCACGGTGCAAGGCGACCAGTCACTCATGGTCAATGCACTCGCCTGCTTCGACCACCGGTCATTTAACTAGGCGTGGCTGAGGGTTCGACCTCAGGCCAACGCGCTGGGCTCGCATGTGGTGAACTGGCAGACTGGCCGCATGGAGCAGATCGATCCACAGCAGTACGACGCGGGTGCCGCAGACTTTGTCGCCCATATGGAGGGCCAGCCGTACAACGTTCTGTATGAACGTCCGGCGATGCGTTCACTTGTCGGCGATGTAGCTGGCCTGCGCGTGCTCGATGTTGCCTGCGGTGCCGGTTCGTTTAGTCAGGAAATGTTCGACGAAGGGGCGAAGGTAACGGCCTGCGACGGGTCGAGCGAGATGCTTCAGATCGCTCGCGATCGAATCAGCCGCGACATCAGTCTTCATCATCAGGACTGCTCGGACTCTTTCGATTGGGCTACCGACGCGTCGTTCGATCTGGTTGTCATGTCGCTCGCATACCACTACCTGAACGATCACGCGTCGTTCCTGCGAGAGATGCACCGAGTGCTGAGCAACGACGGTGCGCTGGTGATCAGCACGCATCACCCAATCGATGACTGGCGCCGCCTCGACGGCCCCTACTTTGCGACCGAACTCAACACCGATACGTGGGCTGTTGCGGGCCAAGATGTCGTGTCGTGGCGCATGCCACTCAGCGCCATAACCGGCCATTTCTACCAGGCCGGCTTCGTGATCGAACAGCTGATTGAGCCCCGGCCAAGCGAAGCACTTGCCAGCGCAGCGCCTGGGGTTGCGGCCAAGCTCGAAGACTGTCCTGCCTTCATTCTGTTTCGACTCCTCAAGCGCACCTAGGCCCGCCGCCCACCCGCCGTCTAGTGAGATGACTACCGAAGTTGTCGCTGCGGGTGGCATTCTGGACCGATGGCTGAGTTCACCGACGTGTTGCAAGAGACCCTGGGCGAGATCGACTTTGACCCTCGCGAACTTAAAGCGAAGTATCTCGAAGAGCGCGACAAACGGTTCCGCACCGACCACAACGAGCAGTACATCGAGGTCACTGGGGACTTCTCCAACTACCAGGACGATCCTTACGAACAAGCACCCGATCGGGACCCGGTGTTCGATCACGCAGACATCGTGGTCATCGGCGGCGGGTTTGGCGGCCTACTCATGGGCGGACGCCTACGCGAAGCCGGCTTCGACGATGTCCGAGTGATCGAGAAGGGCGGCGACTTTGGCGGCACCTGGTACTGGAACCGCTACCCCGGCGCCATGTGCGACGTGGAGTCCTACTGCTACTTGCCGATGCTCGAAGAACTCGACTACATCCCGAAGCACAAATACTCGTTCGCTCCCGAGATCATGGAGCACTCAAAGAACATCGCCCGGCACTACAACCTGTACGAGAACGCGCTGCTTTCGACAGCGGTGACCCACATGCAGTGGAACGAAGAACACAGCCATTGGGTCATTGAGACCGACAAGGGCGACCGCATGACCGCCCGCGCTGTCGCCATGGCCGCTGGTCCACTGAACCGGCCCAAGCTCCCAGCGATCAAGGGCATCAACGACTACCGGGGGCATACGTTCCACACGAGCCGGTGGGACTACGACTACACCGGCGGCTCCAACGAGGGCGGCCTTGACGGTCTGGCCGACAAGCGGGTGGGCATCATCGGGACTGGCGCCACCGCAGTCCAGTGCGTGCCGCACCTGGGGGCATCAGCAAAGGAGCTTTACGTCTTTCAACGAACGCCGTCGTCGATCGATGTGCGCAACAATCGCGAGACACCTCCCGACTTCGCCGAGAGCCTTGAGCCCGGCTGGCAGTACGACCGCATGGCCAACTTCAACAAGCTGGTGACTGGCGCGGATCAGGAGTACGACCTGGTCAACGACGGGTGGACCGACATCTTCCGCAACCTCACCGGTGTTGCCGCCAAGACTGCATCCAAGAAGCTCGGCCGCAGGCTTACCAAAGCCGAGCGGGGCGAGCTCATGGAGATGGCCGACTACCGCAAGATGGAAACCATTCGACGCCGGGCCCAAGAGATCGTCGACGACCCCGAGGTCGCCGAGGCGCTCAAGCCCTACTACCGCCAGTTCTGCAAACGGCCCTGCTTCCACGACGAATACTTGCCAACGTTCAACCGCCCGAACGTG
>Ga0209828_1001041_pt1 | contig 25900 bp, 28 predicted proteins | sample MaitaG_FD_187429 | JGI IMG/M metagenome (GOLD analysis project Ga0209828, IMG submission 187429) | Marine algal microbial communities from Maine, USA - Maine_Asex2 metaG (SPAdes) (version 2) | ecosystem: Host-associated > Algae > Red algae > Unclassified | place: Maine, USA | collected 2015-01-05
ATCATCTTCACGTTCAACTTTAACACCAGTTGGCAATGGTCTATGAACAACAAAATCTGCCCTTTTAGGTTCAGAGTCACGCTCAGCTTTTACTAGTTCAAGCAATCTCCAAAGAAGCGGAGTTAAGCCATCTTGTTGAACCGAAGAAATACTAAAATCAAGCTCTTCTGGAATATCGGTACCCCAGTCTGAGACTTCTAAAAGGTCGGTCTTTGAACCAGCAACAAGAAAAGGAATATTTAACAGCTCAGGTTTATATAGCTCTAGTTCTTTTCTTAATGCATCAAACTGCTCTTTCGGGCTGGCGCCATCAACAGAAGAAAGGTCTAAGAGGAACAGCAACACGCGAGCACGTTCGATATGGCGCAAAAATTGGAAACCCATACCTTTGCCCTCATGAGCACCCTCAATAAGACCAGGAAGATCTGCCATAATAAATTCAGAATCATCTTGCAGCTGCACTACCCCAAGGTTTGGTACCAAAGTCGTAAAATGATATTCAGCGATCTTTGGTTTAGCCTGTGAGACTACAGAGATAAGAGTACTTTTACCAGCAGATGGGAAACCTACCAAAGCTACGTCAGCAAGCAGTTTTAGCTCTAATCGATACCAGGTATCTTCACAATATTCGCCTTGTTCAGAAAATGCAGGCGCTCTCCGTTTAGAAGAGAAGAAGCGGCTATTTCCTTTGCCGCCTTCACCGCCTTGAGCGGCAAGCCAACGGTCACCCTCATTAATCAAATCAACCAGGACTTCGCCGGTCTCAAGATCTTTAACTACTGTTCCTTCAGGTACGTAAACAATTAAATCTTTGCCAGACTTGCCATGCTTCTTTTGACCTTTGCCATGTACACCACTTACAGCAATTCTGTGTGGGTGATCACGAAAAGCAAGCAACGATACGGTGTTTCGATCAGCTTGAAGCCAAACAGAACCGCCAGAGCCACCATCGCCACCGTCTGGGCCTCCATAAGGAACATGGGCTTCACGACGGAAAGAGGTACAACCGGCGCCGCCGTTACCACCACGTGCACAAAAATTTGCTTCATCGACGAAGTTTGACACGGGGTAACCCTTATAACTAGTGTTTAGAGTTTTCTAAACGATTAAGATCTAAAAAGAACTTTGAAAATTAGCCAACTAGAATGTCGACTAGTCTACGGCCTTTACGAAAACCATATTTAACTTTGCCTTCAGCAGTAGCAAATAAAGTATCGTCTTTGCCTATTCCGACATTGCGGCCAGGGTGAATTCTTGTTCCACGTTGACGCATAATAATTGAACCAGAAGTAAGTAGCTCACCATCGTAAGCCTTAGCGCCTAAACGCTGCGACTGCGAATCTCTACCGTTCCTGGTCGAACCGCCACCTTTAGTCTTTGACATAACTTAACCTGTACCTTTACTCTTCAACTTTTTTGGTTGTTTTCTTAGCTGCAGCTGCTGGCTTTTTAGCAGCCGCTGCTGGCTTTTTAGCAGCCGCTGCTGGCTTTTTAGCAGCCGGTTTCTTAGCTGCAGGCTTAGCAGCAACCTTTGTTTCAGACTTTTCTTCAGTCTTAGTTGTTTTTGCTGCACCACTTTTAGTTATTTTAGTGATTTCAACTTTAGAGAAAATTTGTCTATGACCAAATCTACGACGGTTGTTGGATTTATTCTTGTAAGTAAACCCTTCGATCTTCTTGCCTTTAAATTCTTCAAGAACTTTAGCTGACACGCTAACTTTTGCAAGCTCTGAAGGCTTGACTAAAACGGTATCACCGTCAACTAACATAACTGGTTTCAGATCGATCGTAGAACCGGGTTCAGCAACCCGCTCAATATCTACTGTTTGACCTTTTTCGACTTTAACTTGTTTGCCACCTGTGGCTACTATTGCATACATAACCTAGTCACTCTAGCGAGATTGAACCAGTAAACAAACATAATTACAAGCCATACATATAAAAATCTCTATGGAAGCAAACTTTTTGAAGACTCTCCAGGTTTACTACCATTAGGCCCGGTTTGAGGTTGGCCACCCAACGCCCTATTCCTGGCGTCTCTGACGCTGTCCGCACCAAAGCTATCTAGCTGTTTATCGATTTCATCTATTAACGGATCTAATCTATCAGTCGCTAAGTTGACCAAGTCATCTTTTCTTGGCCAAAGATAAAAGGCAAGAGCACCAGCGCCGACACCGAACATGGCTCTTCTGCCTACCTTTTTAGGAGCTGGGTCCTGATTTATCTTTTCAATATCAGAATTTTCTTGAGTCATTTGTTCCTATCATATAAAGATAAATACGCTGCTCTTACAGCCAATGCTTCTCTTACTTCTGCGTCAGAATCAGCAACAAAAGTATCACGATAGTCACTATCTGTAATTAATGAGACAGCAAATTGCAAAGCAGAGAAAGATGCAACAAAGGCTGCCACTATCAGATGAAGCTCCGTCAAAATCATCTGATTCCCAAAATAACTCATTGTATATATCTCAACTGATTCGTACGACTTCAAAGTAGTCCACTGGACAAGGGTTTCAGCCTGCACAGTTAACAGCCCAAATATAACGTAAAAAATAAATACTAAAAGACCAACCAAAACCATTTGAGTAACTAAACCAACCGCTAATCTAAGCTTCAGATTTACTGAAGCACCACGACCCAGTGATACCTTCAAAACCGAATTCTCTAATAAGCTACGATCAACCTTCACAAGTGGAGTGCCCTCAAGCTCCGAAAGCACATCATCAACCGATTTAAACTTGCGAAGTTTACTGATTACTCCTTTCAAAGAAGAAAATAAGAAAAGAACTCCAAGTAATAACAATCCGCCAATAACTGTTAAGAACATAGAAAGTTGGAACTCATTAGCTACCTGCCAAAGTTCAGCATTAATAAACAAAAATGCAGAAAATAGCAGCATAAGAGGAATCATCCTCGCAAACAAAACGGAAAGCTGAGAAATATGCTCCCACATGTTTTTCAACCCCCACCAAACCATCGGAAAAATAGCCCAAGAAACAATAAAATAAGTTACCAAAAGAATTAAAATATTAGCTACTATTATCCAACCAAAACTTAACCAACCAGAGTTCCCGCCAATCTCTGACAAAACTGCCGGAATAAATATAAATAAGCCCAACTCTATAAACCCAATATCATTCGGACGAGAGAGCGGCTTACGGCCAGCGATAATATTAGCAACTGCGACTGAGCCCGTTGCAATACCTAACCCAAGCATAAACACACCAAATTGTCGCCAACCGGAAACTTCAGGACCAAAAGTTAGAAAAAGCTCAGCCAGAAAAATAGCTATCAGAAAACGGATAGCCCTTGTCCAAACATCTTCCTTAGCTGAATAGTTTGCAATAAGATGAGGAATGCCACGATCAACAAACCACTCTTCAGTCTCATCCAGAACATGAGTTATTTCTGAATTATCCATACACCTACACTATAGAAGCTAAATGAGAGAGATCTCCGATCAGGCCGGAGATGACGGTTTGGCCTGTCTGGTCATTCCCAACTATGATTGGGAATCTATATTTAGTTAGATCTCCAGTCGTGGCGTGTAAGCACGGGCTGGAGATGACGGGTTGGCCTGAAGTCCGACTAATTCAGAAGGTTATCTGGGATTAATAAGCCACGGGCATTGCAAGGTTCACATGGATTAGAAATAGATTCTAAGAGACCTTCACCAATACGTTTTCTAGTCATCTCTACCAAACCAAGCTCAGAAATTGAATAAACCTGAGTCCTAGTTTTATCTCTACGAAGTGCATCTTTAAAAGTTCGAACAAGTTCTTCCCTGTTCTTTTTATTTTCCATATCAACAAAGTCAATCACTATGATTCCACCAATATCTCTTAACCTAAGTTGATGAGCTATTGATTCAGCCGCTTCCATATTGTTCTTGAAGACAGTGTCTTCCAAGTTAGAAGATCCAACATTTTTACCGGTGTTAACGTCGATTACAGTTAAGGCTTCAGTAGCTTCGATGATTAGAGAACCACCAGAAGGCAGCCAAACTTTTCGATCCAAAGCTTTTAGTAACTGCTCTTGTACCTGATATCGTTCAAAAAGTTTTAGTTGCTCTTTATTAGTGTCATAAAGTTTAACTCGCTCAGCCAAAGCAGGAATTACTGAAGAAACATATTCATCAACTTCTGTAAATAACTCTTCGTCATCAATTATAACACCACGGAACTCTTTATTAAATTCTTCACGAATAACTCGAACAGACATATCTGGCTCGTAATAAAGTAGTGCTGGCGCTTTAGCTTGCTTAGTTAAAGCTTTAATTTGTTTCCACTGTTCAACAAGACCAGCGATATCTCGTTCAATTTCAGCTGCAGTAACGTTCTCTGCTGCAGTACGAACAATTAGCCCATGCTCTTTAGGTCGAGCCTTATCCAAAATTGAGCGCAAACGACGTCTCTCTGCGTCAGGAAGACGTTTAGAAATTCCGAAAGTATCACTCTCGGGGACTAGGACAACGAAGCGTCCTGGCAAAGAAACCTCAGAAGTCAAACGAGCACCCTTGTGAGCTATAGGGTTTTTTGTGACCTGACACAAAATATTCTGTCTAGATTTTAGAATATTCTCGATACGAATTTGGCTATCGTTGCCTTCAAAATCATCCTTATCATATTGAACGTCACCACGGTAGATTACAGCATTTTTTGGTGTCCCAATGTCTACGAAAGCGGCTTCCATACCAGGTAATACATTCTGCACTTTACCCAAATAAATATTTCCGTGGATCTGATGCGTATTGTCATTAGGCCTTGACACATAATAATCAATTAGAGTCCGGCCTTCTAAAACAGCTATATGGGTAGCATCCTCAATTTTTGAAACTACCATCAGGTAGCGGCCTACTGGCCTACCCTTTCGAGACTTACCACGACGATGTTTTAAATCTGACTCTTCCAATTCGACATGACCATCAGAAACTATCTGACTAACAGGTACAGATTTTTTCTGTTTTTTACGTCTGCCCCGTTTTTTCTGAGTCGGTTCCCCAGAGTTTTTCGAGCCAGAAGAAGCAGAATCATCAGAAACTTTTTTACCAGTATCATTTGACTGAATATTGTTTTGGTTCTTCTTTTTGCGTCTTCTTCGGTTACGTTTAACCTCTGCAACAACCTCAGTTTTTTCAGCTGGAGGCGCTGGACGAGTATCACCTATTTTTGGTTTAGATAATTTACTCAGTTTTTTAGTTGGTTCTCCGGTCGATGTATTCTGATCTGACATATATTAATTCCCTTCTAAGCGTTCGCCGACAAACCTTTGTCGTACGCAAACGCCCAGCTTGCCGGGTTAAAAAAACCGGGACAAGCTGATAGTCTTTATAAAATTTTGGAGTCAAAAAATTGTTTAAACAGCCATTTACTGCAGTACACAAATTCTGAAGATAGTTCAATATCACTTAAACCCTGCTCCTAAATGATCCAAGTTGGATCGCTACATGTAATATATCAGAACATTTCAGGAAAGAATATTTTAATCTCTCTATTCGCTGACTCATCAGAGTCTGAACCATGAACAAGGTTTTCTGTCATTTCCGTGGCCAAGTCGCCTCGGATGGTTCCAGGAGCCGCTTCTACAGGATTTGTTGCACCCATCATAGTTCTGATAGTTTTAACTACATCGTCAGGACCTTCGATAATCGCAACAAGAGCTGGGCCACGCTTCATGAAGGCAGCTAAATCAGGATAAAAAGGTTTTTCAATGTGCTCAGCATAATGCTGTTCTAAGGTTACATCATCTAGTTTACGAAGTTCAGCAGCAACGATTTTTAGTCCTCTGCGTTCAATCCTAGATAAGATTTCGCCAACGTAACCACGTTCTACAGCATCAGGTTTACAAATAATAAAAGTTTTTTTCACGAGTTGAATAATAGCAAACTAAAACAAAAAAATATGATTTTCAGCCTTTTGCTTCTTCAATAGCATCTTCACTAGCAACAATTTTAATTGTGGAACCAAATTTTTGTTCACCACTTGGGGAATATCCCCATACAAGATCAGCTTCGTATTGCTGGCATTGCCTTCGTCTATTCCCATTAGCGAACCTACAATTCCCAGGATCAGCTTCTCTAAGCTCAACTTCAAAACCTTCATTTTTCAAAATTGTAATTGCATTAGAAACAGTTTGACCATCAATATTTGGCACTTGGACACGGCCTTTTGGCTTTTCAGTCGCAATATATACGACAATAGAAGAACCAGGTTTTACTTTAGTTCCGACTGCAGGTTCACTTCTTATAACTTCACCAATTTCAACTTGGTCAGAAAACTCTTCTTTTGTTGATACAACAAGTCTGAGCTCACCGCCAAGGACCGACTGAATTTCTTCAGCAATAACCCTAGGAACAACAACCAAGCCTGTGCTAGTAACAAAATCTATTGTAGTTCCAGTCGGATACTCGTCGTCAGCTTTAATACCTTCAACTTGTAATTCAACAATTTCACCTTCAGCAAAATCTGAAGTATCAACCTGGGATACAACCTCGCCAGCTTCAAGATTAGCTTCTTCCAAAACACCTACAGCATCATCGACTTCTAAACCAATCACATCTGGAATTTTTTGCAGTTCAAAGCCTTGAGAGACAACGACAGTAAGTGTGCCGTTAGCATCTAATTTTGTACCAGGAATTGGTCTCTGAGATAGAATATCTCCCGCTTTAGTACCATCCTTACGGCCTTCTTCAATAACCAATGATAGAGACAGAGTTTTTATATCTTCCTGGACGTCATCAATTGTTGAACCAGCATAATCCTTAACAATAACTCGACCTAAAATCGAATCGCTGAACAACAAGAATGCGCCAACACATGCAAGAACGGTTACAAGGATCACAGTAAACACTAGGATAAATGGGAAGCCTTTTTCTTGCTTCGCTGGGGCAACAACAACTTCTACTACATCATCATCGATACTTGCATCTTCGTTTGAATAGCTAGCTCTTAGCTCATTCAGATCTGTATTAATCGAAGTGGCTTCAGAATCAAACGAAAATTTTGGATCTTCAAATACTTCAGAAGGGTTATCGAGAGCTTCAACATCTACAAATACTGCTTCGTTTCCTGATTTATTAAAATCATAGCTGACCTCTTCTGAAGTATCATCAAAATCAAATAGCCCTGACTGATCTGAAGAACCGGTATCGATGCTTTCTGTTAAATTAGTTATAAGAGGAGGAGCAACATTTGGCTCTGAAACTATAATAGGATTATCAAGAACAATTGGTACAGCTTGAGTTTTATCAAGATCTTTGACCTCAGGTATATTCAATTTAGATTGTTCTAAACCTTCAATAAATTCTTCCACAGATTGATATCGACTACTCGGTTTCTTGGCTAAAGCTTTTTGTAGAACCTGCCATAGCTCAACAGAAACTAAGCCAGAGTCTGAGATATCATCCAAATCAGTTTCTGATATAACTTCAGAAACCTCAGCTAAAGAACCTATAGGAATATTGACAGGTGGCTTACCTACTAACAAAGCCCAAAGGGTTGCTCCTAGGCTATATATATCGCCTAATATCTCTGAGGAACCTTGTGTGTCCGTTAGGACTTCGGGTGCAGAATATGCAGGAGTAGAAATGAGTTGATCCAAATAAGGCGCCAACGAATTACACGCAAGCCGCTCGCCGAAGTTCGTTATTTTTGGGATACCTTCTTCTGTTAAGACAATGTTGCCTGGTTTAATATCGCAATGAGCTATACCTATTTCATGAGCTTGTTGAACTGCTTCAGAAACTTGAATTATCAAATCAACTGCTTCGTCTTGCGCCATCGATCCGTCATAGACTAATCGGTCTTCCAATGAGCCTTTATTGAAGAGTGGAATAACAAAATATGGGGTGTTAGAAGAGCCGATCCCTGTATCGATATTCGAAACAACTCCTTCAATCTTTTTAACTTTTTCAATTGTTGAACGCTCGATGTTGTATCTTGCTATTACATCAGAATCTTTGAATTTACTTATAGTTTTTAAAGCAACATAATGACCAGAAGATTCTTGAATAGCCCGATATAGTACTGATAATTGAGCTTTTTCTATTAATTCTAAATTTGAGTAACCGTCAATGACGAGTTCTGCCTGATTCATTTAGAGCAAACCCCTTGTTAAACAGCTTTTATTAAGCGTAACAGCGATTAGATGGTTTCTGAACCAATGTTTTGACTCTTGATAAGGAAGGACCGGATATGGCCGACCAAATAAAAACTACCAGCTATATAGATTATGTCTTCTTCTGCAGAAATCGCTTGAGCCCTAGACAATGCTTCGAGGGGTGAGCGAATAAGTTCTGGCTGAATTCCTAAACTATTTGCAGCGTCAACAAGTTTTTCTGCAGCTAGAGCTCTGTCTGATTCTGGTTGGCAACAAATCACAGCGTCAAAATCTGCAACATTCATTGCCTGTAACATTTCGATAGGGTCACGATCTTGCAAAATTCCCACAATAAGAATTGATGAACCAAGTTTAGCAAATGTCTCAGAAAGGGCGTGCGCACTTGCTTTAGCCCCAGCAGGATTGTGACAGCCATCTAAAACTAGAATTGGTCTGGTTGAAACAATTTCGAGTCTGGCAGGCAAAGCAACAGTTGTTAAAGCAAATTCAATAATATCTTGCTCTAAACCTCTTTGAAAAAAGGCTTCAACGGCTGCGAGGGCTATAGAGAAATTCTCTGCCTGGAATGGAGCATGAAAAGGAAAGAATAGATCCGTGTATTCTTTATTAATCGTACGAATATCTAGTAATCTTCCACCGACGCTGGCCAAGTTTGAATCTACAGAAAAATCTTCGTGAGCCTGATAAACGCCTATGTTAGGCATTGATTCGAAAACTTTTGTTTGCTCACCAAAATCGTCACCGAGTAATACATAACTAGAAGGTTTTATTATCCCAGCTTTCTCTACTGCAACCTTATTCTGCCAGTCCCCTAACCCATCGGTATGATCTTTGGCCAGAGTAGTGATAACAGCAACATCAGCCTCAACAACATTTGTTGCATCGTTTAAGCCTAGTAAACCAACTTCGACAACTGCTACATCTACTGAAAGTTCAGAGAACCAGACAAAGGCTGCAGCAGTTAAAATTTCGAACCAAGATAGCTCGGCTTCAACCATAGGCTCGATCGATGCAATCAAAGAAATGATTCTTGCAAAATCTTCTTCCGAGATTTTCTGACCATTCCATTGCAGCCGTTCAGTCACAGATTCGAGGTGAGGGCTTGTGTAAAGGCCAACAGAAAGATCGGTTGCAGAAATTATTGAAGAAATAAATACTGAGGTTGAACCTTTTCCATTTGTACCAGTGACGTGGATTACGCGGAATGATCTATGAGGGTCGCCTAATGAAAATAAAAGTTGGCGGATGCCATCTAACGAAAAACTATCGGTTGATCCAGCTATGGGTAGGCGGTAAGACTCTTTGTTGATGTGGCTATCTAGATACTGTAAAGATTCTTGATAGTTCACATGCACATACCGTTACGAGGCTTTTCTTTGGCCTATTTTTTTCTTAGAAATCAGACTTGGAGCTTTACCTTCGAGGACAACTTTTTCGTCAATAATACATTCTGTAACATCGTCTCGACCAGGCACCTCGTACATTACATCCAAAAGAATCTCTTCTAAAATTGCTCTTAAACCTCTTGCACCGGTACCACGTTCGATTGCTTGAGAAGCAATCGATTGCAGTGCTTTATCGGTGAACTTAAGCTTGACCTCTTCCATCTCAAAAAACTTTTGATACTGTTTTGCTAACGCATTTTTTGGTTCAACAAGAATTTCTTTAAGAGATTCTTCAGTAAGTTTAGAAACAGTTCCCATAACAGGTAAACGGCCCACGAACTCTGGGATAAGACCATATTTTAACAAATCTTCAGGTTTAACTTGAGCATAAACATCATCATTTGTCATTTTTTCGATAGGTGCAGTTTCTGACCTGTTCTGGAAACCAACTGGACGTTTACCAATACGATCTTTGATGATTGATTCGATACCATCGAACGCTCCACCGCATATGAACAAAATATTTGAAGTATCGATTTGAAGGAAATCTTGATGAGGGTGTTTACGGCCTCCTTGAGGAGGAACTGAGGCTACAGTGCCTTCTAATATTTTTAGTAAAGCTTGTTGAACGCCTTCACCAGAAACATCTCTCGTAATTGATGGGTTATCACCTTTACGAGAAACTTTATCTATTTCGTCGACGTAAATTATTCCGGTTTCAGCTCTACTGATGTCGAAATCTGCTGCTTGGATAAGTTTTAATAAAATATTTTCAACGTCTTCACCAACGTAGCCAGCTTCGGTTAAAGCTGTAGCATCGGCTATAGCAAAAGGAACGTTCAACATACGAGCCAAGGTTTGAGCTAATAATGTTTTACCGCAGCCGGTTGGGCCTATTAACATGATGTTAGATTTACCAAGCTCAACGTCGTTCGCTGATAAACCAAATTGGATTCGTTTGTAATGGTTATATACCGCTACTGATAAAACTTTTTTTGCTGCCTCTTGGCCAATAATGTATTGATCTAAGAATTCACAAATTTCATGAGGCTTAAGAAGCTCTTCAAAAGTGACCTCTACCCCATCAGCAAGTTCTTCTTCAATTATTTCGTTACAAAGGTCTATACACTCATCACATATGTAAACACCGGGGCCGGCGATTAATTTTCTGACCTGTTTCTGAGACTTACCGCAGAAAGAACACTTTAAGAGTTCTCCACTTTCACCAATCTTTGCCATAACTATGACCCAACTGCACGAATTGCGCCGCTTCTATCAGCTGCATTTCTAAGCTCAATTACCTCATCAATAACGCCGTACTCTTTAGCTTGTTCAGCCGTCATAACAAAATCACGGTCAGTGTCTTCTGAAATTTTTTCTACTGGCTGATCTGTATGCTTCGCTAAGATTGCTTCCAAGGTAGATTTCAAACGTTCAATTTCGCTTGCAGCAATTTCTAAATCCGAGACTTGACCTTGAGCTCCCGTATATGGCTGATGCAAAAGAACTCTTGCATTTGGTAGAGCCAAACGTTTACCAGGTGTACCTGCAGCTAATAATATCGCAGCTGCAGATGCAGCTTGACCAAAACAAATTGTTGTTATATCAGGCTGGATGTATTGCATGGTGTCATAAATTGCGAACATCGCATTTATGTCACCACCGGGTGAATTGATGTAAATACTTATATCACCTTCAGGGTTTTCAGATTCTAAGTGTAAAAGTTGAGCACAAACAATGTTTGCAATTTCGTCAACTATAGGAGTCCCTATAAAAACAATATTGTCGCTAAGCAACTTTGAGTAAATATCTGTGACGCGTTCGCCACCTTTACTCGTCTGTTCAATAACCGTAGGGTTTGGAACAATAAATGATCCATTGGCGGCAGTTACTGTCATTTGTTTCCTCTCGAATCTAAAATTCTATTGTCTATACCTTACATCTTATTTGGGTGTCTCTGCTGAGTCTTCAACTATTTCTAAGTCAGAAGCTGTTAACTCTTTACCATTCTCATCAACAACTTTGGCAGATTCAATTAACCAGTCCAAAGTATTGCTTTTTAAGACATCCATTTTTAATGCTTTTACTTGACCAGCATCAATAAATTCTTGTTTTACTTCTTCAGTAGTTTTCTTTATCTGAACAGCAACTTTTGAATATTCTTCTTCCATTTCAGCATCAGTTACTTCTAAATTTTCTCTTAGAGCAATTGATCGCAAAGCAAGATCTAACTTTGCACCAGATTCTGCTGTTACTTTAACTTCTTCTAACATCTGTTCTTGAGAAGAACCAGTTAGTTCAAGGTACTGATCGAATGCTATACCTTGGGCTTGTAAACGCATAGCCATGTCTTGTAAACGGTTTTCTACTTCAGAATCAACCAAAGCTTTTGGAACCTGTTCGTCTTCAACAAGGCTTGCAATTTGTTCAGAAACTTTTGTACGGCAATCCATGTTTGCTTTAGTTTTTCGCTCTTTAACCATACGTTGCAGGTAGTCGGCTCGAAGTTCTTCTATAGTTTCGAACTCACTATTATCTTTTACCCATTCTGGAGTAATTTCTGGAAGTATTGTTTCTTGAACTTCATTAACTTTTATAGTTATTCTAAGTGGGTCAGTTTCAGCTTCGTCAGGGTGTTTGGCATCAAATGAAACTTCGTCTCCTGCTTTAACACCTGTAAGGTTCTCGTCCATTTCTGGAAGTACTGCAGCTGAACCCAATTCGTAAGAATATGCTTGAGTTGTGAAGCCTGGAACTGGTTCGTCTTTGTGAGTTGTGTCTATATCTATAGAAACACGGTCACCGTATTTAGATTTACGATCAACAGTTTCAAGTTCTGAAGTTTGTTTACGAACCATATCGATTACTTCGTCAATATCTTTATCTGCAACATCTAGAGTTGAAACTTCGACTTCTATTGATCCGTAGCCCTGTACTTCGATACTTGGGCGAACTTCAACAACAGCTTCAAATGTGACTTCACCTTCTTCTTGGCCAGATTTGATATCAAACTCTGGAGGAGCTATTACGTCTACTTCATGTTCACGTACAGCTTTTGTGTAGTAGCCGGGAAGAGCTGAACGAAATGCTTCATCACGGGCGTGTTGTTGACCTATTTTAGCTTCAAGAACTTTTCTAGGAACTTTGCCTTCTCTAAAGCCTGGCATTTTGATTTCTTTCGAAATTCTTTTAAATGCTTGGTCTAAATCTTTTTCGAATTCAGCTTCTTCGATGTCGACTAGCAACTTAACTTTGTTATCTTCTAATGTTTCTAATGTTGATTTCACTTAGACATCCTATCTAAAACATAACTTTAATCACAGCAATACTGGTCTTTAATACAGTACAAATCAGAGAAATCTTACAGTAAATGTATTAGTGATACTAAATGGTATGCAAACGCGAAATTATTAGGTTAAAGTAAACCCTTCGGGATGTGGCGCAGCTTGGCTAGCGCACCTGCTTTGGGAGCAGGGGGTCGTGAGTTCGAATCTCACCATCCCGACAACTAAATATGATATACTTTATTTAGCCTTGCGGATATAGTTCAACGGCTAGAACCTCAGCCTTCCAAGCTGATGATACGGGTTCGAATCCCGTTATCCGCTCCAAATAAAAAGCCTTAGATCTAAGAAATTAGCTCTAAGGCTTTTTTGATTTGATACAGAGGAGCTGTGACCACCGTTGGCTTTAACATGTAATGTTATTCAGCAAAACCACCTCTGTAGATTCAGTGACAGGTTTGTAATCTTTTTGACCAACCCACACATAACCAACTGTTTACTTGATAAATGCAGGTTATATCTTGACAGATTCACCTAATGTGGCTATTCATGCATTTCAACAGCTCAAATTAATAATTGGTACTGTGAAAGTAGACGGAGAACAAACAAGTTTTAAAGAAGCTTTTGAGCTCATAGAAGCAAGGCTACCAGAGCCAATAATTCCTAGACAGTTTGCAGCTGCTCCACAAACAGCAGATGGGAAACAAAGCATAAGTGCTCCACCATTTGTACTGACACACAAAGCAGGCAATGGAGCTGGTGGAGCAACCTATACTTGTAAACCCAGAAGAAGTTCTCCGTCTTTCTCACGCATATAAGATTAAACGATAAGGCTTAAACAAACCTACAAAAGTTGGTTAGACTAACCTCAGCAACTTACCATTTTGAGGATATAAGTGTTTAAAAACCTGCGGCAGTACTGGCATATTGTAAATTTAAAAACTGTTTTTATATCAGCTTTGGCTGTAGCTTCTACATATTTTTGCATTGAATATGAGTGGGTTGCAGATTTTCCTTTAACCATTATCTCAACAGCTATTGTCTTTCCCATAGTATTCTCAATCGGTGGAGCTTACAAAAGACGTGAAGCAGCTTTAGACGATTATGGTATTTTAAAATCTCACGGTAAAGCCATATATTTTGCAAGCCGAGACTGGCTACCAGAACAAAACGAACAAGTCCAAGAAAAATGTCGAAACCATTTAGAGTCATTACTCAGCTCTTGCCGAAAACTGTTTACAGAACCAGTTAGCGAACTTCGAAAGAACGAAGAAGAAGTGTATCAAAGCTTCTCTAACCTTTCCAAATTTATTAGAACAGATCTTCGTGAACAAGGCCTCGCCGGTGGAGAAGTCTCTAGATGTAACCAGTATCTAAGTAAAATGATGACCGCGTTTGAAAGCGTTAAACACGTGTACCAATACAGAACTCCAAGAACATTGAGGGCGTTCAGTGACCTCTTCATTAAAATTTTGCCACCTTTGTATGGCCCATATTTTGCATATTTAGCACTAGATCTGAAACCTGAACTTGTTTACGTCATGCCAGTACTTTTTGCGGTTATCTTGGTGAGCCTCGACAACATCCAAAACCATTTAGAAAATCCGTTTGACCAAGTTGGTGAAGACGACGTAATAATCAACGTAGAACAATTTGTGGAACGCCTACGCTAAACGATTTTAGGCTGAACCCCATAAAGAGCTCCATGATGAATTTGGATATTGTTATCTTCTAACAATATGTTTTTCTCGCCAGTAAAACTTTGGTCTTCCGAAAGATAATAGAGACAACCAATCTCATCAGCCGGTCTAGAATTAATGAACTCTTCAGCAGAAGCTATAGCTTGCAGCCACTCATTTTTTATCTCTTGTAAATTTGGTTGTTCAACTAAATTTAGTTTTTTAACATCTTCATCTCTAAGCACTCCCCTTCTTCTAATCTGTGCAAGTATTAATTTAGGTGTAAAGCCAGGGTCTTTACCACTAGCCGCCCAGCACAAGGCTCCAAGCGATAAAGTGTTCTTGTGCAAAAATAAGGTATCAAGCAGATCTCGGGGTTCGTTCCTTCCAATAAGAGCTAAAACTTTGTTTACAGCCAGATCAATAGGATGAAGCTGATAACCAACCTCAACACTTTGAACTACTGGCAAAAACCTCCAAGCTGAATCATGAGACCACTCGACCTTAGTTGTTAAACCCGCATCAGAAACTACCGCCTGGACAAAACCAACCTGACTAAATACAACCGATACTTCAAAATTTTTTTCTGTTAGGAGCTTTTGGTCTGACTCAAAGGCTGAAGAAACACGCTCCGCTGAATCGTGAAAATAATCTAGATCGTAAGAAAATCTTTGAGAATTAGGCAACAAATGGATTGCAGCGCCACCAGCTAAATGGCTATCTTCACTCCTATTCTCTGCAAGGGATAAGGCAACCCTTTTTTGAAATTCGGTTAAGGGCATATTTTTGCACCTAACACGTATCCGTTATGACCGCCATAAGTCTGCAATTGATCAGCAACCCAAGACAAATCGTTTTTAGTAACAAGGTAAGCGGGATCATAAGACCAGAAACAGAGCGAATGAAACTTTTTATAAGCTCTACGAGCTTCCCTGACTTTAACCATTTCCTGAGCCTGAGCAGGATTCAAGACACGTCGACTCTTGCGACCGCCACGGCTGCCTATCTCAGCTAAATATTTACTAATCTCAGACATACAACTATCATAAGCCGCTTATGATAGTTTGTCAAGAAATATATACTCTTATTTCAAACCTATTCAAAAACAATCAGACATAATAATTCAAGATAGGTTAATAGGCACGCCCAAACAGCGGGAGAAATATGCACAAAATTGCCGTAGTAATCGCAGAGTTTCATAAAAATGAAACCAATAAGATGTTAGAAACAGTAAAAAAATACTGTGACCAAACCCACATAGAAATTGTTCAAGAAGTTCGAGTGCCCGGTTGTCTAGAACACCCACTCGCTTTAAAACGCTTACTGATTCAAGAAGAAATCGAAGGCGCAGTAGCTTTAGGAATCATCGAAAAAGGTGGCACCAAACATGGCTTGGTAATGGCCAACGCTGTATTTGAAGGCATTGTTGATTTACAACTTGATCTTATGAAACCAATAGGTGTAGGAATTCTTGGCCCAGAAATTGAAAACAGTCAAATAGCAGAGCGTGTAGAACCATACGCAACAGAAGCTATCCACGCTCTTCACGTTCAACTCCACAATTAGCCGATGAGCCGCTTAATCCTGATACACGGATCGTTTGGCAACCCAGATGAGAACTGGTTTCCATATCTTAAAGCTGAATTAGCTACGAGATTTGAAATAGTTGCACCCCAATTTCCAACGGGCAACGATCAAACCCTCGACAACTGGCTTGAAGTTTTTAAAAACGAGATTGGGGAGCTTAGAGAAAATGATATTTTGGTTGGCCATAGCATTGGCTGTGCCTTTATACTTCAACTTTTATCAAACAAAGATTCTGGCAAGATACAGGCTGCCTTGTTAGTTAGCGGGTTCTTAGACATTCTTGGAATAGATGAGTTTGACGAAGTCAACAAAACTTTTGTAACACCTGAAGTTGATTGGTCACACATTAAAAATAGAATTGGTGAAGTAAAAATATGGCACGGAACAAACGATCCTTATGTTCCTATTACTATGGCACAAAAAATTGCAACTAGTCTAGAAGTCGAACTGGTTGAAGTCGCAAACGGTGGCCACATAAATAGCTCTGCCGGGTTTGATCAATTCCCAGCTTTGAAAGAGCAGCTCTTAAATATATAAAACCGTTCCTAACCTAGCCTAAAGTCGGGTTATCCCATTCAAAGTCTGGCATATCTTTAATACAAGATTCACTAGGAAAGCTCTCTGGGTTATCAAAAAATTCAATAGCAATACCGGTGGAACATGAATCTCCTAGAGCGGCATGGCCAACCTTTGGGAAACGATACAACTTTGAGTTAGACAAACCGGTTGCAACATACTCAGCATACGAAGGCGGAGTTATCGGATCAAACTCGCCAGCAAAAAGAATTGTTGGAACAGCAGACTCAACAAGTTTAGTGTCAGCTTCAATTGCTTGATCTTCACCAAACAGGTCACATAATTCTTGAATCTCTTCGAAACTGCCTTCTGACGCTTCAAAGGCTTCATTTATCGCTGGTACGTTGCTCTGACCTTCGTCATATTCTTCTTGAGATACCAGATTGTAAGCATCGTGGCACAGCATAGAATTTAACATTCCTGTTGAAACAAAGTTAAAGTTTGTTAACTGAACAGAAGCAAATAAATTTGCAGTTTCGTACTCATCTTTTTCTAGCTCAGACACTAATAAAGGTACAAAAGGTATTAAAGCCGCAGAGTACATTCCTCCAAACGAAGCCACAACAAAATTGTTGCCATCCCATAGGACATCTTCGTTTTCAAATGTTGTAAAATCTGTAGCCTCAAAAGTAACTGGTTTAGCTTGAAGCTTGTCTCTGACAGCATAAAATCGATTTTCTAGATCTGGATACTTGGTTGAGCATTCGCTGTCTTGTAGGCAAGCCTCGAACATTTTATTAAAGGCTCTTTCTGCAGATTTAGGAACTAAAGTTACACTTTTTGTTGGGTTCGTAGGCATCACAGAATCTAGAACTACTGCTGAAAGAGTTTCAGGAAATAATCTCATTAATGATTGGGCTAAACGGGTGCCGTAAGATATCCCAGCGACATTCCAAGTTTCATAGCCAAGAGAGGCTCTTAAGGCCTCAACATCTTTAGCCGAGTTATCAGAGTTGTATGCTGAGAAATCTGCACCCTCCTCGATTAGCCTCTTTGCACACTTTTCAAAAGGAACTAGCGATTCGCCATCATCTGGTTGGTTAAGTGTCTCGAAGACATACTCAGTTACTTCTTCACATTCAAGATCAACTTCAGAAAAATTAGAACCTCGTTGAGAAAACATTATTACAGGCCTTGTTTCTGCGATGTCTAGCCAATTATCATTAAACACCAACTCGAGTGTTCCTAAAGCGTCGCCACCAGGACCGCCTTCTAAATAGACAACTGGTTTAGTATCTGTAGGCGTTGCAATTATGTCTTCGGGAGTCTTCTTAAGCTTGTCTTCTGGAGTTGGCTTAGTAGTTAATACAGTTGTGTGAAGTTTAATAGTGTCAGTATCTTCTAGATCATCCCAATGCTGAGGAACTTCTAACCAACCACATTCAGCTTGAGCATTTCTTGGAATATCAAACTCACACTCAGCTCCTTCATAAGAAAAATCGCCTTCTAAATTTGTAGAAACAGCCTTGCGTTCTGTTACTGGAGAACTTTTGCTTTCAGAATCTTCAATAGGTTCATCTTTTTTAGATTCGTTAGAACCTGTGAGGCTACAAGATGTTACAAGTAAAGCTGCCACGACTGAAACAATAATAACCTTATTAAAACGCCTTAACATTCTGATACCCCATATTTAAAAGTCAGACCTTTAATGTAACATCTAACCATGGCAATAAATACTTTACTATTTGACTTCGACGGGGTTTTCAGACATTTTGACCCATCCTTTGCCTCAAATTGTGAAGCTGAGTTTGGTTTGAAACAAAACGTAATTGTAGATACTGCCTTTGAAGGTGACCGTTACTCTTTAGTGGCAAGCGGCAAGATGACTAAAAAAGAATGGATAACACAAACCGGCAATCTTATTGGCTCTGCAGAAGCCGCAGACAAGGTGCTATCTCACGTGGGCACGCTCGACACGGCTATGGTCAGATTGGTCAAAGACCTAACTGAAACTGGTTACAAAGTTTCTTTATTAACAAATAGCCCGAGTTCTATTCATCAAGAAATCAAAAATTTTGGTTTAGAAAAGTTATTTAAAAACATATTCGCAACACATCAGATTGGGTTTGCAAAACCTGATAACAAAATTTACCAATATGTATGTCAAAAGCTTGGCGTAGATTCCAGTGAGATCTTTTTTACTGACGATTTGGAAGAAAATGTTGTAGCCGCAAACAATATTGGGATGCATGCAAAACTATTTACAAATCAAAGTGATTTGGAAGCACATCTAGTCAAGGTTCTCCGCTAGTATTCAGCGGAGTGAACCTTGAACTTTTCCATCCAACGAACTTACAGAACATAATAAAAGCGGTAATATTTGATAAAGATGGGACCCTTTTAGATTTAAACGCAACTTGGGGTGCGGCTATGTCATTAGCTGCAATTGATGTTTGTACAGACTCTGAACAGCTTCGCCTTTTAAGTAACGCTTTAGGTTTAGATATAGAGAATAAAACTTTTTACTCAGATTCTTTAACTCCAGAAAATGACGCTCAGACTACCTCACTAATAATCTCCACAGTAACTGACCCGATTATTTTTAGTAAGTTAACTAGAACTTATGCAGATGAAACTGCAACAAAAAAGGCCGGCGCTTCTGAGCTTTTAAAAAATCTTTCTGAGAACAACATACCCGTGGCCATGGCTACAAATGACAGCGAAAATTCAGCTAAACGATTTGTTAAATCACTAGGTTGGCAAGACTACTTTAATCTAGTATTAGGTTTTGACTCTGGTTTTGGTTCAAAGCCTGGCCCAGGAATGATCAATCATTGTTCAGAAGAGTTTGCTGTTGAACCAAAAAATTTATTAATGGTTGGAGATACAAAAGCTGATTTACTGTCAGCTGAAGCTGCCAAGGTTTCATACATCCAAATTGGTGAACTCAACAACCATATAGCAACAGCTGACTATATAAAAATTAATTCTCTAGACGAACTCATACCGCTACTAAACAGAAGCTAGCAATCTACATCTAGAAGCAAATATTACACTCGATATTCATGCTTGTAAGAAGCAGTTATGCTCCTGTACCCCAGCAGTTTTTACTTGCATTCCAAGGCCGTGTACCATTGCGCTGCCATTCTTTAACAGCCGCTTGATCTTGTTGAGCTGGCGTTGCATACATTGCTCTGGATACTCCAAATTGATTTGCCCATGTACCATTTAAGAATTGGTAGGCCCCACTGGCGGTTGAAACACCGTTTTGTACTGTGTAATTGTTTAAAGATTCACAGCATCTGATTACTAACATCACGATTGGGACATTTACGCCGTGGCCGGCATCAGCCCACCCTGGGGGCGCTGCAGGAGCAACAGGTTTTGTAGTCGTTGTGCTTGAAGATGTTGTAGTTTCTTCTTCAGGTTCAGTAGTACTTGTTGTTGTTTCTTCTTCAGGAGCTGGATCAACTTCAGCGGCATCGCCTTCAGCGGCATCGCCTTCAGCGGCATCCGCTTTAGCGGCAGCTTTGCCTTCGGCTGCTTCGGGTTCAACAACAGGATCAGCTAGGCGAAGGGCTACACCCGTTGGGTTGCTGTAGAACTTATGACAACTTGCACGATTAGCAGAGAATACGGTTTTAGGGACTGGTTTTTCTGTTGTTGTAGGCTCGACTGTAGTTGTAGTAGATGATTCCACCGTTGAAGTAGTCGTTGTATTAATGATAGGAGCCGCAGCAACTTCAGAAGTCTTGATAGTTCCAGTGGCAGCAATAACGGCTTGATTTGTTTTAAGGTTTGTGTCGGCTGTGCCACGAAATGCTACAACGCTAAATGCCACCAGGCACATACATAAACCTATAGAAATTTGTTTTATGATTGCAGAATTTTCGATACTCGACAATTGAGGTACCGAGTTTGGGTCTACTTCTTGTTCATAATCAAAAGAATTTGAGATTTCGCTTGATTCTTCATCCATACGTAAAACTTCCTCTTGCGAGAACTGCCTACTCTAAATTTACGCTAGTTTAGCATAAAAGGTTTAGCACCCAAGTAAAGGCACTCATAAAACGCTAGTCCTTTTTGTTCATAAAACCGACATATTTAAGTTAGTTATAAAAATTGGCAGCGTAAATCTACGCATGAAGCTCTATTTATGGCTAATTTATGTAGATTCTTGGAATCCTAGTTTGTGCTTTCTACCCTATTATTCAAGGCGGGTTATATGCAGAATTTAAAAACAGAGGCAGTTCTAGATCGATCAGTTGAGATAATTGATTAAACCCTGACTCATTGCCTCTCTTAGATAAGGCTGCTGAAAGACTATTTCTCTAACAATTTGGCTGATCGTTATCACAAATTAATGATAGTACGTATAAGTCAAATATGTTTCTATTCAGTACCCCCGACTGGAGTCGAACCAGCGACCTACTCATTAGAAGTGAGTTGCTCTATCCAGCTGAGCTACGGGGGCAGATTGATTCTAGCTGGCAACTACAGTTTGTGGCAACAATTTTTGAAAGGGATCTAGATTATTTATATATCGCTACGTTATTTCAACCCAGCTCGGGCTTTTATAAAGATCGTTTAGTTATTTTCTTGAGAAAACAAATCACAATGAACGATTTTTGAGATATCATTATTTCTCTTGGTGGTCGTAGCTCAGTTGGTTAGAGCGCTAGCTTGTGGAGCTGGATGTCGGGGGTTCGAATCCCCTCGATCACCCCAATTTTTATACAATTGAATACAAATTTGCGCCTCTAGCTCAATTGGTAGAGCAACAGACTCTTAATCTGCAGGTTCCGGGTTCAAGTCCCGGGGGGCGTACTAAACACAAACTCACAATCTTAAACTGGTTTTCCATTTTTTCTTACTCCTAAGTTTTAATATTTAAAGATAAGCTGTCACAATATATTCGCACAATGTGTTGTGGGGCAATACAAAAATTCAATGAATCATAGTAGACTATTTTTACATGGATTTAATTAGCGATACAAGCGCAGAGATTGAAGCAATGCAAATTGAGGCTTGGAGAACTGCTAGCCTCGAAGAGAAGATCGATATGGTTACTGCTTTAACTACTGCAGCGACCGAATTAGCCATCGCTGGCATCAGATACAACAAACCTAATGCAACTATCGAAGAAGAAAGATACCTGCTCGCAGTAAGACGCTACGGCGAAGAAACAGCAAAACAACTAATACAGCCACCGACCAATGATTGTTAAACCTTTCTTAACAGTCACACAAATAGCTGATATTTTCGAATCACTAGAAATTCCCTATGCATTAGGAGGATCATTGGCAAGTTCTATAGTTGGTGAACCAAGAGCCACAATCAATATGCCGAGTTAAAGACTACAAATAATGTCCTTCCAACATTAAAAAAGATTGATAACTATTTTGTTGATCCTTATGATTAACTATCTATTTTGAAAAAACGCTTTACTAAAAATTGCTACATTACTTTAAATCGATATGAATGCAGGACGTGTACTAATCCCCGTTCACGACTATCACTTATCCCAGGATTTGGCCCAGATTTGAAAAAGCATGTATTTTTACCTGAGCCAGATATAAGCCACACAGATTCAATAAATTCTTAATCAGCTACACTTTAGTAAGTGAGACTAAATCTTGGGCGGGCCAAAAAATTTGCAAATCGGGCTGATTTAATAGCTTGGTTAACTATTGGGTTGTCTTTATTCATATATCTACTAAGATTTTTTGAGTTAGACAATCCCCTATTAATTGCTCTTTCTGGGTTTAACCCTTTACTATTTCTTCCTATATTGTTCGTCACAATGATTGGGATTCGCCTAAGAAGAAAGCTCATTGGAATAGCTAGTGCATTTATGTTTGTTATCTATCTCGTAACTTTCACACCACATAATGCAATAATCGGTTGCTCAGCCAGCAAGACTAGCGAAGATTCGATAACAATATATTCGCACAATGTCTTATGGGGCAATGCCAACGTTTCTGAAATGGCGTCTGAGATAGCTATCAATAAACCAGACATAATTGTTATGCAAGAAACATCAGACGGTTTTCTGAGCAAGTTGAATTTAGAACCAGAACTCGTAGGTTATCAATACCATCTAGATGGTATTGAAGATTTAGATCATGTTGGTCCTACGATATGGAGTAAATTCCCGCTTATTGATTCTAAGCAGGAACGTCTTGGAGCTGCCCCAATTACTTCTACAATTGTAAAAACGCCTTCAGCTGAGTTCAGGTTGTATGGAATACATACATCTGCGCCTGTAACCAAGCTGGCGGCAAAGTTCTGGAACAAACAATATGATTTACTAAAGGGCTTTGATTCAACAAAACCAACTTTACTTGTTGGAGATTTCAACGCTACTGAAGATCATAAACAGTTCAGGCAGCTACTCAGCAATGGCTGGGATGACGCTCATAGTTCAAAGGGTTGTGGGCTCGACAACACGTGGTCGCTTAGTCCAATTCCAGTACCGATATTACGACTTGATCATGTATTACATACCAGCCACTTTGAAGTCAGTTCATTGGAAGTTGGTCCAGCTAATAATAGCGACCACAAACCTGTGATAGTCCGGTTGAGTCAGACAACTTAGTCAAGTTGGATATTCATCACGAATCTGTGTTAGCCGATCTATATTTTCGCTGATAAAACTATTTTCATACTCAGCTGAAATTTTAAATACTAAGTCAGCATTTTTTCCTTCAAGAATACCTCCGCAGTCAGAAAAAATTAACGCAGTTTCAATCTCTTCTTTTTGAATCACAGCCAACTTCTGTCTGAAGGTATTAGAAAATTCTTCATCTGTATATTCCCTGGACAAAGTAACCTTCATTTCTTTTTCCAGATCTTTAGTTTTCTTTTCAAAGATATCGAACAAAGCGCCATCATAAAGATCAGAGACTGAGCCATCTAAACCATTTTCTTCGACACACTCTATGGTTTGTTTTCGGCTAGCTAGCAGTCGTGGATCTTGCTCAACTTCTTGATATAAAATATCGAGTTCATTTCTAAACTCTTTCTTAAAAGCAACATGAGATTCATAACTAAAGTTATCTGCAGCTCTGTGGCAACCAGCACCTGGATCACTTTCAAGCTGAACGTCAGTATTTCTTTTTGAAAAAACTACCTGATCAGAATATCCGTAAAAAGCTTTATCATATTCATCCCTTTCTGCTTCTGTCAGAGAATTTATATAATTTTCAAGTTTCTTATTTACATCGGCCATGATGAGCATAAACTCCTCAAACTTATGGCCTACTAAATCAGGCCCAGCCATTTCCTGAGAAAAATCTAATGTAGTTATACCAAAGCCATATTTCTCAACAAATTGTCTTGAACCATACTCAAATTCGAAACTTTTAAAAGCTGATATTTTATCCACATCAGGGTATTTAAACCCCTCTGCATTCATACAGCTAGCAAGAATTTCTGCACGCAACTTTAACTCGTCTGCATAGCCACCTGAAGGATGAACTCCAGATAAATTGATACTTGGATCTACACCAAAAAACTCTTGTAAAGGTAAAACATTGTTGGAATTAGATTGAGAGTTGCTAACGCCGGTAGTGCACCCTGATAGTAAAATTATTCCTGCGTAAATAAAAGAAAGAACTTTTTTGCTGCTAAATCTTTTCATACCACCACCGTTGTCGCCTAAGTAACCTATTCAATTATAACGCTAAGAGTGTTAACTTACTTATCGTCGCCATCGATACCGGTTGTGGTTTCTCCACCAGCTGCAACCCAATCATCTAGACCACCTAGGTTGACTAAGTTTGTGTAGCCGGCTGCTTGCATAATTTTTATTGCTTGGCCAGACCTGTTGCCAGAACGACAATAGATATAAATCTCTGCATCTTTTTCTATCTCTGGAAATTCGTCTTGTTTAATGTGTTCTTCTAATCCCCAGTGCATGGTCCCAAAAGCATGTAACTCATTCCACTCTTCGTCTGTACGCACATCGATAATAAATACATTTTCTAAACTTTGACGTTCAATGGCTTTAGCAATCTCAGCATTCAAGTCTTCCGGAATAGCTGACATATTGCACTAACTAAACATTTGGTAATTTTTATTTTATACATCTGTATCAGTTCCTAATTGCTATTTTATAAAAATTTATACATTTCGATTCACCCAAAAAAAGGCCAAGAAAATTCTTTGTTGTTTAAGTTCTTTAATAATTCTACCTTGGACTGTTCAAATCCTTTAAGAAGAGGTCTACGATGCCCGGGGCAAAAAACCTTGAAATCTAATTCTAAGCAGGCAATTGCGGAAGCTCTTGCTTTCTCAACATCTAAAGTAACTGGCCTTGCCATTAGTCGAATTTTATTACCAACTGATGCCAAAGCATCGCCTGCGAATAAAACCTGAGATTTTTCAAAGAAGTATGCCATGTGACCATCAGTATGGCCGGGGGTATGAATAGCAATAAATCCAGCTGGCAGATCATTAGTTAACGAGTCAGCAGTTATTGGTTTAGGCACTGAGTCTTGAACAAGACCTTTCAGTAAAACCATAAAACTATACTCAGGAATTACACTTGATACCCTTTGTTTAAATGAGTTTGGCATACCATCCAAAATCTGATTCTGATCTGACTTGTGGCAATACACTCTACAACCAGAAAGCTCGATGATCGATTGCATGGCAGCTGAGTGATCATTATGCCAATGTGTCAAAAGGATATGAGAAACCGCACTAACCGGTACCCCGAGCTGATCCAAGGCATAAAAGGTGTCTTTACCATCTGTATTCATTGAGGTATCAATCAGAACATAAGAATCACCATTCTTAACGATATAAGAGCACACAAAATACGATCGCCTTCTAACACACCAAACGTCTTCAGCGAGTTCTATTATCTGTGGCTTACTAATCATATTCGCATCATCTTAGGCTATAAGATCAGACGGATGCTGGCCCTCAGTCTTAAACTACCCTGATTAAACAAATAGTCTTTTCTATAATGTGAAACTATTCCAACTAAAAAACTTCGTCTATATTAAACTGAGGTATAAAGCTGATTTCTTCTCCCAGCTTCGACACTGATGTTATTTGTATGTATACTGAGCAGCTGGAAATTAAATAGCTAAAGCAATAAGAAATTAAAGGTTCTGATGTCAATTTTAAATCGTAAAATTATCTACAAATTTGTTCTTGTGTTTGTAGCTATGGCAGTTTTATTTATCGCTAAACCTGCTCACGCAGAAATCGAAACTCCGCAAAAAGCTAGCTGGGGTGTAAGTGGTGAAGGTTTTTCAAATTCTGTTGCCCGTTTTTCTGCACTTAGCTGGTCGGTTGAAGAATCAAACAACAAAATG
>Ga0209828_1001043_pt1 | contig 25868 bp, 23 predicted proteins | sample MaitaG_FD_187429 | JGI IMG/M metagenome (GOLD analysis project Ga0209828, IMG submission 187429) | Marine algal microbial communities from Maine, USA - Maine_Asex2 metaG (SPAdes) (version 2) | ecosystem: Host-associated > Algae > Red algae > Unclassified | place: Maine, USA | collected 2015-01-05
GCTCTGCCTGCTCTGCCTGCTCTGCCTGCTCTGCCTGCTCTGCCTGCTCTGCCTGCTCTGCCTGCTCTGCCTGCTCTGCCTGCTCTGCCTGCTCTGCCTGCTGATCATCGTGGCTGGCTTCGACACCCGCAGGAGGCGACTCATCAATCACGAGTGTTCCGACATCGATCAACACGGGAGCGGGGCCATCATCATTCGGCTCCTCACTTTCTGCGCGTTCCATCTCACCATCAGCTGGCTGATCACCATCGTGCTCAGCAGCAACAGCCGGCGGCGCTGCAGATTCGCGCACTCCGCCAATCGAAAACGGCAGAACATTCGAAAACGCGTCCCTGGAATCCATGGCCGAGGTGGACTCGGGTAGCTCAGACGTATTCGGCGACTCGGCTGGAGCCAACGCCAGTGAAGACTCTGGAGATCCCGGAGGCTTCGACAAATCCGGAGAAAGATAGGGCTGTGACTGCGCTGATGGCTCGGATAGCTTCGCACTTGTGTCTGTGCCTGAAGAATCCGGCAGGTTCGAGAATACGGATGGCTTGGACCAACCAGACAGATCGCCCTGCTCGGACTGCTCGGACTGCTCGGACAATGGGGACTGCTCGGACTGCTCGGACTGCTCGGACTGCTCGGACTGCTCGGACTGCTCGGACTGCTCGGACAATGGTTCCAAATCCCCGGCAACGACACCATCCGCTACGTCGCTTTCATTCCCGCGAGCTCCGTCGCCCTTACTGTTCCCGTCGTCCCCTTCGACCAACCCGGAACCTTCAGAGACCTCATCACCCCCCACGTCCGGCGCTACATCAGCAGACTCCAACGCCGCTCCCGACGGAGGCAACCCAGACGAGTCACTCGGCACTGACGATCCCGCACCATCATTGGCCGCTTCGTCGACAACGCCGAACTCGGCAGCCAGCACCTCCTCGATGCCGTGCAGATCTTTCAGTTCACCGAGCGCCGGCAAGTCCTCCAGTCGCTTGAGGTTGAAGTAGTCGAGAAAGGCGTTAGTTGTGCCGAGCAGTGCCGGGCGCCCGGGCACTTCCTTGTGCCCGATCTCGCGCACCCATTCCCGTTCCTGTAGCGTCTTCACGATATTCGAGCTGACCGCAACACCGCGCACCTCCTCTATCTCGCCTCGCGTTATCGGCTGGCGATAGGCAATCAGCACGAGCGTCTCCAACAACGCGCGCGAGTAACGCGGCGGCCGTTCCGTAAACAGTCTGGCAACCCAGTGCTGCATGTCGTCGCGCGTCTGCAATCGCCAGCCACTGGCGACTTCCACCAGCTCTATTCCACGACCCTCGTACTCGACCGCCAGTGCGTGCAGCGACTCGCGAATTGTCTGTCTGTCGGGACGATCGATGTCATCGCCGAACAAGGCTTCGAGTTGGTTGATGCTCATCGGCTTGCCAGCTACCAGCAGGCAGGCTTCCAGCACGTTGCGAATCAGCTTCGATTCCATGGTCGGGCCTGTATTCAGTCTGTGGTGTCGGACGGTGCTTCTGAGCGCGTCTCAGGAACGTTCTCTGACGGCGCATCCGGAACAGGCTCGGGTGAAGTTTCAGCGCGTCTCGACAAAGGGCGTGAAGCCTGCACCGAATCCGGCAAGGGTTCGCCACGCGGTGTCAGGTAGATCGGTGAAAAGGCTTCGACCTGAACGATATCGATGCTCGCTTCCTTGCACAGTTCGAGAATGGCGAGAAAGGTGACGACCATCCCTGCGCGCCCTTCTGACGGGTCGAACAATGATGTGAACTCGCAGAAACCATCCACACTCAGTACCGACAGCACCCGAGACATACGCGCGCGTACCGACAAGCCTTCGCGCGCCACCTCGTGTCGGCCTTGCAGTCGGGCTCGTTCCGCCACATCCGTGAAGGCCAACAGGAGCTCGGCAAGCTTGACATCCGGCTCTGGCTGTTCTCGCTCGATGACCGGCGCGACCACCTTCAGCGGAAAGAGCTCACGCTCGATTCGCGGCAACGCCTCGAGGCCCTCGGCACCTTCCTTGATCCGCTCGTATTCTCGTAACCGTCGGATCAGCTCGGCACGTGGATCATCTTCGTCATCATCCGCATCGTCGATGCGGGGCAACAGCATCCTCGACTTGATTTCGGCAAGCATGGCGGCCATCAGGAGATATTCCGACGCGAGCTCGAGACGCAGGGTTTCCATCACGGCGATATAACGCATGTACTGCGCTGTGACTTCGGCGATCGGTATGTTCAGAATGTCGAGATTCTGACGCTTGATCAGGTACAGCAACAGGTCTAGCGGCCCTTCGAACGCGTCGAGGAACACTTCGAGCGCGTCGGGCGGAATATAGAGGTCGAGCGGGAGTTGCAGGATCGGCTCGCCACCTACACGCGCCATGGCCGGTGCCTCGTGCCGTGCGACAGCGGCCGCGACCGCAGCCGCCGCCTCACCCACGCCGGAATCCGCGCCAGGATCCACGTCGGAAACCACCCCGGAAACCACCGCTGACGGTTCCTGCTGTGCCGGTCCGCTCATCGCTTCGGTCCGCTCATTCCATGAAGTCTAGTTGGCCACGGCCGCGCCGCACGATATCGACATTGCCATTTTCGTCGAAAGCCAGTACCGACGTCGGTTCGTAGCCGCAATGCCCGCCATCGATGATCAGGTCGACCTGTTTCTCCAGGCGCGTCCGGATGTCATCCGGTTCGGTTTCCGGCAACTCGCTGTCGGGCAGGATCAAAGTCGATGTCATCAGCGGTTCTCCCAGCTCCTCGAGCAGCGCCTGGCAGATCGCGTTGTCCGGTACCCGGATGCCGATGGTCTTGCGTTTCGGGTTCTGGAGCCTTCTTGGCACCTCGGCCGTCGCTTTCAATACGAATGTATACGGGCCAGGCGTCAACGACTTGAGCGTGCGGTAGGCTCGATTGTCGACGCGCGCGTACGTCGCGATATCAGAGAGATCGCGGCACAGGAAAGTAAAATCGTGAGACTTGTCGGTTCGGCGAATGCGCGCAATGCGCTCCATCGCGCTCTTGTCGCCGACAAGACAGCCCAGGGCATAGCAGGAGTCGGTAGGGTAGACGATTACCCCGCCGTCGCGGATGATGGCGACCGCCTGACTGACGAGCCGCCGCTGCGGGTTGTCCGGGTGGATCTCGAAATACTGGCTCATTCTGGACGGGGCAGCGCGACGCTAGGTTTGATTGTACGCTGATGCGACGCGTTGGACGCACTGGATGCGGTCGACTCGCCGACAAATTCCGCCTTGAACTTCCCATCGAAAATTCAATAGTCCACATGCATACTCGACCTGTTCACGTCATGCGACGGCCGCTCGCGCTGGCAGCATCCCTCGCTATCCTTAGCATCGCCTTGCCGCTCAGCGCGCAAGATGCGTCGTCGACGGACGACGTTGCCGACAAGAAGGAAGCGGTTCGCGCGCTTGCCGAGGAGCGCGATACCAACGCGGCGCGCGATAGTGCAGCCCCGTTGCCTGACGGTGTATCGCCTGACGGGGCATCGCCTGACGGGGCGTTGCCAGAAGGTGTTCTTGCGGTCGTCAACGGACGGCCGATTTCGACGCTTGCCGTCGACAATGTCGTGCGCCAGCTCAGCGGCGAAGGTGAGCAGCCCGATCGTGACCAGATTCTCGACGAGCTCATCGATCTGGAGATCCTGACCCAGGAAGCCGAGAAGCTCGATCTCGACAAGCGAGCCGAGGTCGCCGCGTCACTCCAGTTGCAGTACACCCAGACGATGGCAAACGCCTACCTCGCCGAGACCGGAGACGCCATGGCCTTCAGCGAGGATGAACTGCGCGGTGAATACGATCGGCAGACAGCCAACCTCGACGCGGAAGAGATTCGCGCCAGTCATATCCTGACCGACAGCGAAACGGCGGCCGCGTCAGTCATCGCCGAACTCGAGACCGGCGCCGACTTCGCAACGCTGGCCGCCGAGCGCTCGATCGATCCAGCCGGCGCCAATGGCGGCGACCTGGGCTGGTTCGTGCCGGCGTCGATGGAACCCGCATTCGCGAAAGCTCTCGCCGGAATGCAGCCGGGTGATACCAGCTCGACGCCGGTGCAGACTGAATTCGGTTATCACGTCATCCGTCTGGTGGAACGACGCGGCGCCGCCCTGCCCGACTACGACACCGTCAAGCCAGGGCTTACCAACCTCCTGCTCAGGGATCGACTTGCCACGAAGGTCGAGTCATTGCGCGAGACGGCAGAAATCCAGCGCTGAGAGGGTCAACCAGCCCATCATCCGGTACCGGGGAAGCAACCCTCATGCAGAGTGGCAAGTACCTTGCATCCGTGCCAGACTGTTGGGGGTTCAGACAGACGGCTGTTGCATGACGCCCGTCCGCGTTTCCGCCAGTGTCAGCGAACAATTGGTAGCGATGCATGCGCGCAATGCCGCGCGTGCGCTCCTCCCGCTGTTGCTCGCGATCATGTTCAGTTATCTGTTGCTGAACGGCAAGGTGGCAGCGAGCGCTCTGCTCATCTGGGCAACACTCGCGTCCGTCATCGTCATCGTTCGCGCCTTGCTGCTCGCGCGGCTCCGCGACTCCAGACTCATTCCGCGTCGCAACAAGCCAATCTATGCGGCAGCAATGAGCTTCCTTGCGGGAAGCTCCTTTGGCCTCGTACTCGTCTTCTTCCCGGACGTCGCTTCGTTCGAACGCGCCATGCTGACCGCTATTCTGCTCGGCATAGCTTCCGGTGCAATCAGTAGCAACCTGGGCTATCGGCCGCTCTTCATCGCTTACACCCTGCCCATGCTCGGTCCTTTGGGATCACTATGGATTGCCAACCCCGGGTCCCTGGTTGATAGCCTGCTGGCCTTCAGTATCGGCATCTGCTGCTTCCTCGTGGGGATTACCCACGCCATCATGGGTCAGGATGTTTTCGATGCCTTCGCCCTGTCGGTCAAGTCGTCACGTGCATTGGAAAAGCGGTCGCGGGAGCTGTCGATCGCCCTCAAGAGCGCAGAGATGGTCAAGGCCAGAGCCGAAGACAGCAGCTCATCGAAATCGCGCTTCATCGCCGCGGCCAGTCACGATCTCCGGCAGCCGGTGCACATCCTGAATCTGTATGGTGCCGCACTTGTCGCCGAGCCCCTGACGCCGCGGGCGCGGACCATTGCAGACGACATGAAATTCGCGATGGCGTCGCTGTCCTCTCAATTGAACACCTTGCTCGATATCTCGGAGCTTGATGGCGGACGAGTCGTTCCTCGCATCAAACCGATTGATCTGTCGGCGCTTGCCCTGACGCTGGAAAACGAGTTCCGGATGCTTGCCGAGAACAAGCAGATCGCCCTGGTCAACAAGGTACGCGAGCCGGTCCATGTATCGAGCGATCCGACGATGCTGGCGCAGATTCTTCGCAACATCTGCGGTAACGCGATCAAGTACACGCACGCCGGCAGCGTCATGATCACGATCGGCTCCCGTGGTGATCAAGTCGCCCTGTCGATCTTTGATACCGGCATCGGTATCGGTCTGCGGGAAAGTGATCGCGTCTTTGAAGAGTACTTCCAGGTCGCCAAGAGCGACCGTGACCGCTCGCTCGGTACAGGCCTCGGTCTGTCGATCGTCGAGCGCCTCGTGCGCAAGCTCGGTCACTCGATCGAACTTCGTTCGCGGCCCAGAATCGGTACGCGAGTGACTTTGCTGATGGACCGCGCCGAGGTCGAACCCAGCGTACCGGAAGTCAAGGACGACAAGGTCGCGAAGCCTTTGCACGCAGCCGATCTCCCTGCCGGCTTCTGGGTCCACCTGGTCGACGATGACAACGGCGTGCGTCGGGGCATGCAGGCCGTGCTCGAACTGCGCGACATTTATGTGACAACAACCGATTCGAGCGAACAGACGCTCGATTTTCTCAGCTCGAACGAGCCTTCCGCCGTGCTTGTCGATATCCGTCTCAGCGAAGGCGAGTCAGGTCTGCACCTCATCGATGAACTCGCCCACCACCATCCATTGTTACCGGTGGCGCTGATCACCGGTCATGCTTCGTTCGATACGGCGATCATGGACAGGCACCCGGGACTTCTGATCATGCAGCGGCCCGTACCGATGGAGGAACTGTTCGAGATGCTGCACTACATGGCGCGATATCGTGCGCGTCGGCGGAAGACGCCAGCGAAACGCAAGGACGCCGGGGTCGAGGCCTAGCCCAGGCTGCTAGATGCCAGGGCCGCGTATGGCAATCAGGAGATCCATGACATTTGTTCCAGTGGGACCGGTGGTGAACAAGGCACCGCTTTGCTCAAGCCAGTTGCCCGCATCGGCATTCGTCAGAGACACCTCGGCATCCAGACCAAGCGACCGGGCACGCGAAAGCGTTGTCCCGTCGACCAGTCCGCCGGCATCGCCCGTCGGCCCGTCGGTACCGTCGGTTGCCGCCACCAGCAGGGCAAGTTCGTCACAACCTGCAATGCGTGTCGCGAGGGCGAGCGCCAGGTGCTGATTGCGCCCGCCTCGGCCAGGCTTCGCTGGCAGGATGACCGTCGGTTCGCCACCCCATACATAGATCCCGCCCGCGGCATTCTCGGCGAGCAAGACCGCCGAGACCCGTTCGAGCGTTGCCCCGACCTCACCGTCGAGTGACGCACTCGCCTGCACGACCGAAAGCCCCCGACGTTCGGCTTCGGCAACGACAGCAGCCTGAGCGATGCTCGAGGATGCGATGATCCGGGTTTCCACCCGTTCGCTGACCAAAGGCCCCGAGCCGATATCCTCGGGACGGTCTCCCGGCACATCGCTTATCAGGAATTGCGTGGCCCGACAGCCACCAAGCCGGGCCGCCAGACGTCCTCCCTTCAATCGGGAAAGCCCCCGACGCACACGATTGATCTCGCCGATGGGCGCACCGCCGGCCAACAAGGCATCGGTGCGCTCTTGCAGTTTGGCCAGCGTCAGATCGCCATCGAGCTGCTCCACCAGAGCCGAGGTACCTCCGGAGACGAGTGCCACCAGATGCTCATCGTCACCAACCGCTTCGACGAAATCGACGAGCGCCTTGCCCGCTGCCAGCGAAGCAGCATCCGGAACAGGATGCGCCGATTCGAGACACTCGAAACGAGGATCGTCGAGCAAGGCCGGTTCGAGGTGATCGTACTTGGTGATGAGCAGCGCAGAGAGGATCGAGTCGCCGAGCGCTTCACGCGCGCCGAGCGCCATCGCCGATGCGGCCTTGCCCACGGCAACGAGTCTGATCCGGGAACCCGGTTCGAAGTCCGACAGTGCGCGACGCGTTGCCTGTTGACCGCCCACCGCGTCGATTCCCGCTGCGTGCAACGCTCGCAGCAGCCGTTCACGCTCCTCCCCATGGCTCATGCGTATCAGACCCCTGCGTGGCCGCGAGCGCGGCGCAGGGCTTTGTCGAGATCTGCCCTGATGTCGTCCGCATTCTCGAGGCCGACAGCGACCCGCACCAGACCGTCACCGATACCGGCAGCCGCCCGGTCTTCGGCGCTGATGCGGCCGTGCGTGGTAGATGCCGGATGGGTGATGGTAGTTCGCGCATCGCCGAGGTTAGCGGTTATCGAGCACAAGTCGACGCTGTCGATGAGTCTCCAGGCCGCGTCACGCCCCCCTTCCACCTCGAACGCCACGACCCCACCCGCCGCCTTCTGCTGTCGGTTTGCCAGCGCATGTTGGGGGTGCGATTCGAGTCCGGGCCAGTAGACGTGACCGATACCGGGTTGCTCGGCCAGCCATTCGGCAACGATGCCGGCGTTGCGCGAATGCTCGAACATGCGCAGGCGCAGCGTTTCAAGTCCCTTCGCGAATACCCAGGCGTTGAACGGACTCATGCAGGGACCGGCACTGCGCATGAAAGCCGTCAGTTCATCGATGAGTTCACGGGAGCCGCAGACTGCGCCACCGACACAACGTCCTTGCCCGTCGAGATACTTTGTCGCCGAATGCAAGATGATATCGGCGCCGTGCTCGAGCGGTTTCTGCAATGCCGGCGTACAAAAGCAGTTGTCGACCGCAAGCTTCGCGTCGTGCGCGTGAGCTACTTCGGCCAATGCCCGGATATCCGCGATTTCAGTCAGCGGGTTGGTCGGCGTTTCCAGGTAGCAGAGCCTCGTTCGCTCGTTGCACAGGGCGGCCCAGGAATCAGGCGCGAAATCTTCCGCCCAGCGCACCTCAATGCCGTAGCGCGGCAGAAAGTTCTTGAACAGGTTGACGGTACTGCCGAACATGTTGCGAGTGGCAATGATCTCGTCGCCCGCCCGCAAGGTGCCGAGCATCAGCATGGCCGTTGCTGCCATGCCCGACGACGCACCGATCGCCGCTTCGGAGCCCTCGAGCGCAGCCAGTCGACGCTCGAAGATCTGAACCGTCGGGTTGGTGAAACGCGAGTAGATCAGTCCATCGTCCTGCCCGCCGAACCGCGCTGCGGCTTCTGCCGCCGAGCGGAACACGAAACTCGACGTGGTCATGATCGGTTCGCCGTGCTCGCCGAATTCGCTCCGCTCGAACCCGGCCCGTATCGCCATGGTATCGTCTTGCCAGGCGATGGAATCGTCGTTTGAAGCCACTTGCGTCCCCGAACTGAACCCGTACTGATGGCGTGAAACCCGCCCGGTACCGATGATACGCTAAGCGCGCATGTTGGTCCTCTCAAGACTGTGGAAGCTGATCGTACGCGTCGACGTCACTCTGCCGTCGGCAGGCGCCTGTGGTCGCGACAAAGTGCTGCTGGTGACGGCCCTGACCATCTTGCTTGGCGTGGCAGACGCAGCCGCTGCCAGCACGCCCTTGCCAGACAAGATGCGTTGTCTCGAACATCTCGACCTGGCCGTATCGATCGGTCGCGACGGCGATCTTGCCAAGGCAAGACGACAACTCGAACGCCTGGCCACGCAATGCCCGGGCTTGCCGCAGGCTCACCACAATCTCGGTGTCATCGCACTGCGTGAAGGCGGACGAGAGCAGGCCATCGAACACCTCGAGGCAGCCCTCGAAACGCAAGCGCGCACCGCAGAAACGCTCGGCGCCCTGCGCGCCGTGCATCGACATGCCGCATCGCTCGCCTATGCGCGTGCGCTCGGCACCGTATCGACAGCACCCTCACCCACTCTCGATTGGCAAGATGCAAGCGATCAACCCGAACGACTCGAAGCTGCATCGAGCGACGAGTTGCGTGATCACGTGACACTCGAATACGAACTGTATGACTGGTGGCAGGGTGCGGCCTCTGACCCGGCAGAGGGCTGGCTTGCGCACTACAGTGACGACTACCCATCGCGTGTCGCACTGGCTGATCATGGCCGACCTCGTCCTGCGGACTGGAGCGATGTCCGGCGTGAGATCGCCTTCACGGAAAATGACGCCGTTGCCATCATCGAGCATGCCGGCGACACGCGGCTGGAACGACGCTTGCTGCTGTTGCGCCTTTACGGTCATCGCTGGAAGATCTACCAGGAGACACCGTGGTAATGCTTGCGCAGCTGAGCCTTGTCCTGCTCATGCTCCTGTCAGTGACGACGGCAGCTGCCGGCGAAAGGGTGATCGCACTTGACCGTGAAACCGTCGCCATTCTCGACACGGTAGCCGTTGGCGACATCGAGACTGCCCGCCACCGCGCGCGGGAGCTTGCCTTGCGGCACCCGAACTACGCACTCGCACAGCTGCTGCAGGCAGAACTCGACTCGGTCGCAGCGCTCGATGGTGCGCGGGCAGCATCAGACAGTCCCTGGTCTCCGGCCTTGCTGGAACTGCTCCTCGAGGCGCGGGCACGCTGGCACGCCCATGGTGCTGCGACACGCTTGGCGCATAGCAACGACCTCGAGGTGTTGCGCGACGTGCCAGCCCCGTTCCTGCAATTCGGCAAGAGCGTGAAACGTGTCGTGCTGGTCGATGTAGAACACTCGATGCTCTCGCTCTACACTGTCGACGCGCAGCGCGCCAGGCGACTCCGCCAACACTATGTCTCGTCGGGCTCGGCAGGCTATGGCAAGCGACATGAAGGGGATCGCAAGACGCCACTCGGGCTCTATCGCATCGTCGGTCGTCTGACAGACCCCTCGTTACCGGAACTCTATGGTTCCGGCGCTCTGGTTCTCGACTATCCCAATACGTTCGACCATGCTTTGGGCCGCACCGGTTCGGGCATCTGGCTGCACGGCATACCCCGCGCGCGCGCGAGCCGTGCACCTCGGTCAAGCGAGGGCTGTGTGACCATGTCCAACGAGCATCTGGATGCACTTTACGGCCAGATCGAACCAGCCGGAACCCTGGTTCTCCTGACGACCGACGCGAGCAAGGCATCAGAGAACCGCCTCGCCGATCTCGAAGCGGCACGACGCCTTTTTGTAAACTATCGTGACGGTGAACGACAAGGCGCCGGCGAAAATTCAGCGCTCACTCCGGAACAGCGACGCGCGCTGACCACGGTTTCCGAGGACGACGTCACGATCCTTATGTCCGACGCCGTCACGGGTTCGTTCGACGCGGCCGCGCTGGCAATGGATATCGAGCTCGACCTCGGTACCGATAATCATCTGACGCTCTATTGGACACGAGCACCGAACGGCTCCTGGATCCTTGCGCACGAATCGCTCTCAGCACTCGATACCTGAGAGTCACACGTCTCAAGGTTATGCCTGCGGTGCCGCTCACGTTGTCGAAGACGGCAGCCACGACAGATTCGCATTCGCGGGCAGTGGCTAATCCAGAGGCAAGGGTGTTCGGCAGACTCTTCAAATCCGATAACAAGAAGTCGAGCCCACGCAAATCGGCGACAGCGCGAGCTGCCCGTGAGCGCACCGAGCGCACGCGCAAGAAACGGGTACGCCTCGATGTTGCGGACCTGCGCGTCGGCATGTTCGTCGTCGAGCTCGACAAGCCGTGGGAACAATCCGGCTTCATGTTTCAGGGCCTCGAAATCAAGTCGCCCGCCGACGTCCTCGCAGTGCAGAAGGAATGTACGTTCGTCTGGGTCGACTACGATGAGTTCTCGCTTGCCAAACCGACGGCGAAAAGCAGTGCTCCCGGGGTTCCCGGCGCCGGATCCCGACTCGACGATGGCCTTTCGGTCGAAGAGGAGTTCGATTCCGCGAAGGAAGTACACGAACTGGCGAGCCAGGCGGTCGCAACCCTTTTCGAAGAGATAAAGCTGGGTGCCGAAATCGACGGCGGCAAGATCAAGCAGGCCGTCAATGGATGCGTCGACAGTATCCTCCGAAACCCTGATGCCTCGGTCTGGCTGACTCGAATACAGGCCCGGCACGAGGCTACCGCACAGCATAGTCTGAACGTTGCAGCCCTCTCCATCGTCATGGCACGTTCCATGGGCATGTCGACGCGCGAGATGGAAGACGTGGGCGTTTGCGGCATGTTGCACGATGTCGGCAAGACAAGCATTTCAGCCGAAATACTGAACAAGCCAGGCCCGCTGGAACCTGATGAAATCGAGGAGATGCGCAAGCACACCCGCTACGGACGCGACATTCTCGTCTCGACCAAATCGGTCATGTCCGGCGCTGCAGATGTTGCGCACGCTCACCACGAGCGCCCCGATGGCAAAGGCTATCCTCGCGGCCTCGACGACGACAGCATTCCGCTCTACGCGAAGATCGTCGCGATCGCCGAAGCCTATGACGCGATGACGATCAATCAGCCGTACCGCAATGCCTTTTCGCCCTCTGACGCGCTGCAGGAACTCTATGCACTGCGTGGCAAGCAGTTCGACGAAGATCTGGTCATCCGCTTCATCGATGCCGTCGGCATCTTTCCGCCGGGCAGTATCGTCGAGATGTTGAACGGCGATATCGGCATCGTGCTGGCGAACACCATCGACAAGCTCCGTCCGCGCGTCATCCTGATTCTCGATAGGATGCACGAACCGATGGTGCAGCGTATCGTCGATCTCTCACAACACGAAGTCGACGACGAAGGCAAGGCGTTCCAGATCAAGGGTACCCACAGCGACGGTTCTTTCGGTATCGACGTGGGCGACTTCCAGCGTGCCGGATTGAGAATCGGATGACACGAGCGGCAGCCCCTCCCTCGATCGACGAACTCAGAAGCCGCGACGGAACCCTGATCGTTGCACGACCACTCGCCCTCGCGCTTCGGGTGCTCGCCCTGTTGTTCGCGATGCTTGCCGTCGCCTTGCTCGGTGGATGGGCTGTGGTGGAGGCAGCCTTGCCGCTGAAACTGCTTGTTGGCGTTTTCGCCGCCGGCGCCCTTGCCATGATCGGCTTCTCGATCAGTCACCTGCGGCGCATGGGCTCGCTCTACTTTGCGGCAGACGATACGGCCATCTACTTCCGGGTTGCGGAAGGCGGCGAACTGCAGGTCGTGCCCTGGGAGGCCTGCATCGACATCGTGATCGCTGTCGATCATCGGCGCACGCGACTGATCTTTGAATTCGAGAAGCGCGATCCGAACTGGAAGACCCTCTGCCACGCGACCGTCTTCTACCGCGACACGATCATCGTCGACGTCGACGACATTCCGGCCGCGGCCCAGGTTCACGAGAAACTGCTCGCGTTGCGACAGAGCAGCCAGTCATCCGCCTCCCTGGAAAGTCCTGACACCTCACGCAAAGCTGCCTGACCTGGCGGCCCTACAGAACGACCAGATCGTCAGGCCCTGTACTCACCGCCCGCCTGGCCGCATCCGAGCGAACGCGTTGCAAGCTCTCGAGATAGGCATTGTCGACATCGCCGGTGATATACGTCCCGGTGAAACAACTCGACTCGAAATGTTCGATCGGGTGCTTTGCATAGCGCACCGCTTCGACAAGATCCTCGATACGCTGATAGATGAGCCAGTCGGCTCCGATCGACTCTTCGATTTCGGGAATGCTTCGCTGATGCGCGATCAGCTCGCTCGCCGCCGGCATGTCGATACCGTAGACATTGGCATAACGGACCGGGGGCGCTGCCGAGGCCATGTAGACCTTCCTGGCGCCGGCATCACGCGCCATCTCCACTATCTGGCTACTGGTGGTTCCGCGGACGATCGAATCGTCGACAAGGAGCACGGTCTTGCCGTTGAACTCGAGCCCGATGGGACTCAATTTCTGACGCACCGATTTTCGTCTCAAGCGCTGTCCGGGCATGATGAAGGTACGACCGATATATCGATTCTTGATGAAACCCTCGCGATACTTGACGCCAAGGTGAAACGCCACTTCGAGTGCCGAGGTTCGTGACGTGTCGGGAATGGGAATGACCACGTCGATATCGTGTTCCGGCCGGAGTTCGATGATGCGCCGCGCGAGCGTCTCGCCCATCCGCAACCGTGCCTTGTAGACCGAGATGTTGTCGATGATGCTGTCCGGGCGGGCAAAGTAGACGTACTCGAACAGACAGGGCGACAGGCTCGGCGCCTGTGCGCACTGGCGTGTATGCAAGGTACCGTTCGATTCGATATACACCGCCTCACCGGGCGCGATGTCGCGCAGCAGCGTGAAGCCGAGTCCGGCAAGCGCAACACTTTCCGAGGCAATCATGTATTCAGGACCGTGGTCGGTTGCACGCTCACCGATGACGGCGGGGCGAATGCCGAGCGGATCACGGAAGGCGAATACACCGCGACCGACGACCATGCCGATGACCGCATACGCCCCGCGACAGCGACGATGTACAGCCGCAACCGTATCGAAGATATTATCGGGCTCGAGATCGGTTGTCGGGGCCAGTGCTTGTAGTTCGTGAGCGAATACGTTCAGCAGTACTTCACTGTCCGAGCGGGTGTTGATATGCCGGAGATCCGACTCGAAAAGTTCACGTTGCAGCGTATCGGCATTGGTCAGGTTGCCGTTGTGCCCCATGACGATGCCGTACGGCGAATTCACGTAGAACGGCTGCGATTCGGCGGCTCCCGACGTTCCCGCTGTCGGGTAACGCACATGCCCGATGCCCATGCTGCCTTCGAGCCGCACCATGTCTTCCGCCCGGAACACGTCGCGAACCAGCCCCGAGCCTCGCCTGAGAATGAGGCGGCTCTGGTGGGTAGTGGCGATTCCCGCCGCATCCTGACCCCGATGCTGGAGCAGACTCAAGCCGTCGTAAAGCCGGCTGCCGACTTCGTCGTTACCGACGATTCCGATGATCCCGCACATTCTAGTGGCCCTGCTCATGTTCGACCGGACGGTCGAACGGCTGCGATGCATACTGATCGGCCGCGGGGCAGTGTAGCAACATCACCGTCACGGATACGGCACCACGATGGCGTCGCGACCCAGCAGGGCGACGACCTCGTCACGTTTTTCCTCGGCATGCGCCTGATCGACAAGCGGCCCGACCTGCACACGATAGATGCCGTCACGATCCGTCACGAAAGTGGCAAAACCTGCGCGCCGCAGGACATCGCGAACCGCAACTGCATTGTCCTGCTCCCGAAAACTGCCGGCCTGCACTACCCAGGCACTGAGACCGTCGCTCGACAGACCATCACTGACCTCACCTGCACCGGCCACCACTCCGCCTTCTGCCGAATCGCCCAGGTAGTCAGGCGGGTCATCTTCGCCAACCCGGATGCGGGCCGGTGCGGTCTCGGTCGCGGCCACAGCGGCGGAATCAGGCGTGGTCACTGACGCGGAATCGGACGCAGGATCGGCCTCGGTTACCGCGTCCGTTGCCAGAGCAGAGTTCTGGTCAGCAGCCCTATTGTAAGCAGCCCTATCGTTAGCATCCTTGTCGTAAGCGGCCTTGTCGTGAGCAACAACATCGTCAGCGACAGCGCCGGTCGGCCGATCGATGATTCTCGGTGGTTCGTCGCGGAGCTTTTCGACTCGTCGGAACTGGCTCTCGCTGCCGGATCCGTCGAGCAACAGAGGCAAGACGATGACCGCAATGGCAATCAGCACAGAGGCGCCCAGGAGGCGCTGACGAAAGCGCGCTGCAGCAGCCACGCGCTCGGCTTCAGCGTCACGTTCCACACTCATGCAGAATCGGCCTCGCGCCTGGCATCTGAAACGTAGGGCATGACCGCAGTGAGTGTAACGAAAGAACCGCAGACCAGTATCGGTAGACGATGTTCCCTCGCCAGCGACGACGCACGCAAAAATGCGACATCGATCGAGCCGGCAGCCTCCACCGGAGCCTGATCGAAAGCCGTCACCTCGGCCCGTCCGCCGGCCCGTCCGCCGGCCCGTCCACCGGACGGCCCACCGGTCTGCCCACCAGTCTGCCCGCTGCGGTCGTGCTCGATTGGAGACTCCAGGCCCTCACGCACTCGGCGAACCAGTTCGTCGACGGGGGTGCAGCGCGCACCTTCCATCGCCGGGCAGACCCAGTGCGCGGCGATCGTCGCGAGTGCGCGGGCGATGCCTTCGATGTCCTTGTCCACGAGCGCGCCGAACAGGAGCACGCCTCGCCTGTCTCCGAACCGTTCGTGCCAGGTCAGGGCCAGGGCTTCGGCACCCGCCGGGTTGTGCGCGACATCGAGAACCAGTTCCGCCCCGTCGACTGTGCACACTTCGAATCGCGCCGCGAGCACGACCTGGCGCAGCGCATGGTGGATGAGTTCCTCAGCTACCGGCAGTCGATCCTGAAGGGTATTCACGAGCGCGGCTGCGCAGGCGGCGTTGCGCTGCTGATGTTGACCCGCCAGCGATGTCACCGGCAGCGTCGAATCCGTTTCCGCGACAAGGTGAACCTCCATGCCATGAGCGGCGCAAAACGGTGCCAGCGAGGCGGGTGGATTCGGGTCGCCGACTATGAACGGACGTCCCCGTCGACCGACCGCGGCCTTCTCGGTCGCGATGACGGCTCTGTCGGTGCCAAGCCAGGCGGCGTGATCGAGCGCGATACTGGTCAGCACAGCACCATCGGCATCCCACAGATTGACCGCATCCAGTCGCCCGCCAAGTCCGACTTCCATGATCGCCACGTCGCAACCCGCCGCGACGAACAAGTGCATCGAGGCAAGTGTCGCGAACTCGAAATAGCTCAGCGTGACCTCACGGCGCGCAGCGTCCACGGCAGCCAGGGACGCGACGATGTCGGCGTCGGACGCCGTTCGACCACCCACCCGCATGCGTTCGTTGAACACCTCCAGATGCGGAGAGGTGGCAGCACCGGTGCGGTATCCCGCTGCCAGCCAGATGGCTTCCAGCATGGCGACGGTGGAACCCTTGCCGTTGGTTCCAGCCACCGTTGCGATGAGCAGCGGCGGCTCGGCGAGACCGAGCACCGCCGCCACTTCGGAAACACGAGCGAGGCCAAGATCCATCTCCGTCGGATGCACCTTGTCGATCCAGTCGAGCCACACGTCGAGCGCAGCGTCGGCACTCGGCGGCACCAGCTTCACCCCACGTGGGCCGGATCGCGCTGGACGACAGGGGGCAGATCACCGAGCTTGGCAAGCAGCCGCGCCAGGGTGTCGCGCATTTCCCGCCGATCGCAGATCAGATCGATCGCACCGTGCTCGAGCAGGAACTCGCTGCTCTGGAACCCTTCCGGCAACTTCTCGCGAACGGTCTGTTCGATGACACGCGGTCCGGCAAAGCCGATACGCGCAGCCGGCTCGGCGATGATGATATCACCCAGCATCGCGAGGCTGGCCGAGACGCCTCCCATGGTCGGGTCGGTCAACACCGACACGTAGGGAATGCCATTCTCGGAAAGCTGTGCGAGCGCGGAGCTGGTCTTGCCCATCTGCAGGAGCGAGAACAAGGCTTCCTGCATGCGCGCGCCACCGCTGGCACTGAAACACACCAACGGTATCCGCTTTTCAAGACAACGATCACAGGCGCGACAGAAACGCTCGCCGACGACCGACCCCATGGACCCTGCCATGAACTTGAAATCGAAGACCGCGATGACGACCGGCATGCCGTGCAGCTCCCCGGTCGACACTACCAATGCGTCTTTCTCGCCGGAATCCTTGAGGGCCTGCGAAAGCCTGTCACGATAACGCTTGCTGTCCTTGAACTTGAGGGTGTCGAGCGGCTCGACCTCGGCGCCGATCTCCTCGTGTTCGCCAGGATCAAGCAGCCTTTCGATGCGCTTGCGTGCACCTATCAGCATGTGGTGTCCACATTTCACGCAGACATCCTGATTGCGCTCGAGCTCCTTTCGGTAGAGCACATCGCCGCACTTGTCGCACTTGACCCAGAGACCTTCCGGGACGTTGCCCTTGTCCTCTCCACCGACGCGAATGCCGATGCGGGCCGGGATCAAGCGCTCGAACCAGCTTGGCTTGCGGGTTGGCGCGGGCGCGCCGGGCGCAGGCAAATCGACAGGCGGCTGTTCGGGTACGTCGGATTTGTCGTCGTCTTCAGCCATCAGGCGCTCATCCATCCATCGCCTGGCGCATGGCAGCTATCTGGCCACCGATGTGCCGATGCAGCGCCTCGGGATCGTGGCCATGCTCGCCGACGAGCGCCACCAGCACACTGCCGACAACCACGGCATCTGCCGTCCTGGCGACGGCAGCCGCCGACTCGGCGTCACGAATACCGAATCCGACGGCAACCGGGAGCGAGGAGGCAAATGACTTGATATGGGCGACCTTCTTCGCCACCGCTGACGTGTCGAGCGTCGCCGCGCCGGTGACACCCTTCAACGACACGTAATAGATATAACCACCGCCCAGGGCGGCAATACGCTCGAGCCGGTCATCGGGCGTTGTTGGCGAGAGCAGGAAGATGGCATCCAGCGAATTCGCATCGAGCGCGGCGACCAGTTCCCCGGCCTCCTCAGGCGGCAAGTCGACAGTGAGCACACCGTCAACGCCTGCGCGGGCAGCGCGTTCCGCGAATTCTGTGTACCCGAGCCGCTCGACCGGATTCATGTACCCCATCAGGACGATGCCCGTCGTGTCGTCCTTTTCACGGAACCGGGCCACCAGATCGAGCACATCGACCAGCCGGGTGCCGTGCTTCAAGGCACGCTCGCAAGCTGCCTGAATGACCGGGCCATCCGCCATCGGATCGGAAAACGGAATGCCGAGCTCGATGATATCCGCGCCGTTCGCGACGAGTGTCTGCATCAGGGCGAGCGTGGTCTCGACATCGGGATCGCCCGCCGTGATGTAGGGCACGAGCAACTTGCGCGACGGGTCGCGCCGGAAACACGCGGCGAGCCGTCCTTGCCGTTCAGGCGCTTGCTCCGTCATTACAGGGTCATGCCTTCGAGATCTGCCAGCGTGCCGATATCCTTGTCGCCCCGACCGGAAAGATTCACCACAAGGTTGGTATCCGTCGGCAAGTCAGGCGCGATCTTCGCGGCATGCGCGAGCGCATGCGCCGATTCCAGCGCGGGAATGATGCCCTCGAGACGGCACAGGGTATGCGTCGCCTCGAGCGCTTCCTGATCGGTTGCGGCCACGTATTCCGCCCGGCCGGAGTCCTTGAGCCAGGCGTGCTCCGGTCCGACCCCTGGGTAGTCGAGCCCGGCAGAGACGGAATGCGTCTCGATGATCTGCCCGGCATCGTCCTCCATCAGATAGGTCCGGTTGCCGTGCAGCACGCCGGGACGCCCGGCTGACAAAGGCGCGGCGTGACGCCCGGTCTCGAGACCGTCACCGCCGGCTTCGACACCGATGAGGCGCACGGCCTTGTCTTCCAGAAACGGATGAAAGGCACCGATCGCGTTCGAGCCACCGCCGACGCAGGCGATGATGGCGTCGGGCAGACGACCGGTGTGCTCCATCGACTGCTCACGGATCTCGCGACCGATGACGCTGTTGAAATCGCGGACCATGGTCGGGTACGGGTGCGGACCGGCAGCCGTGCCGATGATGTAGAAGGTATCGTCGACATTGCCGACCCAGTCTCGCATGGCTTCGTTCAGCGCATCCTTGAGCGTACGCGAGCCCGACGTGACCGGCACCACGGTGGCCCCGAGGAGCTTCATGCGGAACACGTTCGGCGCCTGGCGATGGATGTCTTCCTCGCCCATGTAGACGATGCACTCCATGCCCCAGCGCGCACAGACCGTGGCCGTTGCGACACCGTGCTGACCCGCCCCGGTCTCGGCGATGATGCGCTTCTTGCCCATGCGCCGCGCGAGCAGCGCCTGGCCGACGGTGTTGTTGATCTTGTGTGCGCCGGTGTGGTTCAGATCCTCACGCTTCAGCCAGATCTGCGCGCCGCCGAGCTCTGCGGACCAGCGCCGTGCATGGTATAGCGGGTTCGGGCGGCCAACGAAGTTCTTCAGCTCCCACTCGAACTCGGTGATGAATTCGTTATCGAGCCGGTACCGTTCATAGGCGACCTGCAACTCCTTGACCGGATCCATCAGCGTCTCGGCGATGAAACTGCCGCCGTAGGGGCCAAAGTGGCCACTTTCGTCCGGGTAGCGAATTTCGCTGTTCATTCCGTCGGTCCTTTAAGTGTGTTGATCTGCCGCCGCGACGGCCGCCATGAAGGCCTGCATCGCGTCGGCATTCTTGATGCCCTTCGCCGACTCGACCCCGGAACTCACATCGAGCGCAAACGGCGCGACGTCCCGGATGGCGGTGCCGACATTATCAGCGTTCAGGCCGCCGGCGAGAACCAATGGCTTGCCGAGTTCCATACCGAGCTGCTGCCAGTCGAAAACGTGACCGGTGCCACCGAGTTCGCCCGGCACGTTGCTGTCGAGCAAGAACCCCGACGCGCGCGCAAACCCGTCGAGTTCAGCGCGGGACGGCAAGCCGTTCGCGACGCCGATGGCCTTCAGGTACGCGCGGCCGTACGACTCGCATTCATCCGCCGATTCCCGCCCGTGAAACTGCGGCAGCAGATCCGGTACGGCCGCCAGCGCCGCCTCGATCTCCTTCCGTCCGGCATCCAGGAAAAGCCCCACGCAGCTCACGAACGGTGGCACCTGCAAAACGATTTCGCGAGCGTCTTGCGGATCGATGTAACGCGCGCTTGCCGGTACGAAAACGAAGCCGAGCGCATCGGCGCCGAGCTGCACGGCTCGCTTCGCGTCCGCCAGGCGAGTGATCCCGCAGATCTTGACCCGGGTACGCTTCATGGACATCGAACCTTAGCAAAAAAGGCTCGCGAGCGACCGGATTCCTCTGCGTCGAGAGCGACAGGCAAGCAGCCAGGCGCTTGTCTTCCGGCTACAAGATACCGCGACTGGCAAGGGTGTTGATCTCCGCAATCAGTGCGGTGTCGGCATAGCGGTCTGGTGACAGCGCAGCCGCAAAGGGCGGCAGTTCCTGATCCGTGACCCAGCGCGCGCAGAGTTCGCCTGCCGCGCACGCAGCCATGGTGCCGAACCCCGACATCGCGCCGACGACATAGCTACCCGCCACCGCCATTTCGCCGATCAGCGGCCAGTTCTCATCGGTCATCGTGTAGTAACCACCGTAGTGGTACCGGTGCCGTGGCAGTTTGCCGTAGTAAGCCTTGAGCGAGGGATTGAGCCTGGCCGCACCGCGGAGGACGATCTCCGGAAAGGTGTCGTCGAGTACGGGCGCAAGACGAGCCGACTCCGCCGCCTGATTGAACGCCCAGCCAAGCTTGACCCAGGTTCCTTCATCGCCACCGTCAGGCCGACAGTGAATGGCGCCGGGCATATCTTCAGCGAGCCAGGCGTAATCCGGATCTGCGATGAGCTGATCGCGCTCGTCCGCCGTCCAGTCGATCATCTGATGATCGAGGTCGATCGCGAACGGCAAGCGACGGGGGATCGCAGAATTTCTGTCCTCGAAGGCGATCTTCTGCTGAAGAATGTTTTTGACTGGCAGAGACGTGTCGAGCATGCGGGCGATCTCGTCGATGAAGGGCCCGGCGGCATTGACCAGACGCTCCGCCCGAATCGTCGTGACACCACGCTCGTCCGCTTCGTCGTCACCCGCGCCGAGCTGCACGCGAAAACCGTCGTCCGCCTCGATCGCCACGACCCGGCCGGTCAGACGCTGCCCGCCGGTCTCGCGAAAGCGTTCCAGCAGATACTGGCCAAGTTGTTGAGCACTGATGGCGCCGGCACGCCGAATATGGACGATGTTGCGTACCTCCTTGTCCAACGACGGAAACGCTTGCTGAATCAGCGTCGAGTTTCTCAACACATCGACGCCACCGGGCGCCGCCGTCCAGTCCGCGTGCGTGGCAGCTTTGTAGGTCTTGGACACGCGCGCGTCGTGCACACGAATCTCACCATCGGGTGCCTCGCGGTATCCAGCCACCAGGGCCGTCAGCAAGTCATCGACATCGCCCGCCCTTGTCGCCAGGGCATAGCCACGACGGCTCATGATGAATCGGTCACCGCTCTCGCGAGCGAGCGCCTCCATCAGATCGATGCTGCGATCAGTGAAGGCGGTCATGATCGGGTGAGGCCACCAGTTGCGGTAGTTCTCACCGGACTGGGCCGAGGTCAGCGCCATGGGCTGCCCACGGTCGACAAGCAAGACGCTCGACTGCGGACGCCGTTGTTTCAGGTAGTACGCCGTCGCGATGCCGACGATGCCGGCACCGACAACCAGTGTATCTACCCCTCTCCCGTTTACGGCTTCAGGCATGTCTTCGATGAGTCTCCGGCCAGTCTGGACAGGAGCTCCACCGTCTCCTCCCAACCGACGCAGGCATCCGTCACACTTTGACCATACCGCAGCCGTGACGGATCGGATATCGACTGCGAGCCTGCGACCAGATGGCTCTCGATCATCACCCCACCGATGAACGTTCTTTCCGTGTCGAGACGCCTCACCACATCATCGACCACGACGGCCTGACGCCGAGGGTCCTTGCCACTGTTGGCGTGACTGCAATCCACGATCAGGCGACGCTCGATGCCGGCCTGGCGCTGTCGCTCGATGGCAGCGGCAACACTTGCACTGTCGTAGTTGGGTGCACTGCCCCCGCGCAGAATCAGATGCGCATCTTCGTTGCCCCGCGTGCGGTAAAGGGCGGTGACGCCATCGTCGGTGGGGCTGAGAAACGCATGCTGATGGCCTGCCGAGACAATGGCGTCGACGGCAATGCCGACGTCGCCGCCGGTGCCGTTCTTGAAACCGACCGGACAGGACAGTCCCGAGGCCATCTCGCGATGTACCTGACTCTCCGTCGTACGGGCACCGATGGCTCCCCAGCTCACGGTGTCAGCATAGTATTGTCCGGTCGCGGCGTCGAGAAATTCGCAAGCTGCCGGCAGGCCCATGGCGGCAAGATCGATCAACAATCGACGCGCCCTGTGCAGCCCCTCATCGATCGCGAAACTGCCGTCCATGTGTGGATCATTGATCAGGCCCTTCCAGCCGACCGTCGTACGCGGCTTTTCAAAATAAACGCGCATGACGATCTCGAGTTGCCCGGCGTAACGCTCACGCAGTTCGCTCAAGCGCTCCGCATAGTCGAGAGCGGCTACCGGATCGTGAATCGAACACGGCCCGACCACCACCAGGAGGCGTGGGTCGCGTCCGTGAACAATATCGGCGATACGCGCGCGCGCCGCGGCGATCATGGCCGCATCCCGTTCTTCAAGCGGTACCGCCTGCCGCAGCTCGGCAGGACTCGGCATGGCGACGATCGTATCGATCCGGGTATCAGACGTTGTCGACCTGACGGAATCACTCATCCGACAAGATCATCGAAGGCTGCAGCGGATTGAAAGTCGTTCTCGGACAGTCCGTCGACATCATGCGTGGTGTAGCGAACGGTGCAGTAGCCGAAGCCGAAGGTCACATCAGGATGGTGACCCTGGCGATCCGCGTGATACGCCGCGAGGTTTGCAAGATAGACGGCCTTGGCAAACCCTTTGCACTCGACACGACGCTCAATGGCCCTGGAATCGTCAAGCAGTGTCCAGTCGGCATCGAGGCTGGTCAGCTTCTCGGCGGCCTCGCTTGCTGACAGGCGGGGGTGTCTGGCATCGGTCATGGCTGGAACTGTATCAAGCGTCGAAGGTAATTGTAGATGTATCCGTATACTGCTGGTGCCGGAACCTGACCAAAGGACCAAGACCTTGATGACACTGCTGGATCGACTGATGAACGGCTTGTCAGGGCTCTGTCTGTTCATCGCGAGCTGCGCATTGGTCGTGCTTGTCGCCATATTCGGCTGGCTGGTGTTCGGGCGCTACGTGCTCAACGACACCCCCACCTGGGTCGAGCAACTTGCCTTGTTGCTGGTCATTGCCATCACCTTTCTCGGCAGTGCAACACTCGTCCACGAGGACCGCCATCTCGGGGTCACGTTCATCCGCGATGCGTTACCGCGTCGCCTGCGCATCAGCGCACGTCTGCTCGGGGATGTATCGCTTGCCGCCTTCGGCCTGATCATGGCTCTGGTGTGCAGCGAGCTGGTCGCTTTCAGCTGGGGAAACACGTTGCCCATGCTGGGCCTTCCCGAAGGGGTTCGCAGCCTGCCGGCAGCCATCGCAGGCGGCCTGATTGCCTTGTTTTCGAGCTACCGGGTCCTGCTCGGCGTGATCAGCTTGTCCTCACATCGCGACATGACAAATTCTACGGAGGCGAACTGATGGGCGTCGCGATTCTGCTTGGCGTCTTCGCCTTCGCCGTGTTGCTTGGTGTGCCCGTGGCGTTTGCCATGGGTATTGCAGCCCTGGTGACCTTCTTTCACGAAGGCTTTCCGCTGTTGATCACCTTCCAGCGCATCATCAGCGGTGTCTCGATCTTCTCCTTGATGGCTATACCCTTCTTCATCTTCGCCGGGGAACTGATGTTGCGAGGCGGCATTGCCACGCGACTTGTCCGCCTGGCATCCAGTCTGGTCGGTCACGTGCGCGGCGGCCTGGCGTCGGTCAATATCTTTTCGAGCATGCTTTTTGGCGGTATCTCCGGGTCAGCGGTTGCCGACATCAGCGCACTGGGCTCGCTGTTGATTCCGGTCATGAAGGAAAAAGGGTATCGCGGAGACTACGCAGTGAACGTCACCGTCACCTCCTCGATCGCAGGTGTCGTGATACCTCCGAGTCATAACATGATCATCTTCAGCGTTGCTGCAGGCGGCGGCATCTCGATATCGAAACTCTTCCTCGCGGGCGTCATACCCGGCATCCTGATGTGCTCCTGCCTGGCGCTGGTAGCCTGGTTGATCGCGGTGCGTGCCAACTACCCGGCTGACACGTTCCCGGGCTGGCGAGAAGTCGCGATAGCGGCAGGCCAGGCCATCCCCGGGTTCATCACCGCGGTCATCATTGTCGGTGGCGTTCTCTCCGGGGTCTTCACCGTTACCGAATCCGGCGCTTTTGGGGCGCTCTATGCGCTCGCTCTGACCGCAATCGTCTACCGCAGCTTGAGTTTCGAAGACTTCAAGATGGCGGTGGTGCAGTCAGTTCGAACAACTGCCATGGTGATGATACTGATCGGTTGTGCCAGTGCGTTCGGTTATCTCCTTGCACTATTCCAGGTTCCTACCCTGTTGGGCGATGCGCTGAGCGCCATCTCCGACAATCCGATCATCATCCTTTTGATGATCAACGTCATGCTGCTGCTGCTCGGCATGATCATGGACATGGCCGCGCTGATCCTGATCTGCACACCGATCTTCATGCCGATCGCCGTGGCAACCGGCATGGATCCCATTCAGTTCGGCATCATGATGTTGATGAACCTTGGCCTTGGCCTTTGTACACCGCCGGTAGGCACCTGCCTGTTCGTAGGCTGTGCTGTGGGAGGTGTTCCCATAGAACAGGCCGTACGATCGATATGGCCGTTCTATCTGGCCATGCTTGCAGCGCTGCTGCTGGTGACCTACGTGCCAGCCGTGTCCCTCTGGCTGCCCGGGCTCGTCGGGTGAGCGGTCCTTCAACCCAGGCCTGTCTCCGACAGGATCACCAGCGGACGATCACCCGCGCATGCACCACGCTCGTGCTCTAGCCGCCAGCCCGCAAACCCGGCCGAACCCGACGGCGTGGACGACAGCCCATTATCGGCAAGCTCCATCACGCAAGCTTCCACCGTACTGTCTTCGACGGCAAGGTACTCGACATTTGCATCCTTCAGCGCATCGAACGCCAGAGGTGACGCTGTCTTGCAGTCGAGCCGGCCCATGCTCGAGACCGGGCCGTCGACCGTCACCGGCATTCCGGCTTCGTGACTGCTCGCCAGACACGTTGCAGCCGCAGGCTCGACGATCACGATTCGGGGCTGTACCGGCCAGCGCTGCCGAATCATCCAGGTCATGGCACCAGCCAGACCACCGACGCCCGCTTGCAGATAGACGTCACTCGGCCAACGACCGTGACGCTCGAAGGCCACGCGAAGTTCTTCCCCGATCACCGAGTAGCCAGCCATGATCAAGGTTGGTATGTCGACGTAGCCCTCCCAGGCCGTATCAGCGACCAGCGTGGCATTCGACTCGCGGGCATCGGCAAGCGCCGCATCGAGGCTTTCCTCGTAGGTAACACCCGACCGAACGGCGTCGCCGCCCCGCTCGTTCAAGCGCGCGACGAAATCTTCCGGAACCTCGGCCGACAAGTGAATGCGCGCCTTTGCGCCGAGCAGTCGAGCACCGGTGGCAACGGCGATGCCGTGATTACCGGCGCTCGCGCAAACAAATTGCATGTCGCGTTGTAGCGATCGATACGCATCGCTGAACAGCTCCTCGATGCCTGGTCGAGGACCACCCTTCCCGGCATGCAGATCGCGCGCACTCTCGAGTACTGCGTAGACACCGCCGAGCGCCTTGAACGAGCCGATGCCGAAGCGCGCGCTTTCCTCCTTGATGAGAACAGCCACACCATCGAATTCGACTTCACGCAAGGGTGTGACTGCGTGTACGGGACAGGCGGCAACCGCATCGGCAGCACTTTGCCAATCCGGCTTGTATTCAGGGAGGAAAACTGTCATTGCGAGCCAGGCTCCATGGCCAGATGTTCAAGGTGCCAGGCCAATACCGAATTGCTTGTCAGTACCGGCTTGCCGAGTCGCCGCTGCACGGCATCGAGGAAGGGTTGCGAGCGTAGATTGGTGCAGGATCCGAAGACGGCTTCACAGTTCTCGTGTTGCCCCA
>Ga0209828_1001045_pt1 | contig 25854 bp, 26 predicted proteins | sample MaitaG_FD_187429 | JGI IMG/M metagenome (GOLD analysis project Ga0209828, IMG submission 187429) | Marine algal microbial communities from Maine, USA - Maine_Asex2 metaG (SPAdes) (version 2) | ecosystem: Host-associated > Algae > Red algae > Unclassified | place: Maine, USA | collected 2015-01-05
GCGCGATTGGCCTCGAAGTAGATCAACGCTCCGCCAGCCGCCACCGTGAGGGCAACCACGAGCGCGAACCAGGAGTTCACGCCGGTAGTTGGAAGCTCGGCGTCGGTGTCGCTGCGGTCGGTGTCGGCGTCGCCTGCGTCGTCGGCTCCGGCGTCGGCGGCCGCATCGCTTTCGTCGGCGGGATCTGTTTCGGCAGAATCACCGAAGGTCTCACCGGCGACAGCATCGGCGTCGTTGCCTGCTGAATCGTCGCGCTCGTTGCCCATGATGAGGATTCGGGAGCCGCCAGCGGGGTAGTCGGCGCTGCTGATTTCTCCGCCGAGTTCGCCGCTGATAAACGAGCTCAATGCTTGTTGGTAAGAAACGCCGACCTTGACAAAGTCGCTATCGCCGAGTGGGTAGCAGTCTCCGCCACCAGCCAGGAAGTCAATAGTGGCTAGAGCGATGTCGTCGCCGGGTACAACACGGCCTTCGCTCACGATTTCGGTTCCGTCGTCGAGCGTGACGGTGCGTACTCTTGAGCCCGGATCTCCGGTCAGGCTGCAGTCGCCTTCGTCGTCGATTTCTCGGCCGGGTTGGGATGCGTCTACGTCGAGCGAGAAGCCTGCAATCTGAGGAAAGGTGCCCTCGGCGGCTGGCAGTCCGGCAACGCCAACTTCAAGCATCTCTTTGAACTGGTCACGGGTGATTTCTCCGGTGACCACAAAGTTGGCAAACGGTGCAATGTCAAAGGTGTCAGCTTCGGTGATTTCACCCGCAGGGATCACGGCATCGTTGCGGATGCCACCGCCGTTCTGTACCGCAACAACAGGCGCCACGCCTCCAGAGTCTGGAGCGGCCTGGCCGGCAAACAAGATTGCATCGGCCAGCAGTTCGCCCTCGTTGCTTGCGCCTGTTCGAACCGAGCTGCGTTGACCGTCGAGCTCGACATCGCTCTCACCAATCACCGTTGCCTCAAGCTCGGCGAGTGCAGCAACGAGTGGCTCTTCGACACGGGTCTTGGCGAATTCTTCGGCCTCGCCGTCGAGTTCAACACCAATAGAGGATCCGTCGATATCGGTGATGTTTCCGTCGGCATCGAAGGTGACATCGAGTTTGCCGATGCATCGGTAGCCTCCGGGTGCGGTGACAACGGGAACGCTATTTCCGTCGGCATCGGCCAGCAGCATCGGATAGGTGTCAAAGGCTTCTTCGTCGGCCAGGCAGGAATCCCCATCGTTCTTCAGAAGTTCGTCGCCGCCACCGGCCACAACGATGTCGACGCCACTCAACTGCGGCACGAGTGCTTCGTCTTCGGCAAGTCCCTGCAAGTGGCTGACCAACACGATCCGATCGACCCCCTGAGCGAGAAGGGCTTCGGCTTCGGCGTTGACGCGATCGGCAACGTTTGGATCGACGATCACGTTACGGGGGCTCGAGATGTTGGGCAGACGAGGCGTGATGGCTCCGATTACCCCAACCGACAGGTTCGATGTCTCGTCGGTGATGATCGTCGAAGGCGCAATGCGTCCTTGGTCGGCGAGTTCTTGCAAGGCGGGTTCGCCGCTCACGTCGATATTCGCGGCCAAGAAGGGGGTGGGCACCGATGCGCCCTCGACCCGAAAGCCCTCGATGAAACGAGCGGTCACGTCGGGCCCGAAGTCAAAGTCGTGATTGCCAAGACCCATGGCTTCATAAAGTCCACGAAGAGCAATGGAGTCGTAAAGCGGTTGATCGTTGGCTGCGAGCCCAGCAGAGAACTCTTTGGAAGCCAAGAAGTTGTCGCCCGAGGTCACCCGCAACAAAATGTCTGCGTCGGTGTCGCTCCCGAGTTGCACCCATTCGTTGGCGAAGCGGGCGATGCCAGGGAATCCGCCTTCGCGGTTGGGCAACAGTTTTGACTCGCCGTCGTTGTTGTGCAGAAGTGTCATGGTCACGGAGCCGTCGTCGTCGGAATCAGCCGAATCGGAATCGTCGTCTTGGCGCGCCGCAGCTAATCGGAATTGCGGGTCCAATGGGTCAACGGTGCCATCGCTTGCCTGGGAGCCAGTTTCGGTGGTGGCAAGCTGCGCGAGCGAGTCGCTGCTGCGCGTCTGAAGAGCGAGGCTGACCAGAATCGCCATGGCTACGCCAGCGACTGCCAGGCGAACGATAATGCTTTTCGACACAAGAACTCCTTGACTTCGGTTTCGGTTCTGCTGGGCGAACGCACACCGCTGTATCAATGTAGAACGCCAACTTAGCGGATTGCGCATGGCTGCAAGCGCAGGGCGTGCCGACAGTCACGTGGACTTTTCCGTCTCCAAAGTTTCAACTTGTGTCAGACTTAGGGAAATGTTGGCGGTCATCATTCTTGGCTGCTCAGGAAGCTACGCCGCCGCCGGCGGCGCGTGTACCGGCTACCTGATGCAGTCTCCTGGAGCAAAGGTGTGGCTCGACGCGGGGCCCGGCACGCTTGCGAATCTTCAGAAGAGCTGCACGCTTGGCGAACTCGATGCGATTGTGCTGACACACGCCCATCCGGACCACTGGCTTGAACTTCCGGTGGTGGCAAATGCGATTCAGTGGTACGAACCTCGCACCCCAGTGCCCGTGTACTCCAACGCACACATGGCCGCCCAGGCCCGAAACCTGATTGGGCCAGACATTGATCTGGCCTTTGCCTGGCATGTTGTCGACGTAGACGACGTCGTAACGATCGGCGACCAAGAGTGGTCGTTCGCGGCGACGGATCACTACGTGCCGACCCTGGCTACTCGCACCGACGTCGGTGCCGAGAACATCGTGTTTACCAGCGACACGGGCCCGAAGTTCTCGCTGGAGTCCTTGACGGGTAACCGGGGGCCGATCGGCCTGGCCATCATCGAGTCAACATTCCTTGAACGCCGCGAGCATCCTGGAGCCCTTCATCTGTCCGCCGACGAGGCCGGGGCGCTGGCCGAGCAGTCTCAGGTAAAGCGTGTGCTTCTCACGCACCAAGCTCCGCTCGAGGACCGAGCCGCCCATCTGAACAAGGCGTCGGCGAACTTCTCAGGTGAGATAGTGCTCGCCGAGGTTGGCCAGCAATACCCTGCCAACTGAACTTTAGTGCAGGCGCAAAGCCGCTCGTAGTTCAACTCCCTTCACCAAATAACGCCGAGGAACTGCCGTGCGCCCAGATGGACGTCAAACCAACGAACTCCGACCGTTCACATTCGAACGTGACTACACCGACATGGCCGAGGGCTCGGTACTTGCCAGCTTTGGGCGAACCCGCATGCTGTGCACAGCGTCTGTCGACGAAGGTGTGCCTCGGTGGATGAAGGGATCCGGCGAAGGCTGGGTAACTGCGGAGTACTCCATGCTTCCTGGCTCAACGCCAGGGCGTGCTAACCGCGAGGCTGCAAAAGGTAAACAGTCCGGTCGCACCCAAGAAATCCAACGGCTTATCGGCCGTTCGTTGCGCTCAGTCGTTGATATGAAGAAGCTAGGCGAACGCCAGATCATTCTCGACTGCGATGCGCTTCAGGCCGATGGCGGCACCCGCACCACCGCGATCAGCGGCGCGTTCGTGGCGCTGCACGATGCCTGCACCCGGCTCGTGCAATCAGGTGACCTCGCCGAACACCCAATCACCGATCACTGCGCAGCAATATCGGTTGGCATTATCGACGGCGAACCCCGCCTTGATCTTCCCTACATCGAGGACGCCAACGCCGAAGTCGACATGAACGTGGTCATGCTCGGGTCAGGCTCATTCATCGAAGTGCAGGGGACCGCCGAAGGGGCGCCGTTCAGCCGCACCGAACTCGACGCACTACTTGGCTTGGCCGAAAAGGGCATCGCCGAGATCATCGAGGCGCAGCGGTCGGTCCTGCAGACACCCCCTGAGCAACGTGGCTGACTCACTGTTCGTTGTGGCGGCCACGGCGAACCAACACAAACTCGACGAGATGCGCGCCATATTTGGCGGTGCAATCACCTTGTTACCGCGACCGGTCGACGTGCCCGAGGTCGTCGAAGATGCCTCGACGTTCGTGGGTAACGCTCGGCTCAAGGCGATCGCGATCGCCCAGGCATCTGGCCAAGTCGCGCTTGCCGACGACAGCGGGCTCGAAGTTGATGCGCTCGATGGGGCCCCTGGGGTCGAGTCCGCCTATTACGGAGGCGGCGACCACGACGACGCCGCAAACCGCGCCCGACTGATCCAAGAACTCCAAGGAGTCGCTGACCAAGACCGCACGGCACGCTTTCGCACCGTGATGGTCCTGCGCTGGCCCGACGGCCGAGAGATCGTTGCCGAGGGCCATTGCCCAGGAACGATTGGTGACACCGAGCGAGGATCCGAAGGATTTGGTTATGACTCGCTGTTTAAGCCAACCGAGAGCGACGGCAGGACCTTCGCCGAACACTCACCTGCGGAGAAGAACGCAATTAGTCATCGCAGTCGCGCCTGCCAAGCATTGCTCACGGCCCTCAGCAATTGAAAATTCCCCCGGGTGTCTTCAATTGAACCGGGAAACCAGGGCCTGTACTAGCTTCGGCTCATGACCAAGAACGCAATAGTTGGACTGAACGCAGAAGTTGCTCGGGCTCAGGAACTGATTGCCTCGCTCAGCGACGAAGAATGGGCAGCTCAATCAGGCTGCACTGGCTGGCGAGTCCAGGACGTGGTCCAACATATGGCTGCGGTATACCAACAGATCGCAGCGGCCGACACCATCGAAGTCGACACGAGCGAAGCCCCAGGGGCCGAGGCTTCGGCCGAAATGGTCGTGCAGGCTCGCAAAGGCTGGAGCACCGAGCAGGTAGCCGCTGCCTATCAGGAGTGGGCGCCTCAAGGCGTAGCCGCGTTGGCCGCGCTTCAAGAGCCGCCAATGGCGGACACCGTGGTGCCCCTTGGCGATTTGGGAGCGCACCCGATGCACCTTCTCGGTGATGCGATTGCCTTTGACCATTACTGCCATCTGCGCCACGACATTGGTGCCGCTATACAACGCGCTGCTGACCTACCTCATGACGCCGACGTGCTTGGACCAGCAATTGTTTGGATGCTTGCCGGCCTGCCACAAATGTGTGCCGATGCCCTGGCGTCGGTTCCCCAACAACCGGTGACCATCATGTTTGACGGTCCAGCAGCGCAGGGCTACGAACTCGCACCAGGTACCAACGCGTCCAATGGCCTCTGGACGGTGACTGCCGACGCGACTGGCGAGGGCGACGCTCCGGTTATTCGCACAACAGCCCATGACTTCATTTCGTGGGCGACCCAGCGCGGGGACTGGCGACACACAAGCACCGGCGATGTCTCCCACGCCGACGCCGCAGCAGTGCTCGACGCTATCAATGTGATCTGACGAGCAACCCGCTGGGGTTATGGCGGCAGTTAGTCTGATTGTTGGCAGCGTGGGCCGGTTGGAGCAGGCATTGCCCAGCAAAATCGGCTAACAATCAGACGGTGGAAGAGTCTCAAGAGACCGTATGGATTCTGGGCGATCAGTTGCATCGCAGTATCGGTCCGCTCGCGGCGCGAACGCCCGGTGAGTGTCGAGTGCTCATGGTCGAGAGCGACACCAAGCTTGCGTCTAAACGGTGGCACCGGCAACGTCGGCACCTGGTGGTTTCGGCGATGCGCCACTTTGCCCAGGAACTGCGCCACGAAGGTTTCGAGGTCGACTATCGACACGCCCCGACGCTTGCGGCGGGGTTGCGCGAGCACGTAGCCGCCTTCGACGTTGACCGAGTGCTCGCCATGGAGCCCATGAGTTGGGACGGGCGAGCAATGCTGGAACGCGAAGGCGTACTTATTGATCGCAACGAGCAGTTCCTGTGCCATTACGAGGATTTCGCAGCGTGGGCCGATCCAAGGTCCAGCTTCAAGATGGAAGACTTCTATCGCTGGCAGCGCACTCGCCTAGATCTGCTGATGGAGGATGGCCCAGGCGGTGTCGAACCCGCTGGCGGTCGCTGGAACTTCGATCACGACAATCGAGAGCGGCCGCCCAAAGACGGTCGTTCGTGGCCAGTAATCGCGCACTTCGAACTCGACGAGATCGACCGCCAAGTGATTTCGGAACTGGGTGACAACGCATGGGGCGCAGAACCAGATGGCGCGTGGCCCGTGACAAGAGCCCAGGCGCTTACCCGCTTAGACGAGTTCATTGCCACCGGTCTGGCGCCATTTGGGGCTCACGAGGACGCCATGATGGGCGACGAGTGGAAGCTCGCTCATTCGGTGCTTGCGTCGTCGATGAACCTTGGCCTGTTGCATCCACTCGAAATAGCCGAAGCTGCCGAGCATGCCTATCTGCAAGGCAAAGCACCGATCAATTCAGTCGAGGGTTTCATTCGACAAGTCATTGGTTGGCGTGAATACGTGTGGGGGCTGTACTGGTTGTGGATGCCGGAGTATCGCAACGAGAACCAACTTGCAGCGACACGGCCGGTGCCGCCTGCTTTCACTGGCGAAGCGTCGACCAACATGGCGTGTGTGGCCAGCGTGATGCAACATCTGCATGACCGTGGGTACACCCACCACATCGAACGGCTGATGGTCTTAGGCAACTTGGCGCTGACGAGCGGGGTTGATCCCCAGGCAATGACGCAGTGGATGTGGGCAAGTTTTGTCGACGGCGCCGAATGGGTCATGCTGCCGAACGTGATCGGCATGGCGCTGCACGCCGACGGTGGCCGAATGGCGACCAAGCCGTACGCGTCGGGCGGGGCGTACATCAACAAGATGAGCGACTCCTGCAAAGCTTGTCGCTACGACCCCAAGAAACGCACCGGCGAGGATGCGTGCCCGTTCACCACCTTGTACTGGGATTTCCTGGCTCGTAACGAAGCCGCGTTTGCCGGCAACCACCGAATGGCTCGCCAACTTGGGGGCATGCGCCGACTGAGCGACCTCGAGGACGTGCGCGAACGAGCGGCCGAAGTGTTAGTTGCGCTCGACGAGGGCCGGCTGTGACCGAGCGGCCTTCCAAGACCTGCTCGTCGTGTGGTCGCCGGGTGGAGTGGCGCAAAAAGTGGGAACGCAACTGGCACGAGGTCAAGTACTGCTCCCAAGCCTGTCGCAGCAGCCGAGTCACGCCCCAGGACGAAGCGCTTGGGGCCGCAATCGTAGAGCTGCTCGGCCAGCGGGCCCGGGGAGCAACGATCTGTCCATCCGAAGCTGCCCGCCTGGTAGCCACCGACGACGCCGACGGTTGGCGTCAGCTGATGGAGCCGGCCCGTTCGGCCGCCCGCCGCCTGGTTGCTTCTGGGCACGTCGAGATCACTCAGAAGGGCCGAGTGGTCGACCCTTCTACGGCCAAAGGCCCGATTCGAATCCGGAGTACACATGACTGACGCTCCACGGTCGCTGCCCGTCCCGCTGGTAGGGGCCGAAGCCGCAACGGCCTTTGTGGCCGAGCATCTGAGCCACCTGGTTTCTGGACCAGTTGCAGGCTCGACCTCGATCCGGGGCGGACAACGAGCAGCCGACGCTGCACTCGCGAGCTTCGACGTGGCTGGCTACGCAGCTAAACGGAACGAAGTCGCGCCAGTCGAACGTCGGGGTGCGTCAAGACTTTCGCCCTACATTCGCCATGGTCTGCTGCAGCTTCGCCAGGTGTGGGATGCCGTTGAGGGCGGGCCATCGCGCGACGTATCGAAGTTTCGCGACGAATTACTGTGGCAAGAGTTCGCTCGCCACTGGTACGCACGCCTTGGCTCTCACACCCGTTTGGGAGTTCGGCGAGAGCTCGCAAGCTCTACCTCTGCTGCGGGGTGGGATCGTTCGATGCGCTGCATCGACGAGACTGTCGGCGAGCTCGAAGCCGACGGCTGGCTCGTGAACCAAACTCGCATGTGGCTCTCGAGCCAATGGGCGATCCGAGATATGCACCGCTGGCAGGACGGCGAAGCCGAATTCTTCCGCCACCTTCTCGATGGGTCACGAGCCGCTAATCGCCTGGGCTGGCAATGGACCACGGGAGTCGGCTCCTCGAAACACTACGGATTCAGCCGCTGGCAGGTCCGCAAGCGTGCTCCCGGAATGTGTGACTCATGTGTGCACAACACGGCGTGCCCAATCGAAGACTGGCCCCAAGACCCGACTTTTCAGCCGGTCGAGCGGCCCGTCGAGGTTAAGCAAGTACTTGACCTGCTCGAGGTATCTGGACCGGTCTCGCCGGTCACTCTTGGTAAACCTGAGGTCGTTTGGCTGACAGCAGAATCGTTAGGGACCAACGACCCAGCGCTGCTTGCCCATCCCGCATTGCCAGTCTTGTTCGTGTTCGATGAGCCTCTGCTGCGCACGCTGCAGCTCTCGGCGAAACGGCTGGTGTTCCTTGTCGAAACGCTTGCGGAGATCGCCGAGACTCGTGACTTGCGGCTGGTGCTTGGTCGCCCAGCAAGCGTGCTTCAAATCGAAGAGTTCGCCGTCACGTTTGCACCGGTACCGGGTTTCCGTCGCATCGTCGAGGAGCTACAACCGGTCGATATGCGGCCGTGGCCGTGGCTTCGGCAGCCAGCCAGCGGTTCGGTCGCGTCCTTCAGCGCATGGCGAAAGCACACCTAGGCCGAACAGCCACGAAGCACCCGTGCCAGGTGCCTGTGCTTCGTGGGTAACCAGCAGTAGCGTTAGCGAGTGCCAGCAACGCCATCGAATCAACGGGACCAGATCGTCAAAGCCTCGCTCAGGAAACCGTTTTCCTTCGAGCAGGGTTCATCGCTGCATGTTGGTCTGCTTGGTCTAGTCGGGCGCCCGACGACCCCGGGTGACCAAGATCCCTACGGCGCCGGGTTGAGTGCCGATGGCAAAAGTGTTTATTACCTGGACCTGGGCCGCATCCACGATCAAACCAACGAAGAGCCGCCACCCGTTGCGCTCTGGTTCGACGAACAGCGAACGATCGTGGATCTCTCAGCAGCATTCGATGGCGTATCGCCAGACGCTCTCGCTGGCTCGGGCATTCCGTCGGAGGTGCTCGCCGGCCCGGTGTCGGTTGATAAGACAGGTGATGCTGGCGATGGCGTTCTCGCCCTGCTTACACAAGTGTGTCAGGGGCGATTCGTTGTTGACCCCCGGGCGCTGCTTGGGTTGATCGCATCGGACAAAATCACCGGCTTCGCCCAATCCGCGAGCGAGGAGTATCTCCCGCTGCGGGCCTTTAATGCCCAGATGCCAGCCGCAGACTTGCTCGAAGCCATTGGGCTTAGCAGCGAAGCGTTGATCAACCAGATCGCCAGTCTGGGCTTTGACCTTCGAGGCGAGCTCGGCGCGCCAGCGGTGGCCGCTCTCGACCGATATCTGCGGACCGTCGTCGCTGACCTTTCGTGGTTCATCGATGACCAAGAGCGCATTCAAACTGCCCAAGCGGTTTGGATGCTCACGGATTTCTTTGCACAACTGTTCCGCAGCGATGTCGTCGTTGAGCAGTTCGCTCGCGAAGAGGATTGTTCAGTCGCCGAGATGCGGGACTTTGTCGACGAGATGGCCGAAAAGGGCCGCCTCGTATACGCGAACGCGACGTGGCAGACCATTCGTTATGACGACGAGACCCAAGTTGGTGACTGGCCTGAGGCGCCCGATATTACCGAAGAGGTCGCCGCCCAGGCGGCGCGTTTGCGTGGCCAGCCAAGCGACTCGGAGGCTTTGCCGTGAGTTTCTTTGAGAGCCTGGCAAAGCCATCTTGGATTCCACCAGACTGGGCGTTCCCGGTTGCTTGGTTTTCTTTGTGGAGTCTGCAGGCCATCGCCGTTGGCAGTCTGCTTGTGAGCGACAGGCCTGGTCGGCCGCTCGCTCTGGGTTTGCTGGCGGCGCAGTTCGTGACCGCGGTTGCCTGGCAAGCCGTGATCTTCGATGAGGGCCGGCTGCGATTTGCGTCGTGGTGGCTCGTCGGGGTGCTGATGCTCGTTGTTGCTGCCGTGGTCGCCGCGTGGCGAGTCGAGCGTGTCGCCGGGCTGCTGGTCGCTCCAACGTTGGTTTGGATGTCCATCGCGACCGCGTTGGGATTCGCGCTCGTCGAACTGAATCCCGGCCGCTAGTCAGCGAGTTCTCTCAGCCGAAGCTCGTATGGATGAACCAGTCGTAGGGTCGGCGGCGGACCGACGTCTGCCACCAGCGCTCTACGCGCTGAGCTCGCTTGAGGGCTGGCCAAAGCTTGGCGTCTTCCTGAAAGTAGCTCAGGCCTTCGGCTGCGGTAATGAGATTGTGGGATCCGAGCATGCGGTTCAGGGCGATGACGGTTGGATCGACCCACTCCTCGAGTCCTTCGCGGTAGAGGTTCGCAACGATGTCAACGCCGACGCTTCGTGGCTCGTTCCAACGGGTGACCAGCTTGGTCAGTTCGCGAACGGCCAACCATCGGGTTGGTGCCGGGAGCATGCGACTGAAAGGTGCCATGTCGACCCGGATCTTCCCATTGCCATCCCACATGAACGGCGTACCCACGTCGACAAGGGTGAGTTTGGATTGGTCCCATGAGAAGTTCGTGACCTGCGCATCGATGCTTAGATCGGGCGTTACCAGGTTGAGCGATTCTGCGAGTGCGACCAGAAACGGATGATCAGGATCCGGCTCGCTTGCTTTGAGCACGTTGTGGCCGAGCGTCGATGTCTCGAGAAGAGGCTGCACCAGATAGCAGACGATCTTGTCGCCACGGGTGAGCGGCGTGATTGTCGTGTCGGCTACGGCCAGGCCGGCGGCTTCGACCTTGCCGACATACTCGCTGACAAGTTGCTGATACGCGTTGAATTGTTGCTGGGTGAATGGGGGAGACCGCTTGCACACGTGTGTCGGATTGTCGATTGGCCAACCCAGCGCGACCGAGATTTCGCCGTGACCAACAATGTTCAGGGCCGATTCGTCTCGAGTCTTTAGGGCCTTACCAACGACTGCTTCTAGCTCGTAGAGGTCGGTCTCGGTGAGCTCGTTCTGCGGCATTGGCTGCCCTTCCAGAGGCGAGTCTGCTCAGAGTACACGGTGCATGCAGCGCGGCTCAAAGCTGTTCCGACTCAGGAGCCACCGATGGATGTCGGTGCACGGGCTAACTTCTGAGCATGATCAACGACGCAGTTCGAGCATTGGCCCAGGGCAAGAATTTTGCCGCACTGACCACTCTGATGCCCGACGGTCAACCACAGACCCATGTCATGTGGGTGCATTGCGACGATGGCCACATCCTGATCAATACCGAGGTCCACCGGCGCAAGTACAAGAACGTCGAAGTTGACCCTCGAGTCACTGTTGCGATCTGGGATGCAGCGAACCCTTATCTCTTTGCCGAGGTCCGCGGGCGCGTCGTCGAGACCATCCGAGGTGACGAGGCGCTGGCGAGCATCAATGCGCTGTCCCAGAAGTATCTCGACAAGGACTACCAACCCGAGATCGAGTCCGAACGGGTCATCCTCAAGATCGCTCCGGAACGCCAGATCGCCCATTGAGCGAATTGGCACCGAGGATCTTCGATCCAACGACTTCTGCGCCCTGCGACCTGAACGGTCAGATGCGGTTGGACATTTGGCTGGAGGCGAATACGGCGCTTACTGAAACAAGCCCCGAGACAACACCAAACACAATAGTTTGGCTGAAGTGGCCGTTGCCAAGGCTCTTCAAGGTCGCTCCAATTGGCGGTAACAAAACGACGCCGATCACTGCGGCGAGACCAGCTAGCACGGCTACGGCCCGCTGCTTGATGAGCGGCGGATACAGCCATGACCCGATTGCGACTGCCAGCAAACTTGCGCCAAGTAACGCGGTGCCATTAGCGGAGGCAACAATGATTGCTGACTTGTCGGGCTCATCGAGGGTCGCCGCAACAAAGGCCACGCAGATAGCAGTGGCGCCAAAGCAGATTGCGAACGACGTCAGAGAGCGCGCAAGATGAAGTCGCGCCGGGGACCCTGCCGCGGCTGCCAAAAGTTCGCGGTGATTGCGGTCATCCATTGACCCAATTGCTGCGGTAATCCAAGAACCGCATGCAAGGAATGCCGGAACGAGCGCACCCGCTGTGGAGAGCGCAGGCGGCGAACCCGCTACCGCAAAGCTGAACCAAATGCTAAACAAGACAAGCGGAGCCAACCATCTGCCTGACCGCAGAAACAGCCGCAGTGTGAAACGGATATGTAACGTCATGGCGCACTCGTCTCACCCTGGGACCGAAGCCAGTTGTCTAGAGCCCGAAGTCGTGAACGTTTCACTCGCACCTCAACGGCAATCACGTCATCGTCGCCTGGAGACGGCATCGGCCGCTTGCGGAGGGAGCCCTCTACGAGGTCAAACAGTTTTGCGCCATGTGGCACTGGCCTATCGTGCTGATCGGCGCTGACGATGGCGCATCCTGCTGCCGCCAAGATCTGTAGCTGAGTGCAGGTTGCCTCGATTCCGCGAGCGTCGAGACCCGCAGTGACTTCGTCGATCACCAGGAGCGTCTCCCCTGAAGTCATTGCTTCGGCAAGCATGAGCTTTCGCAAGTTGCCGAAGGACAGATCAGCCAGTTTTTTGGCAGGATCGCTGTCGAAACCCAACTCATCGAGCATTGCGCTGACGTTGCCGCGGTTGTGGCGAGGTAACAGCGTGAGCCATTCGCCGACCCGCATGGGCACTGGGTCGAAAGTCGCCGGCACATAAGCGCAGCTAGCAACTCCTACCCTCTTGCCGCTCGTTGGCCTTGCGACGTTGGCCAAGATGCGGAGCAACGATGTCTTGCCTGAACCGTTATTGCCCCGCAAGCAAATCACATCGCCCGCGCCAGCACGCAGAGAGAGCTCGACGAGTACGGGCACACCTGCGAAATCGAGGCTTACGGCGCGAAGTCCTACCACTACACCGCTGACGGTCTCCGCTGACATCCAAAGACACTAGCGAGCGCCATGCCGCGGTTCTGCTCGGCCGAGACAAATCGCCATCACCAGCGAAAAGCCCTATTCAGTGACGATTTAGTGGGGTCGATATTTCTGGGACGCGCAATCTAGAAGCGTTGTAGGGTCACGATGTGCTGGCGATCAATGAAGTGACCAAGAGTTACGACAGCGACCGAGTGCTCGACCATGTCTCGCTCGCTGCGGCCGGCGGGGAGGTGGTTGCGCTGCTCGGCCCAAATGGTGCTGGCAAGACCACGCTGCTGTCGATTGTCGCCGGACTTCGATCCGCAGATTCTGGCTCGGTCGAGATCGACGGACACGATGTCGTCACTGATCGAGCTCGGGCTATCGCCAAGATGGCGATCGCGCCTCAGGACACCGGCGTGCAGATGCTGCTCACCACCCGCCAGAATCTCGAGTTCTACGGACGACTCGCTGGTCACTCGCGCCGTGATGTGGCGGCCGAGATCGAACGAGTCGCCGATGGACTTGAGCTCGGACCGTTCCTCGACAAGACGGCCTCGAATCTCTCCGGTGGTCAGCGGCGGCGAGTGCATGCGGGATGTGCGATTGTCGCGCGGCCACAGCTCTTGCTGCTCGACGAGCCAACGGTTGGCGCCGACTTAGAGATGCGGGGTCAGCTTCTTGCGGTGGTCAAAGACCTTGCAGCTCAAGGCGCGACGGTGATCTACACCACCCATTACCTGCCCGAAGTCGAGGCGCTCGATGCTCGGGTCGTGATGCTCGAACGTGGCCGAGTGCTCCTCGACGCGCCGCTCACCGAGGTGCTCGAAGCCCATGCGAGCTCGTTTGTGGAGCTGACCTTCGATGGGCCCGCGCCAGAGGTCGAGATCGACAGGCTGGTCGTAGTGCGAGACGAAGCGGTATTGCGAGCCGAGGGCCCAGGTGTTGTTGGCCGAACTGCCGAACTCATTGCGGCGCTGGGCCCCGATGCGCAACGGCTTCGCGGCGTCGAGATGCTGCGCCCCAATCTTGATACGGCCTACCTGGCGCTTACGGGGCAACGATTCCAGGCCGAGGCTGTCTGATGGGAACCGCAACGCTGCGAGCGATTCTGATGAACGAGATGCGAGTGCTGCGCTCGAATCGAGCGATGCCGGTCATGTTGCTCGGCATGCCACTGATCATCATTGCGATGTTGCGGTCAACGATGGGTGCTGCGCTGGCCGATGTCGGGATCGCAGGAAGAAACGGCGCCGAACAGGTGGTTCCTGGTCAGGCGTTGCTGTTCGGTTTCTTCATGGTGAGCTTTCTGGCGAACTCGTTCTTTCGTGAGCACGGATGGGCAACATGGGATCGGCTGCGTACGTCGCGAGCGAGCCGAGGCGACATCTTCGTCGGCAAAGCACTGCCGTGGGTGATCGCCAGTGCGGTGCAGATCGTGACACTTCTGGCGCTGGGCTTCTTGCTGTTCGATCTGGCCGTGCCATCGGTTGGCGGCCTCGTGGCTATTGCGCTTACCGGCGTGGTGTGGGCGCTGTTTATCGGGGGCTTCGCTCTCGCGGTATCGGCTCGACTCCAGTCGATGCCGGCGGTTTCGGCAGTTTCGAACCTGGGGGCCATGTTCTTCTCCGCAGTCGGGGGAGCGCTGGTGCCCTCGGGGCAGCTGCCGGGGTGGGCGAGCGCCATTGGCCCGTTCACGCCTACCTATTGGGCGATGGAGTCGTTCAACACGATCTTCCTTGAAGAAGGTTCCCTGGTCGACGCCGTACCAGCAATCGCCGCACTCGGCGGCTTCGCCATTGCGAGCGCGGCCTACGCTTGGTTCCGCTTCGACTTCGACCAGCCCAAGCGCTCCTGGGTCTGACGCAACAGAACCGGGCCGTTGAGCGAGTCAATGCACTCCGACACCAGCACTGCTTGCTGCGAGAACTACTCGACGGGTTCGATGCTGAACTCGGACCTGTCGGCCCCTCGTTGCTCGATGGATACTGCGAACTCATGGCGTGATAGCTGTCGTCGTTCCCCCGTGGTTCTTGCCGAGTCCAGCACTGCGGGTGGGCTGCTTCCGGCAAACCGCCTGCGGAAGTGGACTTGAGCAGCATTGCCGCCTTGAACAACGGAGTCCGGTCGTCAACTCGTGCGAACTCGCGATTCGATCCTGCGGTCGACGGGTGACACGACCAGGCACCGCTGCTCCGGAACGGTCGGGCCGTGACGCACGCTGGCGCCGCCGGGTGGCTTGCTGCTCGCCTACCTAGAGGTCTGAGGACCAATCAACCTGTTCAGCCTCGAGTACGTCAGGCAGTATTCCTGCGGCAGCAGGTTGAGCAAGCAAGACATGCGCTCCGGTTGTTATCGCTACAGCGACCGCCTCCAGGTTCAGCAAGTTCAGCTTCGGATGCCGCCCACCCGCCGCGACCATAAGGGGGATGGTTGTTCGAGGGTCCGGCAACTCGATACGTTCGGGCAACGTCAACAACGTCGCGATCGCTGCTTCCTGCAAGTCATCCGCCAGTCGCTCGAACGGTCCCGAGAGTTGACCGCCTGCGCCCAGCACAGCGCCACGACACGCCCGGTAGTACCAGTAGGACGTTGTGAGAAGCGCGCTGTTGGGCTCCCGAGTCGATATGGATTCGGTCAATATCTCCTCGATGAGGGCATGGTCGTCGAGGAGGAGGACTCGTTGCATCTATTGGTCTTGAAGCTCCGGGTCATCCAACTGATCAAGGCCGTCGGCGTAGGTGGTCTTGAGAACGCGAAACAGTTCGAGCTTGGCCGATTCGATGCCGCCGGGCACTACGAGTGCGGCACTCCCTAGGTCAAGGACCCCGATTTCTCCTCCTTCTTCAATTCCCCATCTTCGGCGCAGGTGTGCGGGCAGGGTTGTTTGTCCGCGGTAGGAGACTCGTGTATTGGATGCGGCTGCAGGCATGACTGCATTGTAAACATCGGGTACTTACAATGCAATTCGGGTGCGGGTTCGCGGCAACTGACTGCGAAGATGGTTCCAGCTTGGACTCCCTTCGGAGGCGAACCCCGTTCAAGCGCCTGCGACTAGGCGTTTCGTGTCAGGCGGCCACCAGTTCGGCGCTACCGGGAAGTGAAGGGAGAGTCGTCGAGGGTGAGTTGGCCGACGATGAGCGCTGCGGAAACTATCTTCGCCGAACGCTTCAGCAATCGGTGGCAGGTCGATCAGTAGGCAATCGCTGCGGGACGGTTCGCCGGTTGGTCATCGCTCTTCGTCGAGTTGCGCGCATAGTTCCTTGAAGAACTGTGAGTCGACTCGGACTGTGCGCCGTTCAGTCAACGGCGACTTCGTCGCCAATTGTGCGCCAGGTGGGACTTGAACCCACACATCCTTTCGGACACAAGGACCTAAACCTTGCGCGTCTGCCAATTCCGCCACTGGCGCAGCGATGGCCAAGGTTAGCGGGGGAGCAGTGCGTTCTGAGCTGCACGCGGTGTAGAAATCACGTGATCTGGAGCTCAGAAGGGATAGGCCCGGTCTGCTGGCTTAGTGTTGTTGCATGATCGTGACAGTGAGCGAAGGCGCGGTGCTCGACACCGCAACGATGGAACTGGTTGAGAACCAGACAGTGGTGCTCGAAGGTGATCGGATCGTCGATGTCATAAACGGCAAGTCCACCGTCGATGCCGATCTCGATATTGATGCGGCGGGTCAGTTCATCCTGCCCGGCCTGATCGACGGCCATTTTCACCACTGGATCGTGACCATGGACTTTCCGCGCCTGTCCAAAATGACTGCGGTAGAGCGCGGCATCATGATGGGTCAGCTCGCCGAAGGCACCGTGCGCCGCGGCTTCACGACCATCCGAGACGCGGGTGGCGACAACCGTGGCCTGATGAAGGCAATCGATGCGGGCACCGTGCAGGGGCCTCGCATCGTGCAGGCTGGTCGGATCCTGTCCCAAACCGGTGGCCACGGTGACTTCCGCGATGGCGACGCTCCAGTGCCGGAGTGTGGCTGCCAAATGTTTCATGACCACGCCGGGTTCGTGGTCGACGGTGTCGATGCATGTCGCAAGGCCGCTCGACAGGCACTGCGCGACGGCAGCGAGTTCGTCAAGATCATGACCTCGGGGGGTGTGTCCTCGCCCACTGATCCGTTTGACTCGATCCAGTTCACCGCCGAAGAAATCCAGGCGATCACGGTAGAGACCGATCACCGTCACACGTACACGACATCGCACGCCTACCTCCCCGACTCGATTCGGCTCGCCATCGATAACGGCGTCAAATGCATCGAGCACGGCAACGGCCTCGACGCCCCAACTGCGGCACGCATGGTCGAACTCGGCGCCACGATGGTGCCAACGCTCGTGGCCTACAAAGCGCTCAACGACATCGGCCCCAAGGTCGGCTTCCCCGCAGCGATGCTCGAGAAGAACGACGGCGTCTTCGAGATGGGTCAACGTGCCATCGAGGTAGCAAAAACCGCGGGCGTCGAGCTTGGATTTGGCACGGACTTGTTGGGCGAAGCCCATCACCTGCAGAACCAGGAATTTGCAATCAGGGCCAACCTTGAGCCAGCCGCCGACGTGCTGCGGTCCATGTTCGTGACCAACGCCAAGCTCTGCAAGATGCAAGGCCAGATCGGCACCGTGACCGCCGGAGCCTTCGCCGACCTCATCGTGTCTCGAATTAATCCGCTCGAAGACCTAGCTGGCATGGCCGAGCCCGACGCCAACTTCACCACAATCATCCGCCAAGGCGAACCGATTCGCTAGAAGTCCTTCGTTGGGAGAACCTTGATCGCTGCAGGCACAGCTTCTAGATCGACCGATGTGCCAACGCCTAGCGGGCTCCGGTATTCCGTGACTTTTGGCCGCGGGCTCTGATCGGGTGAGACCGCGCCGGTCGCGGTAGCCTCCGGACATGACTTTTGGAGAGATCAATCCTTCTCTTATCCCTATGGCCAATGCGGCTGCAATGGGTGACCCTTCGACCCAGATCTATCACGAACTGCTCAAGCAGCGCATCGTGGTGCTCGGCACCGACGTCAACGACAACGTGGCGAACTACATCTCGGCGCAGCTGTTGTACCTGGAAGGCCAGGACCGAGAAAAAGACATCATGTTGTACATCAACTCGCCTGGCGGTTCGGTAACCGCTGGCATGGCGATCTACGACACGATGCAATTCGTGGGCCCCGACGTAGGCACCATCTGTATGGGCCTCGGCGCTTCAATGGGGCAGTTCCTGCTTTGTGCTGGCGCACCCGGCAAGCGCTTCTCGCTGCCCCACGCCCGCATCATGATGCATCAGCCGCTCGCCGGCATTCAAGGCCAGGCCAGCGATATCGCCATTCAGGCCGAACAACTTGGCTACGTCAAGAAGCTTCTTGCCGAACGCATTGCTGGCCACACCGGCCAGACCGTGGAACAGATCGAGCAAGACAGCGACCGTGACCGCTGGTTTACCGCCGAAGAAGCCAAGGACTATGGCCTCATCGACCACGTCATCGTGCGTCGCGGAGAAATGCTGTAAATAGAGCTTGCCCTTTACGCAGTGCTTGCCCCTTAAAACTGAACGAAGGCGTCACCTTGGTGGCGCCTTTCTTCGTTTTGTCCCAGCCCGATATGTGGGCAGCAGTAGTGTCGGCTCATGAGCTGGAATGGGCAAGACAACAACACCGCCGCAGTTTGCGAGCGTGGTTTCACGCTGGACAGCAACGACCGAAGCGTGCCGGGGATTTATTGGACACCGACAGATGGCGACGCGAAGGCGCTCGTGCTCCTCGGCCATGGTGGCAACGCCGACAAAAAGGTTGAGTACATCGAGCTCATCGCCCATGGCCTGTGTTCTCACGGCATTGCGGCGATGGCCATCGATGGGCCGGGTCATGGCGACCGGCCAGGAGCAGATCAATGGCAGGCCAGCGATCCCTCATCGTTTCGATCGCGATGGGAGAGCGACGGTGGCACCGAGGCAATTGTGGCTGACTGGAAGGCCGCCCTGGACTTCATCGAGGCCCAAGACCGGCAGCGGGTCACCGGATGGCTCGGTTTTTCGATGGGCACGATGATGGGGCTGCCAGTCTGCGTTGCCGATAAGCGCATCAAGGTGGCGGTGCTCGGCCTGATGGGTTTCTGGGGACCAAACAAAAAGGACTTGATTCGGCTGGCTCCAGACCTGTCGATTCCCGTGCGCTATTTCGTGCAATGGGACGATGAGGTCGTGCCCCGAGACTCATGCCTTGAACTCTTCGATGCACTGGGCAGTAAGCGCAAGTCATTGCACGGCAATCCCGGCGCCCACAGCGCCCTGCCGACCTTCGAAGTAGAGGATGCCGTCGTGTATCTCGACAAACAATTGGCCAAGACTCGCTGAACGGCAGCGGTTCCGAACATTTCTCCGGCAAATGCTTTACATCGAACGACTGTTCGAATTACTCTCTTGAAATTGCGAACAGGCGTTCGTCAGTTGGTGTCAACCTCGATCCGGCAAAGGCCTAATCGAGACTGTCACACCCCCTGCGTAGTGTCTCAATCACCTTCCACCACAACCACGTGCACTCAGCCGCTGTAGGTACAGCTAGCCCCAAGTGCACACTGAACACAGGAGAAACCCGTGGACAAAGATAAAGCACTCGACATGGCACTCAAGTCGATCGAGAAGTCCCATGGCAATGGCGCCATCATGAAGCTCGGCGATCGCACTACTAATGCGATCGAGTCAATCCCTACTGGCGCTCTCGCACTCGATGTCGCTCTCGGCATTGGCGGTATCCCCAAGGGTCGCGTCGCCGAGATCTTCGGACCAGAATCATCGGGTAAAACCACGCTGGCTTTGCACCTGGTCGCCGAAGCGCAACGAAACGGTGGCATTTGTGCATTCATCGATGCTGAGCACGCGCTCGACCCTGAATACGCCCGTGCTATCGGCGTCGACGTCGACGAACTCCTGATCTCTCAGCCAGACACTGGCGAACAAGCCCTCGAGATCGTCGACACGCTGGTGCGTTCCGGCGCACTCGACATCATCGTCGTCGACTCGGTTGCAGCGCTTACGCCCCGGGCCGAAATCGAAGGCGATATGGGTCAATCCCATGTTGGCCTCCAAGCTCGCCTTATGTCACAGGCGCTGCGCAAGCTCGCTGGCAACATTCACAAGACCGGAACGATCTGTGTCTTCATTAACCAGTTGCGCGAAAAGATCGGTGTCATGTTCGGTTCCCCCGAAACAACACCTGGTGGCCGTGCACTCAAGTTCTACTCGTCGGTTCGCCTCGATATCCGGCGCATTGAGTCCATCAAGGACGGCGTCGAGATCGTAGGTAACCGCACCCGGGTCAAGGTGGTCAAGAACAAGGTCGCACCTCCGTTCCGCCAGGCCGAATTCGACATCATGTATGGCGAGGGCATCAGTCGCGAAGGCTCCGTGCTCGATCTGGCTGTTGAGCACGAGATCGTCAAGAAGTCCGGTGCCTGGTACACCTACGACGGCGAGCAAATGGGCCAAGGTCGAGAGAACGCCAAGAAGTTCTTGAAAGAGAATCCCGAGATCATGGTCGAAATCACCGACCGGGTCATGACCCTGCTGCTTCCTTCAGCCGAAGAGAAACAAGCGGCGATCGATGCAGCTGCGGTTGCCGATGCCGAAGGCTTCAGCGAGACCGACGACGAGCCGATCTCGCTCGATTAGACCAAAGTCTTGGCGCTCAAGTGCGCCACCGTTCAAGCGGGTATCTAGGAGTAGGGGGGCTGCAAGCAGTCCCGTCGAGTTCGACTTCGTCAAACTCGCGGCCCAATTGCTGCGTCAGCGGATCCATCCATCTGCTGAGGTTGCTCCCGGCACCGGTGCGGTGTAACCATCCATCCCACACTGCACGTAGTGCTTCAGTAGCCGTCGGCGAGATCCATTCCTCGCCGACGGCTACTTCCGTTTTGGCTATTTGAAGAACTGGATCGTCAACGGAAACTTGTAGTACTCGCCGCGGTTGGCTGCCACCGCCGCCAGGATCGTGATCACCAGATAGGCAACGCCGAGTGCCAGGAGCATGAAGAACCCCACCAGCACAAAGACGAGCACGAACGACACGATGCCAGCGATAAGCAGCGTCAGATGGAAGTTCATTGACTGTTTGCCGTGGAAGTCGACGAAGGGGCTTGCGTCTTTCTTGATGGCCCACAAAATGAGTGGTCCGATAAACCCAGCCAAAAACGAGCTCAAGTGCAGAATCACGCAATACGTGCGGTCATCGCCCGATACCACGCCGGCTGGGCTGCCCGTGGGCGACAGCGGGGCCATGTGGTTTGTCCACTCATAGCCGTCCCAGTACCTTTGGCTCACTGCATCGACGGGGTACCAACCAGCATCGGCATTGGTCGGTGTGTCGTGGTAGGGCTGCGGCTCAGATGGTTCGTTCAGTTCCATGGCGATCAAGGTAGCGGTCGCTTCGTATTGGCAGGGCTCGCGGTCGGGGCCAAAGTAACCCGACGGGAGACCAACGCAGCGAACTCGTTGCGACGAGGAGTCTGCATTGCGTCATGATGCCGTCGCAGCGGCTTGTAGCCTGAGGGCGTGAGTGAGCCCGGCGTGACTACCCAAGGTCAGCAATACTTCATCCGCACCTATGGGTGCCAGATGAACGAGCATGACACCGAACGCATCGCCAGCCTGTTGCAGGCCGACGGCATGAGCGAAGCCGCGTCTATGGACGATGCCGACGTCGTTGTGCTCAACACCTGCTGCATAAGAGAAAACGCTGATAACAAGCTCTACGGTCAGCTCGGCAACCTGAAGCAGCGCAAGATTGACAACCCGAATCTGCAGATCGCCGTTGCTGGTTGCCTCGCCCAAAAAGATCGCGACGAGATCCAGGCACGGGCCGGGCACGTCGACGTGGTCTTTGGCACCCACAACGTGCACCGCGCGGCCGAGCTACTTGAGCTCGCTCGAACACAAGGTCCCATTACCGAGATTCTCGAAGCGACCGCTCGCGACGACGCTCTTGCGTTCCCGTCGGCATTGCCGGTGCGTCGCGAGAGCGACCACGCTGCCTGGGTTACCATCCAAATCGGTTGCGACAACAACTGCGCCTTCTGCATCGTGCCAGCAGTCCGCGGCCCCGAAGTCTCGCGCCCCTTTGATCAATTGGTTGGCGAAGTCCGCGATCTTGCCGGTGAAGGGATCAGCGAAGTCACGCTGCTTGGCCAAAACGTGAATAGCTACGGCCGCGACCTTGCCATCAATGCTCGACGGGCGGGCGAAGATGTCCGTCTTCGTCCCATGTTTGCCGAATTACTTCGAACCATTGGTGACATCAACGGTATTCGACGCATCCGATACACCAGTCCTCATCCCAAAGACATGGGTCCCGACGTGGCCGAGGCAATGGCCGAGACAGCCGCCGTGTGCGAACACCTGCATATGCCGTTGCAGTCCGGTAGCGACCGAGTGCTGTCGCTCATGCATCGCGGATACAACGCGGAGCGGTACCTGCGGGTGATCGAGCAGGCTCGGGCCACAATTCCTGATCTTGCCGTCACAACCGACATCATCGTTGGTTTCCCGGGCGAGACCGAGGCTGACTTTGAACGCACACTCGAAGTGGCCGCCGAGGTCCAATATGACAGCGCCTACACGTTCGTGTTCTCACCCCGCGGCGGTACCGAAGCGGCCGCCATGCAAGCCGACTTCTGCGACCCTGCCGAAGTGACGGACCGCTACGAGCGACTCCGTGTCGTGACCGAGCGATCGGCCCGTCAGCGTCACGCGGCCCGCATTGGTCGAACCGAAGAAGTCGTGGTCGAAGGTCGGAGCAAACGAGACGAGAGCGTGCTCACGGGTCGCACTCGGCAGAACAAACTCGTTCATTTCCCAGCTGAGCGGCCGATCAAGGCCGGGAGCTACGCCACGGTTACGGTCGACGGTGCCGGAATGCAGTACCTGACCGGCCAACTCGTGGAAGTGATCTCGACCCCCACGCGTCGTGCTCGCATCCCTGTCACTTCGGCCTAACCCAGCTAGCGGCGCCGATGACGGTCCCTGATATCCCGCTCGCGATTATCGGGCCGACGGCTGCGGGCAAGTCCGCGCTTGCCCTCGCAATTGCGGCGGCAGATGAACGGGTCGAGCTGATCTCGGCTGACTCAATGCAGGTATATCGTGGCATGGATATCGGCACCGCCAAGCCCAGCACCCAGGAGCAAGAGCTGGTTCGCCACCACCTGATCGACATCCGGGACCCAAGTGATGACTACACGGTGTCGGCATTTGTGATCGATGTCGCCGCTGTCGTCCATGACATTCGGGATCGAGGTCGAATTCCCGTGATGGTCGGTGGAACCGGGCTCTATGTGCGGTCCATCGTGGACGATCTCGAAATCCCTGACCAGTTCCCCCAGGTCCGGGCCGAATTGGAAGCAGAGCCAGACACTGAGCGCCTGCATCGGCGCCTTGTCGACCTTGACCCGGTCGCTGCCGAGCGTATGGAACCCAACAACCGCCGCCGAGTTGTTCGTGCCCTCGAAGTCTGTGTGGGAAGCGGGCGCCCTTTCTCGAGCTTTGGGCCAGGCATGGAGCGTTACCGGCCGTCGCGTATTGCCCAGATTGGTTGTGACCGGCCCCGCCCCTCGCTGAACGAACGCATCGACCGCCGGTATGACCTGCAGATGGAACTTGGCTTCATCGACGAGGTCGCCGGGCTGGTCAATAGCCCGGGTGCAATGTCAAGAACTGCCCGCCAAGCGCTCGGCTACAAAGAACTGCTGCGTCACCTCGAAGGCGACCTTGAGCTCGATGCGGCGCTCGAACTGGCCAAACTGCGTACCCGCCGCTTTTCTCGCAAACAGCAACGGTGGTTCCGGCGTGACCCTCGGATCGAATGGTTCGATCTGGACGACGTCCCTGCAGGGCAGGTGCTGGAGCGCTGCCTGCCGATGCTGAGTTAGTCCGACCGTTTCGAGGACCAGACCATTGGTTGCTAACCAGCGGCTTTGAGCTCGGGGATTGAACCGTCGGCAAGCGCCCGAACTCCATTGAGGAGCAACTCAACAACATGAGTGAAGCTGTCATCGGCGCTCTGGGGCCCAGGATTACCAGCGCCAACCTCGAACGAGCAGAAGCCGTGCAACGTGCTGCGTAATGCCAGGGCTGCGTTTACTCGTTGATCTTCGGTGAGAGCAAAACCTCGCAGCGATCCTGCCAGAACGGCAAGCACATTTCCAACGGAAGCTTCGAGCTCTCGGCATCCCTCGACCGGATGCCAGTCGGTGCTCTTGTAGAGCGCCGGGTGTGTTTGGCTAAAGGTTCGCCACGCGTTGGCTACCGCGCGCACTGCCCAATTACCCGACAAGCCAATGGTGGATTTAGATAAGACGTCAACCAAATCAGACCGCACGGCAATGCCCACCCACCGCAGAATGTCATCCAAGCCGTCGACGTGGTAGTACATGGCAGGCTGGGTGACATCGAGCTCGCGAGCGATCGCAGACAGCGTGAGTTCGACCGGCGCTTGCTGCTCAATGATTGCAAGGGCAGCGGTAGTTATTGCCGTCCGATCGATCTTTGCCATGACCCGAACGACTGTAGTGGTCTTGTAGCTAGGCCCGCAGCGTTTCGTTGGCTGGGTCGAAGACCGGCCCGTCGAGCACGGTCGCAGTGCGGGGCTCGCCTGCGATCAGCACGGAGAGTTCGGTACCAGGCACGCTGTGGCTTGCGTCGATATAGGCGAAGGCAAGGCTCTTGTCGACCGTAAAGCCGTAGCCGCCAGTCGTCGTGAGTCCAATTGCTTGGCCCTCGGCGGTAAAGACGCCCTCGCCGCCCAAGCAATCTGCATCGTCGGCGTCGACATCTAGGTATACGAGCTTCCACGCGTTGCCGCTCGGTGTCGCGTCGACTTGATCTCGCCCAACGAAGTCACCCTTGTCCATCTTTACGAAGAAGTCGACGCCAGCCTGCCGCGGACCAATGTCGTGGGTGAGTTCGTGGCGCGTCAGATAGGCCTTCTCCATGCGAAGTGAATTCAGTGCATGGCTGCCAAAGTCGGTGAGCCCAAAGGAGCCAGCATCGTCTGCCGTCCAAAGTGCGTCGTAGACCGGTTCCATCTGGTCGATAGCCATATGGAGTTCCCAGCCCAGCGATCCGGTAAAGCCCACTCGCAATGCTCGGACCGCCACGCCAGCCACGGTGATTTCCTGACACGTCAGGAACTTGAAAGCATCGCCCGACATATCGGCGTCGGTGCACTCGCTCATCAGTTCACGAGACCGCGGGCCCACGACAACGAGAACTCCCGTCGATGTGCTTTGGTCGGTCACCGTCACGTCTTCGCCGGGGGCGATGCTTTGCACGAACCAGTCGTAGTCGCGTGTCTCGCCCATAGGGCCGGTGATCGCGTAGTAGCGGTTCTCGTCGAGCTTGGTGATGGTTGCTTCGGTCTCGATGCGGCCGCGCTTGTTCAAGACATAGTTCAGAGCAATGCGGCCTTGCCCCTTGGGAATACGCCCGGTGCTGATTCGATTCAGAAACGACTCCGCATTGGATCCGGCTATCTCGTATTTGGCGAACGCCGTCAGGTCCATGACACCTACGGCTTGGCGCACGGCGTGGCATTCTTGCTTGACTGCGGGGTACCAGTTGGGCCGGCGCCACCCAACGGCGTCCTCTAGCGGTTGGTCCTGGGGCACGAACCATTTTGGTTGCTCCCAACCGTAGGCCTGGGTATGGATCGCCCGCTTGGCTTTGAGCCGGTTGTAGAGGCCAGAGGTGCGTACCGGCCGGTTGGCGTTGTGCTCGATGCCTGGTGGGTGGACCTGAAACATCCACTCATAGTCTTCGACGGACTTGGCCGCAATATAGTCCGGGTTCGCCCAGCCGTAGCGACGCGGGTCGAAGTGGCGAATATTTAGTTCGGTCTCGCCGTGCACCATCAGGCGAGCGAGTTCGCGACCTGCTCCTGGTCCCCAAGCGAGTCCGATCGATGAGCCGGTTGTGAGCCAGTAGTTCCTCACACCGGGCGCAGGACCCAAGAGCATGTGCGCGTCGGTTGTGTGCGTGATCGCGCCATGCACTGCGCGTTTGATGCCTACTTCGCCCATGATGGGAACTCGCTCGAAG
>Ga0209828_1001049_pt1 | contig 25750 bp, 31 predicted proteins | sample MaitaG_FD_187429 | JGI IMG/M metagenome (GOLD analysis project Ga0209828, IMG submission 187429) | Marine algal microbial communities from Maine, USA - Maine_Asex2 metaG (SPAdes) (version 2) | ecosystem: Host-associated > Algae > Red algae > Unclassified | place: Maine, USA | collected 2015-01-05
TGGTATAAACGATAATATTCTAAAGGAATATGGTCTAGATTTAAATCACATCATAGAATACATTATTGGGAATATGACCTTTGCACAATGCTCTCCTATTTCCAACGAATTCAGTAATCCTGACGATCTAGAGAATGGAAAAAGCATTCTTTCGTTTCCATGCAAATGCTACAGTAAAACTGAAAACTTGGGACTAGGAGGTACATATCCATATTCCAAAAGTATTCAATTGGTTCATCAAAATTATCAGTCTAACTTATTTTGTAACGAGAAAAAATCGAGTAGGTAAAGGGGACTCTCACCCCTAAACCTCTCACAGAACCGTGCTTGAACCTCTCAGCTCACACGGCTCTTCATAGTCAGAAAAAGGTAAATCTCCGCCAAGTCAGAAAAAAAGAATGATTGGGTATCAGTGGGTATATATGAGTCCTTCTCATAAATCGGTATATTTTGAATATCGAAAAGGAAGAGGTATGCATGGGCCTAAATAGAAACCCTGAACAACTATATAATCTATCATCAAGAAAATTTGAAGAATTAATTGCAAGCATAATGAAAGATTTTGGTTATGACGTAGAACTAACTAAAGCAACAAGAGATGGTGGAAGAGACATAATAGCTTATATAGAAAATGCAGTAACTAAATATTTAACATATATAGAATGCAAGCGATATGCAGAAGACAATAAAGTAGGCATAAGTATAGTAAGAGAAGTAATTGGTGTCCATACATCAGATAATCCAAACAAAAGTCTAATTGTTACAACTAGTTATTTTACAAGAGATGCACAAGAACTTGCTAAAAAATTTGAAAACAGTATGGATCTAAGAGACTTTAATGATATTAAAACATGGCTCAAAAACTATAATTAACCATGCATAACACGCGATACAACGATCATAGGCTATCGCCTACGACGTGTATCGCCATCACGTCGTCCATTATCTGTAACAAAAAAAATTGTGTTTGAGATAAGAAATACGTATATTTAATCAAAATAACACGTATGAATACCAAATTAACTCTCTCTCTAAAAAAATCTATTATAGAGAAAGCTAAAAAATATGCCAAAGGTAATAATCAAAGTTTATCACAAATAATTGAGTCTTACTTAGAGAAAATAACTTCACACAAACCAGAATTAGGAGATTCAGAACTTGACTCAATTCGAGGAATCATAAAATTGCCTGAAGATTTTGATGTTAAAAAAGAATCAAGAAAATTGAGAATAAAGAAACATGGCTAAACTAAAACTGTTTCTAGACACTAACATAATAATTGATTTATTAGCAGATAGAAAACCATTTTCTAACTCCGCATATATAATTTTTAAAGAAGCCAAATTAAAAAAATGGGAATTGTTTACATCATCTAATTCAATTATAACAACTTTTTACATTTTAGAAAAACAAATTGAAACTAAACAAGCTAATCTTGCAATTGAAACAATTTTAAAAAGAATTGAAATTCAAGATTTAACTAAAAAAGAAATTTATCAAGCTCTAAAATCAAAAACAGAAGACTTGGAAGATGCCAGTCAAATTGAATGTGCAAATAAAATTGGGAAAATTAATTACATTATTACCAGAGATAAAAAAGGGTTTAAACATTCAATAATAGAAATTCTACATCCTGATGAGTTAGTGAGAATAATAGAATAAATCCTACAGCTAACAATAGATCCTATGATAGCATATCTACTCCTTCGTCGTAGAGACACTACATACAATTATACGTTACCTACAATTTGGTGAAAATAGAAATATGAGCAAAAAAAGAAAAAGAAGAAAGAAGAGACAAACTCAGGGATTCTTGAAAGAATTGAATCAAAAGGGTTTTGGGCTATAATAGCTTTAGCATTTGCTGTTGGAGGCTGGGCAACATATGTAAATTTAAAACTAATTGAAATCGAAGGAAAATATGACCAATTCGAATCAATGGATTCCGAAATATCAGTTGTTAATTCTAAAATGGTCCCTGTTCTTGACAGAAGTTGCAAACAATTAAAAGTAGATGTCCTAATATTTCAAAGTGAACTAAAAAACAAAGGATGCAATTAATAAAAGTTATAACATATTTTGTTGCTATAACAGCATTGTGTTGGGTAGGATATTCTACAATCAAAAATTTTAATAGTATCAAAAAATTTGAAGTAGAAGAAATACCTCATGTTTTTGATTTTACAATTGTAAATGAATGCCCGCCAAATCCTTATGATTATAAACAATTACTGAATTTTAAAGGAGATACATTTATACTGATTGGCCCTCTCAATCAAGATCTTAGTTGTGGTGAAGCACTAAAAGATAATTCACCATCGGAAAACATAAAAATTCAAAAAGTAACATTGAATCCAAAAGAGTTTGGAATGCCACTTGTAAGTAATAGCCCAACATTGGTTTTATTCTATGCAGCCAGAAACCATCTCAAAATACTATGAAGCAAATTGAAAATGAAGTTAAAAGATCCACTGCTGACTATTGGGTCGACCCTTCAAACAATAAAGATATCGAGTATAGAATAAATGATCTGAATGATATTTATTAACTTTGAAAAGTTGCCAACAAAGAGGTTTAAGGTTTAAACTATCCTGTCAAGCTAAATCATGGAGCTTCAAATATTAAACCAATAACTTTCTACCTAAAACAAGATCAAGCCATACAAGAGAAACGGCAGCGATCGCGCCTAATATATACACCATATAGCTATGTGATATTTGAAGGTTTACTTCGAGGAAGCTCCAGTCAGTCGGTATGAGTGTACTCTGTGTCGCTGTAGATTCTGGCACTAAATAAATAGTAACTAGTAAGAGTAATAATGTAAGAATCACAATTGGTACGTATCGGAATGTCGCATGTTCAATACTCTTTTTTTGCATCACTTTTGCGAGTATGGAGCTACACAAATGATCAGGAGCTGTCTGGAGGACTGTTTGTGTAAGGGATTGATCCAACATTTTCAATTGTGCTAGTTCTTGAGCAAAACTAGTGTCTGTCTTGAGTCGATTTTCTATGTCGATGACTTCTGCCTCACTACATGAACCATCGAGGTATTTCCATAAGGTTTCTTCTCTATTCTGCTCGTTCATAATTATAAAAATAGGTCAATTTCCTGATTAAAAAAGTCTTTTGCTTTCAAGCGCAAAGATTTTCTCGATCTAAATAATTTTGTCTTAATATTTGTTTCTGTGAGTCCTGTTGCTGCTTGGACCTCTTTGATACTACGTTGTTGGAGATAAAAAAGCTTCATGACAGATGATTCTTCAGCTGGTAATTGGATAATGAATTTCGTTACAAATTCCAATAAGCTCTGTTGATGAAAATCTTTTTCGATATCAACAGATGAGCTGATATTAAGGTGCTCAGCAACATCGGTTGTATAGTGTTTCTTTTTCTTCAAATAATCAAGACCGGTTCTGTATCCAATGCGATAAATCCATGTGCTTAACTTCGATTCTTTATTAAAACTTCCAATTGATTTAAAGACTTTCATAAATGTATCCTGGGTTGCTTCTTCAGCTTGGTGCACATCTTTTACGATTGATAAAATGACCGAATACACATAATCTTTATACATATTTATCAATTGCTCAAAAGCCTTATGATCTTTTGAGATAAGTAGTGATATGAGTCGATCTTCGTCGAGCATTTATTAAGGAGTTTCAGGCCTTTGACGACTAGAATAAAGTGAAGGTTGCATGATTATTAAGTTAAATGAAACCTCATGATTTATCAAAGCAATTCATTGATCTGTGCATATTGTAATAACATAATTGTTTTAGCATCTTTTATTCTAGCTGTTTTCATCATTTCTACAGCTTCCACAAATTGTATTTCCATAACTTCAATATTCTCTTGCTCTTCATCCAAACCACCACCATCATTTACCTTCATTTGATCATTATATTCAGCAATAAAGAAATATAAAATCTCAGTCACTGAGCCAGGAGACATGAAAGCTTCATAAACTTTTTTTAGCTTAGAAATTTTATAACCAGTCTCTTCTTCGGTTTCTTTGCGGATACAGTCCTCTGGATTATTTTGATCTAACAAGCCCGCACAAGCTTCTATCATCATCCCATCATCATTACCATTTAGATATGTTGGAAGCCTAAATTGTTTAGTCAGAATAACAGTGCCCTTTGCCTTGTTATATAAAAGTATCGTCGCACCATTTCCTCGATCATAGGCTTCTCTTTGATGCGTTTCCCATTCTCCATTTTCTTTTTGATAGTCATAGGTGACCTTGTTTAAAATATACCAATTATCAGATAATATTTCTGTCTTAGATATTTTGATGCGATCATTATTCATAAAAGAAAAATACTATTATTATCTTAATCACTCTAGAAAACAGTACATGTTATTTTCATAGAGATCATTAGGAATTTTATAATTTTTGCAACCTACCTTTAGAGTGATTCGTCAAAGCATCACATTGTAAATATTAAAATATAAATCATGGCAGTTCCAATCGTATTTTTTATCGCTTCAGCAATCATCATCGTCACATTCATGTATCTCCATTTTTCTACCAGACATAAAGAAAGAATGTCATTGATAGAAAGTGGTCGAGATGCTGGTATTTTCAATGAAAAAGAGTCTAAAAGAATTGGCTCTAATGCGTTAAAATATGGCCTCTTCTTTGTCTTCATAGGACTCGGTGTATTTGCAGGAATTACCTTTTCTGATATCTTTAATGTTGATGAAATAATTGTTCTCCCAAGTATTTTAATCAGCGGTGGCTTAGCATTATTATTATATTATAAAATGATACGTAGAGAAGAGGAGGAACTAGATTCCGCTAGTAGATATTATTCTACCAAAGATGATGTACATGATGCCGTATAGAGTCTGAATAAATTCGATCAATCTCATTCATTTGTGCTGAGCTAAGTGCCTCATCTGTTATCGCTAGATTATTTAGAGTCACTTGCTCAGATCGAGAGGCGCCAGGAATAACACAACTCACTTCGGCATGATCCAAGACCCATCGTAAGGCATGTCTGGCAAGATTCTCTGAATTAGGGAATAATTGTTTTAATTCATCCACTGCTTTTAATCCAGTTTCAAAAGGAATCCCTGCAAAAGTTTCTCCTCTGTCAAACCACTCTCCATTACGATTACCAAAGCGATGGTCTCCTTCTTCGAAGTGAGTATGTACAGAATATTTTCCAGTCAATAATCCACTAGCTAATGGCACCCTGATAATGATACCAACATCTTTTTGTTTTGCATCTTGAAAAAAACGTTCTCTTGGTCTTTGTCGAAACATATTAAAAATGAGCTGGACTGTCGTAACATTATCAAACTCGATGGCTTTGATTGCTTGCTCGACTTTCTCTACACTGACACCCAAGTGCCGAATTTTTCCTTCAGATTTCAAGGTCTCAAATAATCCAAATATTTCAGGACGATAATATACTTCAGTTGGGGGACAGTGTAACTGGATCAAATCAATTGTCTCTAGTCCTAATCTCTGTAGACTATCTTCAACATATTGTCGCAATGCAGATTCCGTATATCCTTCATTTACATGAGGATTGATTTGGCGTCCACATTTTGAGGCAACAAAAATCTCCTCAGATCTATTTTTAATCAGCCGACCAACTGCTTTTTCACTTTCGCCAGATTCATAAACATCGGCAGTATCGATAAAATTTACACCTTGGTCAATTGCTAGATTTAAGATTTGATCAGCATTATCGTGGTTAAATCCTGACCCCCATTTCCCACCAACTTGCCATGTACCTAAGGATATCTCAGAAATTTTTAAATCTGTCTTACCTAATCTTCGATACTTCATATGATTATTTATAATTGAATTTCAAGATACAGAGGCAAATGGTCTGAGCCAACCAATGGCCCAACTTCTCTTACATTTACTTTAATGTTTTTTGATACTAAGGCGTGATCAATTGGAATCCTAAACGCTGTCCAAATAGCTGGCCAACTTCCATGAATGCCAAATCCATCACGTGTATCTGTTAGCGAGGCTTCCCTTAATAATCTGGAAAAGTCCTTTGCATATGGAGTTAAATTGAAATCCCCTATGACTAATAATTTTTCTTTTGTTTTTGCATCAGCAATTGTTTCCTGAATTTGGATTTTTTGTGCAGCAGTTTCCCTTCGTCCAATAGGGTTTTGATAATGTATGCCTAGAATATTTAATCTTTGATCCCCAAGTTCAATTTGTGCAGAAGCTATGGGAAACCGAGAATTTGAAAAGTCTATGCTTGCTTCATTTCTGAATGGATATTTAGAATATAATGCGATTCCAAAAGTATCATCTCTGACTTCAGCTATCGAATATGGATATTGTGTTACAGATGCGCTTCTCTCCCAAAAAGAAGTATATTCTATGAGTAGTAATATATCAGCATCCTTTTCAATGATTAACTGATTGACTTTTGCAGAATCAATATTGCTAGAGAGAAGATTAATACTTAATACAGACAATTCAGCATTCTCTGCTGCCATATGATTATTTGTTGGATCAGATGGCAGTATTTTAGAAAACAATATAATTGCAAATAAAATACTCAGAATTCCAAATACTTTTTGCTTAAATATTAAAAACGAGATTCCTAACAATCCAAATAGCCATGTATATTGAAATAGGAAGTGACAAAAGAGTTGCAAAAACCAATGCTCAATTTGCAATAAAGCAAGAGCAGTGCAGGCACACAAACCAAAGAATAAAAAGATTAAAGTGGACTTTAAAAATCTTGACATGCTTCAACAAACATATGAACTTATTTATAACCACTGAGCGATATGACTCATAGAATTCTGTTTAAAAGTCGTGATATTGGAGGATCGTATTTCGTCACGTATCATCTAATGTATTTCTTATTAATTGAGTATCTATAAAAGTAATACCATTGACTTTTGATTATATTCGCTAAACACCATAATGACATTGATGAATATTTTATTTAGACTAAGCACAATCATTTTTTTCATACTACATCTATCTATCATCAGCCATTCTCAGGATAATGTAAAGTCTGCGGATAAATTTTTAGGTATGTGGACGCTTGATATTGAAGACGAAACCGTTGGTTGGCTTCACGTCCATAATGATCAAGGCTATTTAGATGCTGACATGATGTGGGTCGGTGGAAGTGTTGTGCCTGTTGGTCATATCTATATGGCAAATGATAAAACCTTGGTCGTTACACGAACCTTCGATAGACCGATAGGAAAAGATGCCAAAGGAAATGATCGCAAACATACGATGGCATTTATTGCGCGTATGAAGCGAATTGGAGATCGTATAACTGGACAGATGGTCGGACCAGATTGGAATGGCGGTGACGAACGGTCGACAGCTTTTATAGGAACCAGATTACCTGATGTCCCAAATAAACCAGACTTAACAAATCTCAATTTCGGAAGACCAATCACATTATTCAATGGTAGAGATTTAACAGGCTGGCGAATAATCAATCCAAAAGACAAAAATGGTTTTATGGCACAAAATGGTGAACTAATTACTGATCCTAAACAGCCAGAAAGCGGAGAATATGTACATTATGGAAACCTGAGAACGGAGCAAGAGTTTACTGATTTTAATTTGACTCTCGAAGTGAATGTACCAGTCGAAAACAATAGTGGAATATATTTAAAAGGGATGTATGAAGTCCAAGTATATGACTCATATGGAAAGGACTTGGACTCTCACAATATGGGAGCTTTATACAGTCGAATCACGCCTACAGTCAATGCAGAAAAACCTGCTGGAGAATGGCAAACATTTGATATTACTTTACTAGATAGACATGTCACTATCATTTTAAATGGTGTTACGATTATTGATAACCAACCAGTATATGGCCCTACGGGTGGTGCGATGATTTCAGATGTCTTTGCGCCTGGACCAATTTATTTGCAAGGTGACCATGGGAATGTGAAGTATCGGAATATTGTGATAAGGCCGATTATTTAAAAAATTGAAATACATAAGACAGCAAAGAACTGTTTTGGACAATTTAGAAATTTTAATCTCCATTTAAATCGAGAGGTCAGGAGACCTTAGATTCTGTTTTACTTATTTAAGGAAGTCAATACTCTTGCACTGAGGCGCAGGCCTCCTTTCCTCTTGCCTTGTGGATTATATAAACTTGCAACAAAAAAAATGGCGACTCCTAAAACAAGGAATCGCCAATTTTACCTTTATATCTTAATAATTTATCCCAAAAGATTCACTTCCTCTGAGAACGGTTGATTCCTATGTCTTGTCCCCGTTGCTTTATATAATGCATTTGCTAATGCAGCTCCAATTGGCGGCAATGACGGTTCGCCTAATCCAGTTGGATCGATGCCATTATCTGTAAAAAAGACTTCAATCGCATCTGGTGCTTCACTGTGTCTAATCAATCGATATTTATCAAAGTTTGATTGGCCAGGTTTACCATCATCAAATGTCAATGCACTATACATAGAGTGGCCTATGCCATCTACAATGCCACCTTCTATCTGATTTTTAGCACTCGCTGGATTGATGACAATTCCACAGTCAACTGCACAATATACTTTCTTTACTTTCGGTACGTTGTCTACCATTTCTACATCCAAGACTTGGGCGACGTAAGAATTATGGCAATAGTATGCCGATACGCCTCTAGAGCCACTACCCGATCCCCAACCAGCTTTTTCCTTTACCAGTTTTAGGACACCTGCATATCTCTCAGCATCGTAATCATTCTCCTCTCCTACCGGATTATTCTTTGCTTTTTCAAATAGACCTAATCTAAAATCAATTGGATCTTTTCCAGCAGCTTCAGCGACCTCATCTAAAAACGACTGCTCTGCACAGGCAATAAAGTTTGACCGTGGAGCTCTCCAAGCGCCTGTTGAAATATTAGTAGGAATCGTATAATTAATTGCCCTATAATTATCGACAGCTCCAGCCGGATATCTATTCGGAAATAATGGACTTCCTGGAATCCCCGCACCTTTGACTTCAAATGCTATTAGATTACCATCGGCATCAAGTCCTGCTTTGTATGTTACCATATAAGCTGGCCGATACGTCCCTTGGGTCATGTCATCCTCTCTAGAGTAAACGAGTTTGATTGGTGATCCGATCTTCTGAGAAATCAATGCCGCCTCTGTAGCATAATGCCCATAAAGTCTTCTGCCGAATCCGCCGCCCATTCTGGTCATCATGATACTGATATTCTCCTTAGGCATACCAAGAACAGTTTCAAGAGTCGTTTCTAGGAATTGTCCAGTTTGAATCGGTCCGATTAGTTCTGCTTTGTCTGCGGTGACATTCGCATAAAAATTCATTGGCTCCATCGTATTATGTGCCAAGAATGGAGCAGAATAAGTCTGCTCTACGATTTTGTCCGCATCGGCAAATCCTTTATCCACATCTCCATCATGTCTTGCGATATCTCCTTTTCCATTTTGTAATATATCAGCCAAACTTTCTAGATGACTACTCGTATTTTCTAAATCAGTATCTACTTCCCATTCCACTTTTAACGCTTTTTTGGCTTGCATCACTTCCCAAGTTGTATTTCCAACAACTGCCACGAGCTCTGGATACGCATTGACATCAGACCATTGAGGATTCCATCCTTCTGGCTCGACGTTTATACGAATCACATCCATTATACCTGACATTGACCGCACTTGCGAATCATCGACACTTTTTATCTTCATCCCAAATGATGGTGGATGCACAATCATTGCGACAAGCATACCATCTTCATAGGTATCTAATCCAAAAAGAGGTTTCCCTTGCACGATATCGAATCCATCGACATTTTTCGCAGAGGTTCCAATTATTGTAAAGTCCTTAGGATCTTTAACAGAAATGTCATCTTCAGGCATGTCCATTGCTGCGGCATCTGCTACAAGCTCGCCATAACCGAGAGACCTATCGCTTGCTTTATGATACACCACTCCTTTTGCTGTGGTCAATTCTGAAGACGGCACATCAAGTCTTTTCGCTGCGGCTTCGACTAATAAGTGTCTCACTGTCGCACCAGCTTGTCTTAAACTTTTCCATCCAAATCTAATTGACTGGCTACCACCAGCGATTTGTCTTTGGTATTTTTCTGTGTCTAGACCAGCCTGTTCTACGATGACATTGTCCCAATCCACATCGAGTTCTTCAGCAACAATCATTGGCATAGCTGTCTTGACATTTTGCCCGATTTCAGGATTTGGAGACATGATGGTAGTCACGCCGTTTTCGCCTATTTTAACAAAGGCATTCATCACATTCCAGTTTTCTGGAATCTCAAGATCTGGAGCAACGAATTCTATATAATCCGGTTTTGTCTCGCAAGCCATAAACTGGAAGCCAAATAACAATCCTCCACCAGTAGCTGTAGAAACCTTTAGAAAAGATCTTCGATCAGTATGTATTTTTTGATTCATGATTTCTGTTTGAATGAATTAAGAAAGTTTCGCTGCAGTTTTGATTGCGGCTTGGATTCTAATATATGTACCACATCTGCAAATATTTCCTTGCATCGCTTCTATTATTTGGGAATCTGATGGACTTTTATTTTCTGATAATAATGCAGAAGCTGACATGATTTGTCCAGCCTGACAATAACCACATTGTGGGACGTCATGCTCTATCCAAGCTTGCTGAACAGGGTGCGAACCGTCATCTGAAAGTCCTTCGATAGTTGTAATTTTTTTTCCTTCTGCAGCTGAGACGGGTACAGAGCATGATCTGATCGCCTTGCCATTTAAGTGAATGGTGCAAGCTCCACATTGTGCGATTCCGCAGCCGTATTTAGTGCCGACAAGTTTGAGGTGATCTCTGAGAACCCAGAGAATAGGAGTACTAGAGTCGACATTGACCTCCCTTGTTTGACCGTTTACATTGAGTTTTATATTTGCCATTTGAAGTGTTTAATTGTTTTACTGAGATAAGATACGCATAGCTGTATAGATTTGGTCTATACTTTTGAATTTAATCGTGATAAATTTCACTTTATGTCATGTTGATTTATGATTTTATCTTTTAGCCTTATCTTACAATATTCAATTTTTTAAGATTATGGATAAAAGATCCTTTCTAAGTTCTCTCCCCGCTCTTGGTGCAGGTATCATTGGTACATTAAAAAATATTGATTATCTCAATGAAAAATATACTCATCTTTCAGCATTAGAGCTAGCAAAAAATGAAGACTATTGGTCTGAAATAAGACGTGGATATAGATTGAAGCCAGATTATATCAACCTTGAGAACGGCTATTATTGTATCACACCGAAAGAGACTTTAGAAAACCTCATACAACATATCCGTCATGTCAATTATGAAGGGTCAAAATATATGCGAACTGTACAATGGGACAATAAAGCAAAAGCCGCCGATGCAGTTGCGAAGATTATTGGGACTACAAAAGAAAAAGTCATCATCACCCGAAATACAACTGAATCCTTAGACACCATTATCAGCGGATTCCCTTGGCAAAAAGATGATGAAGCTGTCATGGCAAATCAAGATTATGGAGCGATGTTGCAAATGTTCAAACAAGTAGAAAAGAGACATGACATAAAATGTGTTTTGGTTGATGTTCCTCTTCACCCAAAATCTGATCAAGAAATTGTAGATGTGTATGCTTCTGCGATTACAGGTAAAACAAAACTGTTAATGGTATGTCACATGGTTAATATAACTGGACATATTTTACCTGTTCGTAAGATTTGTGATATGGCGCATGCTCGTGGAGTGGAAGTGATGGTCGATGGTGCACATGCATATTCTCATATTAATTTTGATATCAATGATCTTGATTGCGATTACTATGGTGCAAGTCTTCACAAGTGGCTGAGTACTCCGCTTGGCGCGGGCATGTTATATGTTAATAAAAAGAACATTGATAAAATATGGCCTTTGATGGCTGAGTGGCACCGCGAACCTGGAGACATTTCTAGGTTGAATCATACGGGTACTCATCCAGTATACACAGATCTCGCTATTTTAAATGCAGTTGACTATCAAAATAGAATTGGTCTGGATCGCAAAGAAGCGAGACTTAGATTCTTACAGAGATATTGGAGTGATCAAGTAAGAGATATAGATGGAATCATTTTGAATACACCCAAAGACATTCATCGGTCGTGCGGCATTGCGAATATTGGGATCGAAGACAAGAACCCTCAAGATATGGCCAAAATTTTATTGGATGATTATCAAATCTGGACTGTTGCTATTGATGGTGTGGGCGTCCATGGCTGTCGGATTACGCCAAATATTTATACGACGCTAGATGAGTTAGATTCCTTTGTATCTGCCTTGCGGCAAATGGTATATTCTTAAAGCCATCAATCTTTGATTTATCTAGGATGCGATATTGAAATACTTGAGTGGGTGATTGCTTCGTACGACATTTCTATCGTACGATCAATGCCACGTACGATTTATTTATCGCAGCTCCTCGCACATCCAGATAATCAAATGAAAATGGCTCTAGATTCTTATTACGGCTCGATAGGATACATTATGAACCATAGGTGCATTCAAAATTGTCGGATTATTCCGAACGTATATACTACCTTAGAAGAGCGAGAAGTCTTTGTGTCTTCCTTACGGGAAATGGCAGTAACATAAACCTGTTAGATCCAAAAGATCTACTAGGTTTGCTTGTTCTATTTCTGTGCTTTCATAAAGTTCAAACTTAGATTGACGACATTCCTTGCAGCAACTGCCTCTGTTTCCATTGTCGAAACGGCAGATTCCATTGCATTGATATAAAATAAACCTTCATCTATTATAAAAGAAGGCCATTCGGTCATTGGAGAGAGTTTTGTATACGCTTTCCATTCATAATGAGCGCGACCTTTCCTATTTTTAAAGACTTGATCAAAAAAAGTGTCATCCAAAGCATCTCTAGAAAACACATTATAAATCGGAATGTCCCAATCCGATGCAAAAGAAGTTTTGCAATGGAGACAAAAGGAATATCCTCATCTACAATCGTAAAAATCGTTTGGGGTTTATTCTTTACATTATTGAAATATTGATAATTTATGTCTCCAGCAATAAAATTGGCATGAACAGTTTCATAGGTCCGATCCATCTTCACAGCATAATTTGGCAATTCAATATTCGTTAAGTCTAATGGGCAAGCTAAAACAACGATTTCAAAAGTATCTCGATGACCACTTGTCGTCAAGACTTCGTACAATTGATTTCCATTTTGTAAAAGTTTAGTCACTTAAGCAACTTCTTCATTTAAATTGATTTGAATATTTTCTTCGTTTCTCAATATGGATTGTATCATGAGAACATTGCCATTATTGACAGAAAAAAAGATCGCCTCTGTCAAGACAGGCGTCTGCTAGAGATACCATATCTGCGAAGGCATTAATATGTCCATCTTGATGATAATTCACTCTAGAGATACAGTCTACAAATTCGTATACCAGATCATCTGAAATCCCTTCTTGTTTGAAATAATCGTAGCTCTTTTGCTATGTCAGATCATATAATTCTATGGCTTTAAACAGCTCTTCTAGACTATTATATGTTGTTCCTTTTCCTAATTGGACATAGACTTGATTCCATTTAGGAATCATCCTTTTGACTCGATCAGATAAGTCAGACAATGACTTCCCATAAGCCCAGAGCATTTGCATAGTTGATATAAATGAATTTCTCGAGGTGTTCAATTTAAAACTTGTTCCATCCCAAATAGAAAGAGTTTCTGCCTCACCTTCTCCACCATGTGGTTTAGCGTATTTTAACTGATAAGACTCTATAATATCCTTCAAATAATGATAAGATGAATGTGTTAATGTCGCTCCTTGTTCAATCAGTCCACCGCCAAGACTATGTTTTTTCACTCTTCCACCTAATCGGTTGTCTTTCTCATATACTGTTATATCACAATTAGGTGACGCAGCTTGATTAAGGAAATGGGCATATTCAGCTCTGGCAATTCCGCTACCGATAACAGCGATTTTGACATTTTGGTTATGCCCTAAGGGAGACGGTGACAATTTGATATCAGGTATTTAACTTTGAAATAGTTAGGCTATTTACATGACAGCTCATTAATATTAATGTAAAAAAGAAAACGAACTGTGTAACATTCACTTTTTAAATTTGATCACTATTTCACACCATGCATCCATTTCTTGACAAACGGGTAAGTGATGACGCATAACACGGCCAACACAACAGCAACAATCGTCAACGTCCAAAAGAAATAGCTGATGCCGTTTTGCTCCGCGATGCTTGCTGATTTGCCTCCAAAAACTGCTGCTAATTTCATGCCTGCTGCAATAGCGATGTAGTATATACTGAACATGAATGCGATCATCCTACCAGGCACTAATTTACTCACGAGTGATAGTGAAACAGGTGAAATACAAAGTTCACCGAGTGTGTGAAATAGGTATACTAAAATCAGCCAAATCATACTCACCGATGCTGTTTTAGCGCCTGCAGGAATACCGCTTGCACCGATAGCGACCATCGCCATACCTAATGCCAGCAGAGCCATTCCTATCCCAAATTTCACATTGGCATTGGGGTTATATTTACTTTCCCACCACTTACTAAATAAAGGTGCGAAGGCGATGATGAATAAAGAATTTAGCACACCAAACCATGATGCGGGCACTTCAGGAGTCGTTTCATTAAATTGATTCCAAAGCATCCATATCGTAATAACCCAGATAATTAAAAAGCTAGTGGCTAAGAAAAGATTTGATAGTGAATATTTACCAAAGGTTTTTCTAAAGAGTTGATACAATGCATAATTCAAAATGATCAAAGGGATTATAGCCATTAATGAATTCACAATTTTAAAAGTCGTGCCAGCTCCACCCTCTAGAATTCTATCTGTATAATCACGCGCAAATATGGTTAATGAACCAGGTGCTTGTTCGAAAATTGCCCAAAAGAATATTGTCACAAAACAGAAAAACATGACTGCTAACATCCTGTCTCTAGTTATGTTACCATACCGAGGAACTCTTAATATTAAGATCAGCACAAACAAAACCAAGGCTGTCAAGATCATCACATTTGCTCCGGATACACTTCCAATGACATTATCCATAAAGCCGAATAAATTTATATCTCCATTAGAAATAACAGACACTGGATCATTGATAATCCAAGATAAACTTAGAAAAGCACAAATACCAATGAGAACTTTCTCGAGCATTGTGAACGGATTTTTAGGTTCGCTATCATCTGAGTCTATTTTGCCAAATTTTGCTTTCTGAGGGACAAGACCAACATTTCCAAAAATATCTTTAGCAAACCAAAATTGCAAGAGTCCAAACAACATAAAAATTCCTGCTAAGCCAAATCCTAAAGACCAACCTATTTTTTCTCCCAAGTATCCACATAGCAATATACCTAAGAAAGCTCCAGCATTTACACCCATATAAAAAATAGTGTACGCACCATCCTTTTTTTCTGGATGCTCTTTATACAATTCAGAAATAATAGCAGTCATATTAGGCTTGAAAAATCCACTGCCAATGACGAGTAATGTTAATCCCAGATACACAAAGAATTGAGTTTCAACTGCCATACAAGCATGTCCGAGCGTCATTAATAAAGCCCCGATTAAAATGGCATATCGATAGCCGATTTTGTTATCTGCGAGCCAACCTCCGACGACTGTAGCTAAATAGACCATTGAGACATAGGTCCCAAAAATTGCAAATGCATGTTCTTGAGGCCATCCCCAACCACCATCCAAAATGGCAGCTGTTAAAAACATAATCAATAAGGCACGCATGCCATAGTAAGAAAACCGTTCCCACATTTCTGTAAAGAAAATCACAAATAACTGAGACGGATGTCCCATCACTTCTGCTTTGATCTCTACACCTGTTGGCTGACTCATATCTTTAATTTCAATAGTTTAATCGTAATGGTATATATTATGCTAATTCAAAGCCTTCTGCTTCGTCGTTGTCATCTAAGACTAAATCTTCTGCGCCGTGTGTCAATCGTTTCAGTGGTTTTAATAATGCCAGAACAATCAGTCCAACAGTGACTGTGAAAATGACAATGCCAGTAAAAATAGCTTTTTCGCCTGCATCTGATGCTGCTTCACCAAGGAGACCTGCAACCTTATTCCCAAGTCCCGTTGCTGCGAAATAAGCACCCATCATAAAGGAGGCATATTTAACAGGAGCCAGTTTGGTAATGAATGATAAAGCGACTGGCGAAGCACATAATTCTCCAATTGTATGAAATAGATAAGCTAAGACTAACCAATACATCGCAGAAGATCCAGTAGATTCAAATTCTTGAGAGGCAAATCTCATAAACATGAATCCTAAACCCATAATAATAATTCCAATCGCCATTTTAAAAAGAGAAGAGCCTTCTCGACCTTTCAATTTCCATTTATACCAAAAGCCAGCAACGGCTGTACCGAGTGTAATGATAAAGAATGCATTCACAGATTGAAACCATGAAGCTGGCACTTCGAATCCACCCAACATTCTATTGGTTTTTTCCTTAGCATACAAATTCATTAATCCTCCAGCTTGCTCAAAGGCGCCCCAAAAAACAATGATTAAAAGGAAGGATAAAAACATGACCAACATTCTATCTTTTTCAATTTTATTCAATGGTTTATTTATTGCTTCACGATCTGGATTATCCGCTTCACCAATGTAATTCCCTACATGCGTCAAATACTTTTGTCCCCATTGAAATACGAGCATTCCGGCAAGCATACCAATACCTGCAAGTCCAAAGCCATAATGCCAACCAATTGACTCTCCAACATAGCCAACGATTAAACTCGACAAAAAGGCACCAACATTAATACCGATATAAAAAATAGTGAAGCCTTTATCACGTCGTTCGTCTCCTTGCTTATATAAACCACCTACCATAGTTGAAATATTTGGTTTTAACATACCAACTCCTGCGATAATCAATCCCAGTCCTGTATAAAATGCCCAATCTTGTGTAATCGCTAAAATGGTATGACCTAAGACAAGAATCCATCCGCCGTACAATACAGCTTTCTTTTGACCAATTATTTTATCAGCGATAAGACCTCCTGGTATGGAAGCCACATAGACTAGCATGGTATACCATCCATAAAGCCCCAATGCTTCCGCATTTGTCCAACCCATTCCTGGATTTGCACCTATCGTTTTGGAAGTGATGTAAAGCACTAATATCGCTCTCATCCCATAGTAGGAGAATCGCTCCCACATTTCAGTAAAAAATAATACATATAGTCCGACAGGATGTCCCCAGAGCTGGGGTTGGTCGGCAAAAGCCTGATTTGCAGTCTTAGTCATAGATAATTATAGTTTCATTCGACACTGTAAAATATAGAAATATCGTGATTAGAGAAGAAAACGAGCATTTAATTAAGCTAATGAATGATGGTCGATACTGAAGGATTCCATATAAAAAGAAGTATATAACACTCGGAATGTATGATTTACAAATGGATTTCGCGTCATAAATAATAAGCGACACGTATAGAAGGCTATCCTTTCCAGTCACTTTTCAATATAGAATACAAATCGACATCAATCATTTCCCCATTTTTGATTTCACATTCTCTCATCGTTCCTTCGAATGTAAAATTGATCTTCTCTATTGCGCTTTTGCATTTGACGTTATCATGTACAACATACCCTTCTATTCTATTTAGGCCGAGCTTAGTAAATCCTTGTTCAAAGAGTTTAGGCATCATTTCTTTTAAGATTCCTTTTCCCCAGTGTTCTTTTAACAACCACATGCCTATTTCTGCCTTTTTATGTTGTTTTTCCACATTGTTATACCCACCAGCTCCTTTGAACTCATTATCATCATTTCCAAATATGCCCCACCAAATTCCAGTCCCTTCAGATTTTATTGTGCTGTACCACTCCATTTGTGTTTTAGTAGCTTCTAAGGTAGGAAAGTGAACATCATAATACTTTGTGATTTCAGGATTTGATAATCCTTTATGAATATGATGTATATCCGTTGATTCTATTTCTTTGAGATAGTAATTTTCAGTTTTCATAATGCTAGATCTCGTCTAAGTTAGCTGCTTTGGATTTAGTTTTCAATTATAATTATGGAGATTATCGATATCGTATTTATCGACATAATATTGCCGATTAATTCAACATTGTATATATTTGCTCCCAAATCATATCGCTATGCTTGCTGTCAACTTAAAATACTTACGTCAAAAAAATAAAATATCACAAAGTGAACTTGCCGAAGCGATGACAGTTCCTCGTACCACTTTAGGAGATTACGAGAGAGGTAAAACTGAGCCAAACATTGCGATGCTGATAAAGATGTCTGATTATTTCGAATTAAAAATAGATGATCTGATTCGCAAAAATCTAAGTCATGAGGATCTTGAAATTTTAAAAAACAAAGACTTCAGAGTTTTAGCTATCACTGTGAACCATGACAATCAAGGCAATATAGAACTCGTAGATACAAAGGCAGAAGCCGGCTATCTTGACAGTTTTCAAGACCCAGAATACATCAAGGATCTACCAAAAATCAACTTCCCAAATATTCCTCAAGGCACATTTAGAGGGTTTGAAATTCGTGGTGATTCCATGTTACCTGTAGATCCTGGTTCAATTATAATTAGTCAATACGTGGAGAAAATTAATCAAATCAAATCTGGCGGCACTTACATTATTGTCAGCAAGCAAGATGGTCTAGTTTATAAACGAGTCAGGCAAGACAACAAGAATAAGCAACTGATTCTGATATCTGACAATGAATCTTACCTTCCGTACCCAATCGCCTATGAAGACATCAGTGAAATTTGGGAATATTTTGCGCACCTCAGTTTTTCAGATAGCAAATTGACATACAATTCTATAGTAGAAGAAAAACTGACGGATCTTCAAATTAAAGTTGCCCATATTCATGATGCCGTAGTTAATTAATCTATTTTTATAACGGAGAAAGAGGCATCTTTGTATCGAAAGATTACAAGTGAAAATTACTGCGTATATACTGTCTTATGTGTTCCATCCTATATTTGTCATTCTATACAGTTTGATCCTAATTTTTATGTGCAATCCTTATATCTTTTCGATTGAAGATCCTAAAGACAAGGTCGTCATCATCGCGCTGATTACGATGTTGACTGTGGGTTTCCCTTTGTTGGCAATTTTTTTAATTCGGTTTCTGGGATTGAATAAAGATTTAAATATGGATTCTCGACAAGAGAGAATCGTGCCACTAATTATCACGGCAATGTTCTATTTATGGTTATTTATCAATATTAAAAACCACACTTACGTCCCGCTCTTATTCACCTCTTTCGTGCTTGGAGCGACGATTAGTATTTTCATTTCCTTTTTCATTAACAACTTTTCTAAAATTAGTCTTCACACAGTGGGAATGGGTGGATTAGTCTGCATACTCATTTTACTCCAAGTCAATTTCAATTACAGCGATTTCATTTTGAATCTAGGTCCTCTTGGTATGTACAATGTACACTTGGGTCTTCTAATTATTATAGGAGTCCTCATTGCTGGTAGTGTCGGTGCTGCTCGCTTGTATCTGACAGATCATAGTATGACTGATATTTATGGCGGTTATTTCGTAGGCGTTTTCAGTCAAATCATCAGTTACATCATTATTTTTTAAAGAACCCTCTATCATTTACTGATATCAGCATCAATTTTAAAATTTGATCAAACTACCCAAAGGAGTAGGTCATCTTAATAAAAAGAACCCTAAATTAGTAATAGAACTGATAAACAACCTCCATGAAAACCAACATTCTTATTGTTGAAGATGAGCCTATTATTGCTAAAGATATTGAAGCGTGTATTCTTAATCTCAACTATTATGTCATAGGTCTAGCACATACCAGTGAGACAGCATTGGATATTCTCCATTCTAGACGAGTAGATATGGTCATGCTAGATATTCATATCGGAGGTTCGAGAGATGGGATTGACATAGCGGAGATCATCAATGAAAAATACGATATTCCATTTATTTTTTTGACGTCTTTTTCAGATGAGTTGACTCTAGACAGGGCGAAGAAGACGAAGCCATATGGTTACATTGTCAAACCATTTGATGAAACAGACTTAAAAACGACTTTGACGATTGCATTGCACAATTATCACTCTACAAAAAAAGAACAACTTTTTTCAAAAGAAATATTAAACAAAAAAGCTAAAGCACCCTTAAGCGAAAAAGAATATAAAATTATTGTTGAACTATCTAGGGGGAAGAATACTGGTGGAATCGCAGAAACACATTTTATATCAATTAATACTGTCAAGTTTCATTTAAAAAATATTTATCAAAAAATGAATGTGTCAAGTCGAACCGAATTATTAGCTAAAGTGATGAGCTAATCGACACAGATAATCATAAAATTCTACACCTTATAATCTCCCTAAAAATACGGTTCCTATCAAAGTTAAATTGACATTTTACTTTTAAGATCTTATCTGATTAATTAAAAAGAGTGACTTTTAGAATTCGTAAAGTAAGTCTATTAAATAAATTGGTTCAATTTCATAAACCTCCCCATTTTCAAGGATACAACTTTGTCAAATAGATGCAATACCTACCCAATTGGGTAGTAAATATCAACTTAATATTATTCAATTTTGGATCAAGAAAAAACTTCCAACATGAATAAAACAATTTCCATCACACAGCGTGAAACGCAAATTCTGAATTTAATCGCATTCGAATTTACAATTAACGAAATCGCAAACAGACTTTTTATCAGTCATCACACTGTTGTGACCCATCGAAAAAATTTAATGAGTAAACTCAAAGTCAAAAATACCGCAGGCATGATTCGGAGAGCCTTTGAATTACACTTATTACATCACTCTTCAGACCAAGCTGCTTAGTCAATCTATTGATTAAACAGCTCACTTAATTTCTCTAATTTTTAACACGTTCCTCTTCTGGAACATATAAAATCTTAAACCTTTAAAAATAATTAAAATGAAAACTTCCTATTTACACCTACTTTTGGCAGTCATTGTCACTAGTATATTTTCACTTCCTCTATATGCACAGCATACTGAAATAGTCACCGACTCAAAATCAACCTATCCACATCTAGACCTTGAAGAAACTGAGAAAAATGATTTTTCCAGGTTATTCTTTACGAATGAAAATGAACCTGTCAATAAATGGTCGCTAGCAGGTAGAGTTGGTACGTTTACACAACTTGGTGCATTTTATAATGGTGAAACCAGATTTTTATTTGATGAAGACAAACATGAATTCATGTTGCGATCGACTAGCTCGCAGCCAGAACTTGATTTGTTATTTTCAATGGATGACGGCGCTGGGGGTACTGCTACAAGTTTTGGGAATGTGACATGGAGTGATGATGTAGGAGGTACATTTGCTCAAATCAGAGCGTTCTCTAATCAGAGCGGATCTGCAATACCCGAGTACCTCACGCTTAGTGGTGGCATGGCAGGTGGTGTCGGCTCAAACTTCATGACAATGTGGAATGGCTATACTGATTTTGGTGCTTCATCTCTTATATCTGGCGGTGGTAGTGGTCGTGTTAGGATCAGTCACAATTCAACAACGACAAGTCCGCAGTTAAGAGTCATAGAAGATGGTGCTGGTGACTTTGCAAGGATCATGTATACAAACACCGGTTCTTCTTCTAATTTTGCTATAGCTGCTCGGCCTGGAAGCACTGCTCCAAGGTGGCAAGTTGCTTATGATGGTGAGGAAATTCTAACCGTGCATGCTGATGACATTCAGGATGGTCTAGGAAATACAGGTCGCGTCGGTATAAATGATACAAGCCCTACATATGCCTTAGAACTGCCCAACAACGCACTTGATAGAATTGGTCAAATACGATCTTTTGATCATGACACTTACTCTGATAGGAGAGTAAAAACCAGCATTGTAAAAATAGAAAATGGACTATCATCAGTCATGCAATTGAATCCTGTACGCTACGATCATCACTCATCAGAATTTGGAGAAAAAGGCTTAGTTGTTGGAGAAGATTATTCTCATGAGCTTGGTTTTATTGCACAAGAAATTTATGACATCCTTCCAGAAGCTGCATATAAACCAGAAAATGAAAATGAAGATCTGTGGGCAGTGTCTTATGAAAGAATCATTCCTGTGTTGACAAAAGCGATCCAGGAACAACAGAATATTATTAATTCTCAAAAATCAGATCTTGCAGAACTAAAAGATGAAATGGCCTCTCTGAAATTATTAATGAATTCTATGGTTTCAACAAACTAATAATTTGTTCAATAAATCTCGTGTATTTAAATGAGGAGGGATTATGAAACTCCCTCCTTAACAAACTTCCAAAAGAAAAGTAGTTTCTGACTTTTATACAGCTCATTTAATTTCTCTAATTTTTAACACGTTCCTCTTCTGGAACATATAAAATCTTAAACCTTTAAAAATAATTAAAATGAAAACTTCTTTTTTAAAAACACTTTCTTTTTACGTCTTTCTTTTCCTATTCCTAATAACTGGACATGATTCGTATGGACAGTGGGATAGTCCAGGCACCCAATTAGAAACTCATGGTCCGGGAGGCCAACCGATCATCCAAGGGAATGGTGCTCAGTTAGAATATAGAAGGAATCAAAATGGTTCATCAGGAGCAGTTAATGGCTTACGATTTTCTCAAGGCCAATCAGTTGGTGGTACAACAGAAGCTTATTTCTTTTATAATACATCATCTAAAGTATTTAGAATGACTGATGATGATACCAATGACATCAAATTTTCTCTTAGCGCTGCTAGTGGTAACATGAATGTCAAAGGTAGCGCTGACATAGGTGGAGATACAGAAGTTGGCGGAGTCCTAGATATCACTGGTGGCAACACAGCTATACGAGTTGACGGAGACGAAGCCCTTTGGTACGACGGAGATTTATTTAGCTGGGGATTTTCTGGTACTAGAAATCGATTTGCTGATCCAATCACAATCGGTGCAGATGTAAAACCTCCATCAGGAACTGCGTTAGTCACAACAAGTGGACAAGAAATAAAAATGGTAGGAGACAATTCGTATATCCAATGGCATACTGCTGCAGCTTCAGATCCCGACGGTGGCAATTCTGGTTTTATTGGATCAAATCAATTTGGATCAATGTTCGTCGAGTCAAATATAGGCACTGTAACTATTGATGGAGAAGCTGGAATAAATTTCCTTATCTCAGATAGCGGTGCGAATGCCATGACAATAGATGCTTCAAAAAATGTAGGAATCGGAACAAATACTCCTGCATATAAATTTCAAGTTGCTGGTAACGCGGATGTAACAGGCGAGTTAACTGCTGCCTCAGATATGCGATTGAAAGAAGATATAGAAGATCTGACAAGTGCTCTTGATAAAATAGCAATGCTTCATCCAGTCACTTATAAATTTAAGACTACCGAATTTCCTACCATGCAATTACCGACAAGACAAAAAATGGGGTTCCTTGCACAAGATGTGGAAAGTGTTTTACCTGAATTAGTCTCTAGCGGTACAAAAGCCTCTGACATACATGGTAATAGCTTCGATTCAAAAAGTGTGAATTATATTGAAATGATTCCCATGTTGACTAAAGCGATTCAAGAGCAGCAAGCTATAATTGAAAATTTAAAATCTGAAATGGCCTCTCTAAAAACCATGGTTGCACATAAATAATTTGCAATTACCTTAAAATTTAAATGTGATAGAATTTCCGGAAGCAGTTTACTGTTTCCGGAAATTTATTTGTTTATCGAGAGATATTCTTAAGAAAAAATAAATAAAATTAAGTTCTCGCACCTACAGATCTGCCACTATGCCTAATCCATTGTCTCCCTTTTTTACCTTCACTGGGTCGCCTTGCTAGACCATAATTTATAGGCTTTCCGTCAGTGGTAAATTGAGTTTGAAATAATTCCTGCAAAGTACTCTCTTTTAAATATCCAGCTTGTAAATGTGCTGCTGCAAATTCAACAACATCTCGTGCAGATGCAATAAATCCTCCACCTGCCCATTTGTACCTGTTGTCAATTTTTACCGCAGAAATATTTTCTCCGGTATTTGATGTTTGATCATAACTCACTTTATGTACGATATGTGGCTAATTAAGAAAACCTTTAAGGATTGAAATCCTCAAAGGTTTTACTAAATATTCACCTATTAAATATTTTCAGTTCTATACATATTTATTTATGGTGGTATCAATTATTACAGCCATCCATATAGGCATGAAATTCTAAGCCTACTTTCACTTCAAAACCTGCATTCATGTCTATATAATTCGCCCCATTTGTTCCTGCTTTATAATTCACAGTAATGTTGCTACCGTTGCCATCGATCACCTGAAAACATATTATAGAAATAAACTTGTAACGAGAAAACTGTCACCGTGTTCCTGGAGGCGGCGCGTATCAGTACGCCATGTCACATCACTACGATTTCTGCTTGATGTCCAACATCAAAATTGAGAGAGTTTGCAATAAAGCACATTTTGCTTGCTTCATGATGAAGGGATTCGGCTTTATCCACCATCTCTGCTTTCGTCACGATGACTTGTGGTTTTAAAGTCACCTCTTTAAAGTGTCCACTACCATTTACTTCTTCTGCCATGATACCTTCAGCTTTGTCGATATACTCATGGACAATCACACCGTTATCAGAGCAGAGATGCAAATACCAGAGCATGTGACAGGCGGAGATAGACGACAGAAATAATTCTTCGGGATTATATCGAGTGGCATCACCTCTAAAATTTGGATCGGATGAGCCTAGTAAATCTGTTGGTTTTCCTTCGATTATAATTTTATGGCTGCGACTATATGATCGGTAGTCAAATGTGCCACTACCCTTATTTCCTGTCCATTCTAACTGGATGGCGTAATTGTGTTTTTTCATATTTAAAGATAGTTCGAAAACTTGAAAAACTTGTCCAATGGATCTCAATGTAATATTCTTTAGTTAAGGAAAAATAGATTGGTGTATCCTGAACTTCCTAAAATCCTTATGGTGATAAAATTATTCAGATGACAATTAGGTATTATAAAATGAATGATAGATTTATCTAAATGTTTCGTCATTACTATAACCAAAAATCAATGTAAGAATAATCGCTCCGCAGTTTTCACATCGCAGCCGCTACTGTTTTCAAGATGGTTAATTAATCCCCTAGGTCAGAATCTTGCCGACAAAGCCTTACTTTTAGATTCTAATAATAATTCGAGAAATCATGAGCAATGCTGAGAAGAAAAATAAAGTAAACCAACTTTTTACATTATTTCAAGCTGGAGAATGGGATGAGTCTGCAAGTCTTTTTTCTGATGATGCAAGAATTACGAGACAATACGGCGACCGGATCACGACAAACACTGTAACAGAATTTATTCATAGTTTGAAATCAGGACCATTAGCCAAAGTCGGTATTCCAGAGTACAGAGATCGCAAAGTGTCATTACTGGAAGAAGGCGGATTCGTAGAGCGCCATAAAACACGATTAACAATTAAAGACCAATTAATCGAAATACCTGTTTGCATCATTGGGACATTTAATATGGAAGGGAAAATATCTAGTATAGAAGAATACCTAGACCCTTCTCCTATTATAAAAGTCTTGACTCGATCTTAAGCACTCGCACAAGTAGCACAAGGTGTGCACTAGGTAAAATTTATCTTTTTATGTACTAGACAATTCGCTTTCTCCTAGTTAGCAGTAGTATAAGGCAGATAACTCCCAACACACCATGAAGACCCAATGCACCCATTGAGTCATTCAGACCAGCTTGCACACCATGAAAATTTGCCAAGGCAACCCC
>Ga0209828_1001051_pt1 | contig 25741 bp, 25 predicted proteins | sample MaitaG_FD_187429 | JGI IMG/M metagenome (GOLD analysis project Ga0209828, IMG submission 187429) | Marine algal microbial communities from Maine, USA - Maine_Asex2 metaG (SPAdes) (version 2) | ecosystem: Host-associated > Algae > Red algae > Unclassified | place: Maine, USA | collected 2015-01-05
CACCCGACGCTGGCCCCACGCGTCCTTGGCTCCGGCGTTGGAATCGAGCGCACGTTTGCGAGCCCGCACAATCGTGTCCAACTGCGAACCCGTTGCTGCCACTGCCAACTCCGCAAGGTCATAATCAGAATCAGGAGTCGCGATACGAGTCAACGCCCGCACCTTTGAATACGACAGCCGGCCCTGCCCGAACCGCCGAGCGATCACCGGCAGCTCCCGCAGCGCCAACGCAATCCGCACCTTCTCACGCGCAGTCGACGGCGACATGCCGCACTGCCACGACAACCACTGCACCGGACCGCTGCAACCCCACGTACCCCAACCCTCGCGTATGCAGTACTCGCCCAACCAGCCAAGCCACCGAGCCTCGGCCGCCGCCAAATGCGCGGCATGCGAGGTCAACTGCCGCTCAAGCACCTCGAGCGGCAACTCATGCTCGACCGCAGAATCGACCACATCCGCTCCACCCGCAACCTCAAGTACCGCAGTTTCTAAAACCGCTGTCTCTGGTGCCATCACAACCTCCACAAAACTTCTCGCCAACACCCCCAATTCTCCCACGCCGGAGTGACAGTGAAACGAGGGTGTGTTGGCAGGGTCGGAGGCTGGTGCCGCGAACTATTTGGGCTTGGCGCCGCCGCCGACGCGCACGATCTCGCCGGTCACCCAACTCGCGGCGTCGGAGGCAAGGTAGAGACAGGCGGCGCCGATGTCCTGGGGCGTGCCGAGGCGTCCCATTGGAATGTTCCACTTGTCGAGAACCTGGTCGAGCTCGGACTCGTCGTGGCCGATGGCCGTGAGCATCACTTCGGTCGGCACTGCTCCCGGGGCGACCGCATTCACGCGAATGTCGGGCGCAAACTCGGCCGACAAGGTCCAGGTGATCGAGTTCGTTCCAGCCTTTGACGCCCCGTAGTGAACACTCCCGGGCACGGGGCCGGACCCAGCACCGGATGTGATGTTGATAATCGAGCCGGTCTCCATATGCCGCTTCGCAGTCAGGCAGCCAACGTAGACCGCAGTCAAGTTGAGGGCCAGCGTGCGGTCCCATTCGTCGCGAGGCAGCTCGGTGGCGGGGACCTTGAGCGGCGATCCGCCCGCATTGTTCACCCAGATCGTGAGCTTGCCGAACTCGGCCACCGCTGCCTGCGCCAACGATTCGACGGCGGCGTCGTCGGTGACATCTGTAGTCACCGCTATTGCCTGGCCACCGGCCGCGACGATCGACGCTGCTACCTGCTCGATCTCTTCGGTGCGCCGGGCCGCCACGACCACGGCAGCTCCTGCCTCGGCGAAGGCGACGGCAATGCCCTCGCCGATGCCGCGACCACCTCCGGTCACAACCGCGACGTGACCAGTCAGATCAAACAACTCGGTAACGGTGCGCATGTCGTCAGGACTCCTGTTACTGGGGGCGCTTGGTTGCGAGCAGGTCCAGCTGGGTCAGGCCACGCAGGATGAAGCTCGGTTCGTACTCGAATGTGTTGTCGGGAGCGAATATGGGCAACTCGATTCGCTTTACCAATTCCTCGAAGGCAACGCGGCCTTCGAGTCGCGAGAGTGGCGCGCCGATGCAGAAGTGATGGCCCTTGCCGAACGCGACATGGTCGCTGACGTTGTCCCTTGACAGGTCAAACGACTCGGCATCTGCGAAGACTGTCGTATCGCGGTTCGCCGCGGCGAACATCAGCCACACTGTCGAACCTTGTGGGATCGGTACACCATCGAGTTCGGTGTCGGCAGTGACATACCGGAACATCCCTTGGGTCGGCGTCGAGAGCCGCAGTCCCTCTTCGACCAGCCCATGGATGTGTGCGGCGGGGTCAGCCCGCAGTTCTGACCAGACTTCGGGCTGCTCGATTAGCATCCGCATTGTCTCGTTCAAGAACTTGGTGGTGGTTTCATTCCCGGCCACCATCAGCTGCTTGATGATGCTGTACACCTCGGGAAACTCGAGTTTGCGCGTCTGACCGTCGGGCAGATCCGAATCGTCGAAGTCGGCATGAGCCAAGCCAGACAAGATGTCGTCGACCGGGTTGGCCAGGCGGTCCTGATACTCGTCGTGCCAGTAGCGCTGTGCCTCGACCTGGGCTCGTGCCGCGTCGAGCCGAGCCTCGTCGGGCGGCGTTGCGCCAAGCGCAATGTTCGCTGCTTCGGACCAAACCTTGATGCTGTCGATCGTGTCGGGCGACATGTTCAGCGTGTGGTGGATGACGCGCACCGGCAGCGACACAGCGAAGTCGGCATGAAAGTCGATGGGGCCATCATCAGGGAACGCTTCGATGAGCTCGACCGCGATCTCGCGCACCTTGTCTTCGAGCATGGCGATGCGCCGCGCCGAGAACGTTCGAGCGACCAGCTTGCGGTATCTCGAATGACGTGGCGGGTCGACGGTCAGAAGCGTCTCGGCCCTCGGCCACCCTTGGGCCATGATCTCGGCCACCTGGTCCATCACGCCGCTCGACGCGACACTCTTCTTGTTGGAGCCGGTCGAGGAGAAGGTCGTGGTGTCGCGCAGAACCTTGTTGACCATGTCGTGACGAGCAACGAAGTACATCCCCGTCGGCTCGTGGTGAAACACGGGCCCGTGCTCGCGCAACGCGGCGTAGTGTTCAAACGGGCATTGCTGGATCTCGCGATCCATCGGGTCATAGCTGGCAAGGTCAACAGCGCTCACCGCAGAACCTTAGTCAGCGTGCCTCCGCCGAAGTGAACGCTCGTTGCTTTGACGACCTCATAACCTCGTCACGCCGTGGCCGCCCCATCGACGCTGATAGTGATGCGACCCTGGCGATGCTCGAAACCCTGATGGTCGGCTTGATCGAGGTCTCAGCCGAGCTTGATCTTCACGGCGCTGCGGCGCGCGGCTTCCGAAGCGCACTACGGGCCTTGGTCCGCTCTTAGGAGTCGGCCGTGGGGTCCTGGCGGAGCCGCATCTCACGGGTGTGCGCGTGGCCAATATGTTGCAGGCCAAACGCCTGTTGCTGAGCGATCTGGAAACCCTGCGCATCGAGGGTCTGGTTCACCGAGAGCTTGGCCAGCTTGAGCGCGAACCCGGGCTTCTCGGCAATGCGACCGGCCATAGCCAGCGTGCGGTCCATCAACTCGTCGCCGGGAACGACGTGATTGACCATGCCCAAGCGGTGGGCCTCTTCGGCGTCGATGGCATCGCCGGTGAACAACAATTCTTTGGCCTTGCGGATGCCGAGTTCCCAAGGATGGTTGAACCACTCGACGCCGTTGACGCCGTGGGCCACTGTCAGGTCCTGAAAGCTCGCGTCTTCGGACGCCATGATCAGGTCGCACACCCACATCAACATCAGCCCGCCAGCGATGACCTTGCCGTGCACCGCTGCGATAGTGGGCTTGGGGATGTCGTGCCAGCGCCGACACATGTGCAGGTACATCTCTTCTTCGTAGGCCATGGCACCTGCGGCCCCGCTTCGTTCGTAGGACCCGCCGACCCACATTGGTTCAGCGTCGTACTCGCCGGGCCCCTTCAAATCATGGCCGGCCGAGAAGTGTGGGCCATTCGCCGCAAGCACGATGCACTTGACGCTTTCGGTCCGCGCCGCCCGATTGAAAGCATCGTTCAGCTCATAGGTCATTTGCTTGTTCTGAGCGTTGCGGGCCTCGGGCCGATCGAGTGTGATTATGGCAATCTGTCCGTCGCTGACTTCTTCGTATTGCACCATCTCTGGTGTTGTTTCTGTCATGTCAGGTCTCCAACCGGTGATGCTTGACCTTTGGGCCGCCAACCCAGCCAGCCAAATGAATGTCGACGTCGATCTTGTCACCCGAGACCCGTCGGCCGTCAGGCGTGAAGATCCCGACTCGACAGTCCTTCACGGCGACGCGGACATCGCCCTGACCGAGCCCGTCAGTCGAAAAGAGAGTCACCGTGCCCCCTCAGGCCATACTGGTAGAGATCTTAAACCGACATCAGGGGGATGCCGTGCTAGAGCCAGAGAAGCTGCCGGAACAGTTGGAAGCACTGTTGAGCGACGTGTGGGCTGCCGGAAGTCCGGCGTCGGTCAGTGACTTCGTGCAAATCACCGGCGGTTACAGCCGCTACATGGCCCGTTTCGCCGCAGCGACCGGCGACCGGTCCGAGCGTTTCATCCTGCGAGCCGACCCACCGCCCGGCCAGTCGATCCTCGACACCGATCGCCAGCTCGAATGGGATCTTGTTCGGTCACTCATGGCCGATGGTGGCGTAACGATGCCTGCGGCACGGTTCTACGACGAGGGCTCGGCGCTTGGTGCTCCTGCAATTCTGTTCGATGAGATAGTGGGCGAAACGCTGTACGTGCGCATCCAGCAAGACGAGGTGACCGACCACCTTGACTTGCTCGAACCGTTGGCCGACCTCTCCGCTGCCATTCATGGCGTCGACGTTGCGACGCTTCCCGATGCCATCGAGCGGCCAGCCTCCTGGGACGACTACATCGACGCTGGTGCCGCCCGGTGGCGGACAGTCGAGGAAGACCACGTCGAGTCCGACCCGTTCATGCGTGTGATCGCCGCCTGGCTCGTGGCCAACAAGCCGCCACCGACCGAGTTGACGCTAGTGCACGGCGATTTCCAGGCGCCGAACATCTTGATCGACGAATCGACCGCAGCCTTCAACATGCTCGACTGGGAGCTGGCCCACATCGGCGACCCCCGCGAAGACCTCGGTTGGTGGGCGCTCGCCCACACGTCGCAGCCGCCGAACTTGATCGAGGCCGATCAGGATCGATTTCTCGCCCGTTACCGAGCGAGAACTGGCCTGTCCGAAGAGGTCGTGAATCCGGCGACGCTCGCCTACTTCACGGTGTTCGCCTCACTCGGCGTCTTTGCCAACGTCATCGGCGCGACCGCAGCAATGGCCAGGGGTCAAGCGTCTGGCATGACCGTGGCCTACATGACCAGCGCCATTCCATCAATGCATGGCATATACATCAATGCAATGCAACAGGCCGGTGCCTGGCGAGAGGACAACGCATGATCACCCAACCAACGATTCCCCAGTTGCTTAAAACCATTCGAGACGAACTTGGTGACAAGGTCCTGCCGCAGGTCGCGGATGCACCAACCAAAGTCAGCATCGAGATGATGCAGGCAGTGCTCAACCAACTGATCGAGCGTTCCGAACACGAGATTGCCTGGATGACCAACGAGATCGATGCCATCGAGGATGCAGCCGAGCGATTGGCGCCGACACTGAGCCAGTCAGACGCGCTCGATGCAGCGGTTGTCGACTTCACATCCAATCGAGCAGAGTCCATGCAACTCAGCGCGGTTACCGCCGACTACCAGCGGGCCTGCGAAGTGCTGTCCTGCCTCGGCGAAGCTGCCTATGCAGACGGTAGCGAAGCCGCGATTGCCGACGTGCAAACACTACTCAACGCGCGCCTGGCGACCGAGAACGCCGCGGTCGGCGAGTTCATCGCCGTCGGCCGCGACTAGCGGGTGTTCCTCGATAGAAACCTCGTGACCGGGCAGAACCAAACCGCAGCCCCCATGGTCGCCAGAGAAAAGATGACTTTGCTCGCCCGCTCCGGCGAGCAGACAGGAGCGGACAGTAGTTATGAATGTGATCAACGAAGTGATGCCAACTAGCGGCGAACGGATCGAGGAGATGATGCAGCCCGGCCCCCAGGGGCCGATCTCCATGGTCAACCTGCTCAAGTTCAAAGAACACGCCGAGTATGAAGATGGTCGTGAGACCACGCTGACCGGGCGCGAGGCCTATGAGATCTACGGTCGCGGCGTCAGCAAGCTCATCACCGAATACGGCGGCAGAGTCACCTTCGCCGGCGATGTGACGTTCCTTGCTCTTGGCCAAGTCGACGATCTCTGGGACGAAGTCGCGATTGCGCAGTACCCGTCACGGGTCGAACTGTGGAACATGTCGACGTCGTCGGAGTGGCAGGAAATCGCCGTACACCGCGCCGCCGGCTTAGCTGGACAGCTGAACATCGAGACGGTCGCAAGCGGGTTCGGCCACTGAGACTGGGCGTTGCGACTCGCAGCTCGGAAGGCCACATGGTCTCCCAGATCGAGCCCGTAGAGCTGCTCCTGCAATGGGGTGATGGCACGACCCAAATGAGCCCGAAGCGATCGAAGGTCGGTAGCTCTACCAGACCGTGTTCGGACCGGTCGATGGTGTCGAACCCAACGCGCTGGGCACAGCGTCGAGGTCGTCGGCGAACAAGCAGCCGGTCGATGAGTCCTTGAGTTAACCCGCTACGCGGTTGAGCCGCCATCGATCACGAGCACATGGCCGGTGACAAAGGCAGCTAAGTCCGAAACAAGGAAGAGCGCGCCGCGAGCAACGTGATCTGGCTGACCAGCGATGCCGAGCGGGTTGGCAGCGATGCGGGCATCGATATCGACTCCTCCAGAGCGCAGCGGCTCCATCTGGTCAGCCACACCTGGTGTCTCGACAATGCCGGGGGCAATCGCATTGACCCGAATGCCTTTGGGGCCGAGTTCATTGGCGTGGGCCTGGGTCAGGCCGACAACGGCGGCCTTCGATGCTGCGTACGCAGAGATGTTTGCGCCCCCGCCTAGTGCTGCGATCGAAGCCATGTTCACGATCGTTCCGCCGTTTGGCATACGTCGAGCGGCTTCTCTGGTTGCGCTGAATTGTGCCCGCACGTTGACCTGGAGCATTCGGCTTACGAAGTCATCAGAAACCTCGGCGATTGGGCCAGTGGTCGGGAAGATACCAGCGTTGTTGATCATGATGTCAAGGCCGCTCGCTCCTGCCGCAGCATCGACGGCAGCACCAAGTTGACCGGCATCAGTAATGTCGCAGGCGAGAAATTTTACGCCAATACTGTCAGCGAACACTGCACCCGAGGGGTCGAGGTCGGCAATCGTTACGGCCGCTCCGGCCTCACCGAGGCGGGCGGCAATGGCGGCGCCAATGCCCCTGGCCCCACCGGTCACCAATGCGTTTCGGCCCGAGAGATCGATCAAGTCGCCGAGCGCTTGGTTGGGTAGGTTCTTTTGGGTCACGGATTCTCACGCTAGTCCGATGGCGCATGGGTGACCTCCCAACGCCGCGGATCTGATCCTCAGTTCGAGAATGAAGCGAGCAGGCATTAATCTCTCGATCGCGACGCTACGAGGAGTTCACCGGTATGGCAGTAACTGAAGCCGACATTCAGCGTCAAGTTCTGGAGTGGTTTAACTCCGAGTGGGATCCGAAGCTGGCCCTGCTCGAATGGCGCGAGAAGCTCGTCGATTCCGGCTGGGCGGTTCCGTCGTGGAGTGTCGATTGGTTTGGTCGGGGCCTCCCTGCCTGGACCGACCGGATTGCGCACCAGACGATCCGACGGGCGGGCGGAGTCGCCGTGCCGCTCGGCGCTGGCTATGGACTTGCTGCACCAACCATGTACGACCACGGATCTGATGCTCTCAAGACCAAGTACCTGCGCAAGACGCTCACCGGAGAGCTCGCTTGGTGCCAACTCTTCAGCGAACCCGGAGCGGGTTCGGACCTTGCCGGGCTGCAATCCACGGCGACTCTCGATGGAGACGAGTGGATAGTTAACGGACAGAAGGTCTGGAATACATCGGCGGACCATGCCGACATGGCGATCCTCGTCGCTCGCACTGATTGGCATCTGGCCAAACATGCCGGCATCACGTACTTCTTGCTCGACATGCACCAAGACGGTGTCGAGACTCGGCCGATTCTGCAGATGAACTACCACTCCTCGTTCAACGAGGTCTTCCTGACCAATGCCCGAGTGGCGCACGAGAACGTGGTTGGAGAAGTGGGAGACGGTTGGCGGGTTGCCCGGGGCACGCTCGCGCATGAACGCTCGTTCTCCACGCAGCGGTCGGCGCACTTTGCCCCTGCCGCTGAGGGGAGGTGCGTCGAAGAGGCCAAAGACGAGGCCATCGAGTATCTCAAGACCTACGAGTGGTACCCGCAGCGCATGGGCCGTGTCGATCTGGTCATCGAGCGGGCCCAAGCGTTGGGGGTCGCAAATGACCCGGTCGTTCGCGACGAAATTGTGAAGCTGATCAGCTTTCAGCGAGCCTCGGAGTGGACAGCGGGCCGGGCCAAGGCCGCACGAGCGCTTGGCCGTCCGCCAGGGTCCGAAGGTTCTATTGGCAAGCTGGCGCTGTCCGAAGTCGCCCGCATGTGCAACCGTGCCCACACGCTGATTGCCGGCGCTAGGGGCATGTTACGCAAAGGCCCCGATTTGGTCGACGCAACCATCGCCGAAGTTCTGGTCTCCACTCCGGCTCAATCCATCGCTGGCGGCACCGACGAGATTCAGCACAACATCATCGGTGAGAACGTGCTTGGCCTGCCCCGCGAACCCAACCCCGACAAGGGCAAACCCTTCCGCGACGTCGGCCGCTAATAAGGCAAAGGGAAGTTTGGGTCAGACCCAGACTTCCAGTTCCCGAGCGTTTCGACGCCGCGTGCGATGGCGACAGCGTTCGTGAGCGTCTCCATATGTTTGATCTCGATGCTCGGTATCTCCATAGCGGTCGGGATCAGGTAGTCCATGACTGCCCCCACGCCTTGGGCTGCTCCGCCGCGGACCTGACCGTCGACGACGCCCAGGTTGATGATCGGCCCACAGTCTTCGACCGATGTTTCGAGCATGTCAGGGGCGATGCGTCGCCCTCGCAGCGTGAGTTGATCGGAACTGCGCGGGCGTGGAGTTGGTGAGCCGGGCGAAACGGTGGGTGAAGCTGGCCTGGTCATAGAAACCGCAGTCGGCGGCTACCGACGAGATGGAATGGTCTGATCGAGTGAGCAGTTCCGACGCCTTCTCGACTCGGACCCGAAGCACATATTGGGTGGCGGTCAGGCCGAACACCCGCTTCATCCGGCGAGTGAGTTGAGCAGTGCTACAGCCAGCCACGATGGCCAGCTCTGCTGGACGCAATAGGTCGACCAGGTTGTCACGCACATAGGCAACGACACTTTGCAGACCCTCGATTGCGATGTTCTCATCGCTTGGGGTCAGCAAGTCACGACTGACCGAGACCAATCCCACGGGTTCAGGATCTACGTCGTTGCCCCGAACCGGGAGCTTCGTTGTCAGATACCAGCCAAGCGCTCCATTCGTTCGACGGATGAGCTCGAGTTCGTCTCGAAGCGGAGTTCCCGTCGACAGCACGGCTTGATCTTGCTCGTCGTATCGCAGGGCCAACTCGGCAATGAAAAGGTCCGATGAAGTCGAGCCGATCACGTCGCGTTTCGAGCGTTTCCCGGTGCGGCGAATGAAGGCCGCATTGGCCGCTATGTAGCGGCCGTGCCGATCTTTTGCACAGAAGATGACGTCGGTCAGGGCCTCGAACAGCCCGATGAGTTCGTCCTGGCAGGCGAACAGGGTCGCAAGCTCGGGGTTGTGCACCTGAGCGCTCATAACGGTACGGATCGTACAAGACATGGCTTTGGTGTTGCCGCAGACTAGAAATATGACTCGTAACCTGACCACCGACACTGCTCTGGCAGAGGCCGCAGTTGACCAAGCGCGCCGGTGGCTCACCGCCGCTGCTGGGGGAGGGACTCGCCACGAGCGGGCGACCTCGCGCCAGCTCGAAGAGATCGTGACCGACGACGCCGCAGTTCGCTTCGTGATGGACTTCGTGGACCGAGTCGTGCGCCCCGATTCGGACCGAGTTGCCGCGGACCAGCTGAAATCGGTCGTGACGGGTGCCGAGCTGCCAGGCTTCCTGAGCCCGGTCGACAAGGTGCTTTTGCGCCTGGGAGCACGCGTTGCTCCGCTGGCACCGCGGGTCGTGATGCCACTTGCCCGCGCTCGGATGCGATCGATCGTAGGACATCTGGTCGCCCCCGCTGAACCGGAACGGCTGGCGGATCACCTGAGCGGCCAACAGACCGCTGGATTCGCGCTCAACGTGAATCTGTTGGGCGAGGCAGTGCTGGGCGAGGGTGAAGCACAGCGCCGGCTCGATGAGCTACTTGAGCTCCTCGATCAGCCAGCGGTCGACTACGTGTCAGTCAAGATTTCAGCGGTCGCGTCTCAGTTGAACCACTTCGCTCACGCCGACAGTCTTCAACGAGTCCGCAACCGTTTGACGATCCTCTTTACAAAAGCTGCGACTGTTCAGCCCGCGACATTCATCAACCTGGACATGGAGGAATATCACGACCTAGAACTCACCTTGGCTGCATTCATGGATGTGCTCGGGAAGCCCGAATTCAAACGCCTCGACGCAGGCATTGTTCTCCAGGCCTACCTGCCGGACTCCTTCGATGCGCTCCAAGTGCTCACTTCTTGGGCCAATGAACGCAAAGCAGGCGGCGGAGGCGAGATCAAGGTCCGATTGGTGAAGGGGGCCAATCTCGCGATGGAGCGCGTCGACGCAGCTATGCACGGGTGGGAGCAAGCCCCCTATGGCTCTAAAGTCGAAGCCGACGCCAACTACAAGCGGTGCATCGACTGGCTAGTACACCCTGACCGCACCCAGGGGATCAGGCTCGGACTCGCAAGTCACAACCTTTTCGATATTGCTTGGACTCGGCTGTTATCGCTGGAACGAGGCGTTGGCGATCGGGTGCAATACGAGATGCTGCAAGGCATGGCGCCTGCCGAGGCCGCGGTCATAGCCAGCGAAGTACAAGACGACGGCCGGTTGTTGATGTACACGCCCGCGGTCCGCAGCGAGAACTTCGATGTGGCGATTAGTTACCTGTTCCGCCGGCTCGAAGAGAATGCGGCCGACGAAAACTTCATGCGCCACATCTTCAAGCTGGCCGATGACCCGGCAGTATTCGAACATCAGGCGAAGATATTTCTGGAGTCCATGGCGCTGCGTGACACGGTGAGTGGTGCTCCGCAACGCACACAGAACCGTTCAGCGCCTCCACAGTCTGCGTACGCAGTTGGCGACCCATTCCTCAACGAACCCGACACCGATCCAGTGCTATCAGCCAACAGGGCATGGATCGACGAAGTGATCTCCTTGGAACCAATGCCAGCTTCGACACCGGTATTCACACGGGTAGAACAGATTGAAGGGGTTGTCGAAATTGCACAGCTAGCGGCCGCCAAGGCCGTGGCGCAGCTACCCGCAGAGCGCCAGTTAATGCTGCACCGAGTCGGCGACGAGCTCGCACTACGCCGAGGTGAATTCATCTCGACAATGATGCACGAGGCCAACAAGACCTTTGCCGAAGCCGACGGCGAAGTCTCCGAGGCCATCGACTTTGCGCGGTGGTACGGCGACCAAGCGGTCGATCTTGTGGCCGACTCATCGTTGGTATTCGAACCGCTCGGAACAGTTGCTGTGGTGCCGCCATGGAATTTCCCGGTGGCTATACCTGCTGGCGGTGTCCTCGCGAGCCTGGCCGCAGGCAATGCCGTGATCTTGAAGCCCGCGCCTGAGACCCCCAGGTGCGCAGAGCTCGTGGCCGAGGCCTGCTGGGCAGCCGGCGTTGACCCAAGCGTCTTGCAGTTTGTGCGGGCACCCGACGACCACGTTGGTCGCCATCTCATCGAGTCCGTCGATGCCGTGATCCTTACTGGCAGCACCGAGACTGCTGACCTTTTCCGCTCGTGGGTTCCGGACCTGAAGCTGTTCGCCGAGACGTCGGGCAAGAACGTCCTGATCGTGTCGCCCAACGCCGATATCGATCTGGCGGTCGCCGATCTTGTCCACTCCGCTTTCTCCCACGGCGGGCAGAAGTGCAGTGCCGCAAGCTTGGCAATCCTCGTGGGCGAAGCCTATGAATCTGAGCGATTCCGTCGCCAGCTCGCCGACGCCGTGCAATCGCTGAACATTGGAGACGCCACTGCCATCGAGACCGACATGGCGCGACTCATCTCGGAGCCGAACCCTCGGCTCGAACGCGGCCTTCTCGAACTCGACGAAGGCGAAGAATGGTTGGTGCAGCCCCGGCGCCTCGACGAGGGGCTTTGGACCCCAGGTATTCGGCTCGGGGTGCGGCCCGGGTCGTGGTTCCACACCACAGAGTGCTTCGGACCGGTGCTTGGTCTGATGCGAGCCGAGAATCTCGATCAGGCCATCGAGATCCAGAACAGCAGCGCTTTTGGCTTGACCGGCGGGATTCACTCGCTGGACCCCGAGGAGATCCAGCGATGGGTCGACCGTGTCGAGGTCGGCAACGCCTACATCAACCGAGCCATCACCGGAGCGATTGTGCAGCGCCAACCTTTTGGCGGTTGGAAACGTTCATCGATTGGTCCGGGCGCAAAGGCGGGTGGGCCGAACTACATCGCCCAACTCGGCACCTGGCAGGCCAACGACCCCCAAGCAGTCGCCGTTGACGACTTCGACGAGGTGTGGGCATCGCATTTCGCAATCGACCATGATCCAACCGGCCTTTTCTGCGAAGCCAATATTTTCCGATACGTGCCCTTGGACAAGATCGTGTTGCGGGTCGAGGCGGGCGCACCTGCTGGCCAAGTTGAACTGGCTCGCAAAGCCGCACGGGTCGCAGGCGTTGCGCTCATCGAGTCTCATGCCGACCAGGAATCCCAGGCTGAGTTGGCCGGTCGGCTATGCGAAATCGAGTCGATCCGTATCCGATTCGTAGGAGGTTCAACGGGTCCGGCATTGGTGGAAGCCGCAAACCAGTGCAACGTGCACCTAGCTAGTGCCCAAGTCGTGGCTGCGGGCAAGATCGAGCTGCAGCACTACGTTCGAGAACAAGCCATCAGCGAAACGCTCCACCGCTTCGGCAACCTGACCACAGCTCGACAACCTTCCCGGATTGGCCGGCTTTAGGGCCGGCAGGACTGGTCGCTGTGCTCTTTAGCGTTCTAGTCGCACCTTCAGCACGGCATGAGCCGCAACTCGATGAACCCGGTTGAACGCGACGCGGTTACAGCCGGTCCTTGGCCCGCCCGGTGTGTGGCTCGACCGCCACGACCCCGCCGATATGGAATTGCCAGCGACGATCGATGATCCGGCCGCCACAGTTCGGTAGCTACCAAGGACTGTCGCTGCGAAGTTCTAAGGTGGCGCATGCCCCGACTCCGAGAAGTTCCACGCGACGACGCTCACCCACTCGCTCAATCGATTTACCAAATGATCTTCGGCGATCGTGACCCTGTCGCTGAACCCGGCACCGCGTCGGGAACGCCCGGCAACTGGTGGACGGTGTTTGCATTGGTGCCCGATGCCTTTGATCACACGACTGCTGGATTCCAGTTTTACCGTTCGCCTGACCGCAAGCTCGATGTCAAACTCCGAGAGCTCGGCCAGACCCGTGCGGGCTTCGCAGCGGGCAGCAAATTCGTGTTCAGTCAACACTGCAAGGCCATGCGAGATGTTGGTTTTAGCAATGAGCAGGTCTCGGCCATCCCGGCGTGGTCGGTGGCGGAATGCTTCAGCCCAATCGAGCGGGCGGTGCTGGCGTACACCGACTGCCTAGTGCTGCAACACGGGCGAGTACCCGACGGCGTCTTCGAATCATTGAAGGCTCACCTGACCGACGAAGAGATTCTTGAGCTGACCTACACCACGTGCACCTATGCGATGCACGCAACCATGACCCGAGCGCTCCGGCTCGAATACGACGACGTCGACGACCGCGTCACCGAGGAGGCCGATCCCACGGGAAACCGCGGCGGACTCGATGTCATGGCCGTAGTAGACGACCCGACAACCTGAACAGGCAAGCGGCGGTGGCTAAGAGGGCCTAGTCGAGCGCCACGGGTGGCTTCGAGTATTCGGTGGGAGCAGAGAGAATTTCATCAGGAACGCCGAGCACCATGTCGTACCGCTCGGCTGGCATGCCGCGTGGGTATGGCAAGTCTGGATTGCGTTCGGGTTGGGCAACCGGCTCGGCCGGGCGGTGATACGGCGCAGGTGAGCGGTAGCGGTCAAGTTCGTCGGCGGTGATACCGGCGAGTCCCACGACCTCGGGATCGATCCAGGCTCGGCCGTCGATGCCTGCCTCGGCGGTAGAAACTTCGAGCGAGAGGTCTTCGTGACCGGCGAAGTAGATCGAGTGGCACATGCCGTGGTCGATTGGCCCGTAGATGTTGTGTCCTCGGTCGCGTATGCGGTCGCGCATGGTGAGCAGGTCGTCGTAGCTATCGACGTTGAACGAGATGTGCTGCATCGTGCCACCGGCACTCGGCCCACCCGGCCACCCGGCGTGGGTCGCACCGATCTCAGCAGGAGCGTTGGCATTCTCGGCCATCTCCACGAACGCAATATAGGAATGGTCGTTGAGCTTCATGAAGCCGTGCCAAGCGCCCTCGACGCCGTGCATCCAATACAACGCCACAAGTTCACACCCGAGAACGTCGCTGAAGAACTCGATCTGTTGCTTGATATTGGTGGTGGAGATCGCCAGGTGATGGATGCCGTTGGGTGTCATGGGATTGCTTTCTGGGTCGGTTTGCATGGAAGGTCGGATGAAAGGATCGGGGGCCGAACCTGGCGCGTAGGTCGGCGCTTCGACTTATCGGCGAACGGCTGCTTAGGAGCGCACCGCTGAATCTACGAAGGTAGTGAACGCAGCGATCAAGGTTGGCAGTGCGGGTCCGAAGAAGTGGTCAGCGCCGGGGATCGTGGTCACTTGGGTGTTCTGCCAGTTGGCGACAGTGACGCGCGCTTTGGCGGGTCTATTGAATTGGTCGTTCTCACCAATCGCCAGCACTTTGGGGGCGGCACAAGGCGCGGCTGACATCTCGCCGGGGTCGACGACACTCAATGGCGGCGCGGCCAGGAACCACCCGACAACCCGCTCGTCTTCGACGGTGAGCGCGACATCGGCGCCGAACGACCAGCCCGCAATGATGATGGGCATCTCCGGCATCGCCAGTGCAGCGTGCTCGATAGCAGCAGCAACGTCGAGACGTTCGGCCCCGCCCTTGTCGTGGGTACCTGTCGACTGGCCGACGCCACGGAAATTGAATCGCAGTGCGGCACTATCGGTGTCTTCGAGAGCCCGAAAAAACCCGTCGGGCACTGGGGTGTGCATGTCGCCGCCCATCAGAGGATGCGGGTGCGTGATCACAACGATGGCCTGCGCGTTGTCGGGCAATGCCAGCTCGGCCTCGAGGGTTTCACCGTCGCTGGTGGTGAGTGTCACGGATTCGGCCATCTGCAGACCTTACGGCTCGTCAGTGGCTTCAGCCAGTTCGCACTTGTTGCCACAGCAACGGTGCCAGACCAGGCTCGACCCAACCTGCCCGGGCTTCGGTCCCGAACAACACGTCGCCGGACCAATGATCAAGAGCGGCGGTACGCCTGCAGCTCGGAACAGTTGTGCGTCTGGATCGCGTTCCGCAAGAAGCCGAGACGGGTTGTGGACCGCGAGGCGGTCGAATATCGGAGCGGCGGCCCGGTTGCCCCGACTACGTTTAGGCCATGGCGAAATCGGTGTGGCCCTTCTTTGATCTGGTGATTCGTACTCCGAAGCTCGAGTTGCGTTTGCCAACCGACGAGGATGTGGCCGAACTCGTTTCCCAAGCCGACGATCGCGTTTACGAGCGCAATGGCTTCATGCCGTTTCACATCGATTGGACGGGTGATCCGGTCGAGAGCATGAAGTACTTCTGGAGAACACGAGCCAACCTGGCACCCGACAACTGGACACTCACACTTGTGCCCTTCATCGACGGTGAACCACTCGGCAACCAGGCATTGCTCGGTGCTGACTTCCCATTACTACGACGTGTGTCGACCGGTTCGTGGCTGGTGCCCAAGGCGCAGGGGTGCGGCATTGGCACCGAGATGCGTGCCGCTGCGCTCCATCTCGCTTTTGCAGGTCTGGGTGCACTCGAAGCAACGTCGGAAGCCCACGTTGACAATCAAGCTTCGAACGGCGTGTCCCGCTCACTCGGCTACGAAATCACGCACCGGGAGAACTCCCGCTTTGGCGATGAGCGAGGCGAGGTCTTCAACCTGCTGCTGCGCAAAGAAGCTTGGCAACAGTATCAACGAGATGACATCGAAATCGTGGGCCTCGACGCGTGCCTGCCGCTGCTCGGCCTCGGCAGCAACTGAGACACGCCGAGAAATAAGCACGGGTGTCTTCAATTCGGTGGGCGACCGGCGCTATCAGCGAATGGCGCCGTTGAATTTCTGACGACCACGAATGAGCCGGCCGGGGTAGGCACCGGTGAACTCGTCGTCCTGGACGGTGACGGTGCCACGACAGATCGTGGCTTTGTAGCCGTGGGCTTTCTGCACGAATCGAGGCGCGTCACTGGGCAGGTCCCACTGCATCTTCGGCATCTCGAATCCGAGATTGTCGTAATCGATGATGTTGATGTCAGCCCGCTTGCCCGACACGAGCTGGCCCCGGTCGTACAACCCATACAGGTTGGCTGTTTCCGAGGTCTGTCGTTTGATCACATGCTCGATCGATAGCAGGTCGCCGCGGGTGCGATCTCGTGTCCAAAATGAAAGCATGAACGTTGGCATACCGCCGTCGCAGATCGTTCCGCAGTGTGCACCAGCGTCGGCGAGGCCCATCCGGGTATGGGGATGTTGGTGCATCTCGAACAGCGGGTCGAGGTCCCGAGCGGCGTAGTTCAGGAACGGGAAGTACAGCAGGCCCCGGCCCTCGTTGCTGTTGAGCTGGTCATAGGCAAGCTCTTGGGGATCTGCACCCGTTCGGGCTGCGATTGCGGCCAGGCTGTCGGCTGGATCGGGTTCGTAGTCGCCTTCGCCGGTGAACAGCCACATGCGGTCGTAGTTGCCGCAGATGAACTTCATCAGCGTGGAGAGCTCGGTTGGTTCTTCGGCCAAGATCCTGGCTTTGATCTTTGGGTCGGCAAGCCGGGCGAGGCGCTCGGAGCGGGGTAGACCGGTCAAGGCTTCGTAGGTCGGCCTTTGCAGGAAGGGATTCACGGTGCCGTCCCAGCACTGCAGCACCCCGACCGGGCGGCCGGCGACTTGGCCGATGACCTTATGGCCGCTCTTGTTGGCACGATCGAGTTCGTTGCAGACTCGGGTCCACAGATCTGGAGCCAAGTCGCTGATGCTGAAGTTGAAGGCCACGTAACCCTTGGTCGCTTGCGCGACCATGCGCATCCAACTCATGTCGTCGGGCACGTAGGGATGGTGAAGCGCGCATTGGAACACGCCGTGACCAGCCGCGGCAATTGCGTCGCCCATGGCAAGGACTTCGTCGATATCGGCAGATGTGCCGGGCACGAGTTCGCCGTGCACGGACTTGTGGAACGGGGTGCGTGAAGTTGAGAACCCGAGCGCACCGGCGACGAGTCCTTCTTCGACCAGGCGAGCCATTTCTGTTAATTCGTCTCGGGTTGCGTCGATGCCGTCGGCACATCGATCACCCATGACATAGGCCCGGATTGCCCCGTGCGGTACTTGGGTGCCGAGGTCGGCGACCCACTGGTGTTGTTCGAGGGCATCGAGGTATTCGGGGAAGCTTTCCCATTGCCAGTCGATGCCGTCGGCGAGTGCTGCACCTGGGATGTCCTCGACCCCTTCCATGAGTTCGATGAGCCACTGGCGTCGCTCGGGTGCGGCCGGGGCAAAGCCGACGCCGCAGTTGCCCATGACGGCAGTAGTCACGCCATGCCAACCCGACGGTGTGAGCTCCGGATCCCAGGTTGCTTGCGCGTCGTAGTGGGTGTGCACGTCGACGAAACCTGGAGTAACCAGCGCTCCGTCGGCGTCGATCTCTCGGCGTGCACTACCGCCAACGTTGCCCCCCACTTCGACGATCGTTTCGCCTTGTACTGCAATGTCGCCCACAAATGGCTTTCGCCCCGTGCCATCGACAATGCTTCCGCCGCGGATAATAAGATCGTCCATCCCGCCAACTTACTTTGTCCGTCGCAGGCTGCCAGTACGCCACTGAAGAGGACGTGTACCTGGTACGTGTCTCGTTGAAGAGGACGTGTACCTGGTACGTGTCTCGTTGAAGAGGACGTGTACCTGGTACGTGTCTCGTTGAAGAGGACGTGTACCAGGTACGTGTTGTTGGTCAGGCGGTGGCTGGTGGAGGGAGGTAGCCGTTGATTTGGGTGGGGGAGAGGTTGGGGTGTTCGGCTAGGCCAGCCGCGACGGTTTCGCGGTAGGCAAAACTTGGTGGGTTGAGCGGGAGCGGCTTGCTCCATGTGAAGGTGAGTGCTGGCTGTTTGGCTGTCGCTAGTGGCAAGTCAACGTGAAGTACTTGGCCGTACCAGCCACTGCCGATCACCGCTGGGCCTTGGGACACCGCCTGCCAGTCGAATGGCTCACCGATAGCGCGCCGGTTCTCTTGGGCGAAGATGTCCTCGAACTGCTCGGCAGTCACTTCCCAAGCCCTGATGTAGGCGTGGCCGTGGGGGTTGGGATCGACAAAGCAGACGCCGCCACCCCAACGCTGCGACATGCCTGCGAATCGAAGATCTAACGGTGCCACCGCCCAAACGTCGTTCGTTGGGGCCGAAGCATCACGAGCTCCAACGTGGCTTTCGTCACCCTCGAGGTACCGCATGAAGCGCGTTCTGTTCACATTTGAGCCGTAGGCCACGTACCAAACTCGTTCCGGATGCATAAAGATCACTATGAGGTATCACATATGCGTAGCGGAACTGCGTATTCACCCGATAGCGTGGCCGAGTTATGTCGAACATCTGTCAAGTGACTGGACGCAAGCCGAGTTTCGGTAACAACGTCTCTCACTCACAACGAAAGACCCGCCGCCGTTGGGATGTCAACATCCAAACGCAGCGCTTTTGGGTACCTGGCGAGAAGCGCTGGGTCAAGCTTAAGGTCTCAGCCAAGGGTCTCAAGACCATCAACAAGCACGGAATCGAAAAGGTTCTTGCTGATATGCGTCGTAAAGGGGTCAAGGTCTGATGCCAGCCGGTAGCGACAAGCGCCCCATCATCAAGCTGAAGAGCACTGCTGGTACTGGTTACCAGTACGTAACTACCAAGAACAAGGTCAATAGCCGTGAGCGTATTGAGCTCATGAAGTATGACCCTAAGGCTCGCAAGCACGTAATCTTCCGCGAAGAGAAGTAATCCTGTTCTCCTGTGCTCACCACAGGTGAGCACACCGTCAGCTGGCAGCCTACGGGCTGCCATTTGTCGTTTTAAGCCTTGTCATGGCGTGCAGTTTGAGCACGGTGGCCCAGTTGCGGCGAGTGCCGGCCAGTCCCGTCTGCTTCTCGACCCATGCCCCGGTCAGCTTGGTATCGGCAAAACGAGTGGGGCAGTTCACGAACACGTTGCTGCCATAAAGCTGGCACTCGTCGGGCGCAAACTTCGATGCATCGAGTTCACCATCGAATGCTGCGGCCAAAAAGACCACGCCGCTGGCTTTGGGGTCGGCATTGGGATACGGAAACGTGTCGATGAGTGCGGCAATCTCGCTAGCGGTGCGAACAATCACCGCAATGTCGTGGCCGAATGTGTCGGCGATTGCCTGCTTGATCGTGTTGGCAACGGCGGGCGCCTTCTTCGATGACGAGCACACGACGTTGCCGCTTTGGATGTAGGTAGCAACCTCGTCGAAGCCGAGATCGCCCAAGAGCTCTCTCAGTTCGGCCATGGGCACCTTGTTGCGGCCACCAACATTTACCGCCCGAAGCAGCACTGCGAAGACGGTCACGGTGTTTCGCTCTTCCTCATCTGCCCAACCTAGATGCGAGCGGTCAAGGCCTGCGGCCCCCACTGGGGCACCGCAGGCCAATCCGACCTACCCCCTAGAGGGCGGTGAAACCGAGTTCGAGGTCGGCGATGATGTCGTCGATGGTCTCGATGCCAACCGACAAGCGGATGAGCCCGGGGGCGACACCGCTGGCGGCTTGCTCGGCTTCGTTGAGCTGGCTGTGTGTCGTTGAGCCTGGATGGATGATCAGGCTGCGCACGTCGCCAATGTTGGCCACATGGCTGTGCAACTCGGTGGCGTTCACGAACTTCTCGCCCGCATCGCGACCACCCTTGATGATGAACGCTGGCACCGAGCAGAAGCCGCGGCCTTCGGTGTACTTGGCCATGCGGTCGTGCCATGGGCTCGACGCCAGTCCGGCGTATTGCACTGACTCGACCTTGTCGTGGCCGTCGAGGAACTCGGCGACTGCCTGAGCGTTCTGGCAATGACGCTCCATACGAAGGCTCAATGTCTCAAGGCCTTGGATGAAGTGGAATGCATTCGTTGGCGACATGGCTGAGCCAAGATCACGTAGGCCTTGGACGCGAGCCTTGATGATGTACGCGCCGTCGCCAAGTGCGGGGTAGAACGCCAAGCCGTTGTAGCTCGGGTCTGGATTGTTCATGCCCGGGTACTTGTCGGCATCGCTAAAGTCGAAGCTTCCGCCGTCGACGATTGCACCACCGATCGACGTGCCGTGGCCACCAATGAACTTGGTCGTGGAGTGCACCAAGATGTCGGCGCCCCATTTGAGAGGGTTGATCAGATACGGCGAGGGCACCGTGTTGTCGAGAATCAATGGCACGCCGGCGTCGTGCGCAACGGAGGAAACACCTTCGATGTCGATGCAGTTGTTCTTGGGATTGCCAACAGTTTCGCCGTAGAACAGCTTGGTGTTCGGCTTGGCCGCCGCCCGCCACTCGTCGAGGTTGTCAGGGTCGGCCACAAACGTGACCTCGATACCCATCTTTGGCAACGTGTAGTTGAACAGGTTATAGGTGCCGCCATAGAGCGATGATGCGGTCACGATGTGGTCGCCTGCATCGGCAATGTTGGTGATGGCCAGCGTGGTGGCAGCCTGCCCTGATGCCACACAGAGTGCGCCTGGGATGCCAACGGCGGTCGCCGTGCCTCCCTCGAGGTCAGAGAGGCGTGCTTCGAGCACTCCCGTCGTTGGGTTCATGATGCGCGTATAGATATTGCCCATCTCGGCCAGAGCAAACAGGTTCGCTGCGTGCTCTGCATCTCGAAAGACGAAACTGGTCGTCTGATAGATCGGTACGGTTCGAGCCCCCGTAGCCGAGTCGGGCTCTTGCCCAGCGTGTATCTGACGGGTTTCAAAACCTTGCGTCATGGTCGCTCCACATATGTGTTGTAAATGAAGGGGTCATTGTTGACCGGTTCGGTCGGCTTTTGCAACTTGGTGGCCAAATTGTCCTTGGTGTGACACTGGAGGTGAGCGATCACGAACCCGCTCTTTACTTATGAAAAATAATGAAATACATTTAAATGCATGAGCGGCTTTCTTGGAGTTCAAACCGACGGCGTCCACGAACTGGTTGTTGAACTCCGTGGATGGGGGTCCAGCGTTGAGCCGCTTATCGCTTTGGTAGGCGATGCCGAAGTATTGGCCGACTATCCGACCGGCGTCATTGGGCTGCTGAGCGAGATCGGAAACGACGGTCAGACACTTGCAGCTCGTGTTCAACGAGCCACCCAGCAGATCGAGGGATATCAGCTTGTGTTGCCGCAGCTTTCCTCCAGGTTGGGTGGGGGTGATCGCTGGCTATTGGCACTTGCAGATGGACACAAGTCCAAGCACGCCTTTGACCAACCGGACTACCGGGATCGGGGCCTCTTTGCACGGGCCGATGCAGGCGGTGCAGATCAGAAACCCGTCGCAGTTGACCGCTCTGAGCATCACCTGGGAGGGCTGATTGTGGATCTTGCGAGCCTTGATCGCGCCAACGAGCTCAAAGAGGAGATCCGACGCGACACCGCCGCTGGACGCGACCCGAGTTCGAAGCGCGATGAACTCGCATTGATCATGACCGGTGTAGCTGGGGGATCGGCCGCCGCATCACCGAGTCAGGTCGCTTCGGCGACTTCATTGCTTATGAATGACCTGCCGGCAAGCGCTCTCGCTGGAGGGTCGGACCAAGCGCTGGCGCGAATTGCGGCTGCGATGGAAAACGGAAAGAGTCCCGAACAGTCTGGTTTGCCTGAGAGCGTGTTTCCCCGGGCCTATGTTCGCCGCCACCAGATACTCGCCGAGGTGGCCGCGCTCAACGAGCAAATCGGGAACGACGCGAAGTTCGTTGCGTCCCTCGATCAGGCCTCTGGACCAGCACATCACCTGGGCTCGGTCGACGACCAGATCGCTGCAGTGGGGCTCGACCCGAATGACCGGGATGCGCTGTATGACCGGTTGGCCATTACCTACCCAGGGTTGGACACCGGTCAGATCTACAAACTGTCGGACCTGATCGAGTCCGATTCGGCCCATTTGCAAGCAGAAGTTGACTCGCTTCGTGCTCAGGTTGCCGACCTGCGGCTGAACACTTTGGATGGCACGGTCGACATGGGACCCGACGGCAGGCTGCGGCCATTCGATGCAGTTGGGGCTACTGCGGCAACGCTGCCGCGAATACCGTCGAGCTTTATTGGCGCTGCCTATGGGGCCGAGATCGTCGGCTTCACCTTCGATGAGCTGGGATTTGGCGCCGCTCGCATCGCTGGCGACGAAGAGGCGGCCGTTGCGTTCATTGAGTCCGTACCGCCTGAACGGCTCGCTACTGTCCTCACGCTTGCTCATTTCATGCCGAATCACCCCGACGAGCATTCGGATCCTGCGTATCTTCAGGTCGAACGGGATTTGAGCACGGCACTTGGGCTAGCGAGCTGGATTTTGCCGCCGGCCTATGCGGCGGAACTGATCGAAAGTCCCCGCTCAGAGGCGCCCCCGGAGAGCGGGCCAGCAGGACCCGAGCAGCTGTTTGCCCATGGGAACTTCGCTCCGGCATTCCTGATCTCGGGTGCGAGTAGCTCGATTTCCATCACGAAACCAGTTGGTGCCGGAGTGAGCGGTACGGAGCTGAGCCGGCGAGATAGCCCGAGTGTCGTACTGCTCGATGCCGTGATCCGAGCCGAGATCGCCCCCGAGTTCGTGGTAGCGCTCGAGCAACAGGGTCAGCTCGATGCGCTGATTTGGCCCAAGGTGCATGTCGTGGACTATTGGAACGCCAACGGCGACATGCATGTCGTGAGCGAACTTCTTCTCCAAGTAGCGACGGAGACTGACGACGAGTCACTACGAGATCGGGCCAGCAATGCAGTCATCAACTCGGCGGGTTCTCGCACCGACACCCTTGATATCAACGTGGCCAACGGTGTTTCAGCAACGCTCGGTGCCCAGGTGCCGAACTACCTCGATGAGCCATTCCAATCGCCGTACTTCGTGGCCGTCGAAAACGTCTTCAGTGTTGGTGCTGGCGTCGATGTGCACGCTGCGGCTCTACACGCGCTCGTTGCCTACTTCGTCGAAAGATATGCCAACCCCTATGAAGCCGGTGACTCGTTTCTGGGAACTGACTCGTTGCCCGGATTTATGGCCAAGATTGATGCCATCCGGTTCGACGTGCTTCTTGATGGGGCCAAAGCCCGCGATCAGTCAGCCCGCAATACCAAGGCCTGGATCGGCACACTCACCTCGTTTGTGGGCGTCACCACCGGCGGATTTGGCTTCGTTGCCAAGGGCGCTGCCGGTAAGGCACTCACGGCCACCGGTAGTGGTTCATCGGTCATTGGCTGGGTAGCTCCCGGGTTCATTGGCAACGACGACAATGTCGAAAACTTTTTAGAGGAGGAGCTACATCGACGTGATGACGATCACGCCAAGTTGCAAGCCTCGATACTCTTGGCCATAGCTCGAGGCGACATCCTTGTTCACCCAGGCGGGTCATTTCGCGAACGCACACAACACGGGCTGATCTTTGTGGACATCATCATCGATGGCGCCGTCACCCATAGCTGGCAGGTCGATAGGCACGACCCGAGTTGGGGCAATGCGGCGGTGCGTGAGCTCGAAGAAGCTGGCTTCATGGATGCGGAAGGGCATTTGCCGAGCGCGGTGGTGCTGGGCAAAGAGGCACACAACTACGACGGTGACTACGCGAAAGCGCTCAAGCTGACTGGCCAGCAAAGCGTGGACCAGCCCTGACGCAGCGTTCGGCTGTGTAAAGCCTTAGGTCAGCGAGAATGGCTTCTAGAGCTCGCTAATGCGTGCTGCCAGATCGCGAGCTGCGGCGGTAGGAGAGAGGGATCGAGCGGCGACTTGGTCGAGCACTTGGGTAACGCCGGCGAGACTGTCGCCAGCCAGCATGGTCTCGACGCGTCCTTCGAGATCGGCCAGGAGTCGGTTGCGGACCTCTTCGACATCGCGATTGATTCGCCGCAATGCAAGCTGGCCGTTACCAGCGATGGCATCGCGGTGGCGTTCGATCGCGTCCCAAAGTTCCGGAGCGCCTTCGCCCGATAGAGCGGTAGTCATGATGATCTCGGGCCGCATGCCGGTGCGCTGATCCTGACCAGAGACATGACTCAGGTCGAGCATCAAGTCGAGGTCGCGGCGCACGTCTTTGGCGCCAGGCCGGTCGGCCTTGTTCACCACGAACAGGTCGGCGAGTTCGAGCAGTCCTGCCTTGTTGGCCTGGACTGAGTCGCCCATGCCGGGGGTGGCAACGACCACAGTGGTGTCGGCAGTACCGGCAATATCTACTTCGACCTGGCCCACCCCGACCGTTTCGATCACGATCGGGTCGTAACCAGTCGCATCGAGCAGTCGCACGACACCGGGCACGGCCAGTGACAGTCCGCCTTGGTGGCCCCGGGTCGCCATAGAGCGAATAAAGGTGTCGGGCGCTGCGACATCTTCCATCCGGACTCGGTCGCCAAGAATCGCGCCGCCGGTCAGAGGCGACGATGGGTCCACCGCGAGCACAGCAGCTCGTTTGCCAGCCTCGCCGAGCAGCTTGACCAACTGCCCCGTGAGCGTTGACTTGCCTGAGCCGGGCGAGCCGGTGATACCGATCACGTGGGCATTTCCAGCGCGTCCATGGGCGAGCTCGGCAACGACCTCGGCCTCGGCTGCGTCGCGTTCGACAAAGGTGATGAGCCGGCCAAGGGCACGGCGCTCGCCGCCCGTGGCCATATCAAAGATGTCAGCTGGGGGTACTCCGCGAAGGCTCACTCCGCAGGTTCACCGCGAACAACCGCAACCGCATCTCGAACGGTCTGCGCAACTTCTTCGGCCGAGGCGCCAGGCCCAAGAATTGCGGCAACGCCCTTCTCGAGCAACGGCTCGATGTCTTCGTCGGGAACGATCCCACCGACGATGACGGGCACATCGAGACCGGCTTCGGCCATTGCCTCGACCATCTTGGGAGCAAGCGTCATATGACTGGCGTTGTGCATCGATAGGCCAACGGCGTCGGCGTCTTCTTGCTCGACCGCATTGATCACGTTCTTGTAGCTCTGGCGCAGGCCGAGGTAGATCACTTCCATGCCGGCATCGCGAAGGATGCGGGCAACGATCTTGATGCCGCGGTCATGGCCATCAAAGCCGAGCTTGGCCAGCACGACACGAATCTGCTGCTGATCATCCACTAGAGGAAGACCTTTTCTACGTAGGTGCCAAATACTTCTTCGAGCGATGCCACTATCTCGCCTTCGGTTGCGAAGGCCTTGACTGCCTCGATCATGGTCGGCATCAGGTTGACTTCGCTATCGGCGGCATCGGTCTTGAGCTGCTCCAATGCCCGAGTCACTGCGGCGCTATCGCGGCGTTGCTTGACATCGTTGAGTCGTTTGAGTTGATATTCCTCGACCTCGGCGCCGATGCGCAAAAGATTGCGTTCGCCGTCGTCGCCTTCGGTGAACTCGTTGACGCCAACGATGATGCGCTTGCCCTCGTTGACCTCGCGCTCAAAGCGATAGGCCGCATCGGCGATCTCGCCGACGAAATAACCGTCGTCGATGCCGGCGTAGGCGCCTTCGAGAATCGAGTCGTTGCCGATATCGAGCAAGTGAGCGAAGATCTCTTCGGCTCGGCGCTCCATCTCGTCGGTCATCCATTCAACGAACGGTGCTCCGCCGA
>Ga0209828_1001060_pt1 | contig 25532 bp, 25 predicted proteins | sample MaitaG_FD_187429 | JGI IMG/M metagenome (GOLD analysis project Ga0209828, IMG submission 187429) | Marine algal microbial communities from Maine, USA - Maine_Asex2 metaG (SPAdes) (version 2) | ecosystem: Host-associated > Algae > Red algae > Unclassified | place: Maine, USA | collected 2015-01-05
GGCATCGAGCCAGCGCCGCTGCGCCCGCCGGCTGATAGTGCGAAACTCGGTCTGGAAACGATCGAACGAGTCCCGAAGTTCTCCGGCAAGAACCGCCCCAACTGCTGCCGCGTCGCCGAATCGGTGTGCTTCGCTATCGGCGCTCATTGTTCGTGCCGATCAAGGAATTCGAAGACCTCGACCATGTCGACGCCAGGGAACCGTTCGAAAGGAACCCCCGCGGTCGGCAAGCCCGACACGACATGGCTGCGGTCGCGCGCCGACGGCCACGCCGCTCGCCGCCACCGCTCCGCCTGCCGATCGCTCGGTTGCCGACAACACAACCCATCCGGGCATTTCGAGACCGTCCGGCGCATCGTGTCGCTGCCGCGGAAGTACATCGCCTGTTCGCCGGTCGTGCCGACCGTGATCGCGTCGAGCGGCGACCGGTCGACTTCGACATACGTGACACACCAGAACTCGCCGTGTGCGGTGTCGGTGTATTGGTAGTGCAAGGAGTACGCGTCCTCGCTTTCGAACGCTTGGCGGGTACCCCATTCGCGGCACAGGCGTTGACCTTCGATGGTGCCATCGGGTTCGGCGGGCAGCGGCACGCCGTCGTTCTCGTACGCCTTCCAGATCACACCTTCGTCGTCGGACCGCAAGAAGTGCAGCGAGAGGTCAAGGTGTTTGGTTGCCAGATTCGTCAGTCGGTGCGCCGCCATTTCATAGGAGATGTAGAAGACCTCCTTGAGATCTTCGACCGAGATGTCTCGCGCCTCATGCGCGGCCTTCAGGAAGTCGACGGCTGCGGCCTCAGGGGCGAGAACCGCGGCTGCGAAGTAGTTCGACTCAACCCGCTGGCGTACATACTCAGAGAAGTCGTCACTGTCTTGATGTTTGAGCACAAAGTGACCAATCGTTTGTAGCACGACCGATCGGGCGCTTCGGGTCGACAACGAGTTGCGCTGCGGGATGTAGATCGTGCGATTACGAAGGTCGCTGACCGACCGCGTCGATCGGGGGATGTCTTGCACCCGCTCGATGTTGAATCCCATCCGGCCGGCGAGATCCATCAGCATGCGCTCTGAGACCGGGCCGACTCCGGGGTATTCGGCCGCCGCGAGAACTTCGGCGGCCGCCGTCTCGATGTCGGCGAAATAGTTGTTCTGATCCCGCATCGATTGGCGGAGCTCGGCGTTGGCTCGGCGGGCTTCATCACCCGGCCGGTAGGTCGCCGCCTTCTCGGCCACGTCAAGGGCCGCGTGCAGGTTGACGATGTGTTCGAGGACCTCATCGGGAAGTTTGGCCGACGGCCGAATGTACGGCAGGTTCAACTCCCCGGTGCGCCGGTCGGATTGCGCGGCTTCCAGAGCCAGTTCGAGTTCGGCCCGACGGTTCGGGGCATCGGACGACATAAGGTCGCCCGGGCTGCACCCGAGCGCATCGGCGAGGCTGTTGATCATGCTCAGCCGCGGCTCGGTATGACCGTTCTCGAGCTGTGACAAGTACGGCGAGGGTCGGTCGACAATCTCACCGACCGCCTTCAACGTGAGACCGGCCCGCTTCCGATAGTGCCGGAGCCGATGTCCAAAGATCCGACGATCGAAATCGCTCTCACCGACACCGCTTTCGACAAACGCATGATCTCTGCCCATCTGCCAACTTTAACGAAAGTTCTTGTCCACCGAATTAGCCGTTTGTAGATAACGCGCAACTCGGGCGAATTTTTCGCTCACGGATCACTCTCACCTGGATCGAGGACGATCGGGCTTTGAGCAAGACCCAGGGTTCGCCCATGGCCTATGGTTCCGCAGCGATGGGCAATCACATCATCGGTACCGGAATCGCACAACCGCCACTTGAGGTCACGAACGATGACCTGAGTCGCATCATGGATACATCCGACGATTGGATTCTCCGACGAACCGGGGTGGCCCGCCGCCGCTTCGTTGCCCCAGGCACCGGAGCTTCAGATCTGGCGGTCGAAGCCTGTCAGCTCGCACTCGATTCTGCGGACCTGACCGTCGACGACATCGATCTGCTCGTCACCGCCACGATGACCCCGGATTACTTCGCCCCCGGTATCGCCCCCCTCGTCCACAACAAGCTGGGCTTGGAGTCGGGGGCCGCCTTCGACGTACGCCACCAATGCAGCGGCTTCTTGTACGCACTCGATTTAGCCGACGCACAACTCGCAAGCGGGCGGGCCCGCACGGCGCTTGTGGTCGGTGCCGAAGTGCACGCCGGGTATCTGCGTTTCGGTCAGAACTGGGATGTCCTGCGCGGGCGCACCGACACGATCAACGCCGCCGATTATGCAGCCTCGACCGACAGCCGCGGCTGGGCGGTGCTGTTCGGCGATGGAGCGGGCGCCATGGTGTTACAAGCCGACGAGCGATCCGGCGGGATCAGCACAAGCGCGCTGCATACCGACGGCAGCCTTTTCAAACTCATCCACGTACCAGGAGCCGGTTTCGTGCACCAGCCGTGGCTCGACGGCACGCAACTCGATGCCGGATTGCATTTGCCGCACATGGACGGCAGTTCGTTATTCAAGAACGCCGTGCGGCTAATGCCAGCCGCCGTGCGGGAGGTCGCGGCAGCCGATGGCCGAACGGTCGATGACATCGACCTCGTGGTATCGCACCAGGCCAACGACCGCATCACCGTCGCCATGCGAGCCGAGCTTGGCGTCGACGTCGAGACGGCGCCCTCCAACATCGCGGCCCATGGCAATACGACGGCGGCGACATTGCCCATTCTCTTCCACGAGCTGCGGAGCCAGGGCCAGGTGCAATCCGGCGACTACGTCGTCTTCACCGCGTTCGGTGCCGGCGCTCACTGGGGAGCGATCGGCTATGTCGTTCCGTGAGCTGACAACCGCGTCGGGCTAGTTGCCGCCTTCGGTGTCCTCGACGCCCGCGTCGGAGTCGTCGGTGGTGAGCCCGGAGTCATCAGAGTCGTCGGTGGTCGGACCCGCATCGTCGGAGTCGTCGGTCGTCGGACCCGCATCGTCGGAATCATCACTGCCGGCGTCGTCAGCACCAGCGTCACCGGCATCAGCATCAGCGTCACCGGCATCAGCGTCAGCGGCATCACCGGCATCAGCGTCACCGGAATCAGCGTCAGCGCCGCTTGCGTCTGCCTCGTCACCGAGACCAGCATCATCGGCACCACCATCATCGGCGGCTTCGTCATCGGGACCCGTGTAGCGATAGATCTGAAGAAAGGCGACATAGGCATCACCGCTCGCCAGCGTGACCGGTAGGTCATCCATGCCGAGCGGGTAGACGGCAATGAAGTCGCTCTCGATCGGCTGATCGGCCATGGCTCGTTCGACGAGGAGCGGGAGCTGCCGGTCGCCGAGTTCGAAGACCGGAAGCTGACCGTCGGAGAAAAGCTCAAAGGTTGACTCGACCAGCTCGCCGGTGGTCAGGCTATGGATCTGCCAATCGGCGGAGTACTTGCTACCACGTTCAGCGAGCGGCTCGGGTTTGACGACGACGTGGGTCCGCACGAGGCCTTCGGTCGGCAGGTCGGTACCAGTCCACAGCGCGCCCGAGTCGATCGTGCTCGCCGCCCCCGTCGCGCCATCTTCGCTGGCGATGAACTCAACCGAGTCGAGCACGATCGCCGGATCAATCCCGGATTCGAGCGGCACGTCGGGCGCGGCTTCGACATCGTCGGCCATCGCATCGTCGGCCATCGCATCGTCGGCCATCGCATCGTCGGCCATCGCATCGTCGGCCATAGCGACGCCGTCAGGTACGTCCTCGTCGGCCATCGCCGCGTCGTCTGCAACGACCGACTCATCGTCGCTATCGTTATCGAGAGCGACACCATCGGCGTTCGCGGCAACCGACGTGGCATCGTCGCCAGTCAGTGCGCGCACAACAAGCCCGACGCCCGCGATCACGTTCGCCAGAATCAGGAGGCCAACAATTGACTTGTAAAGCGACGACACCCGCGGTTTGTCGTCGCCAGGAAACGTGCGATCCGAGTCCATAGCCATTGGGCGCGAGTGTACGCCGTTGTGACCGAACGCGGAGTTCGGCTCGGTTAACTCTTTGAGCTGATTCGCGATTGCAGATTCGAGACAAACTCCTCGAACTCGGGCTGCACCATCGACCATGCCTGCGGGGCGAGCTCGAGGGTCACGGCATCAGGCGACGACGAGACGTCGTCAGTCTGCGCGATTGTGGCCTTCGTTCGACTCATCAGACCGCTGGGAACGGCGGCAGCTTTCGCGGCGAGTTCCTGTGCTCGGCTCACGACATCGTCGTCTGCGACGCACTCCCACGCCAGACCGACCTCGGCCGCACGTGGCCCGGACAACACCTCGCTGAAGAGCACCATGGCCTTCAGCGTCTGAATATCGGTCTTGTTCCGAAGGCGCCACGTGTGACCACCACCGGGGTGGATCGCGATCTGAAGAAAGCGCGAGTCGAACCGACTGCTGGTGCCCGCGATGATCAAGTCACACGCCAGCGCACAGTTCATGCCAGCACCGACTGCGGCACCATTGACCGCCGCGACCGTCGGCAGCGACGTGTGAGCGATCTGCAGGAATCCGTCGTAAATGCTGCGCAGCGCGTCGCTGTCTTCACGCGCGTCGAGCAGGTCTTGCAGGTGGCCACCTGCGGAGAAGTGAGGCCCCGCGCCGGTGATAACGGCGGCGCCGACGTTGTCGTTCTGTTCCAGGTCGTTGAACAGCTCGATGAGCTCGACGTTGAGTTCGCTCGTGAAAACGTTCCGGCGATCAGGATCGTTGAGCGTGACGGTCGCAACGCCCGTGTCAGCGATATCGGTCAGTACAAGCGCCATGACGGGCTGCCTTTCGTTGTTCGTAATCGCCCCGAAGGTAGCCGAGCGGCGGGACGGCTCGGTCAGACGACCTGGAATCGCCCGGGTTCAACCTCGGCAACTTCGTTGCGGTCGAGCATCCGCTCGACGTGCAGCGTCGCGGTTCGTCGCTCGACCGCAGTAAAGAAGACGTCGACCTCGGCGGTCGGGCGATACACAAACTGATGCGCCACCATGTTGTCGATCGTTCGGGGTTCGGCCAAGAACTCCAGCATCTTGTCGTGTCGTCGACCGATCACCGCGTGGAACGCATCGAGTCGTTCGACGAAATCTTCTCGACCCTCGATCACGCCTTTGTGATGGAACGTGACGTACCAAGCGGCGTCTTCATCGCGAACCTTGATCAGGCTTTCCTCAAAATCATCGAGACTCGACCAGGCGTCTCCGTAGTAAGGACCGAAGCCGGTGAGGTCGATATCGGACAAGAAGAACACGCCGCCGTCGATACGAAAGCCGCTGTGACCGCGCGTATGGCCGGGCAGATGGACAGCTTCCATCGTGATCCCGCCAAGGTCGAAGACATGACCGTCGCTAAACCCCTCGGCATCGGGTCGGGGCGCAAAATGGAACTCGTCTTGAATCGTCGTCGCGAAACTTGCCCGGGTGTCGCCGTCGAGGCCGTACACATCGAGCAGGCCTTCGAGGCTGGCGACGCCGGGGTAGTCCTCAGTATGCACGTGCACGCGTGCGGTCGGGAAAAGGCCGTTGCCGGCGAGGTGGTCTTCGTGGGCATGCGAGTTCACAATCGCATCGATGGGAACGGACGCACCGCCGCTGGCCACGACCGTCACCGACGGGTCGATGATGATTGTCTCACCCGCGCCGCGCACGACCACCGAGTTGCCGGATGGATACTTGCCCGAATCGGCGCCGACGAGAACGCTGATGTCGGGGGTCAGTCGAAGCTCGTCATCGCCCCACGAAACGACCGGGGCGGCAACAGAAGAAGAGGCCATGGCTCGACCGTAGCGGCCCAAAGGTCCACGTCAGAACGGGGCGCCACACGCGCCCTGCGAACGGCCGCTGCGTCTCTCGGTGCAGCTCGTACGTTACGTACCGATGACTTTCGGCAGGCGCGATGAACAATTTGCTCTCGACCATGGAACAATTGGGGCGCTCAGCGCGCTGCATGAAATTGCCGCATGCGACGGCTACCACCACACCGAACGATGCCGATAAGGCAGGAGTTGGCTTTCGCTCGGTCCGTCTGGGTCCTGACGACCCGTGGCTCAAAACACATGAACACCTCCCACAACTATTACGAATCTCCAAACTCGCCTCGACACGATGAGCAGGGCGGCGCCTTTATTGAGCGTCCCGGCGCCTGGTTGGGCTGGGCCATTTTTCTTGCCGGCACCGTCGTTGCCGCACTGACCGGCCTGGTCTTGTGGACCTTTGCAGGCGGGCCCGATGGCACGAGCCGTCTGCGATCGACTGAGGCCGCGGCGTCAACCATCGATGCGACCGCGTCGCCAACGCCGACGACCGAGGCCAGCGCGCCTGCTCCCGCCGAATCAAAGGCGGTCAATGCCTCAACGAGCGGTTCTCCCAGCGACGAACCTGGACGCGATTTCGTCCCCGCAATCCGACCAACGGCCACGCCAACCGTCACGCCAACTGCGACGCCGGTTACTTCACCGCTCTTCGTCCCGAACCTTGACCGGGAGGCGACCGTTCGATCGACCGTCGCTCCCACGCCGCGGGTAACAGCAACCGTCGCGGCGACCGCGACGTCGCGAGCGACGACGACGGCAACCGCCTCGCCCGCCCGCGCCACCGCGACCCCTCGCCCAACCGCCACGCGTGTCCCGGTCCGTGCCACTGCAACATCGGCCCCGGCACGAGCCACAGCAACACCGCGTCCGGCCGCGCCGACGGCAACCCGCGTACCTGCGGCGCCGACGGCAACACGGGTGCCAGCGACAGCGATACCCGCAACCGCAGTTCCGGCACCATCGGTTCCGGCAACCGCAGTTCCCGCCGCCCCGACCGCGCTACCCGCAACTGCCGTGCCCGCAACACCAACGACCGCGCCCGCCGCCACCGCCACGCCATCAGCGCCGGTTGTGAGCTGCCCACCCGGTTCGGTACTCGACGGCGACTGGTGCCACTTCTTCACGCCAACGCCCGTTCCGCAGGCGGCGCCGACACCGACCCTGCCTCCTGTTGCCACCGCGGTTCCCGCTCCGGCCACCGCAGTGCCAACGGTTGCTGCGCCAACTGCTGTCCCGACCGTTGCCGTGCCTCCGACCGCCGTTCCGACAACGCCACCGGTCCCCACCACGCCGCCGACCGCAGTCCCGGTTGCACCCCCGCCACCACCGCCACCACCGCCTCCTCCACCCGCGCAACCGGTGTCGTGTCCCGCAGGATTCTTGCTACTCGACGCGAACAACGACGGCATTATCGACGGCTGCATCCAAGGCGTGCCCGGCTAACAAGATCGCCGGCATTCGACAGGAAAACAGACCCCCTGAATGAGGGATCTCGTCGCGGCGCCATCTGGGCTCCCCCGGCGAAATCAGGGTCGACTGGTAGTTTGGCCGCTGCCACTTCCCCCTGACCGTGGGGGCACCGGATAGGGCGACAATTGGGAGATCACTGTGCATCGTTCCACTCACCGCGTTTCTGCTTCTTCGATTGCGCCACTTGTCGGCGCCGTTACAGCGTTCGCACTTGCCACGCTGGTCGTGCTCGGATGGCCATTAGCTGAGCCGGGTTCGGCCCAGGCCGGCTGCAGCACGCTGACCGCCGAGGGGGAGGCTGGCGTTTTGTCCGGCGACTTCACCACCGGCAACGCCAGCATCGCGAGCGGTGGTCAATACATCGTTGCCCCAAACGGCGTCGGCGTCGGCCTCGAGCCGTTCGGCGCGACCCACACCGCCGAATTCTGTCTCTACGTGCCGCGGACTAGCACCTACCGCATCGATGCCCAGGTCCAGACCGCCAACACTCGCGACAATTCGTTCTTCGTCTCCGTTGATGGTGGCCCCGAGATCCTCTGGGATTCGCCGATCGATCCGGCGTGGCAGGTCGCGTCGGTCACCGATCGTGGCCTCGCCGCCCCCGCCACCTTCACGCTGTCGCAAGGCAACCACGTCGTGACGTTTCACAAGCGCGAGACCGGAGCCCGACTCGACCGCATCACACTCGTCGACACCGAGCCCGGCTGCGACTCACTGACCCAAGAAGCCGAGTCGGCAAGTCTGCGGGGCGGTTTCGTGCGCAACGTCGATGGCCAAACGGGCTTTGTCGGGTCACGGAACGGTTCGGGCAACAGCTTTACCTTCTCGCCAACCGGGCCGCGCGTCGAGTTCTGTGTCGACATCGTCACGGCTGACACGTTCCGGGTCGACGCAACATCCCTTGCGACGACCAGTTTGAACGATTCGTTCTTCGTCACCGTCGACGGCGGCCCTGAGGTCGTCTGGGATGTGCCGATCGGGGCAACACCACAAACCAACGCGGTCACAGCACGGGGCCAATCGACGCCCGCCGAGTTCAACCTCAGCGCTGGCCGCCACACGGTCGTGTTCCACCTTCGCGAAGACGGCACGTTCCTCGACCGCATCGCTTTGCTCCCGGTCGACGCTCCGGCCGCGCAGTCTCCGTTCGCCGCCAACCAGGTGCCCGGTCTGATCGAGGCCGAGGGATACGACGTCGGTGGACCCGCCGTTGCTTATGACGACGACGATGTCGTGAACCGCGGCAACGGCAACTACCGCACCGCTGAACAGGTCGACGTGTGGTCAACCGTCGGTGGTCCCGACTTCACCGTCGGCGGCACCCGCGATGGCAACTGGACCGAGTACACGGTCGACGTGACGACCGCTGGCACCTACAACTTTGACCTCCGCGTCGCCTCGGGCGCAGCGACCGCAGGCGCAATCGAAGTGTCGGTCGACGGCGCGGTCGTCGGCTCGACCTCGGCGGGCCCGACCGCCGGCTGGTGGAGTTTCGAGAACCGCAACGCCGGAAGTGTGGCGCTCACGCCGGGCCCCCATGTTGTTCGCACGACCTGGATCAATGGCGCCGAACTGAACTTTGACGAGTTCACGATGTCGCTCACGGCGCCATCAGACTGCGGCGCTCTCGAACAGGAAGCCGAAGATGGCGAGCTCACCGGCCAGTTCGTGGCCATCGACGACGCCACCGCGAGCGGTGGCTCGTACGTCGTGGTACCCGACGGCGACGTCGCTCGCCAGGCTGCGTTCGCTGGTGGCGTCTCAGAGCCGTTCCAAGGCGCGCCGAATGAAGCCCAGAAGCTCACGTATTGCGTGTTCGTGTCTGTCGGCGGCACCCACCGACTCGACGCCACCGTGCGCACAAACCGCACCCGAGACGACTCATTCTTCGTCGCGATCGACGGCAACAACTACAACACCTGGGACGTCGACTTCGGCAGTAGCCCCGGCGCCTGGTTCATCGACGAGGTCGCCAACCGCGGCCAAGCGGGCGAGGCCCCGGCCGATCCGATGCTGTTTGATCTCTCGGCCGGCAACCACTCGGTCGTGATCTACCAGCGCGAGAACGGCCTCGAACTCGACAAGTTCGTGTTCGTACCCGTGAGTGACCCACCGACGCCGCCGACCCCGACGCCCACCGTGGCGCCGATTCTGCCAACCCCCACACCCTTCCCGGCGACGCCGACCGCGTTGCCGAACCCAACCCCGTTTGCTCAAACCAACCCAATCATCGTGTTCCCGAGTGACGTACTCGAAGACGTTGTTCGCCAGGCCGATGCAGGCTCAACCTTCATCTTGAAGGCCGGCGTGCACATTGGCGATCGGGCCTTCCCGAAGCGGGGCCAGACCTTCATTGGTGAGCCGGGCGCGATCCTTGACGGCAATGGCCTGCCGTTCGCGGCCTTCTCGAGCGGTTCGTCGGCCGGGGACCAGAACGTCACGATCGAGAACCTTGAGATTCGTAACTACTGGCCGGGCCGCAACAACGGTGCAATCTCGGCACGGAACCTTGGTGATGCGTCGAACGAAGGTGCGAACTGGATCGTGCGCAACAACAACATCCACGACAATCGCGGCGCAGGTATCAACGCCGGTCGTGGCATACAGATCATCAACAACGACATTCACCGCAACGGCCAGATCGGCATCTCGGGTTCTGGCTCGAACGCCGCCCCGATCGCCGACGTTCTTGTCGAGGGCAACCGCATCTACAACAACAACACCTCACGCCAGAGCTACAACTTCCACTCTGGCGGCGTGAAGATCACCTACGCCAAGCGGCTCCAGTTCCTGAACAACGAGGTGTACGACAACTGGGGCATCAACGTGCACTGCGACATCCGCTGTGACGATGTCGTGATCGCCGGCAACACGATCTCGTACGGGCTCGCTCGTGGCCTGTTTGCCAACATCGTGTACGAGCTCAGCACGAACGGCGAGATCCGCGACAACACGATCTCGACCGACACGGCTCGCGATTACCGCAGCTCGCATCAGATCGTGTCGGTTTCGAACAGCGACGGTGTGTTGATCGAGGACAACGAGATCATCTCGGGCAACACCCGCCCGTTTGATCCGGCCGCCGAGTACCCCGAGGTCGCGATCGCGATGACGGCCGATAACCCCGATCCGAACAACCGGTCGACGGTGCGGAACAACACAATCATCAGCCGAAGCGATTCCCCGACGACGGTGACGACGAAGGGTTTCGCCGACTTCGACGGCAACACCTACCGGCAAGAACAGCTCGGCACGATGGTCTTCTTCGACACGCTCACCGGCGAGTTCGACAACCTGACCTTCACCGAATGGCAGGCCAACGGCAACGACCCGAACGGCCAGCTCCTCCCCTAGCAGGGTGGGGCCCAGCCAGTCGGCGCTTCGCCGCGGGTGGGCCCAAGCTTGCTGCTAACGCAGACGGGATACCACGAGGCGCGCCTCGTGGGTTTCGTCTCGCCATGTTTCGCTGACATGGCGGATCTCTAGTTTCCTGCCGTCACGGGCCGCGACGCTCATCATTGCGGCCGCCACGGTGTGTACCTCGCCATCGGCGAGCAGGAAGCGGCGACTCGGCTTTGCGTGGCGTTCAAGGTTGGTAACGGTCGGCTGCACGAACAGCAGCGAACCTCCAACCGTGAGATGGCGACCCATATTGTGCAACAGAGTGCGGTTCAGGAAGTACGTGACCACGATGAGGTCCCACTGACCGTCGATGCCGTCGGCCTCGACATCTCGATGCTCGGTCGCCAGTGTCAGCCCGTGCTCAGTTGCGCTCGCCGCGGCGTGACCGAGCGCTACCTGTGACACGTCGCTGAGCGTGACATCGAGGCCGCGCTCTGCAAGCCAGAGCGCGGTGTTCCCCCGGCCGCCTGCGACATCGATCGCTGCGCCAGCCGGTGGCAGGTGTTCGGCGAGCTCGACCACCGCAGCACGCGGCGGCGCAACGGCGCGTGCCGCCGGATCAGAGGGTGCGGAGTCAGCAATCGAACGGTACTTCTCGTCCCAGCGCTCGGCGTCGGACACCGTCAGGCGGGCGGCGGTGTCACGGTGTCGCGGACCCAGTTGCCATGGAAGCCGTACGGCACTCGGGCCGGAAGCGCAATGCGGGCGACTTCGGGGCCGCTGATATCGGCGGCGTCGAGGATGACCACATCACTGCCATCGGTCGTGGCGTCGTACACGACCGTGAGAATCCAGCCGTCGTCTTCCGCGGTCGAACCTTCGCGGCGAACGAACACGGGCTCGCCCGCGGCCCGGCCGGGGCCGTGGTCGTGGACCTCCGACGTTCCTGCAACGACATCGTGCTTGAGCGTGCCGCCAAAGTTCCATTCGTCAAGGCTCGATCCGACCTCGGTCGTGTAGCCGAACTGGTGCATCTGGTTCAGCACCGAACCGGCCACGCGTGGGAACTCCTGGAATCGTTCATCGATGACCTCGCGGGTCACCCGACGAGCGACGGGGTCTGCCGTCCACCGTTCGAGCTGCGGCAACGAGTCGCGGAACGGACCGTTGCGATCGACGTCGAACAACTTGTCGAAGCGGCAGATATCGATGACGACGCGTCCATCGTCGAGGTCGTAACTATTCAGCGGGTGGAACGCGTAGCCGGGGTCGATGCTGCACCAGATGATCTCGGCGTCGCTTTCCGCCGTTCGCGGCAATAGACCGACACGAGCGTCGTACTCGTCGAACCATCGGATGGGGAAACTCGACCCTTGCATCGCCATCTCGATATCGACGGCGACCGGGAGGTCGAACACGCAGGCGTACTTCTGCGTCAGCGCCATGTCGTGCACCATCGGCATACCGGGCACGCTGATTGGCACGGTCTTGGTCATCGCTCCGTCGGCGCCCACGACGACGTACTCGATCTTGTCCATCAAGGTCTGCGGCGCATAACACATCGCATGCATCTCGCCGGTGAGCGGGTCGAACTTCGGGTGCGCGGTATAGCCGTTCAGCAACGATCCGCAGAACCCATCGGTGCCGATCGTTTCGAGTTCGTAGGTGAGCTCGACCGGCTTCGTGCCCGCCTCGACGATTGCATACGTACGGCCCGCGTGACCGATGACGTTTGTGTTCGGGCCCGTTATCGCCGTCGTTGGGTTCGGCGACGTCCGGCCGAGATGCTCCTCGACCTTCTTGCTGCCAACGAAGCGGTTCCGGTACCACTCGGCCTTGCCACCTCGAAGGCGGATGCCGTGCACCATGCCGTCGCCACTGAACCAGTGATGGTTCTCCATGCTCGGCGTGTCGGCCGGATTCGGCCCGTTGCGGAGGAGACGCCCTTCGAGTTCGGCCGGAATTTGGCCCGTGAATGGAAGATCGAAAGCGGTGAGTTCTTCGGCCACCGGAGCGAAATTGCCATCGAGGTACGGCGATGCGTCAGCAAGAGTCATGCCATTAGTTCTACCCGACCCGGTCGCGGTACAAGGCGCCCTACAAGCGAGACTGGTACCAGTTCCATGCCGTTGCGACGACGGTGTCGAGGTCGCTGTGGGTCGGATCCCACCCGAACGTGGTCTTGAACTTGGTCGAATCGGCGACGAGTTCAGCCGGATCGCCCGGGCGTCGCGCGTCTTCGTCGTATGGCACCGTCGTGCCTGTCACCTTGCTGACGGTGTCGAGAACCTCCCGGTTCGATCGACCGACGCCCGTGCCGATGTTGAACGCTCCCCCATCGTGTCCGCCGATGAGGCCCTCGACCGCGCGGACGTGCGCATCGGCGAGATCGACCACGTGGATGTAGTCGCGCACACAGGTGCCGTCGGGGGTCGGGTAGTCGGTGCCGAACAACTTGAGCGGTGGCCGATCGCCGTTTGCCGCCGCAAGGGCGAGCGGGATGAGGTGGGTTTCGGGTACGTGTGCTTCGCCGATGCCGCCGTCGGGGTGGGCACCACACGCGTTGAAGTACCGCAGCGCAATCGGTCGCAGCAGGCCGGCGGTTGCGGTGTCGAATAACATCCGCTCGACCGCGGCCTTGGACGCGCCATACGGGTTGATCGGTGCGATCGGGCTCTCCTCGGAGATCGGCTGGGTTTCGGGCAAGCCGTACACGGCAGCCGTCGACGAGAAGACGAAGGGCAGAACGCCAGCATTCGTGAGTGCTGAGACGAAGGTCAGCGCGTTCGCCACATTGTTGTGCCAGTACTTCAGTGGGTCGCTCACCGACTCGCCGACCGAGATCGACGCCGCGAAGTGAATCGCGCCGTCGACCTTGCCGAGCCGCGCCATTAGCTCGTCGAGACCGGAGCGATCACCGGTCGAGAGCTGCACGAGCTCGCAATCGACAAAAGCCGCATCACCGTCGCGGAGGTCGTCGACCACAACAACCTCGTGGCCAGCGGCGCTGAGCGCCCGAACGGTATGGGAGCCGATGTAGCCAGCTCCGCCAGAAACAACAAGACGTGCCATTTGGTGAATGTACCGGCGACTTCTAAGAGCGGTGCTTGTTCAATCGGCGTAGGCCTCCACGGCTTAGGAGCTGCGCCGGTAGGGCGAGGAACGAGTCCTGCCGGCGAAGCGACCAGACAAGAGAGCGCGCTATTCGCCGAGGAACGAGGCGAAAAAGGAACTTGTCGTAGTGAGCGCTTGCACCTACCGGCGCTGGTCCTTAGCTCCATACACTTGATCTCCCCGTGGCCGATCTCAGTAGCGCCTTCGCAGAAGGCATCGAACGCAAGACCCGGCAGGTCCGGTACATCGACTTGCCAAACCTCCCGAATCGCGCACCGATCTCGCTACCGGTCGCAGTGTTAGCCGGGGCCGACAGCGGCCCGACGGTATGGATCAGTTCGGCCATTCACGGCGACGAGATCAACGGGGTCGACATCTGTCGGCACTTGCTCCGTGAACTCGACGTCGCCTCGATGGCGGGAACTGTGCTCGTCTTGCCGATCGTCGATGTGTATGGGTTCAACGTCGGAAGCCGATACATGCCCGATCGTCGCGATCTCAACCGGTCGTTCCCAGGCAGCCGCAACGGATCGCTCGCCGCTCGGGTCGCGCACGCCTTTGTCACCGAGGTCGTCGACCGGTGTGATGCTGGTATCGACCTTCACTCAGGAGCGCAAGGCCGAACCAATCTGCCGCAAGTGCGAGGCGTCGTGACCGACCACCGGGTCGCCGAACTTGCGGCCGCCTTCGCCGCCCCCATCACGGTGCAGAGCAGCGTCATCAAAGGCTCGCTGCGCGCGGTGGCGACAAAGCGCGACATTCCCTACGTGTTGTTCGAGGGCGGCGCCGCCAGCCACTTCGACCCCGACGCCCGCGATGTTGCGGTCGGCGGTTGCCTTCGTCTGCTGCACCGGCTTGGTGTGATCGCTGCCGCGCCAGCTGCCGAAACCGACACCGTGATCGTTACGAAGACCCGCTGGGTGCGGGCGCCAGAAAGTGGCGTGCTCGACGCACTCGTTGGCCTTGGCGACCAGGTTCGCAAGGGCGAGCCACTTGCCCTTGTCACCGACACATTCGGCGAAAACGCCCATGAGATCGCCGCGTCCCACGATGGCATCATTATCGGCATGGCGACCGACCCGCTCGTCCAGGGCGGCGACGCGGTCTTCAACATCGGCCGTTCCTGACGGCCGGTCGCTGCGGGCACCTAGCGCTCGAAGACGGACACAACTTCAACGTGCGAGGTCTGCGGAAACAGGTCGACGACCGTCGCAGCATCAAGCCGGTACCCGGCGCCCGTTAGCAGCGCAGCGTCACGCCCGAGCGAGCCAGAATCGCAGCTGATGAGCACGACCGTTTCGGCGTCCGTTGCTGCGATGACGTCGACCGCGTCGGCGCCGAGGCCGGCCCGCGATGGGTCAGCAACCACGACGCTTGCGGGCTGAGGTGTCCACCGTTCGACCTTCGACTCGACGATGGTCACCGGATCGTCGGCCAGGTTGAACTGCGCGTCTGCCACCGACGACGGATTCGCCTCGACGGCGGTTACCGCTCGTCCACCGGCGACGGTGCCAGCGAACAGTCCAACGCCGCTGTAGAGGTCGACCAAGCGGCCATCGACCGATGCCCGCTCCTCGACCGCAGCAGCCACTAAGTCGACCAGCGCGCCTGCACCGTCAGGTCGGGTCTGGAAGAACGAACCGGCCGAAATCTTCCACGATCGGCCGCCGACCTCCTCGGTGATGAATGCGCCATGACCGGCCGCTAGTTGGTCGGCGCCGACCACGATTACGTCGTCGGGCAACGAGACGTCGAATGCCGAGGGCGCGACGATCGCGAGCCGGTCACCGGTTGCGACGCCGACCCGGAGCGTGGCCTCGTCGGCCGAGCCGAATCTACCATCGATCAACAACTCTTCGATCAGCGGATGGGCGACATCACAGCCGTCGACAAGCACCGCATCGTGCGAGGACCGCCGCCGATAACCCGCACGCCCGTTCTCGACGAGGGCACGGACCGTCGTGCGACCACCGGTTGGCGACAGGACCGGGCCGACAACAACGTTTGGTGCGGCCAGCCGGCCGATCCGTTCCAACGAATCGCGCACGATCACCGCTTTCAAAGGGAGCTGTTCGTTCGGTGCGATATGGCGCCAATCACAACCACCACACCCGTCGGCGACATGGGCACACGTCGGCTCGATACGCGCGGGACCGCCGTCGATCACATCGACAACGCGACCCTTGGCAAAACGGCGCTTGTCGACGGTCAGCTCGATGCGTGCTCGATCGCCGGGAACTGCGCCAGCGACGAACACGACGCGGCCATCGTCGAGGTGCGCGACCCCCTCGCCACCACCGGCGATCCGAACCACGTCGACGTCATGGGTTGCGGCAACGCTGGTGGTGTCCATCCCCCGAAGCCTAGGAGGCCGTAATGTCGCTGGTGATGACGACCAACCGGCCAATTCAGATCATCCCATCCGTCCTGCCCGCCGACTTCAGTCGCCTCGGCGAAGAGTGCGCAGCGCTCGAAGAGGCCGGCGTGGACCGTATTCAGTTCGACGTTATGGACGGCCGCTTCGTGCCGAACCTCACGTTCGGTCCGGACGTCATCGCATCGCTTCGGTCGTATGCATCGGTTCCGTTCGAGGCTCACCTGATGGTCGAGGAACCGGACGAGTTGGCCCATCGTTATGTCGAAGCGGGCTGCGAGATGTTGATCGTGCACGCTGAGACCTGCCGCCATCTACACCGGACGCTCGGCAACATTCGCTCGCTCGGGGCCCAACCGGCAGTTGCCCTCAACCCTTCGACGCCACTGACCGAGATCGCCCACGTGCTCGACCTGTGCGACATGATTCTCATCATGACGGTGAATCCGGGTTTCGGCGGCCAGGCGTACATCTCGACGATGGAGCCGAAGGTCGCCGAGCTGAAGGCGATGATCGACGCGGGCGGTTATGACTGCGACATCGAGGTCGACGGTGGCATCGGCCCGGCCACCATCACGGGCGCCGCCGTGGCTGGAGCGAATTTTCTCGTGGCAGGCAGCGCTTTGTACCGCGACGAACAAGGCCTGGGCCACGCCGTCGCAGAATTGCGGTCGTTGGCTGAAGCAACGCAGGCCTGAACGCTTCCACCCGACCGCCGCAGCGACCCAAGGACCCCCATACTGTGACCATGCCGCGCGCCATCGCTGTTCTGCTCGCTTCGATGGTCGCCGCAAGCGCCGCCGTTGGTTGCACGAGCCAGCCCGTTTTGCCCGATCAAGGTGCCGAGTTCTGCGACCGCCTCGAGATCGCGACCGGGCCCGACGGTGCCGAGGCGCAATTCGGCCCCCTCGATCCCGACCGGGTCACGGGCATTGTCACCGAGCTACGCGGTCTCAACGAGGTCGCCCCGCTCGATATCAGCAGGACCACTGGCGCAGCTGTCGAACTGTTCGAGCGGGTGCAACGCACGCCGCGAGACGAGATCGCCGCCCTGCTCGTCGAGAACGAGCTGGCTATCGCCGACTTGTCAGCCGAACTGACCCGCTACGCGACCGACGAATGTGGGCTGTTCTTACAGCGCGCACCGCTACCGACGACCGAGTCTGCGCCGTTGATCACGAACGAATAAGGCAGGTGTGGCGAGGGAGACGGATGCTCGCTCGCCGCAATGACGAGGGTCAGATCTCGTCGATGATCAGGTCGTCTTCTTCGCGGCGGGCGCTCAGGAACATGGCACCGGCGAGAATGAGGGCCACTCCGACCGTCACGAGCTGGAACGATTCGACGCCGGTCTCGGCAAGCGCAGCCGGAGCGTCGGCGGCGGCAGCATCATCGTCGGACGCGGCATCGTCGGCTTCGTCGTCGGCGTCGGCTTCGTCCTCGGCTTCGTCGTCGGACGACTCGGCGGTCGCCGCGGCAAACTCGAGCCGGACGAAGGAAACGACGGCATCGATCTCATCTTCGGAGAGTCGGCTGCCAAACCCGGGCATCCCACCCTTTCCGTCGGAGACGCTCGTGATGTGGACGGTGCGATCAGCTTCTTGACTGGCGATGTCGGTCAAAGCACGCCCGCTATCGCTTCCGGTGCCATCAGGCCCATGGCACCCCGAGCACGAACTGGCATAGACCTCTCGGCCAGCTTCGACATCGGCTGGATCGTCGGCGTCTTGGGCGCTCGCCGACGGCATCGACATCAAACCCGCCATCGACACCATCAACAGCAACGCTATGAGTGCACGTTTCATCATTGAGCCAATCCTCCGTGGGTACCTAGATCATGGGCCCAGTTGTCGCAAACTGCAAGTACCGCTCGCGGGGATGACGAGGGCGTTCGACCGTCTGGGTTAGAGCATCTCGCCGCGGCGGACGATCACGTGATCGATGAGGCCGTACTCTTGCGCCTCGGTCGCCGTGAACCAGCGGTCCCGCTCAGAGTCGGCCGTGATCTGTTCAACCGGCTGCCCGCTGTGGTCAGCGATGAGCTGCGCCAAGAGCTTCTTGATATAGGCCATCTGCTGGGCCTGAATCTCAATGTCGGATGCCTGGCCTCGAACGCCTCCGAGCGGCTGGTGCATCATGACGCGGGCATGCGGCAAGCAGTAGCGCTTCCCGGGGGCACCTGCGGTGAGCAAGAACTGGCCCATCGAGGCGCCGAGGCCCATACAGATCGTGCCGACGTCGGGGCCGACAAACTGCATCGTGTCGTAGATGGCCATGCCCGAAGTGACCGAGCCGCCAGGCGAGTTGATGTAGAGCCAGATGTCCTTCTCGGAGTCCTGGCCTTCGAGGTACAGAAGTTGCGCTGTGATGTAGTTCGCGATCTCGTCGTTCACTTCGCTTCCGAGCACAACAATGCGCTCTTTGAGCAGCGAGTGGAAGATGTCGCGCGAGGGGTCGCGGCCGTCGTTCAGGGCACGGGGGAGATCAGGACTCGTCATGGTTGCGAGGGTATCGGAACCCTGACTCCTATTGGGTAGGTTCCGGCGCCGATAGCTTGCCAAGTATGGGATTTCTGAAGAGTCGACTTCTCCGCCGGTTCACGCCGTTTGGCCGCATGACCGATCTCGCCATGGTCGCCGCCGCCGGCCTGCGTTTCGCGCAGCGCCGCGGCATCATCGACCGCAACCTGTTGTCGGGCTTCGGGCTCGGCGGTGACGGCGACGGCAAGTTCTCGGTGACCGAGATGATGCTCGTCGGCGGTGCCGCGTGGCGCCTCGCTCGCAAGCTGCTGAGTCGGCGTCGTTCGCAGACCATCGTCATCGACGCCTGAGCGAAATTGCCGACCGAACCCGGCCCAAGATCAGTACGGTTGTGACTCGCCGCGCCAGTGGCGGAATCAGGCAGACGCGCAGGGTTTAGGTCCCTGTGTCCTTTGGGACGTGTGGGTTCAATTCCCACCTGGCGCACGTTTTTCGGCTTCGCCGCAAACTCGAATTGCTCGCCTACGGCTCACAACGTCGTCGGCGATCAAGTCGCAGGGATCGCGCTTCGAAGCGGTCGAAAAAGGCGCTACATCGGCGGTGCTACGTTGCGTTGATGAAGCACCCGAACATTCTCCTCGTCGTCTCGGACCAGGAGCGACAGCGTGACTGGCTTCCAGATGGGTTCGAACTCCCGAGCCGTCAGCGACTGATCGACGGCGGTCTCGAGTTCACGAACTACTACACCCACACGTCGCCGTGTTCACCGTCGCGAGCGACGCTCTTCACCGGCCAGTACATGGCCGAACATGGGGTCACCGAGAACTCGACGGGCCCGGCGAACCCGGAACTCTCGTATACCGCCGTGACCCTTGGGCACCTGATGCGGGAACAGGGTTACTACACGGCATACAAAGGCAAGTGGCATCTCGAAGCCACCCCCCACCCGAACATGGAGGCCTACGGCTTCAGCGACTGGGAGGGCAACGACATGTCCTACTGGGGTCTGCCCGGTTCGGGCACCGAGTACGACGAGCCGATCGCGAACCAGGCGGCCGATTGGCTGCGCTCGCATGGCAGCGACGACCAGCCGTGGTTTCTGGCGGTCGGCCTCGTGAACCCGCACGACATCATGTGGTACCCGATCGACCAGCCCTGGTACTGGGAGCAAGAACCCGAGTACTACGAAAAGGTTCTCGGCCGACTTTCGCAACGCGACTGGGGACGCGAGACCAACCTGCCCGGGTTTCCCCTCGAGGTCGATCGCTGGTTCACAGAGTTGCCTGCGAACTTCGACGACGACCTGTTCACGAAACCCGAGGTGCATCGGCGCTGGATGTCATCGATGGTCCGCATGGGTAGCCCCGGCATCATGGAGCGCGAGAACACCGACATTTGGCTACGTCAGCTCGACTACTACGCAAAGCTTCATCAGCTGAATGACCAGTGTCTCGGCAAGATCCTCGGCGCAATGGACGACACCGCGGCGTGGGACGACACCATCGTCATCTTCACCTCTGATCACGGCGACCAATGCGGATCGCACCGGCTTCGTTCGAAGGGTCCGTGGAATTACCAGGAGACGATGCGGATTCCGCTCTACATCAACGCGCCAGGACACACGACGGCGGGAACCAAGACCGCTGCTCTCAGCTCCCACGTCGACCTGGCCACGACGATCGCCGAACTCGGCGGCGTCGACATCGGCGATTCTCCAACGCTTCGAGGCGAGTCGCTGACACCGCTGTTCTCCGACCAGGACACAACGGTCCGTGATCATGTCTTGTTCTCGCAGGAGTGGCCCTGGTATCCAGGCGTCGAGCAAACCCGATACGCGTCGTCGGGCATGTTCGACGGACGGTACAAATACTGCCGCTACTACGGAGTCGGAGGCGGTAACGACGCCGGCGGAACCCCAATCGGCAAGGACCGGATGTTGTTCGGCCGCAACGCCCACTTCGATGACCACGACCACGAGTGGTACGACCTCAAGGAAGACCCCCATGAGATGGTCAACCTCGCCATGGATCGTGGCCGTCGGGTCGAACTGCGTCGCCGATACGACGAGCTGCGGGCCATCGAGAACGACACGTACGGTCCGGGTTGGGTCAACCTCAAACGAGCGGGCAACGCGTCGGACACCATCGTCGATGCGCTCTAGTGTCCTAGTCAACCAGATCGCGCAGCGCTCGCAGCGCTCGGCCCCGGTGGCTGATCGCATGCTTCTCATCACTTGACATCTCGGCGAATCGACGACCGTCACCATCGTCGGGGATGAACACCGGGTCATACCCGAAGCCACCTTCGCCGATCCGGTCCGTAGCGATCGTGCCTCGCACTAAACCCTCGGCGACCAACTCGCGCCCGTCGGGAAACAGCACGATGGCGATCGTCCGAAACTGGGCGCCGCGTTGGTAAGGCTTGGTGGCGCAAAGGTCAGCGAGCTCGCCGAGCAGCTTGGTCACGTTGTCGGCGTAGGTTGCGTCTTCGCCCGCATACCGCGCCGACCAGACTCCGGGCCGTCCATCGAGCGCGTCGACTTCAAGGCCGGTGTCGTCGGCCAACGCGGCCCGACCCGTTGCGGCAAGAATCGCCTCCGCCTTCAGCCGAGCATTGGCAACGAATGTGTCGCCGTCCTCGACGACATCGGGAACCTCGGCGGGCCGAGGCAACAACTCGACGGTCTCGCCGAGGATCTCGTTGAATTCAACGACCTTGTCAGGGTTCGCGCTCGCGATGACCCAGGTCGGTCGGTCGGTCACGATCGTTACCGGGGCAGCGGCGGTTCGGCGAGTACCGCTCGCTGCAGGTCGATGATCTCGCGAATGCCCTTCTCGGCAATGCCAAGCATTGCGTCGAGCTCGGTTCGAGCAAACGGCGCGCCCTCGGCCGTTCCTTGCACCTCGACGAACGACCCGGATCCGAGCATGACGACATTCATGTCGACCTCGGCGACGGAATCTTCGACGTACGGCAAGTCGAGCATTGGCTCCCCGCCGACCATGCCAACCGAAATGGCGCCGCAGTAGTCGGTGATTGGATGACGCGGCAACTTGCCCGCAGCGACGAGCCGGGTACACGCGTCGTGGAGGGCGACGAAGGCGCCACAGATCGATGCGGTGCGAGTTCCACCGTCGGCTTGTAACGCGTCGCAGTCGAGCACGATCTGGCGTTCGCCGAGTTTCTTCATATCGCAAACCGACCGCAGCGCCCGACCGATCAGGCGTTGGATCTCTTGGGTCCGCCCGGACTGCTTGCCCTTCGCGGCCTCACGGTTGGCGCGGCCTGGCGTCGAACCCGGCAACATCGAATACTCAGCGGTCACCCAGCCTTCGCCTTTGCCTCGCATCCAACGCGGCACATCTTCGTCGACCGAGGCCGTGCACAACACGCGGGTGCGGCCAAAGCTCACGAGCACGGAGCCGTCGGCCATATCGGTGTAGTCACGTTCGAAGTACACGGGTCGAAGTTCGTCGAGGGCCCGTCCGTCTGATCTCATGTTCGCTCGTATTCGTTTGGTGGTGCGCCGATGGGGCAGCGGGGTCTCTGCGTAAGCAGCGAATCACCGCCTACGCAGCGTAGGTGGCGCCGCGCTCGACGACGGCAATCTTGCCATCGAACTCAGCACGTGCGGCTTCATGGTGCTGCGCAGGATCTTCGCCCGGCGAGAGGTGCGTGAGCAGCAACTGCTCGACGTCGGCCGCCGCGGCCATCGTCCCGGCCTCGCCCGCGCTGAGGTGCTGCACGCCTTCGTTGCCGCGGCGATCGTGGAAGGTCGACTCACACAACGCCGTGGTGATCGGCGCGCCGAAGTCGCTGAGCGACCAACCGGGTCCGGTATCGGCGGTGTACGCAAGCACGCGGCCACCGACCTCGGTTCGTGACGCGAGGGTCGGCACATAGTGATCCGTCGGGCGGAAGGCCCATCTCTGATCGCCGATTGTGATCGCACTGCTGGCGTCGACCTCGCGCCATTCGAAGACCCGCCGCCCCGAGTCGGATTCCTCGCCCGTGAGCAGGCTTGCGGTCGTGAACACTGCGGCGTTGGCGTAAACGGCCAACGGCGAGCGCTCGACGTACCAGCCCAACGCGTTTGCCAAGACCGGCAGCTCGAGCCAGTGGTCAGGATGCGCATGGCTGAGCACGATCGCGTCCAAATCGCCGAGCGAACAGTGTCGCTGTAGCTCACCGAGCGTGCCCGGACCGGCATCGAGCCACACGGTCGCGTCAGCACTACGGACGAGATACCCACTGCAGGCGCCGCCCGCGGCCGCATAGGAACCGCTGCATCCAAGGATCGTGACGGTCAGTTCGGCCCCGTCTGCACTCATGTCGTTCCGCCGTTCAAATTGCCCGCTTCGCCAGTTGTGTGACTGGGCCACACGATCGACTCGGCATCGTCAAGTTCGGGACCGAGCAGTCTCCGCCCCATCGTCGCGAACCAAGCCACGTCGCCTGACGAAACCCACCGGCGTTCGGGTGCAGGCCCGCCAAGGTCACTCCTCGTCACACCGATTTCGTTTAGCTGCCGCCAGACGGCAAATGCAGTCTCGTCGGCCGATGAGACGAGCACAACTTCGCGCCCCATCGCATCGGCGATCGGGCGGGCCAAGAATGGGTAGTGGGTGCACCCGAGCAACAGACTGTCGACCTTTGCTTCCTTCACCGGAGCAAGCAGGCGCTCGGCAAGCACCCGCACTTGATCGCTGTCGGTTTCGCCTCGTTCAACGAACTCGACGAAGCCGGGACACGCAGCAATCGTGAGATCGATCTCGGGAGCGTGGGCGGCGAACGCGTGTTGGTAGGCGCCCGACGAGACCGTGCCGACCGTGCCGATCACGCCAACCCGACCGCGTTCACTCGCCTCGGCGACGGCGATGACGCCGGGCTCGATCACACCGATGACCGGAATATCGAGATTGGAGCGGAGGTCATCGAGGGCGGCTGCCGAGGCGGTGTTGCACGCCACGACAAGGGCCTTGATGTTGTGGTTCGTCACCAGCCACTCGGCTATCTCAAGTGAGAAATCGCGGACGTCGTTCAGGTCTCGCGGTCCGTAGGGATACCGGGCGGTATCGCCGACGTACACCAGGTTCTCGCGGGGCAGCAGATCGATCAGAGCCCGGGCGACCGTCAGGCCACCAAAGCCGCTATCGAAGACACCGATCGGTCGGTTCTGCACTGCTTCGCAGGGTAGCTGCCCGCTCCGTATCGGCGACTTCACCGGTCCGTAGACTCTTCGCGCATGGCTTTTTTTCAGCGTCCAAGAGAGTGACTACGATTCGGGTGACTACTTTGCGGCTCGCTGGCGATGTGTACGCCAGCGTCATTCGTCATGCGGTCGAGGGCCTGCCGAACGAGGCATGTGGGCTGTTCGCCGGGCCGACGAACGGCGCAGCCGTTGGGACGGCGACCGTGTTCTACGCGATCCGCAATGCCGATCTATCGCCGGTCGCGTTCACGCTCGATCCGTATGAGCACATCGCCGCCGAGACCGACGCCGATGCGCGCTCACTACCGATTCTTGGCGTCATGCATAGCCATCCTCGGTCCGCGGCCTGGCCATCACCTACCGACGTCGCGGCGATCTCTCGTTTTGACCCGATGGGGAACTACGTGAACCTCATCGTGTCACTGCGCGACGCCGAGCCCGTGCTTCGAGGGTTTCGAATTCTCGATGGCGAGATCACCGAGGTGTCGGTCGAAAGCGAGATCGGCACCGGCCTCGGCAGTACCAGTTCAGGCCGGTAGCGTCGGCGGTCATGGCCAAGGGGAAGGGCAAGAAAAACAAGGGCGCGCAGAACCAGGATCCGAACAATCGGGTTGTGGCGTCGAACCGCCGCGCCCGCCACGACTTCGAGATCATCGACAAGTTCGAGTGCGGCATGGTGCTCGTCGGCAGCGAGGTCAAGTCACTACGGGAAGCCAACGTGCGCATCGCCGAGAGCTACGCCCGGGTGCAACGCAACGAGCTGTGGCTGCACTCGCTGCACGTCGCTCCGTACTCCCATGCCGGCGCCGCCTTTCAGCACGACCCCGACCGCAGAAAAAAGCTGCTCGCCAACCGCCACGAGATCGAGCGCATGGAACAGGCCACCGACGCCGACGGTCTCACGCTCGTTCCCCTCAGCCTGTACTTCAAGGGTGGTCGAGCGAAGATCGAGATCGGAATCGCGCGCCGCAAGAAGTCCGAAGACAAGCGGCGCGACATCGCGAGCCGCGACGCCACTCGTGAGGCCGACCGGGCCATGTCGCGCAACCGCACCGGCAAGAGCACCTACGACTGAGCCGAGTTCATTCGGCGTCGAGCAGTCGCTACGATCGGGACAGCTCCTTTACAACCGATGCCCGCACACCACGGCAGGACCACACAAACCACCGCACCACCCCTTCTCGGGGCTGATCGGATTCGACGTTGGGTTCGGAAGCTGACCTGTGCGACCAGAGTTGCTCAGACTCTTAAAACAGGGCACAAAAACACATGGCAACAACAACGCCACGTTCAGCATTGCTGCCTAATTTTTAGGTAACGAACTGAACAACATTGCGCCTCTACGGAGGTAGCGGGGCCTGTCCATCGCAGCCTGGCAACAGAAGCGATGGAGGACAGCCGGGAACAGACCGCTGACGGCGTGAAAGACCGCTGACCTCAGGGAAAGACCGATGGAGGGCCTTCGGGCCAGTCGATCCGGCGGTTCGGTAGCCACAATGCCGAAAACCGGGAATGGTCGTATCGCAGCCAGTGACCTCTTGACGGACGGGGGTTCAATTCCCCCCAGCTCCACGCCGTTCACTTCGTTCACTAACGGAGTTGCTCGCTGACGCTCAACAACATCCACGTTTACTCGCCCTACCGGGCGAGAAGCCCGAGTTTTCGCAGGACGAAAACATCAGAATGCCGTTCACTTCGTT